>Ga0310810_10004020_pt1 | contig 16193 bp, 10 predicted proteins | sample NCmetagenome_FD_207641 | JGI IMG/M metagenome (GOLD analysis project Ga0310810, IMG submission 207641) | Soil microbial communities from experimental microcosm in Duke University, North Carolina, United States - NC | ecosystem: Engineered > Artificial ecosystem > Soil microcosm > Unclassified ... | reverse complement strand
GGGATTCGAAATTTCCGCCATTCACCAGCCAGCTGTCGCCACGGCTGGCCTCGGCAAGCACGCGCGCTTGCGTCACGTTCCCTGGTGTGCCGCTGCCTCTCTTGGCCGCTTGCGCGGGAGCGCTCTTCGCGGCGCCTCGTGACGCGGTTGGGGAGCCAGGCGGCTGCGCGTGGATCACGCCGTAGACGAGGACGCTTCCTGCAAAGATGCCAATCGACCAAGCTCTCATCGCCCGGGCTCCCTTCTGCGTCGAACCGTGCGCGTCGCGTCTGACGAGCGCGAGTCTACATTAGGCGCGCGCAGTACGAACCCCATCGCGGATGTCGAGGCTTCCAGTGTCGGGCAAACGATGCAATCATCTGGTCACGAGAATGACCCACAAGGCAGATGGTCAGAAGGCGCAGTCGGTGCCGCGTGTCGACGATCTTCCGAGCGTCGTGACCGCAGCGACCGAGAGGTTTCGCACGGCAAACCCGAACAGCCTTGCCCAACACTGCGCCGCGGCCGCCGTGATGCCGGGCGGGAACACGCGCACGGTTCTCTATCACGATCCGTTCCCCCTCACCATCGTGCGCGGTGACGGCTGCCGGCTCTGGGATCTCGACGGCCACGAGTATGTCGACATGCTCGGCGAGTTCACCGCCGGCATCTTCGGCCATACGAACCCGGTGATTCGCTCCGCCGTAATCTCGGCGCTCGAGCGCGGCGTCGATCTCTCGGGACATACCGTCGCCGAGGCGGAACTCGCGCGCCTGATCTGCGACCGCTTTCCGTCGATTGCCCTGGTGCGGTTCACGAATTCGGGAACCGAGGCGAACCTGATGGCCCTTGCCGCGGCGACCGCGTTCACTGGCCGGCGGGCGATCCTCGTGTTCCAAGGCGGCTACCACGGCGCCGTACTGAGTTTCGCGCGCGGGCGGTCGGTCACCAACGTGCCGCACGACTTCATCGTCTCGACTTACAACGACGTCGCCGAGATGCAGCGGATCATCGAGCGGCACGGCGATGCGCTGGCGGCGATTCTCGTCGAGCCGATGCTCGGATCTGCTGGGTGCATCCCTGGGGACCGACGGTTCCTCGAGGCGCTCCGCCATGCGTCGTCGGCCTGCGGAGCCGTGCTGATCTTCGACGAGGTAATGACGTCTCGGCTCTCGCCGGGAGGCCTCCAACAAGTGCTCGGCATCGCCGCCGACCTCACGACCCTGGGAAAATATCTCGGCGGCGGTCTTTCGTTCGGCGCGTTCGGTGGCCGGCAGGACATTATGGGGCAGTTCGATCCAAGACGACCGGACGCGCTGCCGCACGCCGGTACGTTCAACAACAACATTTTGACGATGTCGGCGGGTGTCGCGGGGTTGACGAACGTGTTCACTCCCACCGCCGCCGATGCGCTCAACGCCCGCGGCGACGGGCTGCGGCGACGGCTGAACGCCGCCTGCAACGGCCGACGGCTGCAGTTCACGGGGGTCGGGTCGCTGATGTGCGCGCATCCCGTCAGCGGTGTCATCCACACGGCGGCTGATGCCGCGGGCGCCGACCCGTTGCTTCGCGATTTGCTCTACTTCGACCTGCTGGAACGCGGCTTCTATCTTGCGCGACGTGGGTTCATCGCCTTGTCGCTCGCGATCGGCGACGACGAGATTCGTCGATTCGATGAGGCGGTAGCGGACGTGCTGCAGGAGCGTGGCGATTTCTTTGTGTAGCTGCGCACGTTAGGTCCTAATATCTTTCATCGCCGGACACTATCCGGGAGGCGTTATGCGGCTGAGTCGGTTCGCTGCGCTTGCCGCGCTGCTGATGATGAAAGCCTTGGGGGTCGCGTCCGTATCGATCCACGCTGCGCCACAGCAGGCCGCCGACGCCGTGGCGGTGACGTTCAACAAACACGTCCTGTCGATCCTGCAGAAGAATTGTCAGTCGTGCCATCGGCCCGGAGAAATCGGCCCGATGTCGTTCCTCACCTACCAGGACGCGCGGCCGTGGGCGAAGGCCATCAAGGTCGCCGTCGTGAAGCGGCAGATGCCGCCAGGGTTTGTCGATCCGGCGTACGGTCATTTCACGAACGACAAGCGCCTGACCGACGCGGACATCGCGACGCTCAGCGCCTGGGCCGACACCGGAGCACTCGAAGGTGACGCGAAGGACAAACCGGCGCCGATTGCCTTTCACGACGGATGGAATATCGAGCCGGACATGGTCGTCGAGATGCCGAAGGACTTCGACGTCCCGGCCACCGGCACGGTGAACTACAAGAACATCTTGGTGAAGGTGAATTTTCCGGAAGATGTCTGGGTGGTCGCCGCAGAGATGCGCCCTGGAAACCCGCGGGTACTGCATCACGGTCGGGTCCTCGTTCGTCCGCCGGACTCGGATTTCATGAAAGACGCCGTGCCGGGCGAAGCCTACGACACGACGAGCATCCCCATGTCTGAAAAGCAGTCCGCGGAAACGCTCGGCAAATTCAACCCGGGATTGGGTCCTCAGGATTTCAATCAGTTCGAATCGGCGAAGTTCGTGCCGAAAGGATCGGATCTCGTCTTCAATTTGCATTACACGGCGGTGGGCACGCCGGCGACCGATCGTTCGCGCGTCGGTCTCGTCCTCGCGAAGAAGCCGCCCACACTGCGCTACGTGATGCACAACGGCCCGACGGCCGCCAACCTGGCGATTCCGCCGCGCGCCGCCAACGCCGAGATCGTCTCGGAGATGACCACCAACGTCGACATGAAGATCGTGTACGTGCAGCCGCACATGCATCTGCGCGGCAAGGACTACGAGTTGCGCCTGGTGTATCCCACGGGCCAGACGGAGACGGTGTTCAAGGCGAAGTGGGACTTCAACTGGCAGATGGGATACGACCTCGCGGAGCCCAAGTCGCTGCCGAAAGGCACGCGCATCATCGGCGTCGCGCATTTCGATAATTCGACGGCCAACAAGTTCAATCCCGATCCTGACAAGATGGTCTACTGGGGCGATCAGAACTGGGACGAGATGCAGAACTGCTTCGTCGGCGTGCTGATCGATCCACGGATCGACGCCGCCAAGCTGTTCTCGCCCTCGGGACCGAGCCTGCTGCCGCGAGGTGCCTCGGGGCCGACGCTGTCTGCGCTGAAATAGCGTTATCCGCGCACGCGCACTGCCCTGGGCCCCGCTCGCGCGTGCCGGCGTGCCAGCCGCCGCGCGCGCCGTCCGTCAGGTCAGTCCGTCCCCGGGTGCGAAACATCCGCCGTGTCAGATTCGCCATGCTGGGTGAAACGATCAGCCAGCCTCCCGAAAGAGAGCACGGTCAGACTGGCCGTAGGACTTTAAGAGCGCATAACAAAACCGCTTCGATAAGACGCGCTCAACTGAGACGCCATAACGTCGGCCTATGGCCGCCGCGCTGTTACCCAACACGTTGTGGGAACTTATCGAACCGCTTCTGCCTCTTCCGCCGTCGCGGCCGACCGGCGGACGCCCGCGTATGTCTGATCGCGCCTGCTTGACCGGTATCCTCTTCGTGCCGCGCAGCGGAATAGCGTGGCAGATGTTGCCTCAAGAATTGGGCTGTGGTTCTGGTATGACATGCGGGCGACGCCTCCGCGACTGGCAAGCGGAAAGAGTCTCGGATCTAATGCACTTCGCGCTCCTGAATTGGCTGTCCCGCGAGGGCGACATCGATTGGTCCCGAGCGGTTGTTGACAGCTGTTCGGTCCGCGCAGTGTACGGCGGTACACAGACGGTCCAAATCCCACGGATCGCGCCAAGCGTGGGAGCAAGCGTCATCTGATTTGCGACGCGCGAGGCGTGCCGCTCGCCGTTCGGCTGACCGGTGCCAACAGGAATGACTCGCAGGAAGCACTGGCACTGGTCGATGCGGTTCCGCCACTCGAGGGTGAACGTGGACGGCCACGGTATCGGCCGGATTGCGTGGTTGGCGACCGCGGCTACGACGCGGCGCGCATCCGACAGGGGTTGCGAACTCGTCGAATTCTGCCACTGCTGGCGATGCGTCGCACGGCGCACGGCAGTGGCTTGGGCCGGTGGCGTTGGGTCGTCGAACGGACGTTCGCATGGCTGAATCAGTTCCGCCGTCTCCGCATCCGCTACGATAAACGAGCCGACATCCACGAGGCCTTTCTCTCGCTGGCGTGCACGTTGATCTGTTGGCGTGCCCTGAGAAAACGCTGGAGGCCAGTTGAGCGAGTAGCGCCCTCTTGCCTTTGCCTCGAGCCACTTGATCGCTAGAATCAGTCGCGACGCATGCCGCTGACAGCCGGCGCCCACCTTGGTCCCTACGAGATCCTCGCTGCCCTCGGAGCGGGCGGGATGGGCGAAGTGTATCGCGCGCGCGACACGAAGCTCAATCGCGAGGTAGCGATAAAGGTGCTGCCCGCGTCGGTGGCGAACGATGCCGAGCGGCTGTCGCGCTTCGAGCGCGAGGCGCGCGTGCTCGCGTCGCTGAACCATCCCAACATCGCGACGGTGTACGCGGTGGAGGAAAGTGCCGGCGAGAGCGCGCTCGTGATGGAGCTGGTCGAAGGCGAGACGTTGGAGGCTCGCCTGAAAGCGCGCCTTGCCGAGGCAGCTAAAACGCGAGGCTTCAGCCGAGAGCTGCCGATGGCCGAGACATTGGCGATCGCGCGTCAGCTGTGCGAGGCGCTGGATGCCGCGCATGAGCGCGGGATCGTGCATCGCGATCTGAAGCCGGCGAACATCGTCGTCACGCCCGACGGCGTCGCGAAGGTGCTGGATTTCGGGCTCGCCAAGGCTGGAGGCACGGGACCGGCGGGATGGCTAGGAGACGCACACCTGACGCATTCGCCGACGATGATCGCGCCGACCATCGAAGGAGTCCTGCTGGGCACGGCGCCATACATGTCGCCAGAGCAGGCACGCGGGAAAGCGGTCGACAAGCGCGCCGACATCTGGGCGTTCGGCTGCGTGCTCTACGAGATGGTGACGGGCCGCCGGGCGTTCGGCGGCGAGACAACCTCGGACACGATTGTCTCGATCCTCGAGCGCGAGCCGGACTGGTCGGTGCTGCCCGCAACGACGCCGCGCGCCGCGCGCCGCGTCATCGAGCGATGTCTCGAGAAGGATCCGAAAAGGAGGCTGCGAGACATCGCGGACGCGCGAGTCGATCTGGAACAGGCGGACGCGCCAGCCGTCGCCGCCGCTGCCAGCGACACGGGTGGAAGCTGGGTTTCCGGGTTGTCGGTCTTGGCGGCCGTCGGCGGCATTCTCATTGGCAGCCTTGCGGCGTGGGTCGCGCTTTCGAGCCGTTCGGCTGTCGATGCACCGCGGATCACGCGCGCGACTCGGTTGACCGACACGCCTGCACAGAAATTCGGCCCCGCCATTTCGCCCGACGGCAAGTGGGTCGCCTACTATTCCGACGTGCGGGGCGTTTCCGACGTCTGGGTGAGATTCCTCGACAGCGGCTCGACGACGAATCTGACGGCTTCGCTCGATCTCGATCTGTCGGTGGGCGGCTTTGCCGCCCTCGACATTTCGCCGGACGGGTCCGCGATTGCGTTCACAGCTCGCCAGAAGAGCGACGCGACGCCGTCGTTCGGCACGTGGATCATTCCGGCGCCGCTCGGTGGGCAGCCGAGAAAGCTGCTGGCCGGATTGCAGGATATGCGCTGGTCGCCCGACGGCAGGCGGCTCGTCGCGATGCGTGCGGGAGCCATGCTTGGAGATTCGATGATCGTCGCGGATGCCGACGGCAGCAATCAGAGAACGGTTGTTCCGTTGAGCGGGGGCCGGCACGCACACTGGCCCATGTGGTCGCGCGACGGCAAATTCATCTACTTCATCTGCACCTATATGACAGCCCAGGACGAGCCGACGGAGCTTTGTCGCGTGCCGGCCGACGGCGGCGCGATTTCGACGGTCGTGTCGACCGAGCGGCGGGCGTTGTATCCGGCGCCGGCGCCGGATGGAAGCCTGTTGTTCTCCGCGAACCCCAGGACGGTCGACGCCGGCCTGTGGTGGCGTTTGCCCAATCGCGTCGAGGCCGAGCCTCTGACAGGAGGCGTTGGCGAGTACGGTCAGACCGCCTTGTCGGCGGACGGGCGGCGCGCGGTGTCGACGATGCTCGACGTCCGGCAGTCTCTCGTTCAGCTGTCCGTTGGGCCGAGTAAGACCGAACCCCAGCGGCTCACCGACGGGCACACCGGCGACTTGTATCCGTCTTTCGATCCGAAGCGGTCACGCGTGGCGTTTAGTTCGTCTCGCGCTGGCAATCGCAGCCTGTGGCTCGCGCGGCCGGACGCGAGTCAAGCCTCGCCGCTAACGAGCGGTGTTGCGATTGACGATCGGCCGGCGTTCTCACCAAATGGCGATCAAATCGCGTTCGTCTCCGGGCGCGGGGGCGAGCCGGGTATCTGGGTAGTCAACGCCGACGGTGGCGCGGCGCGTCTGTTCGGCAGGGCGATCGTGCTCGATTCACTGGCGTGGTCGCCGGACAGCAAACGCATTCTCTTTTCCACGCCGAGCGAACGCCTCGCGAAACTCGTCACGATCTCCACGGACGACGGAAAGATCGAGCCGTTTCCGGCGCCGGGACCCGGACACTCTCCGTCCTGGTCAGCCTCCACGAATCGCATCGCCTACCTCGAACTCGAGGAAGCCACTCCCGCGAGACCGTCGCGCACGACTCTTGCGATCCTCGACAACGGAACCCGCACGCTCTACCCGAATGCTGCGCTGCCGCTGCAGGGCTTCGCGAACGGTATCGCGGCCTGGTCGCCCGATGGGCGCCGCATTGCGTTGACGGCCTCCCAAAGGAACGCTCCGGTCACTGTCTGGGTCTTCGATCCTGCCGCGCGCGATCAGTTCCGCCGCCTAGCCGAACTTCCAGTGACCGTACGCGTGCGGGGTCTCGCCTGGACGTCCGACGGTTCTGCGGTTGTTGTCGCCGAGCAGGAATCGAGAAGCGACCTCGTTCTGTTCGATCTCGCGAATTCCGGCAAATGACCGTTCAGCGCGGGACTCAGCTGGGAAATCTATGAGCTGACGGCACCGCTCGGGGCGGGCCGGATGGCCGAAATCTATGCGCGCGACACGAAGCTCTATCGCGAGGTTGCAATCAAAATTCTGCCCGAGGCGTTCACCACCGATCCCGACCGCGTGGCCGTGGTTCCAGCGCCCTCGCGCCGACGTAGTGGCGGCGGCGCTCTCGCGCGGGTTCACGTTGAGTGGAGTTTTGTTACAGGCTCTAAGAGAGTTCGGCCGGGAAGTGGCTCTGACTGAAGCAGTTCGTGTCTGGCAACATCGCGTTGCTCGATCTACGCGGCCGCCGAGCAGGACTCCAAATATAGTTGGCTGCGTGTCCCGGCTGCTCTCCGCGGCACCGTGCGCGTTGGCAGAAACCGCCGCCGCCCCGTGATCGAACTCACCGCAGTCCGTGACCGCAAACTCTCGCAGCGTATTCGGTTACGCGCCTGCGGCACGCGTTACGCGTCGGCACGATCGAAATGAAGCGCACACGGGTACTCCCGCGCGGAGGGGGGAGATGGACGCGCTAAAATGCGACTATGAAACGCGAAGCCGCAGAGATTCTAAAGGACGCTTTGGCGCTGCCGACTGAGGCCCGGGCGGCCCTCGCCGGATCGCTGCTGGAGAGTCTTGACACCGAGGTGGACGAGGACGCCGAAGCCGCGTGGTGACCGAGATCAACCGCCGCGTCGCCGAGCTCGAAAGCGGAGCGGTGAGGACCATTCCCTGGGCCGAAGTACGCCGCCGCCTCGCTGCGCGTTGAGGCTTCCGTTCGCAGCCGACTGATTCGAGGCGTGAATTCGGAATGACGACTCTGTTATCGACCGTGGTGCCACGCACGAGAAACTGAAATCTCCGCGCCCCAAGTAGCGACCGAAACACTCTTCACAGAGCCAGATTCCAATTGAATTCGGCCCATCAGCGAACGAGGATTCACGGTAGCTGAACGGCACACGCCGACCAATCGCCACGTCGCAGTCAGACAATGGTCGTGATCCCAGAACCCCGCGCGACTCTCGACCAACCGCGAGGCGGCATCCCGTGGGAAGGCCCGCCTCTTGATGGCGAAGATCTCGGTCTCGGTCAAGGTGCTCGCACACTTAGGGCACCGGTCCAAGCCCATCTCGATGCTTCCTGTCCACCCACACTGAGCGCATTTCAGCGTCCTGTTGGCGAACACGACGGCATCAGTCGCCTCATATCGCACGCGACGCCATTGTCTGGTTGCGTCGAGCATGAACGCGAGGTCTCGAGCTTGCCCGCGACCATCGAGCCAGGAGAGGACCGCACCCTCATGCACATGCCCCGTCATCGACCAACTTCAGCCGTCACCGCGATGTCGCTGCGACAGCCTCGCGACAGATCAGGCGGCATCTTCCTCCTCTGACAGCCGGATGGGGACTTCCACTCCGTCGGCGAATCGTGCGGCGATCACCAGTTCGCCGTTCATTGCCTCGATGAACTTGCGCAGGGTCCCGACGTAAAGTTCCGTCCGCCGCTCCATTTTCGACACTTCGGCCTGGCTGACCCCAAGCAGTTCGGCCATCGTTTCCTGCGTCAGGCCGCGCGCCTTGCGAAGCTGAGAGAGGTGCAGATCATCGGACAGAGTCTGCGCCTCCGCCTCTATTCGTCGTCGCGTTTCTAGCTTCGTGCGAGCCTTGATGTCAGTCCACTTGTGGCGCTTCATATCAGTCCTTCCCGTTTCAGTTGCCGGAGATGTTCGTCGTAGAGCCTGTCCGCAACCGGAACCTGCTCCTCGTACCAGCGATCGTTTCCGGTCTTGTCGCCGCCCAACAAGAGAATGCCGGTTCGTCGCGAGTCGAACGCATACAGCACACGGTACGGCCGCCCTGGTGCGGAATCCTGAGTTCTCGCATGTGGCGGTGCCGGGACGTTGCGATGCCCGACGAACATGGGAATGGGAGCGATGGTCCATGCTCAACGAGGAGTTCTATGACGCGGCCGACGCTGACCTGTTCCTCGTCCTGAGGGCCTCGAACCATCCGGCGAATTCGTCGGTGCCCTCGACGTCCCAAGCCACACCGTAGATTATGCCATGTAAGGAATAATGCGTCCAGAGTTATAATTGGGGTTCTGTTACGGGAAAATGCCCGTATTTATTCCTTGCTCGAATCAATCGGTTCACCAGGAACAGAACCTGTCTGCGAATTGTCGGGTCCAACACGAGTTCAACGTCGAGGTGTCCGCGAGTTCGCGCGTGTTTGCTGAGCGCAACTCTCGCCTTCGCATGCGCAGGGCAATCGGCGTCAACGCCTCCATGCCCATCCAGAGTTGTGCGACGGCGCGCGTCGCGTCGCCACGCCCGCTACTGCATCACCGTAGTTACGCGTTATCGTGCGCGAGGGCGGTGGACAACTCGTGGTGGGCGTGGGCTTGCGCGAGCAGGGCGTTGGCCTTGGCCTCGAACGTCTGCACGGCGTCAGTGCCCGCCGCAAAGCGGGTCGGTGGCTCCTCGAGCGCAGCGAGCTTCACAATGGCTTGAGCGAGCTTGGCGGGATCCCCACCTTGCTTCCCATTCATGCTCTTCCAGGCAGCGACGATTTCCCTGGTTCGCTCCGCGTAGTCGTCAATCGTCGGCTGGGCGTAGGTGGTCGAGTCATCGGTGAGCAGCTCGGTGCGGAAGAAACCGGGCTCGACGAGCATCGTGCGGATGCCAAACGGGGCGATCTCTGGAGCGAGCGACTCCATCCACCCCTCGATGCCGAACTTGGCAGCCGCATACGCCGTGCAGAACATTTGGCCGGCAATGCCGGCGGTCGAAGAGATGGTGAGCAGCAGACCGCAACGCTGCTTCCGCATCACGGGCAGGGCGGCGCGACTGACGTTCATCGGGCCGAACAGGAGCGTGTCCAGTTGATTGCGGATCTGTTCGGGGCTCAACTCCTCGAAGAAGCCGGCGAAGAAGTTGCCCGCGTTGTTGACCAGAACATCAATGCGGCCAAACGTCGTGACCGCGGTATCGACCGCCGCCTGCGCATCCTGTGGACGGGTGACGTCCAGCTTTATTGCGAGCAGCCATTCGTGATTGCCTACCGCGGCAGCGACCTTCGCCGCATTGCGGCCGGTGGCGACAACGGCGTGGCCGGCGCTCAAGGCTGCCTTGGCGATGTCGACGCCCAAGCCTCGACCGGCACCGGTGATGAGCCAAACCTTCTTCTCGGTCATTGAATGATCCTCGTCTGGACGACGAGCCATCGCAAGACCCAAGCACTGGGGCGCGCTGCGTAACAGCGCACTCATCTACCCAAGCGGCTTAGGAGTCAGGCGGACGTCATGCTCCGGCCACACGGACACGTGTTGCCGAGCTGACAAATGCCGCTCGGCAACCAAACTGGATTTGGTCCTGGAGGCTGTCGTGCGGGCGTCGGCTCGACCGCGACGTCCATCCCGGCGATGTTGATCGTTCAACCGATCAGCGAGTGCACGACCGATTTCAATGTGACGCCGATCCATGCCGAATCCGCATAGCCCATCAGTCACCGCCGCGCGATGCTGTAGTCACGGATCCAACCCCGGGGCAATGCGGTGTTGTTCGGGTCCGACAGATTCGACAGTCTAGCCTCACGAAGCGAGGCGAGAGGAGTACGACAATGTCTAAGAAAGTGTCGTTTGGGGTCATTGTGGCTGCCTCATTAGTTGTCGGTTCATACAACGCGACCGCTGCCAGCAAAGCGGCAGAGATCAGCGCAAAGGCGCAGACGGCATTGTCATCCTTGTATGAGAAGGTGCCCTCGACACAGGCGCTGGGCGAAAAGGCGCGCGCTATTCTGGTCTTCCCCGAGATCACAAAGGCGGGCTTCATCGTCGGCGGCCAGCACGGCAACGGGGCGCTGTTCCAGCGCGGCAAGGCGGATGCGTACTACAGCACCTCTGGTGCGTCGTTCGGCCTGCAGGCGGGCGCGCAGAGTTTCGGCTACGCGATGTTCTTCATGAATGACAAGGCCTTGCAACAGCTGAACAAAGCGGACGGCTGGGAAATCGGCACCGGTCCCACGATTGTCGTGATCGATGAGGGGAAGGCCGCGAACCTCACCACGACGACCGCGAAGGACGACGTTTATGCGTTTGTGTTCGGGCAGAAAGGGCTGATGGCTGGCATCAACATCGAAGGCAGCAAGATCACGCAAATCCATCCCAAGTAGCTCGTTGCACCGGGGGCGCCTGCGCGCGCGCTGACGGTTCAGCCCGCGCTACGCGCCGGCGCCCTGGACGCCGACGAACTCCGCGAAGCGATCCTTCCGACAACCGCGCAGCGAGAACCGCGCCGGCCGATCCGGCTCCGACGACGACGAAATCAAATAACTCTGGCAGCATCTCGACCGTCACGGTTCAATTCGCATGGTACGCTACTGCGTTCCCATGTCGTCGACGACAGAGCCTCTCTATGTCACTTCCGGCCTCGTCCGCCTCACGAAGCCGCAGCTGATTGGCACACTGACCGGCCTGCTCCTCGCCGCCCTGCTGGCGGCGATCGATCAGACGATCGTCGGCACGGCTGAGCCGCGGATCATTGCGTCGCTGCAGGGGTTCGACCGCTACCCGTGGGTCGCGACGATCTACCTGCTGACGTCGACGGTGTCGGTTCCGATCTTCGCGAGCCTGTCGGATCGGTACGGCCGCAAACCGTTCTTCATGCTCGGCGCCACACTGTTCGTCGTCGCGTCGGCGCTCTGCGGTGCGGCCGGCGAGTTCCAGTTCCTGCGCATGGACGGAATGGCGCAGCTGATCGTCTTTCGCGGGCTGCAGGGCATCGGCGGCGGTATGGTGACTGGCATCCTGTTCACGATTGTCGGCGACATCTTCTCGCCGCTCGAGCGCGGTCGGTATCAGGGCCTGTTCGCCGCGCTCTGGGGCATCGCGTCGATTTTCGGTCCGACGCTCGGCGGCTGGCTGACGGACCACTGGTCCTGGCGCGCGTGCTTCTACGTGAATATGCCGTTCGGCGTGATCGCGGTCGTCGCGATCTACTTCGAGCTCCCGCGTGTCCCGCACCGCTTGGACTGGGGCGGGTTCGCGACGCTGATCGGCTGGATCGTGCCGCTGCTGCTCGCGCTGACGTGGGCGACGCAATACGGCTGGACCGCCACGCGCGTCGTCTCGCTGCTCGTCGTGTCGGCGGTCATGCTCGTCGTGCTGATCGACAACGAATCGCGCGCCGCGGAGCCGATCATTCCGCTGACATTCTTTCGCGATCCCGTGATTGCCGTCTGCTCGCTCGCGGCCTTCGTGCTCGGCGTCGGCATGTTCGGCACGATCATCTACCTGCCGCTGTTCATGCAGGGCGTGCTCGGCGTCTCGGCGACCCAGTCGGGCAATCTGCTGACGCCGCTGCTCATGGGCGTCGTCGTCGCCAGCATCGTCGGCGGTCAGACGATCTCGCGCACCGGCGAATACAAGATGATCGGCGTCGCCGGCTCGGTGCTGGTCGCGGTCGGCATGATCCTGTTCGCGCGCATGGACGCGACGACGGGGCGGCTGTATGTGGCGTGGGCGATGATCGTCGCCGGATTTGGGATGGGGCTGCTGCAGCCGGTGTACACGCTCGCCGTGCAGAACGTCGCACCGCGCGAGCGCATGGGCGCGGCGACCTCGTCGACGATCTTCTTCCGATCGATCGGCAGCACCGTCGGCGTCGCCGCGTTCGGTTCAGTGATGCTCACGCGCTATCACAACGAGTTCACACGCTCGATCCCGGCGGCGGTTCCGAGCCTTGCGCGGCCGTACTTCGAGAATCCGCTGCTGCTGATGCAGGTCCGTCCACAGCTCGAGCAGGCGTTCGGACGCGTGCCGGGCGGCGCCGCGCTGCTGCAGAGCCTGCTGATCGGCGTCAAGGCGGCGCTCCTGCACGGACTTCAGGAAATCTTCCTGTGGAGCGCGGTGATCATGAGCGTCGCAATCCTGCCGCACCTGCTGCTCAAACGCGAGCCGCTCCGGGCGCGCGCGCCCGTCGATGCGGCCGCGGCACCAGCGGCGGCGGCGCACTGACCGGCGCCACGAGATCGCACCATACCTCCTGCCGAACATCCGCGGCCGACGCGAGCGAGCGGGCTTGCGGTTTCAGTGGCTCATGACCCAGATCGCGACGTTGACACCCAGCGCGTACCCTGTTGGTGAGAATCGTTGAAAGTACTCGGGATTGTCGCCCTCGCGTTCCCAGCTGTCAGACGTGTCGCAGTTGAGGCTCACCAGCACCATCAGCCGGTCGTGCTCTCCGAAGATCCCGTACAGGTGCGGGGGACCGGCGCCGAACTCGTCGACGCGGCCGCCGCTTCGGCGCCACGATTCGATACTCGGGATTTGCGGGATCTCGGACACGCGGTAGAGCACCGACAGGAGCGGGTGTCCGGGCGTGATTTCCACAATCGGGTAGTCCGGAAGAATCCTCACCAGGTTGTCGCTGATGGTTTGCCAGTCGGCGTCGGTCCAGTTGTCGTCTTCCCAGAGGAAGCCGCCCTTGAGGAAGTACTGCCGCAGCGTCGCGATCTCGGCGGGCGTGAAATCATAGTTGGCAGCGCCCTGCATCTTCAGGAACGCGCAATGAAAAAGCGCCGGATCCTGAAGCGTGACTTGCGCGAATCCGGGGTCGCCGTTCGCCCAGCGGCTGATCGAGACCGTGGAGAGTTCCTCGAAGCGCGTCAGGAAATTGAAGTCCGAGGCGGGGTAGTCGTCCCACCATCCGCTTTTGCGCTGCTGGCGAGTGCGCTCATAGCGCAGGCGGCAGAACGTAAAACCGCGCTGGATACTGGGAAGTCCCTCGTTCACCGGTGTGCTTCTCTGGCGCGCGTATCGCATGATGGTCACTTGCTCGGTAACCGCACCGAGCGACACGGCCAAGGTCACTACGGGGAACAGCGCGATCGCGGTGCGCCAACACCAGCGGAGATTGGATCTGGCAACTGCAACAGATGTCATCGTTGCTGCCCGTTCGGGGAGGTCGGCTCGACGCTAAAGAGAGGTGAGCACTGCAGAATTGTACTGCCGTGCTCCTCCCGCCGCGACAGACCGATGCAGCGGCGGATCAAATCAAGAAGTCCTCGGCGAAGAATCAAGAATGTGTTCGGTCAAGTCCCGCCCCCGCAACCATCACAACGTGGTGATCAGAACAAAGCTCGCTCACGACGAGCCGTGCACATTAGAGTAGTTGCGGCCTGAGCACGGCTTGAGCCGTTCAGTAGTGTGGACCGAGCCCGCGCCTTTATGATTGACCGCACGCTCAAACATTACAGGATCACCGCCCTGCTTGGCGCCGGCGGCATGGGCGCGGTGTATCTGGCCCAGGATACAAAGCTCGATCGGAAAGTGGCGCTGAAGGTCCTGCCTGCCGGCGTCGCGACGAATCCTGATCGGATGGAGCGCTTCATCCGTGAGGCAAAAGCGGCCGCGGCGCTCAATCATCCCAACATCGCGCACATCTACGAGATCGGCGACAGCGAGGGCACGCCCTTTATTGCGATGGAGTACGTCGACGGCGTGACGCTCCGTGAAAAGATCCATCACTCCGGAGAGCCGCTCGTGGTGCTCGTCGGCTACCTCGCGCAGGTGGCGGAAGGGCTCGCCAAGGCGCATCACGCCGGCATCGTGCACCGCGATCTCAAGCCCGACAACGTGATGATCACGGGTGATGGCTACGCCAAGATCCTCGATTTCGGCCTGGCGAAGCTGGTGGAAGCGCGAGGACCGCTCGGCGTCGACGAGGCCGAGTCGGACAGAACGATCGGAACGATGCAGCAGTCGACGCCGGGCATGGTGCTCGGGACGATCGGGTACATGTCGCCCGAGCAGGCAAGCGGACGCGTGCACCAGATCGATCACCGATCGGACATCTTCTCGTTCGGCTGTCTGCTGTTCGAGGCGACGACCGGACAGATGGCGTTCGCGGGCAAGGACGCGCTCGATTCACTGCACAAGATCGTGTACGGACCGACGCCGCAGGTGAAGGACGTCACCCGAGTCGCGCCCGACGCGCTGCAGCGTGTCATCGGCCGGTGTCTGGCGAAGGATCCGGCCAGACGCTACCAGTCCATCAAGGACCTGGCGATCGAAGTCGATGACCTCCGTCATGAGCTGAAGAGCCTTACCGGCCCCTTGTCGTCGAATCACCCATCGGCCGGGGTGACACCGTCGGGAGCCCGTCGTGCGGACGATGGGTTCTGGGTCGCGGTGTTGCCGTTCAAGCACCGTGGCGCGCACGCCGACCTCGAAGCGCTGGCCGACGGCCTCGGCGAGGACATCGTCATGGGCCTCATGCGGTTCTCCCATCTGCGCGTCGTATCGCGCAGCTCGGCGGGCCGTTTCAGCGGCGAAGCCGTGGACATCCGCTCGGTGGGCAGCGAGCTTGGCGCCCGCTACGTGATGGAAGGGAGCCTGCGCCAGGCCGGCACGACGCTGCGCGTCGCGGTGCAGCTCGTGGATGCGACGACCGGCGCGCATCTCTGGGCCGAGACCTACGATCGCCCTTTCAGCCCCGAGGCGATTTTCGCGCTGCAAGACGACCTGGTGCCTCGCATCGTGTCGACCGTTGCGGACTGGTACGGCGTCCTGCCGCACAGCATGAGCGAGGCGGTTCGCCTCAAGCCGCTCGATCAGCTGACTCCCTATGAGGCGCTGCTGCGCAGCTTTGGCTATTACGAGCGCGTCGTGCCCGCGGAGCATGCCGCCGCGCGGTCCGCGCTCGAGCGGGCGGTCGAACAGGCGCCAGGCAATGCCGAGATCTGGGCGATGCTGTCGATGTTGTACGGGGAGGAACATCGCTTCGGGTTCAACGCCGCGCCCGATCCGCTCGGACGTGCACTGCAGGCCGCCCGCCAGGCGGTCGCGGCCGCGCCCTCCAGTCATTACGCGCACCTCGCGATGGCGCAAGCGCTTTTCTTCCGCAAGGACTTCGATGCCTTCCGGAACGCGGCCGAGCGAGCCCTCGTGCTCAACCCGATGGACGGGTCCAGCATGGAGTACTTGGGCCACTTGCTGGCATTTGCCGGCGACTGGAAGCGGGGCGGCGAGCTGGCGGAGAAAGCGCGGCATCTCAATCCGCATCATCCGGCGTGGTACTGGGCGCTGCCATTCCTCGACGCGTATCGCAAGGGCGACTACGTCACAGCGCGCCCCTTCATCCTCAAGGCCGAGATGCCGGGGCAGTTCTTCTCACAGTCACTGCTCGCGGCCGTGTGTGGCCAGCTGGGAGAACGCGC
>Ga0310810_10004019_pt1 | contig 16195 bp, 13 predicted proteins | sample NCmetagenome_FD_207641 | JGI IMG/M metagenome (GOLD analysis project Ga0310810, IMG submission 207641) | Soil microbial communities from experimental microcosm in Duke University, North Carolina, United States - NC | ecosystem: Engineered > Artificial ecosystem > Soil microcosm > Unclassified ... | reverse complement strand
AGCGTGGTGGTGAAGACCGCAGCCGCCTGGTTGCCAGGAAACGACAGATAAGGAGTGGCGTCGGGCCCAAACCAGATCGTGGTGTTGTGTAGATTCGTGTCCTTCATTTCCGCCGCCGTATTCACAAGGCGGGTACTCTTCAGATCGCTGCTGATCTGGATGATGCCGGCGCCTTTGAGCGAGAAATAGGTCTCGCCCTTTCCAGGCCGGAGATCCACGGCGAAGCCGCCATGCGCGCCAGTCAGCACTTTCTGCGCTTCGGCGGGCAGATGCGTCGCGGTATAGAGCACGCGAAATTTCATCTTGCCCTGACCACTGACACCGCCGGTCGCGGGACCGCTTTGCGCGGCGCTGGATCGACCGCCGTCGCTGAAGATCCAGGCGATCCCGAGCAAGACGACGAAGAGAACGCTGATAGTGAATCGCTTCATGCACGAACCCTCCGGGATACCGAAAAAGCATTAGACCACATTCGGGGTGGCGATTGGAGTGAGGTCTTAAAGTGGAGAGGGCAGCGGTTCGAGGAAATTCAAAAACGGAGGATCGGAATACGCGATCAGTAGTGTGGCGATGGTCGCCCAGCGCCGGCCACTCTCAACTTCGTCCGACGGGGCGCTCGCAATCGTTGGCCTCACAATCGTGCCGGATGGTATCCTGATATCCCTTTTCCATCAGTTCTTCGATGGCGCTCTTCTCAAAACGCAGTATTCCCAACAAGCCGCCCAAATCCCGCTGCGGATGATACCGATGGATCGTCAACTTACGAGGCGGCCGCTCCGATTTCACACGATCCCAGTGCGCTGCCAACTTCGCCAGGTCGGACATCTTCGTCTCCTGAATACCGCTCGAAGCGTGCGCGAAAAGATCGATGGCACGGTTCATCTGCCGCGCCGTTTCAATATCGGAGTTGATGTGAAACGCCAGGTTGACTGCCAGCACCCGGTCCAGCGTGTCGAACGTGTTCTGGAATTTCTGCAGAGGCATCATGGCGATGTCCGGATCCAGGTAGACGATGTGGATCTCGTCGGCGCCGTCATCGATCGCTGGTCGCAGGGGCGTATTCATCACCAGGCCACCGTCGACGTAAGTGGTCTCGCCGACTTTCCGCGGTGGGAAGAAACCCGGGATCGCCGCTGAGGCCAAAAGAATGGATACCGCATCCTCGTCGCTCATGCTTTCGTTGGTGAACACCTCAGCTTTTCCGGTACTCCAATTCGTGGCGATAATCGACAGCTTCATGGTCGATCGCCGCAGCTTTTCCGGCTGAATGATCTCAGCCATGAGCCGCTCCAGAGGGGCCACGGAGATGAAAGAAGACAGATCCACAAGTTGCAGCAGGCGCTCGTCAAAAGGACCGAACGGCGCCAGGGCCACGAGCCGTCGTAAGAAATCCATCGACAGCGATTGGACGTCGCCGACCCAACGCGTGGCCGATGCCAGATAGTCGCGAATCTGGAATCCCAGCAGCGGCCGCGGATCGGCACGCACGTGAAAAACGCGTCCGGGAATCCGGTTCAGCCAGATATCTTGGATGTGTTCGACTGCCCGCGGCAGATCCACGTCATAGGCACTCGCCAACAGCGCCGCATTGAAGGCACCCGCCGAGACGCCGGTCACCACCTGCGGCCCGGCCCACCCGCGCTCGACCAGCGCTTTCAAAACGCCGACTTCGTATGCGCCGTAGGCGCCTCCGCCGGATAAAACAACCGCTTGCGTCGAATTGTTCATGAGGTTCCCCAAGCCGCACAACTTCCATTGACGCCTGGTTTTGCCGTGCCAAGGAGCAGCGGGCTGACGAGGAACGCGACGAGGAGAGCGCTGATGGAGAATCGCTTCATGCAGGAAGACTTCGGGCTACCGAAATGGCATTAGATCACATTCGGAGAGGGGAGGGGAGTGGGGTTTGAAGGTGGGGAGAGCGTCGGTTTGTGGAAATTCCGGAGCGGAGTATCGAGACATGCGATATGCGGGGTGGTGTTGACTCTAATCGGACATGTTGCATAAGGGTCGTTTCCGTTTGGGGTGACGCAGCCAAGTTGATTACCTTTGTCAGTGCTCGGTGATCCGGCTGAGATAGCACAGAAGCGCACGCGGTGCGATATCCTGAATATCGGCCGGGCGGCTATCCAGCCCCAAAGGTGGCTTCTTTTGATCAGAAATCTCCGTGATACACGCGGCTGTCCGTGCGCAGGAGACTTACCGATATGAAAATCGGCACCGACAAAATCTCCGATGAGCAGAAGCGACTCCTGACTCAAGCGCGCTCCGGCTCGGTCGATGTTATGGCGAGCGCATTCGTCCGCGTCATCCAGGATGAGGAGATTCGCGAAGAAACTGAGGAGCTACACCCTGATTGGCAAGCGCTTTACGAATTAAAGCGCGATACACTCCGTAGATTTCTCCCTGACCGGTGGGTGAAGGAAGCCGAAGCCTTTTTCGAGAGTCTTGGTCAATTTGATCAGCAGCTTTGCGAGCTTGATTTGGTTAAGCTCCGAACGACTTTCCTGCTCGGTGCCGGTGCCTCAAAGCCAGCACCTTCGAACATTCCAACAGTAAGGAGTTGCTGCCGCAACTGCTGGAACGTGGGCGAAGACTCGATCGAGAGGACGTCACCAAGCTTGCTGGGTTCTGCGAAGAGCGGAGAATTGACAACATTGAGGATCTGTTGACGGCAGCACAACTCGCAACGTTTTCGAGCCGCAACCCGACAATCCTGCGGTTGTTGAACTACCTTTTGTATGGCGGTGAGACGGAGGATGTCGGCGGGGAGGTTTATTACTCCGCGAGGCAACGCGAAACGTTTGAGCGACCAGGAAGAGTGCGGAGACGTGAGGCGGCGGTCGCAAACGTCTCGTCCGTCGCTTTTCTTCAAGATACTCTTCAGGTGCTGTTTGGCCTCTTAGCGAGCACAATGCTGCCAGCCGAGCCCAACAAGGCCCATGAAGCAATAGCGACGTTTACTAAGGCACACCCAAACTCGACGATCGTCACCACGAACTACGATTGCTGCATGGACTTGGCGCTTGAAGCAGTGCAGGCACCGCTAACGTATCGCCTCGATTTTGCCAACCGCAACAAAGAGGAGGATTCCGGACGGGCGAGATTGATTAAGCTTCACGGTAGCCTGAACTGGTACTACTGCGAGACCTGCCAGGAAGTTCAGTGCATCGATATCCGCAGTACCGTTGAGAACTATAAGCAAGATAAGGCACCATATTCTGTCATCGCCATCTGTAAGGACTGCGGCGGTCAGCGCCGAGGTCTGCTCGTACCGCCGCTCGCTATGAAGTTTGACGTGGCCCCGCCGCTGACACCCCTCTTAACCGACGCCAGAGATGCGTTTGAAGACGCCGAAGCGATCCTCGTAGTCGGATTCTCCTTTGCCGAAGCCGACGTGTACATATCTCGAATGCTCAGTAAATCCATGCAGACTAAGCCTGGTCAGAAGCTCGTCATTATCGACCCGGATCCCGACGTTCTGTACCGCGTTCGACGCAAGTTCAAGGCCAGCATTCCTAATTTCGATGAACGACGGATAGTGCGTCTTACAGAAGACTGCGCCCTTGCCCTGCCGAAGCTTCTCAACGGAGACTACCTTTTGGAAGAACCGCTGTGCAGAGCAAGGAGTAGCTCCGGCACGAGCCAACGTTCAATTGGAAGTTGGGTGCGCAGCGCCTAGGTTCGACGTACGCAGAACAATAGGGAACAGATACCGCGCTGAATCGCCGCATCGGTCATCGTAGCCCTGGCGCCGACCCGCCCCCTACCCGCTCATCGATCCCAGGAACTGGGCGTTGGTTTGCGACTTGCTTAGCTTGTCGATCAGCAGCTCCATGGTTTCTACCGGCGAGAGCGGGTTCAGCACCTTGCGCAGAATCCACACGCGGTTGAGTTCTTCTTTGGGCAGCAGCAGCTCTTCCTTGCGGGTGCCGCTCTTGTTGATGTCGATGGCGGGGAAAACGCGTTTGTCCACCAGCTTGCGATCCAGGTGGATTTCCATGTTGCCGGTGCCTTTGAACTCCTCGAAAATCACGTCGTCCATGCGGCTACCGGTGTCGATCAGGGCAGTGGCGATGATGGTGAGCGAGCCGCCCTCTTCGATATTGCGCGCCGCGCCGAAGAAGCGCTTGGGGCGCTGGAGAGCGTTTGAATCCACGCCGCCCGAGAGCACTTTGCCCGATGGCGGCACGATGGTGTTGTAGGCGCGCGCCAGGCGGGTGATGGAATCGAGCAGGATGACAACGTCCTTTTTATGCTCGACCAGGCGCTTGGCTTTTTCGATGACCATTTCGGCAACTTGCACGTGGCGGGTGGCGGGCTCGTCGAAGGTTGAGCTGATGACCTCGCCGCGCACGGAGCGCTGCATGTCGGTGACTTCCTCGGGACGCTCGTCGATCAGCAGCACGATGAGCGAAATTTCCGGGTGATTGGTGGTGATGGAGTTGGCGATCGACTGCAAGAGCATCGTCTTGCCGGTGCGGGGCGGGGAAACGATGAGGCCGCGCTGGCCTTTGCCGATGGGCGTGAGCAGATCCATCACCCGGCCGGAGTAGTTCTCCTTGAGGGTTTCGAGCTTCAGGCGCTCGTTGGGATAGAGCGGCGTGAGGTTGTCGAAAAAGATCTTGTTGCGCGCTTCCTCGGGCGGTTCGAAGTTGATGGCGTCGACTTTGATGAGCGCAAAGTAACGCTCGCCCTCTTTGGGCGGCCGGATCTGGCCCGAGATGGTGTCGCCGGTGCGCAGATCGAAACGGCGGATCTGCGAGGGTGAGACGTAGACATCGTCGGGGCCGGGCAGGTAATTGTACTCGGGCGCGCGCAAGAATCCGAAGCCGTCGGGCAGGCACTCGAGCACGCCTTCGGAGAAGATGAGCCCGCTCTTTTCAGCCTGGGTTTGTAGAATTTTGAAGATCAGCTCCTGCTTGCGCAGACCAGCGGCGCCGGCGACGCCCAGGTCTTTGGCGACCGTGTTCAGGTTCTGAATGCTCATGTCCTTCAGTTCGACCAGGTCGAGCGTGGGCGAGCCGTTCTTCGCAATGGCCTGGGGATTGTGCTTACGCCGCTGACCCTGTCCTTGGGGCTGCCCGCCACCCTGCTCAGTGCGGTCGCCGCGATCGCCACGGTTATCCTGACGGCCGCCTTCACGCTGGTTGCCGCGTTCCGGGCGTTCGGAAGTCCGTTCAGGGCGCTCTGACGTTCTTTGGGGACGCTCCGCGGGGCGTTGTTCGCCGTCCTCGGAGGGCGGCGCCGCGGGCGCGGTCTCGCGCGCGGCTACTTTTTCCGCAGGCTTCTCCGCGGGGGCGGCTGAGTCACGGGTTTTCTCTGTTTTTTCCTGCGGCGGGGCCGAATTTACCGGCGGTGGTGTGTTTTCGCTATCGCTTGCCAAATTTCCCTCACTCCCCGGCCTGTGACGGCCGAGCACGCCAGCGGCTCCGCGCCACTGTTGCGAATGGCGGTCAGAGTCCGATGTGCGTCCGATTGGTTGAGTTTGTCCATCTTCGTGGCGATCACCAGATACTGCTGTTGATGCGCCTCCAGCCACTGCTTCAATTCCAGATCCGGGGGCATCCAGCCCCGCCGGCCATCCAGAATGACGAGCGAAAGCTGGAGCATCGCCCGATTTAACAAATAGCTTTCAATGAGCTTCTTCCAGCTCTCCGTCTCGCTCCGGGAAACCTTGGCGTACCCGTATCCCGGAAAATCGACGAAGTAACAAGTGCCCACGCTGGCGGCCCCACTAGTGACCCGATAAAAGTTGATCGTTTGTGTGCGACCCGGTGTGTTACTGGTGTGAGCCAGTCCTTTGTGCCCGATCAGGGCATTGATCAGGCTGGACTTTCCGACGTTGCTTCTCCCTAAGAATGCGATTTCAGCCAAGCCGTCAGAGGGGAACTGATCCGGCGAAGCCGCACTAACGATGAAATCTGCTAACAACCTATCAAAAATCGAGGCGCGGGGCAAACCCCTGTCTATTTAGTGCGCCCGCGTTTCCTCGGTGGGCTGAGCGGCCACCTCTACCGCGCCGGGCATGGGCAGCGCCACAATTTCACGCTCCAGGGCGACCTTGAGCACGTCGTCCATGTTTTCGACGAAGTGAAGCTTCATCACGTTGCGGATATTGTCCGGGATGTCCGGCAGGTCCTTCTGGTTGTCCGCCGGCATAATGGCTTCGAAGATTCCATGACGGTGCGCGGCCATCAGCTTTTCCTTGAGCCCGCCGATCGGCAGAACCTTGCCGCGCAGCGTGATCTCGCCGGTCATGGCCACGTCGCCGCGGACCGGAATTTTGGTGAGCGCGCTGCAGATGGTGGTGGCGATGGTGATGCCCGCCGAAGGGCCGTCTTTCGGAATGGCGCCTTCAGGAATGTGCAGATGCACGTCCAGGTTGCGGTAAAAATCTCTGGGAAGACCGAACTGGTGGGCGCGCGAGCGGATGTAGCTCATGGCGGCCTGGGCGGATTCCTGCATCACGTCGCCCAGTTTGCCGGTGACCGTGAGCTTGCCCTTGCCCTCCATCAAAGTGGCTTCCGTAGTGAGGATCTGGCCGCCGACTTCGGTCCACGCCAGGCCGACAGCGGCGCCGACCTCGTTTTTGTGATCGGCCGTCAGATCGCGGAATTTGTTGGGACCGAGCAGATCCGGCAACTTCTCCGGCGTAATCACCTCGCCCGCCAACTCATTCTTGTTTTTGGGCAGCGCGCTTTCGTGATTGACCACCTTGCGCGCGGTCTTGCGGCAGAGGTTGCCGATTTCGCGCTCCAGATTCCGGACGCCGGCTTCGCGTGTATAGAACTGGATCAGGCTCGCAATGCCTGCATCGGTGAACGCGATCTGCTTGGCGTCCAGTCCGGTCTGTTCCATCTGCTTACGGACCAGAAAGCGCTTGGCGATCTCGAGTTTCTCGTACTCGGTATAGCCGGAAAGGCGGATCACTTCCATGCGGTCCTGCAGCGCCGGCGGTATGGTGTGCAGCACGTTGGCCGTGGCGATGAAGAAGACCTGGCTCAAGTCATACTCGACGTCCAGGTAGTGATCCATGAACATGAAATTCTGTTCCGGATCGAGCACTTCGAGCAGGGCGGAGGAGGGGTCGCCGCGGAAGTCGGTCGACATCTTGTCGACTTCGTCCAGCATGAAAACGGGATTGCGGGTGCCGGCCTTCTTCATCATCTGAATGATCTGGCCGGGCAGGGCCCCAATATACGTGCGGCGATGGCCGCGCACTTCGGCTTCATCGCGCACGCCGCCGAGGGACAGGCGGACGAACTTGCGTCCCGTCGCCTTGGCGATGGACATGCCGAGTGACGTTTTGCCCACGCCGGGAGGCCCGACGAAGCACAGGATAGAGCCCTTGGGATTCTTGACCAAACGGCGCACGGCCAGGAATTCAAGGATGCGTTCCTTGATTTTATCGAGACCGTAGTGATCCGACTCGAGCACCCCTTCGGCGAACTTCAGGTCGCGGATTTCCTTGGACTTCTTCTTCCACGGCACCGCCAGCAGCCAGTCGAGGTAGTTGCGCGATACGGTGGACTCCGCCGACATGGGCGGCATGTTCTCCAGGCGCTTCAACTCGGCCATGGCCTTGTCGAGCGCGTCCTTGGTCATGCCCGCGGTCTCGATGCGCTTCTTCAGCTCGTCGATCTCGCTCTTCTCGCCGCGGCCCAGCTCCTTCTGGATGGCCTTGATCTTTTCGTTGAGGTAGTATTCTTTCTGCGCCTTCTCCATCTGGCGCTTCACCCGGCCCTGAATGGTGCGGTCGACGTTGAGCTTCTCGATCTCAATGTCGAGCATCTCGGCCACGCGCGTCAGACGGTCGATGGGATCGAAGATCTCGAGCAGATCCTGCTTCTCTTCGATGGTGAGTTGCAGGTTCGCGCCCACGGTATCGGCGAGCTTTCCGGGATCGTCCACCCGGACCGCCGCGATCATGGTTTCGTAGTTGAGATTCTGGCTAAGCTTGACGTACTGCTCGAACAGGCCGGTCACGCGGGTGACCAGGGCCTCGAGCTGAGGGCCCGCCTCGACCTTATAGCCGACAGTGCGCACTACCGCGCGGAAGAAACCCTCTTCGTCGGTGATGGAGACGACCTTGGCCCGCTCCACGCCTTCGACCAGCACTTTGATGTTGCCGTCGGGAAGTTTCAGGCTCTGGACAATGTTGACGACCGTACCCACGTTAAAAATCTCATTGGGCTTGGGTTCGTCGATGGACGCATCGTGCTGTGTGGCGAGGAAGATCTTCTTGTCCCCCGCCATGGCCTCTTCGAGCGCGCGGACGCTCGATTCGCGGCCGACCACGAACGGCGTCATCATGTACGGAAATATGACGACGTCCCGGATGGGCATCATCGGCAGTCGTTTTGTTTCCGATCGTTCTTTTGAAGTGAGCATGAAAGCCTTGGGAAGTTCAGGAGGGAGCGTTCGACCGGCACGACAGCCGGTTGCGCGTCATCCCGCCTTTTCCAATAGTGTAAGACTGATCTTCTGCGAAAGCACCATCTCCTTGGTCACCTGAAATTCGCGGACCTTCTTATAGGATGGCAAATAATACATCAGGTCGAGCATCAGGTCTTCCAGGATCATGCGCAGGCCGCGCGCCCCGACCTTGCGCTCCATGGCTAACATGGCGATGGCTTCGAGCGCCTCGTCGGAAAACTTCAGGCGTACGTTTTCAAACTCGAACAGCTTCTGGTACTGCCGCACAATGGCGTTCTTCGGTTTGGTCAGAATCTGCATCAGCGCATGCTTGTCCAGATCCTGCAGGACCGCCACCACCGGGAGCCGGCCGATAAATTCCGGGATGAAGCCGAACTTGATCAGGTCGGTGGGCTGGATCTGCTCGAGCAGGTCGATATCACGCTGGCCGCCAACCGTCATCGGTTTCACGTGGCTCTTGTCCTGTTCGGCCAGGAAGCCCATGGACTTCTTGCCAATACGTCTGCCGACGACTTTCTCGAGACCCACAAATGCGCCGCCGCAGATGAACAGAATGTTGGTGGTATCCACCGGCGTGAATTCCTGGTGCGGATGCTTGCGGCCGCCTTGCGGGGGCACGTTAGCCACGGTGCCCTCGAGAATCTTGAGGAGCGCCTGCTGCACGCCCTCGCCCGAGACGTCGCGCGTGATGGACGGATTTTCGTCCTTGCGGCAGATCTTGTCGATCTCGTCGATGTAGATGATGCCCTGCTGGCATTTCTGTACATCGCCATCGGCAGCTTGCAGCAGCTTCAGGATGATGTTCTCGACATCCTCGCCCACGTAGCCCGCTTCGGTCAGCGTGGTCGCGTCGACGATGGCGAAGGGCACATCGAGAATGCGCGCGAGAGTCTGCGCCATCAGCGTCTTACCGGTGCCGGTGGGGCCGATCAGCAGGATGTTGGATTTCGACAGCTCGACTTCCGTATTGCGCATCCGGTTCATGTGGATGCGCTTGCAGTGGTTGTACACCGCAACCGCGAGCTTCTTCTTGGTGGCTTCCTGCCCGATCACATACTGATCCAGGAATTCCTTGACCTCGAGCGGCTTGGGCAGTTTGTTGGGGCTGGTGGTGGGCTGCTCGGTCTTGTCATCTTCGAGGATCGAGTTGCAGACCGCAATGCACTCGTCGCAGATATAGGCGCGCGGGTAATCGCTGGGGGAGGAGATCAATTTCCCGACGACATCCTGGCTCTTGTGGCAGAATGAGCACCGCAGGGCTTCATCGGATCCGGGACGCTTCATTATTCTCCTCTAACGCTCGCTGAGCCCCGGGGGATTGGTGGCTTTCGGACACAGTTCGCTTTCAGGAATACCAATCTCATTATCGCCCGAACTCCGCCAGGAAGCAATTGCGCGTTGGATAGCATTAATTCCGTTGCATACTTTGGGTTATAAGGATTTACGCACTCCGGTAAGGTCATTCTCCCGCTATCTTCTGGGCATGTTCAAAGAGGAAACTCAGCGTTTTCTCGGTCTGGATGTGGGAAGCGATGCGGCCGAGCGTGCCGTCTTTTTCGAAGCGGAGCTTGAGGGCGGCAAATGGCTCGCGCTGCTGGCGGGCGATGCGTTCGACTTCCTTATCCACTTCGTCATGGGTGGCGCCGATGGCTTCCCGTTCGGCGATCCTGGAAAGCAGCAGCGACGCCTTCACCTCGCCCAGGGCCTTGTCCTTTTGGGATGACTTCAGCTTCTGCCAGTCGAGCTGGATCTTGCTGCTGTCGATGCCCTCGGCAGCCAGCGAATGCAGAGTCTGCTCCACGCGGTTACGCACCTGCCGGTCGATAAAGGCCTCCGGAACAGGGAAGTGGTGCAGCCCAACGAGCTTCTCGACCAGCTTATTCTTGGCCTCCTGCTGGGCCTCGTTCTGCCGCTGGGCGAGCATGGTCTTTCGCAGCGCCTCGCGCAGCTCGTCGACGGTGCGGAAATCGCCTAAATCCTGGGCGAATTCGTCATTAACTTCCGGCAATTCTTTCTTGCGCAGGCCCTTTACCACCACGTGGAACCGAATGGTTTTTCCGGCGAGCTTGGCCTGCCCGTAATCCTCCGGATAAGTAACGTCGAAATCCTTTACCTCGCCGGGGGACATGCCGCGCAGGTTCTCGGTGAATGCCGGCAGGGTGTCTTCGGCGCCCACGTGTAACATCATCTCGTCCTGCTTGACGGGAGCCTCGGCGCCAGTGAGGCTTTCGATGGAGATCACGGCATGATCGCCATCCGCGATGGGGCGCGGGTCGACGTTGCTGTAGTCGGCTTTCTGGTCGCGGATCTCTTCGAGACGCTTAGCGACGTCCTCATCGGTGACCTGCGGATCTTTGTAGGGCACTTCGAGGCTCTGGTATTCCTTGAGTTCGATCCGCGGAAAGACCTCGAATTCGGCCTTGAACCGCAGCGGCTCGCCCCGGTGGAAGTGCACGTCGGAAATATCGGGCGTGCCCACGATGCGGAGGTCCTGCTTTTCGAGCTCCTTTTCGAGGAATTTGGGAACAAGGTTTTCGAGGACCTGCTGGCGGATATCGCCCTCAAATTGTTTGCGAACCAGGCCCGCCGGCGCCTTGCCGGGACGAAAGCCGGGAAGTCTGGCTTTCTGCTGGTACGAGCTGACAACGCGCTCGGTCTCGCCTTCCACGGTTTCCACCGGGACCGAGATATCGAGCGAATGCTTGCAACCTTCTACTAATGCCAAAAGGGATTCACCTCGGGTGGACTAATTTTTATTGTAGCATTTCGTCAAGAAGGACCACTTCGAGACCGGGAACGCGGCGGAAAATTGGGTCATTGGTGATGAGCGCCGTCGCGCCGGCAATTTGGGCAGTGGCGGCCTGCACCGCATCGGGAGTCTTTAGACTGTATTCAGCCCGAATACTGGCGGCGCGATCCGCAATTTCGAGGGTTGGGGTCAGCCATTCCAGGTGCGGGTAACTACGCAGCGCGGCGTAAATACGATCCGCACGTTGCCAGTCGCGCACCCGATACGGCTGAACCAGCACTTCAGTCAGAGTAAGAGTGGAAGTGATGGCTCGCATCTGCCGTTCCTCGATCAGGTCGAAAATGCGCTTGGAAACCTCGAAGTATGTGGGATTTCTCTCCAGCCAGTAAATGAGTGGGCTCGTATCGAAAGCAACGCTCCGATGGCTCTCGAAAAAAGCTTCGAGATCTGAAGATTTCAGCGCCAGCTCTGTCTTTCTCGCTCCAGATAGTCCGGCGGATACATACCTTCCATAATCCCAGCCAGCGCTTCAGAGTATTTCTTCGGCTTGCGGATCATAATCGCTGTATCGCCGCGGAGAGCTAGGACAACCTTATCACCCGGTTTGAGGCCGAGCTGCTTCCTGACCTCGCGTGGAATGACGATTTGATTCTTGCTGGAAAGTTTAGCTTCAGCCATCGCTTTATCCCTTTACATTTTGCCAGAACGTAAAGTGCATGGCAAATGGACAGCCCGGACGTCCCTCTGTACGATCAAGGCGTGGCGCAAAGCGAAAAGCTGCGTGAATTGCCATCGGTGCACGAGGTACTCTCCCGGCTGGAATCGGTGCTATCCCGCTTTCCGCGCGCGCTCGTCACCGACGAGGTGCGCCGGGTTCTGGAGGCGCGGCGCAGCGATATCCGGTCGGGCGCGGCGAATGGCGACGAAGAAGTGCCGGTCGAGACCGCGGTCGAACGCTCCCTGGAAGCACTGGCCCTGCATTCATTGAAGCACGTCATCAACGCCACGGGCGTGGTGTTGCACACCAATCTTGGACGCGCGCCGCTCGGACCCCAGCAGCCGATCACGGGCTACTCCAATCTTGAATACGACCTCGCGTCGGGCAAGCGGGGCAAGCGCGATGTACATGCAGGCGTGCTCTTCGACCGCCTGCTGGGCTGCCCGGCGATAGCGGTCAACAACAACGCCGCGGCGATCTATCTGGCGCTGAATGAGCTGGCGGCCGGGCACGAAGTGATCGTCTCACGTGGCGAACTGATTGAGATCGGCGATGGCTTCCGCATTCCGGATATCATGTCGCGGTCGGGCGCGGTTTTGCGCGAGGTGGGCACGACCAATCGCACCAGCATTCAGGATTTTCGCAACGCCACCAATGAGCGCACGCGGCTGTTGTTACGCGTCCATCCGAGCAACTTTCGTATTGAAGGCTTCACGGCGCGGCCCGAACTCGGGGAATTAGTGACGCTCGGCAGGGAACGCGGCGTTCCCGTCTACGAAGATCTGGGCAGCGGATGCGTGGTGGATTTGCGGCCTTTCGGCATCCACGAGCCGCTGGTGAGCGACAGCTTGCAGGCCGGCGCGGACCTGGTATCTTTTAGCGGCGATAAGCTGGTGGGCGGACCACAGGCGGGCATCCTGGCCGGCAAACCAGAAATCGTCGCTCGTTTGCGGCGGAATCCGATGTTCCGGGCGCTGCGGCTCGACAAGCTCATTTATCAGACACTTGAAAATACGCTGCGCGCGCTGCTGTTCGAGCAATGGGATCGGATACCGGCGCTGGGGATGATCCGGATGAGCGCGGGAAAAGTCCGCGAGCGGGCCGAGCGGCTGATGACGTCGCTGCCTGCGCTGCGGGCGCGTATTGAAGCGGGCGAGTCCGTGATCGGGGGCGGCTCGACCCCGGCGCAGTCGATTCCTACATGGCTCATCGTCATTGAATGCCCGGACGTGATTTCAAACGAGCGCAAGCTGCGCCGAAACGACCCGCCCGTGATCGCGCGGATCGAGGATGACCGGCTGGTGCTGGACTTGCGAACGGTGTTCGAGAGTGAAGAGGAGGAGTTGCGCCGGGCCCTTCAGGCTCTCTCTTGATACGTGCCTTCGGAAGTGCTGACGCGAATCTTTTCGCCTTCGATGATGAAGGGCGGTACCTGCACCACTAAACCGGTTTCCACCTTCGCGGGCTTGGTTACGTTTGAGACACTGGCGCCCTTCATGCCCGGCTCGGTCTCGACCACCGTCATGTCCACGGTAGGCGGCAACTCCACGCTGATGGGCTTGCCTTCAAAGAATTCCACTTTTACGTGAAGCTGTGGAATCAGATAACTGACGGCATCGCCCAACAAGTCTTTCATCAGATGCATCTGCTCGTAGTTCTCGGTGTTCATGAAGTAGTAATACTCGCCGTCGTCGTACAGATACTCCATTTCACGCTCTTCGAGCATGGCGCGCTCCACGCGGTCTTCCGAGGAAAAACGGTGCTCGATCATGGTCCCGCTGCGCAGGTTGCGCATTTTGGCTTGTACAAATCCGCGCAGGTTGCCGGGCGTCCGGTGATTCACGCTGAAGATAGAGAACAGATCGTTGTTGAACTTGATAACCATACCCGGGCGCATCTGTGTTGAGGAAATCATGAAACCAAAACTCCAAGTTGAGAGAGATTAGTCGAGCAGGACTAAGCATCTATCATAGCATTGCGGCCCAGCGTCTCTGTTTGGCCAACGACGACGGCGGACGTATCGCAATTCCGATAGAATGGGCGGCCATGTCCACGACTCCCGCGGAGGCTTTTAGCGAACGGCAGCGGAACCGCCGCCGGTTCCTCCGATTTTTGCTGGGGAGTCCGTTTCTGGCGTCGAGCCCGGTTTCCGGGTGGCAGGCGGCGACGGGCAGCGGGGTAATCGCCGATCTCAAAGAAGCACTGAACGTAATGGACTTCGAGCCCGCCGCGCGCAAAGCGCTTCCGCCCGCGCATTTCGGGTACCTGGCTACCGGCGTGGATGACGATGCGACGCTCGCCGCGAACCTGGAAGGATTTAAGCGTTTCCAGCTTCGCCCACGACGCATGGTGGATGTGAGTCACGCCGATCTGCGCACCGAGCTTTTCGGCACAGTTTGGGAGCATCCCATTTCGCTCGCGCCGGTCGGAAGCCAAAGAGCGTTCCATCCGGAGGGCGAACTGGCAGTAGCGCGCGGCGCGCGTGCCATGCGGGCTGTGCAAATCCTGTCGACTGTCACCACCTGCAGCCTGGAAGAAGTCAATCAAGCCGCGGGACATCCGGTCTGGTTTCAGCTTTATCCCACGTCACGCTGGGAGAACACCGAAAAGCTGGTGCGTCGCGCCGAATCCGCGGGCTGTAAGGTATTGGTGTTGACCGTGGATCTGCCGGTCGGCCGGCACACCGACACGCTCGAACGGCTAAAGCGCACCGATACGAGAAATTGCGCGGCGTGCCACAGCAGCTCGCCAGGGGCGGGCTTTCGCAGGAAGCCGATGTTCGATGGCATCGACATGGCCGGCGTCGGCGTCTACAATGCCGCCGTAACCTGGGAGTTTGCCCGCCGATTGCGCGAACTCACGCGGATGAAGCTGGTTCTCAAGGGCATTCAGACGCGAGAGGACGCTCAACTGTGCCGCGAACATGGAATCGACGGCATTATCGTGTCCAACCATGGCGGGCGCGCGGAAGAAACCGGGCGCAGCACCATCGAGTGTTTGCCCGAAGTGGTAGCCGGCGCCGGCGACAAAGTTACCGTTCTTGTAGACGGCGGTTTCCGTAGGGGCACGGACATCTTCAAGGCTCTGGCGCTCGGTGCGCGCGGCGTGGCAATCGGCCGCCCCTATTGCTGGGGTCTGGCGGCATTCGGACAAGCGGGCGTCGAGAAAGTGATCGATCTTCTGCGCGCCGAGCTGGAGCTGATCATGCGGCAATGCGGAGTACGCACCATTGCGGAGATCAGCCGCTCGTTCGTCGTGGCTCCTTAAAGCGGCCGTGCTTTTTAGAAGGGTAAGATCTCTTCGCGCAGCGGATCGAAGTCGATGCGTCGTTTCTCCACGTAGGCGATATTACCCAGGTGCGAGGCTTGCGCCGAGCGGTGACCGATTAGCACGTCGCCATTCGGCAACTTGCGCGAGCGGACACAGTCGAGAAAATTGTTGACGTGGTCGAGGGTCATGTCCTGCGGCTCGGCTTTGACGATCACGGGCTCTACATTTCTTCCCACGGGACGAAACTCATAGCGGCCGCGGTCGATATAAAGCCGGCCCTCGGTGCCGCACATTTCGACCGCCGCTCCCGTGATTCCGGGCGCGAGTGTGGCCTCGAATGTGGCAGTGAATTCGGCGGGGTATTCGAGTAGCACGTTGATGGTGTCGGGCGCGGTGCGGCCGTCTTTGTAATTGTAGACGCCGCCCGCCGCCACGGCTGATTTGGGAATCTCGTGCCCCATGAACATGTGGACCACATCGATCCAGTGCGTGAACAGATCGGTGACCTGGCCGCCGCCGAAATCGAGATAAGCGCGGAAATTCCAATACTGCTGCGGATCATAGTCGCGCCATTTGACCGGCCCCAGGTAGCGAGCCCAATCCAGATTCGAGGGCTTCTCCCGCAAAGATTCAGGCGCGTGGCGCAAATGATATGTATTGCCATGCCACCAGGTGCGCGCTAGCGTAATTTTCCCCAGGCGGCCGGTATCGAAATACTCGCGCTTAGCGCGCAGGTAATGAACTCCGGAGCGTTGCTGCATGCCCACCTGGCAGATGCGCTCGTTGACGCGCGCGGCCTTGACGATGGGTGGGCCTTCCTTGATCTTGAGCGTGAGCGGTTTTTCGACGTAGACATCGCGGCCGGAGTTGAGCGCGTCGGTGGCGATGGCGGCGTGCCAGTGGTCCGGCGTGGCGATGAGGACGGCATCGACTTCTTTCATCTCCAGCAGCTTGCGGTGGTCGGTGAAATTGCGGGCGTGCGGCGCCTTCTGGCGGGCTTTGTCGATCTGCTCGCCGTAAAT
>Ga0310810_10004018_pt1 | contig 16196 bp, 10 predicted proteins | sample NCmetagenome_FD_207641 | JGI IMG/M metagenome (GOLD analysis project Ga0310810, IMG submission 207641) | Soil microbial communities from experimental microcosm in Duke University, North Carolina, United States - NC | ecosystem: Engineered > Artificial ecosystem > Soil microcosm > Unclassified ... | reverse complement strand
TGCAGCCGCGCCTGATAGTTCTCGAAGTCTTTGACCGTATTGAACGGAGTGATTGTGATCAGGTCTGGAAAATCGAGATGAGGGCCACCACGCTGGTTGACCGGCATCTCCCAGCTTTTGAATTTTGCGCCTTCGAGATCGAGGTGAAGTTCGCGAGTCATGAGCTCCCGGCTGAGGCGGTCTTGCGGCGAGAGGTCAGAGGCGTTGATGGCTTCGAATCGTGCCAGGAACTTTCTGGTCTGCTGCAATTCTGCTTGGACCGCCTCCGCCGATTCGTCTTCGAGCCGGTCGTTGTAACGGTTGTCGCCGATTGCGGTCGCAAACTCAGGATGGGTTCGCAGCTGGTAGTTCCATTGCTCGTCGAAAAGAGAGTGGAGCTGGCGAGTTGACTCGTCAGATGGCTTCCCCTGCGCAGACCAACAGGGCTGCGCATGCATGAAGATCAAGAGAGCCAGAACGGTTCCTAAAATACGTAGCCTTGTATTCATCTCTAGGTAGATTTCGATTTCAGTTTCCAGTACACAGCATAGCGGTCATTGATGACTTGATACAGGGGAACCAGTGTCATGTCTTGAGACTGTCCCACGGCACGAAACGTTAGAGGCTGCTTGCTATCGGCTTCGACCCATGCGGTAGGCTTGTTTGCGTCGGCGACGATGTCCGGAACCTTGTGCTGATCTGTCGGCTTCGGCTCATAGTCGCCGTACAGCATTTCCTTCGAGACCGCATCGAAGCGGCCGGCGAGAACGAGCGGACCATACATCATTGCCTGCACAGATTGATCGTCGGGCATGGCGTCTATGTGCAATTTCATTGGCAAGCTGAGTTCGATCTTGTCGCCGGTCTTCCAGACGCGTTCGAGCGCGAGATAGCTACTCGGACTCGAGAACACTGGCAACGTCGCTCCATTTACTTTCACGCTTCCGCTCTCGGTCCAGTAAGGAACTCTCAGATTGATGGCAAGCTGTTGAGAATGTTTTGCTGTAATCGTAAGAGTAGTTCCCTGCTGTTCGGGAAAACGGGTTTCTTGCTTGACTTGAAGGCCCTTTTCCGGCCATTCGAGACTAGAGTCAACATAGAGATTTATGTAAAGCGAATCGTCATCGTGGAAGTAGATCGAGTCGGTCAGCTTTGCGTACTCTTCCGATCCGGTTCCGGTGCAGCACCAGAGCGAATCGTACGGCTTGCCGAAAACTTTCCAATATCCCGAGGCCAGAGGCAAGTAGTACATCATAGTGCCGTCATCGGGATTGATTGTGCCGAGACGATGATTGAGCAACAGCCGTTCGTAGTAATCCATGTACCGCGCCTCCGGATTCCAGCCGAACAAGTGGCGTGTCAGCTTCATCATGTTGTAGGCGCAGCAATCTTCGGTTGTATTTGTGCTGAGTTCGGCGGCAAGCTTGCGGGGATCGGTGTTCCAGGATTCATGATTACTCGTTCCGCCCGTGCAATAGCTGCGCTCGCTCACGACTTCGTCCCAAAAATATTCAGCGATGTCGCGATAGTAGCGGTCGCCAGTAAGTTCGTAGTATCGGGCCGCGGCAATCACTTGGGGAATATGCGTGTTCACGTGCAAGCCCTTGAGTTCGTCGCGATGCGCTGCCAGCGGATCGAAAAACCACTTCTTGTCGAAACGCTGGGCAACATGCAGGTAATATCCTTTGCCGGTCACGGCATACAGATTGGAGAGGGTCTCTCCCATGCCGCCGTATTCAGTCCCAAGAATTCGCTGCATGTGGTCATAGCTGAACGAGCCGGTATAGCCAGCCGTCCATCCCGCCATTTTTTCGACGGCTTCAAGCGCCTGTTCATTGCCGGTATACAGATACATGTCGAGGAGTCCGGCCATAATTTTGTGAACTGTGTAGAACGGCGCCCACACGCGTTCGCGATTGCGGAGACGATCGAAGAATTCAACCGGAAATGCGCTGAGATAGCCGCCGTCATTCAAGCCCTTCTGACATTTGGCAAGTTCAGCCACGACCGTGTCGCCATTTTTCTTGAGATCGTCATTGCCAGTGCTCGCGTACATCAAAGCTACAGCGGAAAGGTAGTGGCCTCCGGCGTAATGGCCGCGAAGTTCGCAGTCGGGAGCTTCCCATCCACCCAGCGGTTGGGCGGAACTGGCGATCTTCGCATTGATGCGGAAGGTATGCAGCAAACGGTCGGGAGGAAGCGAATGCAGATACTTTCGATCGGCTTCCATTGCAGCAGTACACGGACCTTGGCCCAGTCGCACCTGCTTCATAGGAAATGGACGGACTTTCCACGGCACTTTCTCGCGGTTGGCGAGTTTGCCATCTTTCACGACGGCGTCAACGACTGGGTCCTGCGCAAAGAGACGTGTCGCTACGAGCGCCGAACCAGCTACGCTGACGGCTGCTGTCGCGAGAAAATTTCTGCGAGAGACTCTGCTGAAAGAAGACATCGGGCAGCTCCGAACCGCTTATTTCCTGCTGGATATTGTATACACTACACTCGTACCGCTCGGAATGCAAAGCGGAGGAGAATTCTAGTGGTGCGGTCAGAGCTATACTGCGCATGGACTTACGCGTCTATGGCTCGCCTACTTTGCCTTATCTCGCTCATCTTTATCTACGTGCACTTTTCATTCGGACAAAACTCCGCCGCAAGCGATCCCGCAGCCACCGCGAAACGGGCCCTTGCACTGGCACAGAAGGGCAAATGTAAAGAAGCGCTGCCCCTGCTGAAAAAGTCGACTTCGCATTTGACGGAGAAGCAGCTGAAATACGAATCGGCAATGGCGACAGCGCGTTGCGCCATGAGCCTTGAACAGGCCGAAGCCGCCGTTGAATCTCTGCTGCTGCTCAATCGTGAGTTCCCTCACGATCCGCAGGTGCTCTATACTACAACTCATTTTTACGGCGAGTTGGCGGTGCGCGCTTCACGGGAGCTCGCGGTGAGCGCGCCGAATTCCGCCGAGGCTCAGCAACTGGAAGCGGAAGCATTCGAGTCGCAGGGCAACTGGGAGAAGGCGACCGCGCAATATCAGAAAATCCTGGAGCAGAATCCGAAAACTCCGGAAATACATTATCGCCTGGGGCGCATTCTTCTCTCGAAGACACCCCCGGATGCCGAGGGCGCGAAGAAAGAATTTGAGCAGGAGCTTGCTATTGATCCGAACAATGCTTCTGCAGAATTCATGCTGGGCGAGACAGCGCGGCAGGCAGGTCAATGGAATGATGCGGCCGAACATTTCTCAAGAGCTGCCAAACTGGACGAAGGCTTCGTTGAGGCGTTCTTGGCGTTGGGCATGTCGCTGAACTCGAGTGGCAAGTTTGCTGACGCCATCGCGCCGCTGGAAAGATACGTCAAGATGCAGCCCGGCGATCCTGCGGGCCATTACCAACTCGCTACTGCATATGCTCGCACCGGCCGCAAACCTGATGCGGACCGCGAAATGGGACTACAGCGGGAAGCGGAAGCCAAAAATCCGCAGCAGGCGCACTGAGTCCATGTCAATAACGCCGAGTCGAACCTTTGACACTGCGCGGATTTGGTCTCGGCGAAATTTTCTGCAGGGATGCGCTTCGGTCATGGCCGCGTGTGGACAGCCGTCCTCGGCCGTCCGGTTGAGCGCAGTTTCACGGTATCTCGCGAGCGTTTTGCCTTCGCTGGCTTCTGGCCAGGAGGACAGCCAAGGGCGACTGTCCCCCCATCCGGATCGCTCTACTCCGGCCTTCGAAGAAATTCCTGTCTCGAAGAGCGGCATCACTTGGACCCACACCAATGGCCGCTCACCCATGGCACATCTTCCCGAGACCGTTGGTGCAGGCTGCGCCTTTCTCGATTACGACAATGACGGATGGATGGATATTTATTTTGTGAATAGCGGGCCGTGTGACTTCTACACCCCCGCGCAGCCACTACGAAATGCTCTTTACCACAACAATCGTGACGGGACGTTTACTGATGTGACTTTGAGAGCGGGCGTGGCTGGGAATGCTTATGGAATGGGAATCGCCGCAGGCGACTACGACGGCGATGGCTTTCCTGATTTGTATGTAACGCAGTATCCGCGCAGCATTCTCTATCACAACAATGGGGATGGCACATTCACAGATGTCACCACCCAAGCCGGTGTTTCGGCTCCCGGATGGGCAACCAGCGCGGTCTGGTTTGACTACGACAACGACGGACAGCTGGATCTCTTCGTCTGTCATTTCGTCGACTACAGCAAAGAGAAGCTCAAGTTCTGCGGCGACAAGCTGACCGGCGAGCGCGTGTATTGCATCCCGACTATCTACGATCCGATGCCATGCTGGCTGTTTCACAATAACGGTGATGGCACGTTTACCGATGTGAGCCGTGAATCGGGAATTGGGCACTCCCTCGCAAAAGCCTGGGGCGTGGTCGCGGCAGACATCAACAACGATGGCTGGATGGATCTTTATGTGACCAACGACACGACTCCGAATTTTCTTTTTGCAAATCGCGGCAGGGGCAAGTTCGAGGAAATAGGAACGCTCGGGGGAGTTGGCGCAAACGCATTTGGCAAGCCCCGCTCTGGCATGGGCGTTGATGCAGCCGACTACGACCAGGACGAGTGGCTCGATCTGTTCGAAGCCAATGTGGACCACGAACTTTTCTCGCTCTATCACAACGACAAAGACGAGGCATTCAGCGATGTGACCCTGCCGGCCGGCATCGGTGATGCCACCCGCATGCTCAGCGGCTGGGGGCTGAAGTTCTTCGATTCTGACAACGACGGAAATCTCGACTTGCTGCTTTGCAACGGCCATCCCGACGACAAGGTGGATGAGCGCATCCCGGGCGTAACTTTCCTTGAGCCGATGCTATTGTTTCGGAATATTGGAAAGAGATTTCAGAATGTCAGCGCCGAGAGCGGTCCGATTTTTTCACGGCCGCTTGCGGGTCGCGGCCTTGCGCTCGGCGACTTCGACAACGACGGATCGGTTGATGTTCTCGTAACCCAGAACAACGGCGCACCGATCCTGCTGCGCAATAACGCCGGAAAGCAAAACCACTGGCTCGGCGTGAAGCTAGTTGGCCGCAAAGCCAACATCGATGCGATCGGGGCGAAGGTGACCTGGCGCTCGGGCGATTTCGAGCGGCACATGTTCAAAGTTGGAGGCGGAAGCTATCTTTCCTCACACGATCCGCGTGTGGTGTTAGGAATTGGGCAGAGAACCAAGATTGATTGGCTGGAAGTACAATGGCCGCAGCCAAGCGGAAAGACGGAACGTTTTAGCGACATACCAATGGATCGGTACATCACGATCGTCGAAGGAGAAGGAAAGTGGAAGTAGGGCGACTTGCGACTCTGGCAACGCTCATCTTCTGCTTCTGTGCTGTCGCTGATGCTCAACTCGCGGTTGATGCCGAATTCGAACTGCGAACGGGAACGTCGTTCACGAGCCAGGGACGTTTTTCTGAAGCCATTCCCCATTTACTTGCCGCGCGGGGCCATGTTGCCAACGAATACGCAGCCAGCTTCAATCTCGCGCTTTGCTATGTGGCGACTGGAGCACCGCAGCGAGCCATTCCAATCTTGGATGAACTTCGCGGGACGAATCACGACAACGCGGATGTGAACAATCTGCTGGCGCAGGCTTACATAGCTGTGGCTCGCGACGATGATGCTTTTCAGGCACTACAGCGAGCGGCATCAATGACACCGAGCAGTGAAAAGCTGTATATGTTCATCGCCGACGCATGCATGCACAAGCAGAATTATGCACTCGGCATGAAGGTTGTCGAACTCGGGCTAAAGAATTTGCCGAACTCTTCGCAGCTGCACTTCGAGCGCGGGATGTTCCTCAGCTTGCTCGATCGCTTCGATGACGCGCGGCAGGATTTCGACCTCGCGCGCAAACTGTCTCCTAATTCGGAAATTGCTTACATTGCCGGTGCACAAGAGGCAATGTTCGAAGGAAAAGTAGTCGAGGCAGTTCGAAGCTCGCGCGAAGGAATCAGCAAGGGGCACCACAATTTCCTCTTGCTTACGCTTTTCGGCGAAGCGCTGCTGCGCTCGGGCATCACACCAGATCAGAAGGAGTTCGACGAAGCTCGCCAGGCGCTGGAAACCGCAGTTGCCGAGCGTCCGAATTACGTGAGTTCGCAGCTTGCCTTGGGAAAGTTGTATTTGCTCGACGGCCGCAGTGCGGATGCGATCACCCGTCTTGAGACAGCCCGCAACCTCAGCCCAAATAATCCGACCGCGTATTCCCAACTCGCAGCCGCCTATCGTAAGCAGGGCGAATTGCAAAAAGCTCAGGATGCGCTTGCGACGTTAGCGAAGCTCAACGAAGCACAAGCGGAGAAAATCAGGTCGACGCCGGGGGAAAGAAAAGCAGGTTACGGCGAAGCCGCGCCGCGGACGCAATAATCCACGCACGCCTTGTGAAGGTAAAACGAGAGGCTCGGCTCTTGGGCTATCAAAACGTGACCCGCGGGAACTTCCGTTCAACAATTCCCTGCCCTTCTTTGATCGCGATAATCTGGTCCGCTTTGAGGTTCGATAGTTTGGTGGTCGTCCCGCTCGGCCAGATGACCTCAAGCAAATCAATTTTCGTTTGTGCGGCCAACCCAAAATGCAGCCGCGGATCCTGCGCCGATTGATAACTCATGCCGCCTTTGCGCTGATCGTACAAAACCAGATCTCCTGCTCTGAGCTTCACGCGCGCGCCGACTCCGTCGCGATTGGACTTGGTCCCGATCAGCAGAATCTCCAGCCAGTGGTTCGCATTGCCGCCATTGTTGCGCAAAAGCTGCGGAGGCTGGCCATTATTGCTGACCAGAATGTCGAGCTTGCCATCGTTGTCGAAATCGCCGACCGCAGCACCTCGGCTCACGCGCGGTAACGCAAAGTCCGGCCCGAGTTGATCGCTTATATTTTCGAAAATGCCGTGTCCGCTGTTGTGGAACGTGAGCTTCGACTCAGCGTACTTGGTGTCAGCGTGGTAGCGCTCGATATTGTCGAGCACGTGGCCATTGGCCATGAAAAGGTCAATGCGGCCATCGTTGTCGTAGTCGAAAAAGCGTGTGCCGAACCCGCTCATGTGGAATGTTGCGTAACCCAGCTTCGAGCGGAAGGTCGCGTCGTCGAATGAGCCGTCGCCAAGGTTCTGGTAGAAACGCGCCAGTTGCATGTCGAGATGCGTGACGACGAGATCCATGCGGCCGGTTCCGTTCGTGTCGGCTGCGTCGCACCCCATCCCGGCTTCGAACTGACCATCACCGCTGACAGCAACCCCCGCTAGATATCCGACTTCGCTAAAGGTCCCATTGCGATTGTTATGGAACAGAAAGTTCGGCATGTGATCGTTGGCAATGAAGACATCCTGCCAGCCGTCGTTGTCGTAATCGAAGGTGACAACGCCGAGCCCGTTGCCGGCCTTCATGCCGATACCTGATGACTTGCTCACGTCTGTAAATGTTCCGTCACCTTTGTTGTGGAAGAGCGTAGGCGGTTGCGGATTGAAGTCGTCGGGATGGCAGTAGCTGCGCATTCCCGGCCCACGATCGCCGCAATAGAAGTTGCGCTCAGGCGACCAGTCCACATAGTTCGCGATCACCAGATCGAGACGTCCATCATTGTCGTAGTCGAACCATGCCGCACTCGATGACCAGCGGCCCGTATTAGCGACCCCCGCCTTCGCGGTCGTGTCCGCAAACGTGCCGTCACCGTTGTTGTGATACAGAATGCAGCGCCCATATCCGCAGACGAACAAGTCAGGAAAGCCATCGTTGTCATAGTCGCCGACCGCCACGCCCATACCGAACAAGCATTCGGCGCCGACTCCAGCTTTGAGGGTCACGTCTGTAAAACTGCCATCACCGTTGTTCCGGTAGAGCGCGCTTCGCAGAGGACGAGCTGGTTTGTAGGCGGGGGTACCGGAGCTGTTCACCAAGTATAAGTCCAACAGGCCGTCCTGGTTGTAGTCAATCCAGCCGCAGCCGGATCCCATAGTCTCGATCAGGAACTTCTGCGGCGACGCGGCGTTGTCGTGGGTGAAGGTGATCCCGGCGGAGCGCGCGGTGTCGAGGAATACCGCGTGCTTTGAGGTGCCCCACTCCCTTCGACCAACGCCCGCAGTGACAGCTAACGAACCCAGAGATTTCAACAAATTGCGGCGGGAGACTTTTTTCACGGCGATTCGTCCAAACCGGTGATCTTAAACGCTAGGTGTCAATTCCTCGCCCGTCTTCCTCATCCGAGCGTGCGGTACAGCTGGCGTCCTCGGAAGAACTGTCTGCAATCGGTGATTCTGTTAGGCGCACCTGGCTCTGCCAAATTTAGCTTGACAATGATTCCGAATAAAGTATACAAAATCCAACCAGTGGGAGAACGTTTCCCCGATTGAGCGTGTCCTCAGCTCGGCGTTTTCTCCTCGTGGATCTTGCTTGAACGACTCTGTCGCAGGAGGCTCTATGTCCCGCAGGTACGCCGTTTCCGCCCTGTCTCTCGCCGCAACCGTTTTAGCCTTAGTTTGGCTTCTTCCCGGCGCAATCGCGCAGCACGGATCGGAGGGCACCGTTTCTGTTACGGTTCTAGATCCGAGCGGGAGCGTCGTGGACGGCGCGCAACTCGAGCTGCGAGACCTAGCCACCAATACAACACGAACGGCGCAGACCGAAGGAAATGGCGTCTACACGTTCGTGAATCTACCACTCGGCAACTACAAGCTGACTGTTTCGAAGCAGGGCTTTAAGTCTCACGTAGTTGACACTGTGATTGTGCAAGCCACGAAGACTACCGATGTCAAAGCGACGTTGGAAGTCGGGGCCTTGGCCGAAATGGTTGAAGTCACCGCCGCCGCGGCACCACTGATTGAGACTTCTTCCTCGGCCATCGGCAATGTGATCGACTTGAAGCAAATCGAAGATCTGCCTCTTCAGGGTCGCAACCTCACGACGCTAACGCAACTCGTGCCTGGATACACCGGCACTCTGGATGACGGCGGTGGGACTTGGAATGGTCTGCCCTCAATCGCACAAGGCAACAATATCGACGGTGTGCAGGGTAGCGCTGGCCGCATGAAGTTTGGCGGAGCCGCGGCACCTGCCGTTGAACCACGAATCGAAAATATTCAAGAAATGACGGTGCAGACAGACCAGCTTGATCTGAACCAGGGCTATGGCACCTCGAGCATGCAGATCAATTTTGTAACCCGGAGAGGCTCCAACGCGTTCCACGGTCGCTTGTACGAGGATTTTCAAAACGCAGCTCTAAACGCGACGGATTGGCAGAGCGATTTTCTGAACGCACAGACCCCCGGATCGGTGCCGGCGCCGCATCTCATCTTGAACGAGTTCGGAGGCAGCATCGGCGGACCCGTGATCAAAAATAAGCTGTTCTTTTTTGGGGGGCTCTCTTTTTACCGAAGACCCTCGCAGCAGTTAGCTTTCGCGCAAGTCATCTCTCCAGCAGCCCAGACCGGAATGTTCAGTTACATAGACAAGAACGGTGCCCCGCAGACGGTTGATTTATTTACGTTAGCGGCCAATTGTACGACTTGCGGATCTACTCCATTGCCAACAACCGTAAGTTCAGTGACCAGCGGCCAGCTGAACAATATCAATAGTGCTATAAAGCTCGGAGCGGTTAGTCCGGATTCTGATCCGAGTTTCGTTGATCTGCGCTGGCATGCACCTACACCTGACAACCATTACTATCCGACCGTTCGTGTGGACTACAACATGAACGATCGCATGCGTTTCAACGTGGCATGGAATTACACCCATACCGATCAGCCCGGAGGGGTTCTCCAAGCCCTTCCGGGTAGCGCCTTCTCAAATACCGGCGCTGCGAGCAAGTTCAAGAGCTACACGGCGGCCTTTGGCTTTGACTGGACGATTTCCCGAAGCATAGTGAACGAGTTTCGTGGAGGCTTTCTCTACAACGGGAACTTTTTTGGCTATAACGCAAAGACGCCAAAACCGGGGGATTTTATCGTTGCATGGAATCCCATTGTTCCCGTGAATGCCGTCAACCAAGGAGGCACTGCATTCGTGACGCCGGTAGGATCGTATTACCCCCTCTTCAACGCTTCCGACACAATGACGTGGCAGAAGCACTCACATACCCTGAATTTTGGGTTTTCGTGGTGGCGTGAACAGAACCATTACTATAACGGAGTATCCGGATTTCCGACGGTTACCCTTGGATTGGCAGGGCAGGACCCTGCCGTGAATGCCTTCACTACCAGCACATTGCCGAACTCGGCGGGCACCAATGCCGTTTCTGAGGCACAGGCAATCTACGCAAGCTTGGTTGGACGGATCAATGGCGCCAACGGCACCTATGTCTACGAGCAGAAAGCAAACTCTTACTGCAATGACGGTACTAATCCGGCCTGTATTGCGGCCTACAATCTTGATGAGTTGCAGAAGAGCTTTGGCCTCTTCGTCCAAGACTCATATCGCTTCAGGCCGACGTTGACTCTGAATTACGGACTGCGTTGGGACTTCACTTGGCCCGACCGTGACTTGACCAATGCCTACCATTCGGCTACGCCAGATGCGATTTGGGGACCATCGGGAATAAACAACCTCTTCAATCCTGGTGTGCTCAAAGGTACGAACAGTCCAACGCTGACCCAAAACAGCGCGCCAGCAAAACCCTGGTACGTTGCCCCGCAGCCCGCTGTGGGAATCGCGTGGAATCCGCAGACATTGGGGGGCAACACAGTGATCCGCGCAGGATTCGCTCTGCGTAGGTTCACAGAACCGCAGCAGTACTTCTGGAATCAGGCTTCAGATTACGGTTCATTCTATTTTCAGGGCTTCTCGTTTAACCCGCAGGCGGTTGGCGGGGGCACACAGCCACCTGGGACGTTTGCGCCCGGAACCCTATCACTGGACAACGACCTAGGTACAATCACTGGACTCGGCTGCAGCTCATCGCCGCTCCAGTACGCCTGCAATCCGCCTCAGTATCACGTCACCGAGCCGGAATCGGATTTCACGTTTATTGGTAACACTCCGGGGGTGAACGGCGTCGATAGTCATATCAAGCAGCCTTATACAGAATCGTGGAACCTTGGCATCCAACACCAGCTCGGCAACTCTCGTGCGATAGAAGTCCGCTACATCGGGAACCGCAGCCTGCGACAGTGGATCACGATCAATCCGAACGAAGTCAATATCTTCGAGAACGGGTTCCTGCAGGAATTCAAAAATGCGCAATCGAACCTTGCGCTGAATGGCGGGGCTTCTTTTGCGGACAGCAGCAACGGCGGCGTGCCAGGCACCATACCTCTGCCGATCATGAATGCTGCGTTCTCCAGCGACACCAGCCAGTTTACAAATGGTGGATTCATTAACCAGCTGCAGACTGGGCAGGCGGGAGGCTTCGCCAATACGCTGGCCACTACACCGCTTTGGTTCTGTGACATGGTCGGGAGCTCGGCATTTAGTCCATGCGCAACGAATGCGGGCATCAATGTCGCCGGCGCTGGCTATCCGATCAATTTCTTCCAAGTGAATCCTTATGCCATCGGAACCGGATTCGTGTTCAGTCAGTTAGTCTCCGAGGGATCGTCGAATTATCACGGACTGCAATTCGATTTCCGTCAGCGAAGCTGGCATGGTTTGCAGTTCGACGCGAACTATACCTGGTCACATACACTCGGCATCACGACTCAGAACAACTGGCAAGGGCAGGTGAGCTCATATACGTTGCGCAACATGCGGTTGAGTTATGGGCCGGCGCTGTTTGATATCCGCCACTCGATCCACATCAGCGGGACATATGACCTGCCATTTGGCAAGGGCAAGACCTTTGTTTCGAACAAGGCACTGGATCGGATTGTGGGCGGATGGACGATTGGTACAATCTTCACCTTGCAAACCGGCAATCCGTTCCCGATCGCAGGCGGCAACGGTAGTGCGAACGCCACTTTCAACGATTACGGAGACGGAGGAGTGGTTCTTAATGGTGTCACCGTCTCCCAGCTCCAGAGCTCAGTCGGCGTCTACCCCACTCCTGCTGCGGGTACAGGTCAACTACCGCCTCCAACCGTCGACTTCATCAACCCTAAGTATCTCGCGAACAACGGTGCGGGTGGTGGTGCGAACCAGTCTTTCATTGCGCCTAACATGAACCCCGGTACAATAGCGCGTCCGATTTGGCTCTACGGTCCGCACTTTATCAATACCGATCTTTCGTTATCGAAGCACGTTCCGATTACCGAAAGAGTCAGCTTTAGCCTGCAAGCGGAAGCATTGAACGCGTTCAACCATCCTAGCTTCCAGGTAGGTGCAGGATCTGGCTGCTCCTATTACTGCTACGCCAATGGCAACTGGCAGTTTCCGTGGGCCCAACTCGCTGGCTTTGGAATTGGTGGGCTCTCTCCCAGCTACCATCCCAGAGTGTTGGAGCTGAGGGCAAATGTCGAGTTCTGAGTCGTTTTTATCTTGCAGGGCGGTTCAGAGCCGCTCCTTCAGCTTCAGCGTAAGCTGAGTTAAGACGAAGCCCTTCGCTCCTGCACTGCCTGCTTGAGAGATTGCCCCGCGTACTGGATATGTTGCTTCATCAGTTTGCAGGCGTCGGCCACATTGCGTTGGCGACAGAGGTCCAGGATCTGATGGTGCTCTTCATTGGCGCGCTTGATGCCATGCGTGAGATATAGCTGCAGCCGGGTGTAGCGCTCTCCGCTGTTGTTTACGTTGCGAATGACCGTCATCGTATAGGGACGCTCGGCGCGCGAGTAGAGAATCGAGTGGAACTGCCAGTTTAGGCGTCCCCACGAGAAGAGATGATCTTCGTGCTGCAACTCGCTTTCGTAGCGACGCAGCACAACGTCGGCATCGGAGAAGTCGCTGTCGGTCAGGCGGGGAATGGAATGTTTCAGGATCTCCGGCTCGAGTAAGGCGCGAATGGTGAATAACTCTTCTATATCTGTCGGAGAAAGCGCCGGTACGATCGCGCCGCGGTTGGGAACGATCGTGATCAGTCCTTCGGCGTCGAGTTGGCGCAGGGCTTCGCGCACCGGAATGCGGCTCACCTGGTATTGCATGGCGATCGCGTCCTGGCGAAGCTGAGCACCTTCGGGGATGGTGCCGCGGATGATTTCTTCGCGTAGTTTATCGGCAACCGCGGAGGTCAACGATTGGCGCGGAATTGCAGTTTCTGTCGTGGCCACGACGTTCATATTAGCCCAATAGCTTAATAAAGAGGAGTTCTCCGCATTCAGTCAGAGCGAAGGCGGCAAACGTCTTGACTGCTGGATATTGTATACATAATATTGGGTTTGGTCCGTATTCATCAGCAGCGGGAAATTTAAATTTGCAGCGTAAACTCTTGGCGATATTGTAGTTGGTAACAATTCGGTCAATAAATGGAAGCGCGATACCAAGTCGGGGAAAACGAGCCTGCTACTTCAACGCGACGGCCAGCTCATAAAGATATTCGCCGGGTGCATGTCGTCGAATCACATACTGGCGGAGAACCCACGCGATTGGTAGTCGCTGGGGGGCCCGACTTGGGACGCGGGTCAATGGCCGACCGCCTGAAACACTTCCGCGCAGATTACGATCTTTTCCGTTCGGCGGTTGTGAATGAACCTCGCGGTTCTGACGTCGTGGTGGGCGCACTTCTCTGCGAGCCGCAAAACACGACATGTTCCGCGGGAGTTATTTTTTTCAATAACGTTGGCTACTTGGGAATGTGCGGGCACGGAACCATCGGGTTGGTCGCTTCGTTGGCGCACATGGGAAGGATCGAAGCGGGCGAGCATCGTATTGAAACTCCTGTCGGCATCGTCACCGCAACTCTGCACAACTCCGGCGACGTTACAGTTGAGAACGTCGTGAGCTATCGCATGGCAGCGAATATCGCAGTGGATGTACCCTACGTCGGAACTGTGCAAGGCGACGTCGCGTGGGGTGGAAACTGGTTTTTTCTGACTGAAGATCATGTCTTCGATCTCTCTCTGAAGAATGTTGAGCCGCTAACAAAATTCACCTGGGCGGTTCGACAGGCATTAAATGCCGCTGAAATCACAGGCGGCGGGCATGAAATCGATCACATCGAGTTATTCGGAGCATCGTCAACTCCCGGTGTTGACAGTAAGAACTTCGTGTTGTGTCCGGGCAAAGCTTACGATCGTTCTCCCTGCGGCACTGGGACCAGCGCCAAACTCGCGTGTCTGTATGCAGACGGAAAGTTGCGCGAAGGAGATGTGTGGCGCCAGGAGAGCATCGTGGGCAGCGTTTTTGAGGGCAGAATCAAGGTACGGGACGGTAATGTTTATCCGAGCATCACCGGCTCGGCATACGTGAATGCCGAGAGCGAGTTGTTGCTTGACCCGCGAGATCCTTTCTGCCACGGCATTCGAGCATGAGCTCTGCAATTTTTGATGTAGTGATCGTCGGTGCGGGAATTGTGGGTGCAGCATGCGCCGACGAGTGCTCCCGGCTGGGAATGCAGGTTGCGGTCGTGGAGCAGGATGCGGTTGGCGGCGGGGCGACCGCTGCCGGCATGGGACACATTGTCACGATGGACGACTCCGATGCACAGTTCGCGCTCACTCGATATTCGCAGACGCTTTGGCAAGCGTTACGTCTGGAACTTCCGCGCGACGTGGAGTACGAACAATGCGGAACTATTTGGGTGGCTGCGGATGACGACGAAATGAAGGAAGTCTTTCGCAAGCGCGCATATTACGGCCAGCGCAACGTTCCTGTTGAGGTGCTGAACTCACGAGAGCTGGAATGCCTGGAGCCCAACCTGCGCAAGGGAATGGCGGGCGGACTGCTGGTTTCTGAAGACGCGGTGCTCTATCCACCATGCGCAGCGCGATTCCTGATTGAGCGCGCACAAAGCCGAGGCGCCAAGCTGTATTTCGGCGCGACGGTTGTAATGCTAGGTGGCGGAGACGTCCGCCTGGCGAATGGAACCGTCTTATCCGCGGCAACGATCGTCAATGCGGCAGGAACGTGGGCGACGACACTTACGCCAGGAATCTCGGTGAAAAAGCGCAAAGGCCAACTGGTCATTACCGATCGCTACCCGGGATTTGTTCGTCATCAATTAGTTGAACTTGGATATCTCAAGCGCGCCCATTCTGTGAACGCCGATTCTGTCGCTTTCAATGTTCAGCCGCGACAGACTGGGCAACTGCTGATTGGATCATCGAGACAATATGGCTCAGAAACCAAGCATGTGGATTTTGAAATCCTGAGTCGCATGATTGAGCGCGCACAGCATTACTTGCCTTCGCTCGCGAGTGCTTCCGCAATCCGTGTCTGGACGGGATTCCGCGCCGCCACTCCCGACAAGCTGCCGCTGATCGGGACATGGCCACCGGATTCGACGGTGTATCTCGCAACGGGGCATGAAGGATTGGGAATCACGACTTCTCTGGGAACGGCCAAGTTGCTCGCTGCACAGCTGACCGGCGGGAAGAGTGAAATTCCGGCGGCGCCATATTCGCCATCACGAACGACGAGCCTGGAGCATGCACATGCCTGAGCAGATCACCGTCGCAATCAATGGCAGCAGCGTAGTTGTGCCTGCTGGCGTAACCGTTGCTGCGGCCATGGCACTCGCGGGTGTGCCGTGCAGGACGTCTGCCACCGGGGAACCGCGTGGCGCGTTGTGCGCAATGGGAATCTGCTTCGAATGCCGTGCGCGTATTGACGGCGTACCGCACCGGCGCAGCTGCCAAATTCGTTGCTCGGCAGGAATGCAGGTCAGCACCGATGATTAGCGTTGGAAAACAATTCGACGTGGTGGTTGTCGGTGGCGGTCCTGCAGGTCTGGCCGCGGCGGTGTGCGCCTCGGAGCAGGGCGCCCGCGTGGCACTTGTTGACGACAATCCCAAACTCGGCGGGCAAATCTGGCGAACCGGACTCGTCGACGCCGGCAAAGAACTCGCGGATTGGTCGCGGAGATTGATTTCAGGCGGTGTCGAGATTTTGTCCGGCGCGCGAGTGTTTGACGGTCCCAGGCCCGATATCGTGCGCGCGGAAACTGACCAGGGTCTCCTCGCAATCGGATATCGAAAACTGGTTCTCGCCACAGGCGCTAGAGAGCGGTTCCTGCCGTTTCCCAGGTGGACTTTGCCAAACGTGATGGGCGCCGGAGCGCTGCAGGCTTTTGTTAAATCGGGTTTTCCGATTGCCGGCAAGCGAGTGGTAGTCGCCGGCACTGGTCCATTGCTGCTCGCTGTTGCCGCATACCTGCGAGGCAAAGGTGCAGAGAT
>Ga0310810_10004017_pt1 | contig 16198 bp, 19 predicted proteins | sample NCmetagenome_FD_207641 | JGI IMG/M metagenome (GOLD analysis project Ga0310810, IMG submission 207641) | Soil microbial communities from experimental microcosm in Duke University, North Carolina, United States - NC | ecosystem: Engineered > Artificial ecosystem > Soil microcosm > Unclassified ... | reverse complement strand
GGGGAACGCCGAGGAAATCGTCATCGCGTCCTCCAGTGAAGAAGAGGCCCGGGCCTGGGCGGACGAAGCCGCGAAGATCCTCGCGCCGGGCCGCGCCATTGCCCTGAGCACGGGAGAAAAAAATGCCGAAGAATGCATTCCTTTCCTTCAGCAGCAGGTGCCCCTGCAAGGCAAGACCACGGCGTACTTTTGCCGGAACGGCGCTTGCCGCCAGCCGGTCCAATCCCGCGACGAATTCCTGAAACTTCTGCAGGAGCCCCGCTAGAACATGGACGGGCGCATGATGGAATTCGTGATGCTCCTCGAAAAGTTTTTGCCGTGGGCGCTTGTCCTTTTGGGGGCTTATCTTGTCCTGGGGCGCGTGTCGCCGGAGCTGGCGCCGCAAAAAAAATGGATGCTGCGCAGTGCGGGCGTGCTGCTGATTTTCGCGGGAATCGCCGGCCCCTGGCTCGGCGGGAAAAAAGCCGGCGTCGAATGGATGCCGTACAAGCCCGGCATTCTCGAGCAGGCCGCGGCCGAAGGGAAGCCCGTGATCCTTGATTTTGCCGCGGCATGGTGCGAGCCCTGCCATGATCTCGACCGCTACACCTACACGCATCCGCAGGTCGTGGCCGCTCTGGCGCCGCTCAACCGGATCAGGGCCGACATGACGGACATGGAAAAGCCCGAGAACATCGAGCTGACGCTGAAGTATCACATCGAAGGGCTTCCGACGCTGCTTTTTCTGGACGGCGGGGGAAATGAAATCGAAGGCAGCCGCGTCATGGGCTTCATCGGGCCGCTGGAGCTGGTCATGCACGTGAAGTCGCTCGCGGCCAAGGCCGGCGCGTCTTCGCAGTCCGGCGCGGCAAAGCCGGCTCAGTAGACTTTTTTACTTCCGGTTTCGTTAAATCCTTTGAAGAGGCGCAGGCACTCGGAACGCATGAAGGGGCCGATGATCTGGATCCGGCTCTTTCCGAGTGACTTGATCTGGCGATTGGAAAGCCTGAGCTCGTTGAACCCGATGCTTTTCGCGTCCGCGATCGTGGCGCCGTAAAAAATCCGCGACACCCGCGCCCAATGGAGCGCGCTGAAGCACATGGGGCAAGGCTCGCACGTGGAATAAATGTCGCAGCCCGTGAGGTCGATCTGCTTTAATTTTTCGCAGGCCTTGCGGAGAGCGTGGACTTCGGCATGGGCGGTGATGTCCGTGCTTTTCCAGACCACGTTGTGCTCGCAGGCAATGACTTTGTCGTCTTTGACGATGCAGGCGCCGAAAGGCGTCTGTCCTTTGCGGATGCCTTCGCGGGCTTTTTCCATGGCCAGGCGCATGAACTTTTTTTGCATAAAGTCGTTTCCTCGCTGGGAAAGGTATCCCGTGTGTCCCGCCTTGTCAAGCGGAGGAAAAGGAAGAAATCCGGCCGGCTGCGGTTTTTTATTGAAGGAATCCGCGCTTTGACCGTCAATTAACGGTATTGTTGTGTCCTGCGGTACAATAGAGCATTGAGAATTCCAACCTCGAGGAGGAAGCATGAAATCGTTTGCGATCGTATTGGCTCTTGTTTTTTCCGCAACCGGCGCCCTTGCGCCCGCTGCGCTGGCTGTAGGCGAGGAAGCCGGCGGCGTTCTCGACGTCCAAAATAAGTTTTGCCCTGTAGATCACAAGCCCGTGGACCAGGAGCATTCCGTGGTTTACGACGGCAAACTGTACCATGTCTGTTCGGCCCGCTGCGAATCCAAGTTCAATAAGGATCCCAAGACGTATGCGGCGAAAGTCATTCTGCCTTCTCCGGGCGGCCAGCCGGGCGTGAATGCGGACTCTGCGCAGGAAGCTAAGAAGCTTACCGAAGGTCAATAAACCCTCAATGAAATGAGGGGGTTGGCATGATGTATGCCTTTAGAAAGGGGTGCGGAAAGCTTGGCGGTTAAAACCGCTTTCCGCCCCACAAAAAGGTCGTTTCTTTGACTTTTTTGTTACAAATTCAAGGAGGCCGTCATGCAGAAGATTTACAAGAGCATCGAGAGCCGTATCCGTCTTTGGGTTTTTGAAGAAGAGCGCCGTATCCTGAGCTCCCTCAAAACCCCGCAGAAAAACGTGCAAACTGCCCGCGTTATGAAGGCCGCTTAACGGCCTTTCAAAACCTGGTTTTTGCTTGGGATTCTCGTTAAACGCGGATACAATGCTCCCGTTTCGAAGTCGTATCAACCCGCTTGACCCGTCAATAGAGATAGGAGACCGCTGTGAAAACGAAGACCAGGATCCTCGCAGGGGTGGTAGGCCTGTGCGCCCTTGCTCTCGCCGGATGCGCTTCCAGCAAAGAACCGCAAACCATCGACGTTGCCGACCGCATTGCCCAGGCCCGCGCGAATTATCATAATCCCGCGGTGAGCGCCGGACCGACGGCGACCGGATATTCCGGCTCGAGAAAAGCCTACATCAAGTAACTCCGATTTTCCTTCCTGACGCCCGGCCCGGATATTCCTTCGGGCCGGGTTTTTTTCCCAAAAAAGCCTCGACTGAACCCCGCCCTCCGCGTTGCAAGCGGCCATGCAGAACGCCAAGGAAAGTAGATCAGCACGCGGCCCCGAGTGCGCCGGATTTTTCACACGGGCCAGGCCGGGGGGGCCGGCGGGCAGATGGCCGCTTTTATTTCGGCCTTGGCCGCAATTATGCTAGTCTGGACGGGGTTTTCCATGACGTGGCGCCGTTTTTTCAAACGGGCCGCCCGAAAACGCTTTCAACGATCAAGACCTGATTTCATATCCTAAAGGAGGATAGTATGCTTCAGCTCTTTCAAAAAGGCGGGCCCGTCATGTGGCCGCTGCTCACGGCTTCGCTGATTGCCACGACACTCGTCATCGAAAGAATTATTTTCATGACGCGGGCCAGGTTCCGCGAAAATCCCGCTCTCAGGAGGAAGATCTTCTTCCTTGTGGAGTCCGGCGATATCGAGCAGGCCAAGGCCGTCGCCGAGAAATCGCAGGACCCCGTCGTGCGCATGATGCTCGACGGCCTGCGCAACAAGGAACACCTGCAGACCGCGCTGATGACGTCCGCTTCCGCGGAGCTGAAAAAATATTCGCGAGGCATCACGGTCCTGGACACGATCATCACGCTGGCTCCGCTGCTCGGCCTGCTCGGCACCGTGACCGGCATGATCGGCGCCTTCGGCATGCTCGGCGGGCAGGAACTGGGCGCGCCTTCGGCCATCACGGGCGGCATCGCGGAAGCGCTGATCGCCACGGCCTTCGGTCTCGGCATCGCGATCACGTCGCTCATCCCGTTCAACTGGCTGAACGCCAGCGTTGATGAATTGCGGCACCAGATGGAGCAGTCGGGCTCGGCTCTCGAAGTGCTGATCTCAAAACTGGAGAAGGAATACTATGAAACTTCAGCAAACGTCCGTTAGGCGCAGGGCCAGGATCGAGATCATCCCGCTGATCGACATCATCTTTTTCCTTCTCGCCACCTTCGTCATGGTTTCGCTGTCCATGATCAAGAACGACGGGATTTCCGTGAAGCTTCCCAAGGCCGCGACGGCGACGGCGCAGGAGCGCGATCTTTCCGCCACGATCACGGTCAAGGAAAACGGGGAGCTCTATCTCAATAAAGAAAAAATAACGGCCGAGAACCTGCTTGGGCGTCTTACGGAAATGAAAGCCAAGGAGCCTGAAACCCGTGTCTTCGTGAACGGCGACGAGCTTTCTTATTTTGGCGACGTCGTCACGGTGCTCGACAAGATCCGCCAGGCCGGCATCGACAAGATCGGCATTCAAACGCAAGGCGTGAAAAACGCGCCGGCCGCGCAGGTCCCGGCCCCGCCGGACGCGGTGACCGAGGTCCCGTGATCGAAACCGAGAAGCCTTCCTTTATTAAAGCGCTTCCCAAGGACTGGCTTGCCAGCGGCTCGCTGGCGCTGCTGGTGCATGTCCTTCTTTTTTTCGGAAGCGGCTTTGCTTTCGTGAAGGCGCCGGAGTTCGGCGTGGAGGCGGCCTCCGGCGGCATTGAAGTGAGCCTGATCGCGGCCCTGCCCGCGTCGTCCGATGCCGCAGCCGTAAGACCGCAGTCCGAGCCTGAAAAAGACGAGGCCGGTGAAACCGTGCCCAAGTCCGAAGAGCCGAAGTCTCAGAAAAAAACCATCCCCGCCGAAAAAGAGGAAAACAAGACGCCCGGCCTTGTCAATGAGACGCCGTTTGTCGGCGACGGCAGTTCGGCCGTTCCGGGCCAAAGCCGGACCACGTTTTATTCCCCCGGCGGCGGAAGCACGGAAGAAAAGGCGAGTTATCTCAAGAATCCGCCGCCGCCTTATCCGCAGAGCGCCGTGGACCGCGGGGAGGAAGGCCTTGTCCTCCTGAGCGTTCTCGTGGACAAAAGCGGCCGGCCGCAATCGGTCGAGCTCAAACAGAGTTCGGGATCCGAGCTCCTGGACGAGTCCGCCTTGAAAACGGTCCGGCGCTGGAAGTTTCATCCTGCCCGCATGGGCATGATGAAGGTCGAATCCCGTGTCGACATTCCGATCCGTTTCGTGCTGGAAGAAGAACTCAAGCGGCATTCGCGCTGATCCCTCCGGTTTTTTCGCGTGTAAAATCCCTGTAACCCGGTTGAAGGAATGCCGAAAATTCATTAATCTATGAAATCTTCCCCACGGCTTGCGGAAAGAAGGATTAAACCTTGGGCGGTTTTCGCGCGTCTTAAGAGTAGAAAGGTGCGCTTTTATCTATGAAAGGCATAAAGACAGGGCCGTGGGGTTTGATTGCGCTGCTGGGGCTTGCGGGCTGCCTGAGCGTGCGCCTGCCCAAGGCGCAAATCCGCCCGCTGGAAAGTGAAAAAGTCGTGGGCTGGCAGGGGATGGTAGGCGAAGCGCTAGAAAACAATCCGGACCTGGACTCGGCCCGTTTTGCGTTGGAATCGCGCGCGCGCGCCCGGGACATCGCTTTCGGCGATTATCTGCCGTCGGTTTCCGGGAACCTGGACAAGGGCCGTGCCCGTTCCTCGGGTTCTCCGGCGCATGACAGCCTGAGCCTGTCCGTCGAAGCGGACCAGGCGCTTTTCACGGGTTTCGAAACGACGGGCAATTTTATCAGCGCGCGCAAAGATCTGGAAGCCGCGCGCTTTGATTACCAGGACACGAGCGCGAATGTGCGCTTCCGGCTGAGGTCCGCCTACATCGAGCTTCTGAGGCTGAAAGACCTGCTCGATGTGAGCAAGAGGATCGAACAGCGGCGGCGCAATAACGCGGAGCTGATCCAGCTGCGCTACGAAGCCGGGCGTGAGCATCTGGGTTCGTTGATGCGCGCCAAGGCCATTGCCGAACGCGCCGCGTTTGTCGTGAGGCAAACCGACCGGCGCATCGAAACGCAGTCACTGCGCCTCGAACGCGAAATGGGCGGGGAGTTCGAATTGCCGCTGCAGGTCGAAGGCACGCTGGACACGATGGTCCCCGTCATCTCCGGCCTGAAGCCCGATCCCGCGGAGCTGGCGGAAGAAACGCCCGCCGTGCAAAGGGCCATGAAAACCGCGGAATCGTTCAAGGCGCTTGTCCTATCCTCGCAGGGCGAGCTTTGGCCGCATGTCGACGGTTCGTACGATTATGAGGACAGCGGCACGCGCGCTTCGGATTTGAAGAGCGGTTCGTTTCTGGGGCTGCGCGCGAGCGTCCCTTTTTTCAACGGCGGCAAGAACGTGAACGGCATCCGCCGGGCCGAGGCCAATTACCGGGCCGCCCGCGAGGACGCCCGCAGCGTCCGGGACGAAACCCTGACGCAGCTCGCGGAAGCCTGGGCGCAGCTGACCGATGCCGTGGAATTCGTGGAAGTGCAGAAAAATTTTCTCGAGGCCGCGCGCAAGCGTTCGGAGATCGTGCGTTCGGAATACACGGCCGGCCTCGTGAACTTCCAGGATTTTGACATTGCCGAGCAGGACCTGGCCGATTCGGAAAACAATTACGTCGAAAGCCTGGCCGCGGTTCTTTCGCGGGAAGCCTCGTGGCAGTTGGCCCGCGGCGCCACTTTGGAGGATGCAGCGCGTGAAATTTAATCTTCGTTCCGGAAAAATGTTGGAGACTCTTTTCACGGCCGGCCTGGCCGCCGCGCTGGCGATGGGAACCGGCTGTTCCAAGTCCGGGTCCTCGCTCGAAGTGATCCGCATGGTCAAAACTCGAAAAGGCGACATGAACGTGACCGCGGCGGCCACCGGTGAAGTGAAACCGTACAACCGCGTGGAGATCAAGCCGCCGATCGCGGGCCGTGTCGAGGAGGTGCTCGTCAAGGAAGGCGACTCGGTCACACAGGGACAGGTGCTTGCCTGGATGAGTTCGACCGAAAGGGCCGCGCTTCTGGACGCAGCGCGCTCGCGCGGTCCCGAGGAATACCAGAAGTGGCTGAATTCCTACAAGCCCGCGCCTCTCCTCGCTCCGCTCGACGGCAAAATCATCGTGCGCGCGGTCGAGCCCGGGCAAACTGTGACGCCGACCGATCCCATTGTCGTGATTTCAGACCGCCTCATCATCAAGGCGCTGGTCGACGAAACAGATCTGGCGCAGATCACGCTCGGCCAGAAAACCCAAATCCATCTGGATGCGTACCCGGACAAAATCATCGACGGCAAAGTCGATCACATCAGCTACGAGAGCCAGCTTGTCAACAACGTGAATGTCTACGACATCGACATCCTTCCGGATGAAATTCCGCCGGCTTTTCGCAGCGGCATGACCGCGAACGTGACGTTTCTGGTTTCCGAACATCCCGATGTCCTGCTGCTTCCTTCCGAAGCGATCGTGGAATGGCCGCGCAAGGTCAAGCGCCCCGAAGGTGCGCAATTTGCCGTGTATAAAAAAGATTTCGGGCGCCTCACACCCGTGCCCGTACAGATCGGCGCAAGCGACGGACGCATGACGGAAATCACGAGCGGGCTGAAGCCGGGACAGGAAGTGGCGATCACCCGCAAGAAACAGTCCCAGACCGGCTCCGCATTTTCGCCCATGGGCGGCGGGCGGCAGGGCGGTGGCGGCGGATCCGGATCCCGCGGCCGCTCATGAAGCTGCTCGAAGCCGAAAATCTCACCAAAACCTACCGCATCGGCGAAATCGAAATCCGCGCGCTTCAGGGCGTCTCGCTCTCGATCGAAGAAGGCGAATTCGTGGCGCTCATGGGGCCGTCGGGCTCGGGCAAGTCCACGCTCATGCACCTCCTCGGCTTCCTGGATTCGCCGGACAGCGGGCGGCTCAGCCTGGCGGGCAAGGATGTAAGCAAACTCGCGGAAGACGAAGCGGCCTTCCTGCGAAACCGGCTCGTGGGTTTTGTCTTCCAGCAGTTCAACCTGATGTCGCGCTCCACGGCGCTCGAAAACGTCGCATTGCCGCTCCTTTATTCCGGCAACCGGGAGAAGGAAGAAGAAACGGCCGGGCATCTGCTCCAGCGCGTCGGGCTGGGAGATCGTGTGGGCCACCGGCCCAACGAGCTTTCCGGCGGCCAGCAGCAGCGCGTGGCCATTGCGCGCGCGCTCGTCAACAAGCCGCTTCTCATCCTTGCCGACGAACCCACGGGCAATCTCGATTCCAATTCGGGCCGCGAGATCATGGGCATTTTTAACGAGCTGCACGAGAAAGGCATGACGCTTGTTCTCGTCACGCATGACGAAAACGTAGGGCAGCAGGCCGAACGCATCATCCGCATGCAGGACGGCAAAGTGGTCAGCGACGAGCGCAAGGCCAAACCGCGTTCGGCATCCTCGGGTTTGGGAGCGGTTTCGTTTGAAAAGGGAAGAGGCCCGCGGTATCCGGTCAAAGAATTCCAGGAACATTTGCGCCAGGCGCTGCGCATGATCCAGTCGAACAAGATGCGTTCCTTTCTCTCCATGCTGGGCGTTCTCATCGGCGTGGCCTGCGTCATTACCATGCTGGCTCTAGGCCGCGGCGCGAGGGAATCAATCACGGAACAGCTTTCACGGCTCGGCTCCAATCTTCTTTCCGTGCGCCCGGGCTCCGCGAAAGTCCGCGGCATTTCAAGCGACGCCACCGCCACGCGCTTCACCTTCGAAGACGCGCGCGCGATCAAGGAAAGCGTGGGATCGGTCAAAGCCGTCGTGCCGCAGGTCTCGGGTTCCGCCCAGATGGTGAACGGCGACAGGAACTGGACAACGCGCGTGACGGGCGTGACGGCCGAGTACGTGGCGCTGCGTAACCAGGAGCCCATCATGGGAAGGTCGTTCACCGAAGAGGAAGATTCGTCGCGCCAGCGCGTGGTGCTGCTCGGGCAGACCGTCATGCGGGAACTTTTCGGACGGGAGAATCCCGTGGGCCAGTCCGTGAAGATCAACCGCATCAATTTCCAGGTCATCGGCGTTTTGCCGTCGCAGGGCTCGAACAGCTTCCGCGACCAGGACGACGTGGTCATGATGCCGCTGATGACCGCCATGAAGCGTGTGCTCGGCAAAGAATACCTGGACCAGATTGACGTGGAGATCACCGACGCCGATCAAATTCCCGTGGCCGAGGACGAGATTAAAAGGCTCATCATCCGCAGGCAGCGCCTTCCGCCGGAGCGACAGGACAGCTTCAACGTGCGCAATTACGCGGACGTGCAGGCCGCGCTTTCCAGTACGACGCAGACTTTTTCAATCCTGCTCGGATCGGTCGCGGCCATTTCGCTTGTCGTGGGCGGCATCGGGATCATGAACATCATGCTGGTGTCGGTGAAGGAGCGCACACGCGAGATCGGCTTGCGCAAGGCGATCGGAGCCACGCCGCGCAACATCCTGGAGCAATTTCTGGTCGAGGCCGTGACGATCACGTTTATCGGCGGAGGCGCGGGCATCGCGCTTGCGGTTTTCGTTTCCTGGCTGATTTCCACGATCGTCCAATGGCGGACCGCGATCACGCTCGGATCGCTGCTTCTCGCCTTCGGATTTTCCGCATTCGTGGGAATTATCTTCGGACTTTGGCCGGCCAAGCAGGCTTCCGAACTCGAGCCCATCCAGTCCCTGCGCTACGAATAGAGGTGAACCGGCCTCTCATTATTTGGCGAGCCGGTAATAGACTTCGGCCTTGAGCCTGGGGAAAAAACGGCTTTTGGCCGGAGAAGGGGATTCGGAAATGACGAGCAGCTGGCTTGTCAGCCAGACCAGTGCTTTGTGGAATTCTTCGATGTCGTCGATCGCAGCGTGCTTTTGAAGGGCCTCGGCCGCGAGAGGCGATTGCCCCTTGAGAGCCCTGTAAATCTTGCCCGCATTCACACCGGTGGTGCCGGAGTCCTGCGGTTCATGGCTCAGCCGGAATTTTCTTTTAAGACTTCGGGTCCTGTTTTCCATAGCGGAAGAAAAGATACTTTTCTTTGACCTCTTTCAGCCATTGAATGAGGCGTTCGATTTCCTTCAAATCCTCCGGGTCCGCCGGCGCCTGAAAAACGCAAACCGTCCTGTGGCGTTTCTGCTTGGCGTGCCGTTTGCTCTCGATGACCGTCGCCTTCATTTTGACCGAACGCGTTTCCGTGTAGTTGTAAGAAAAGCGAAGAGTCAGATCCAGGACGGTATTTTTTTTGAACTGCTGGAAGGCGGCGAAACGGATGCTGTCGACGGAAATGTCCAGGCCTTCGCCGTCTCCGGACTTGCCCGTGGACGGGTCCAGAAAATCGACGTAAAGCGTTTCGAAAGTACGCGTTCTTTCGTAACGTTCGGGAGTTTGAAACCACCGGAGGACGGTGCGAACCAGCTTATTCATGGCTTATAGTAACGGAACGGGACGGCGTTTTCTGAATGGGTGCGGCTTTGCCCGTCTTTTTTGACTTGATTTCGGGAAAACGGTGGGCTATCTTCGATTCGTCCAATCAACGGCCTGAGCTCCGAATCTCAAGTTCGGAGGGTTTTCTCGGTGCCGGACTCAAAGGAGTCCGGCGCGGCCCCCCGCGATTCCAGGCCCCAAGCCAATCAATGGGACTGCGGTCATGACGACTCCCATCCGGGAAATCAGCGAACCCCAGGCATGCGCCATCGCGCTCGAAGCTGTCGGATATCCTGCCGAAGAAAAAGAACGCGTTTACGCCGTCCATGAAGGGACCACCGAGGATACCCGTTTCGGAACCGAAACCGTGGAGCTGGACGAAGGGGAATCCGATTTCTGCTGGATCGTGGCGCTCCGCCCGCTGGAAGAGCGGGGCTATTCTCCCGACGGCCCGGAGTACGTCATCTGGATCGATTCCAGGACCGGCAACATCTTGAAAGTCCTCCGCAAAAAAACCGCGCGTTACGATCTCGAAGATCCCCAGGGGCGCGAAGACGGGGACAGGTAGCGCAGTCCCGAATCACAAGTGCGGTAATGCTGTAGTTCAATTTCTCTCCGGCCGATAATCCTACCCATGGAATTCGAAAGAAAAACGCCTTTGTCCCGGATCTTTTTCGGCTTCCGTGTCCGCCGGCTCGGGGCCCTGCTTTGCCTGTCTTCGCTTTCCGGCTGCGTCATGTCCCGCCCGCAGTCGGAATTCCTGACCATGAAAACCGCCATGACGCCGGGCCAATATTTCGCGCAGGAATACGTCGTTCCCAACAAAGATCTTTCCCCCTATCACAAAGTGCAGGTGAAACTCGTCGGGCTGAAATATCTGGATCCTGAAATCAATTACAACTGGCAGGAGATCCGCACGCTGCGCGATCATTTCCAGGGAATCCTGGAAACAAAACTCACGGAAGGCTATCTGCTTCTCGACCGCGAAGCGGACACAGACGCGGAAACGATCGTCATCGAACCCATGCTTGTCTTTCTTTCGCCCGCGCAGCGGTATGTCAAAGTCGACGGCAGGCGCCATGGCACCGCGGGCATTCCCATGGCGACCGGCATGGCCGCTTTCGAAGCCAAGATCCTCGACGGGCGTACAGGACATCTTCTGGCCGAAGTTTCCGAACAGCAGAACGACGGCGGCAACCTGAAGGCCGTCACCTACGATGCCTTCAAGCGGTACGCGAACACCGAAGCGGTTTTCCGCAAATGGTCCGACCAGATGCTGCGCATGCTCCGGTCGCTGACGGGCGACAGGCCTTTCCACGAAGATTTCGGTTCCGACATGTCCGGACTTCTTATCCAGGACGTGCAGGCCATCCAGGAAATCCATAAAACCTGGCGCGAAAAGGAATTGGCCGGGAAATCGCAGGAACTGCTGGACCTGTGCGCGGACGACGTCACCTGGATTCCGCCTCAGGCCGCGCCGATTCTGGGCAAGGCCCAGGTCGCGGAGCATCTCCGGGAAACAACTCCCGAAGTTTCCAGCATCATGGTGACCGACCGCGCGATCCGCGGCGGCGGTTCGGTCGCTTATCTGACCAGCCATTATTCCAAGGTATTCCGTCCGCCGGGCGCGGTCCTGTCGCAGACCGTCATGGGCGAAAATCTCTGGGTGCTCCGCAAATTTCCGGGCCAGGGCTGGAAAGTCGTCGTCGTCAGCTGGAATCAGGTCCCTGTCGAACTGGCCTGAATAAAAGATTGACGCGCCCGTCCACGAAGTATTAAATAACCCGGAGGGTCGCCATGAAAAAAATCCTATTTGTCTTTGCCTTCATTCTTCTTCTTTCTCCCGCTGCTTTTTCCGCGGAAAAAACGGACGGCTCCATCGGCGAGACCGCGGGCAAGGCCGTCGCCGAGATGAAAGACCGACTGGACGAGTCGTATAAGACCGCCCAGGAAAAGTCGGAGACCGCCAAAAAAGACCTGGAAGTCATGAGACAGCAGATGCAGTCCGCGCTTGACGACTTCAACAAGCAGGCCGCGAAAACGCTTGCGGATCTGAACACCCAGATCAATTCCATCCGCGGCACCATGGAAGCCGAAATCAAGAAGTTCAACGACACGCTCGCGGCGGCGGAGGCCGAAAAAAAGGCGGCGTCGCCCGCGCCCTCGGTCCAGCCCTGACGCGATGCGGGCTTCTCCGGATGCCAGGCGCGCGCATGATTACGAATTCTCCAGCCGTTGGGAAATTTCCGCGCCCGTGGAAATTCTTTACCGCCTCCTTGAAGATCCCGCCGGATATCCGGAGTGGTGGAAAGGCGTCCGGCTGCGCGTCCAAGTGACCGAGCCGGGGCGGCCGGACGGCGTGGGCAAGACGGCCTCTTTTGAAATGCGGGGCTTTTTCCCTTATACTTTGAAATGGCAGCTGCGCTGCGTCGAAGCCGTGAAGCCCTTCCGCATCCTTTCGGAATCCACGGGGGATTTGGAGGGAACCGGGCTTTGGCTCCTGGAGCCGCGGGGCAGGATAACGGTGGTGCGTTTCCAATGGAACGTCCGGGCCGTGAAACCTTTGCTTCGATACGGCTCCTTTTGGTTCCGGCCTTTATTCATTGCCAATCACGACCGCGTCATGGCATTGTGCGGGCAAGGGTTGGAAAAGGCCGCGGCGCTTGCCCCTAACATATGACCGCGCTGAAACACTCGATACGCCCTGAAGAGGCCTTGAGGTCGCTTTACGGCAAGACTTCGGTGGAACTCGGCATGTCGGAAAAACGCCGGGACGAAGTCATTGCCGCGGCTATTTTCACCTGTTTCCGCAACCAGGAATTCGGAACGCGCTTTCATCTCCCGCCGGATTACAAGAACAGCAATCTCACCGAAGACGCCCAAGGCATCGACATGGCCGTGACGGATACCAGCGGCCGCAAGAAAAATCTCCAGATCAAAGGCATCCACATCCAGCGCTCCATCGAACGCCGCCGTCTTCACAAGACCCGCGGAGGCGCGATCATTCTCGGCCGCAAGACACAGCGCCAGATGCGCCGCGACTCTGAGGAGCTGACGCGCATCATGAAAGGGGAGCTTAATAAGATCGTGCAGGATTACAGCGGGATCATCTTGCTCATCCACGTGATCGCGGATCTTGCCACGCAAACCAGCCTCGACATCGCCATCAAGCAAAGCCAGAGCATCGTGCAGCACCTGAAATCCAAAGAAGTCTGGTTCCTGCGCAACATTCCCGTCCGCGTTCTTGCCGGCCAAAAGACCCTTCTTTCGTGCTATTGCTACAAGATCATCCGGGTGGCGCCGGACCGGCAGACGTATGTGTTTACCTTTGCCGTTTGAGCGGGGAAATGGGGAAAATAAAAAGCCCTCCGGGAAGCTCCGGAGGGCTTTTTAACGAAAAGGAGCCTTTGAGAACAAAGGCTTGAGTGGGCGCACAGTTTACCATAGCCCCCCGCATTTCCCAAGTTCAAAATCCCGGCCGGATAATTTTTTATGGCTAACCCTAAGTCAAACTGTTACAATGATTTAAATAAAAATTCCACGGGTGAAGAGCTCCTATGAGTGATTTCAACGGAAGGACCGTTGTCGCTTTCGAAAGCCGTCTGGCGGAGATCATGTCGGAATCTATCCGGCGCCACGGAGGTCATCCCCTGGTTGCCCCTTCCATGCAGGAAATCCCTCTCGAGAAAAACCCCGAAATTCTGGCTTTCGGCGAGAAATTAATGGCCGGGGAGATCGACGTGGTCGTGCTGCTCACTGGAGTCGGGGTCAGGATCATGATGCGCCTTTTGGAAAGCCATTCCCCGCGCGAAGCGCTGGTGAAGGCTTTTTCCCGGGCGACCACGGTGGCCCGCGGACCGAAGCCCGTGCGGGCGCTTTCGGAATTCGGCATTCCCGTCACCCTGAACGTTCCGGAGCCGAACACCTGGCGGGAAATCCTGGAAGTCCTGGATACAAGCAAGCGCAGCCTGGATTTGAAAGGGAAGACCGTGGCCATCCAGGAATACGGAGAATCCAACGAGGCTTTGATTGACGGGCTCAAGAAAAGAGGCGCGCGCGTGATCCAGGTCCCGGTTTACCGCTGGGCCTTTCCCGACGATACGCGGCCGCTCGAAAGCGCGATCGCCGAAATCATCGGAGGAAAAGCCGCGCTGGTTTTTTTTACGAGCGCCATGCAGGTTCGCCACGTGCTGCGCCTGGCCACGGAAAAGGGATTGGACTCGGCGCTCATGGCCGCGCTCAAACAAACGGTGATCGCTTCCATCGGCCCGACTTGCTCGGAAACCCTCCGTGAGTACGGCCTCCCGGTCGACTTCGAGCCCACGCATCCAAAAATGGGCCATCTCGTGGCCGAATCCGCGCGCCAGCTCCCGCACCTTCTCGAAGAAAAAGCGCAAGCGCCGCAATTTCAGCTGGAAAAGCGCGGCGCGGACCCCGCGGACGGGAAGCGTAAACGCGAGCAAAGTCTTTTTCTGAAGGCCTGCCGCCGCGAACCTACGGACGTGACGCCCATATGGCTCATGCGCCAAGCCGGACGTTACATGAAGGAATACCGGCGCATCCGCGACCGCGTCGGATTTCTCGAGCTTTGTAAAAACAAAGAGCTTTGCGCCCAGGTGGCGATCGAGGCGCAGGAAAAGATCAAGGCCGATGCCGCCATTCTTTTTTCCGATATCCTTCTGATCGTGGAGCCGCTGGGCTTTGGTTTGGAATATGCGCAGGGCGACGGGCCGGTCATTTCCGGCGGCCTTTCGTCACGCGCTCACGTGGATAAAATCCCGGAAGCGGATCCCCGCGATTCCCTGGCGTATGTCATGGACGCGGTGAAGCTCACGCGTGCCTGCCTCAAGCCCGAAATTCCGCTGCTTGGATTTTCCGCCGCGCCTTTTACCCTGGCGGCTTACATTCTCGAAGGCGGGAGCTCCAAACTTTTTCTGCAGACGAAAAAATTCATGGCCCGCGACGCCGGCGCATGGCATGCGCTCATGGAAAAAATGTCGCGGCTGCTGGGACGTTACCTGAACGCGCAAATCGAAGCCGGCGCCGACGCCGTACAGATTTTCGACAGCTGGGTCGGCTGCCTCAGCCCTTCGGATTACCGTGAATTCGTGCTGCCGCACACGCAGCGACTGATCCGCAGCGTGACGCCGGGCGTGCCCGTCGTTCATTTCGGCACGGGGACCGCTCCTTTTCTCGAACATCTCCGCGAAGCGGGCGGCGACGTCATCGGCGTGGATTTTCACGTTGAGCTGGACCACGCCTGGACGCGGCTCGGTCATGACGTGGGCATTCAAGGCAATCTGGACCCCGCGGCGCTTTTTGGACCGCGGGAAGTGCTGCAGGAAAAAGCGCGCCGCATCCTCGACCAGGCGGGCGGCCGCCCCGGGCACATTTTCAATCTCGGACACGGCGTGCTGCCCGGAACGCCGGTCGATAACGTGATCGCGCTGATCGATTTTGTTCATAACGCCAGCGCAAAGGCCCGCACGGGCCAGGCGAGGACCTGATGAAGAAAAGAAAAGTAGTCGTCATCGGCGGCGGCATTTCCGGTCTTGCTGCCGCGCACCGGCTTTTGGAGGCGAATCGCGAAGCGGAACTGGGACTTGAAGTCGTCCTGCTGGAACGAGGCTCGCGGCTCGGCGGTGTCATCTCATCGATGCGGGAAGAGTCCTTCGTCATGGAGGGCGGGGCGGACGCCTTCCTTACGGAAAAACCTTGGGCGCTGGATTTGTGCCGCAGACTGGGACTGGAAAATGAATTGATCGGGACCCATTCCGCGAATCGCCGCAGTTTCATCCTCCAGGACGGACGCCTGAAAAAAATCCCTGCCGGATTCTATCTGATGGCTCCGGTCGACGCGCTGCGGTTTGTCGCTTCGGACCTGCTGTCTTGGCCCGGTAAGGTGCGCATGCTGTCCGAATTTTTTATCCCGCCGCGCCGCGCTCGTGCCGATGAAAGCGTGGCGTCCTTCGCGCGGCGGCGTTTCGGCCGTGAGGCATTCGAAAAAATCGTGGAACCCATGGCCGCGGGAATTTATTCCGCCGACGCCGAACAGCTGAGCATGGCCGCGGCCTTTCCTAAATTTGCCGCCCTGGAGCAGCAAGACGGAAGCGTTTTAAAGGGGCTGCGCCGCATGCGCGCCGATGGCGCCGTGAGCGCGGCTTCGGGACCCCGTTACGGGCTTTTTGTAACCCCGCGCACGGGCATGGAGCGTCTGGTCGAGGCGCTTCGCGCGGACATGGAGGAACTTGAAGTGATCACGGAGTTCCCTGTCTCGCGCCTCGAAAAATCAGCTTCGTGGAAAATCCATGGAAAAAACGGCGCATGCCTCGAGGCCGACGCCCTTTGCCTTGCGCTCCCGGCTTTTGAAGCGGCTCGGCTGCTGGAAGGCATTGACCGCGTTCTGGCCGCAGAATTGAACGCGATTTCCTACGAATCCGCGGTGACGGTCAACCTTGCCTACCGGAATATTCCGAACGTCAAAGGTTTTGGGTATGTGGTTC
>Ga0310810_10004016_pt1 | contig 16201 bp, 16 predicted proteins | sample NCmetagenome_FD_207641 | JGI IMG/M metagenome (GOLD analysis project Ga0310810, IMG submission 207641) | Soil microbial communities from experimental microcosm in Duke University, North Carolina, United States - NC | ecosystem: Engineered > Artificial ecosystem > Soil microcosm > Unclassified ... | reverse complement strand
AGTTGCCTTCGAACCACACGACGCGGCTGTCGCCTTCGAACGCCAGCATATGGGTGGCGATGCGATCGAGGAACCAGCGGTCGTGACTGATGACCACGGCACAGCCCGCGTAGTTGAGCAGCGCCTCTTCGAGCGCACGCAACGTATCAACGTCAAGATCGTTCGTGGGCTCGTCGAGCAACAGCAGGTTCGATCCACGCTGCAGGAGTTTAGCGAGGTGCACGCGATTGCGTTCACCGCCTGACAGCGTGCCCACTTTGCGCTGCTGCTGCGCGCCCTTGAAGTTGAACCACGACACGTACGCACGCGACGGCACGGTGCGTTTGCCGATCATCAACTCGTCTTCGCCGCCGGTGATCTCCTCCCATACGCTCTTGTTCGCAGCGAGCGCATCGCGGCTCTGATCGACGTAGCCAAGCTGCACGGTCTCACCCAGCCGCAATGTGCCGGCGTCCGGTCCCTCCTGACCGGTGATCATGCGGAACAGCGTGGTCTTCCCCGCTCCGTTCGCACCGATCACGCCGACGATACCGCCGCGCGGCAGCGTGAACGAGAGGTCGTCCATCAGCAGCAGATCGCCGTACGCCTTCCGCACGCCGCGCGCTTCCACGACGACGTCACCGAGACGCGGGCCTGGCGGAATGTAGATCTCAACCTGCTCGATCTTCTGCGCCGTGTCCTCGTTGAGCAGCTGCTCGTACGCGTTGAGACGCGCCTTGCCCTTGGACTGCCGGGCTCGCGGCGACATCCGGATCCATTCGAGCTCGCGCTGCAGCGTCTTCTGCCGCTTCGTCTCCGACTTCTCTTCCAGGGCCAGGCGCTGCTGCTTCTGATCCAGCCACGACGAGTAATTGCCCTTCCACGGAATGCCGGATCCGCGATCGAGCTCGAGGATCCACTGGGCAGCGTTGTCGAGGAAGTAGCGATCGTGCGTCACCGCGACGACCGTCCCTTTGTATTCCGTGAGGAAGCGTTCGAGCCAGGCGACCGACTCCGCGTCGAGATGGTTCGTGGGCTCGTCGAGAAGTAGCAGGTCCGGCGACGTCAGAAGCAACCGGCACAGCGCGACGCGACGGCGTTCACCGCCCGAGAGCTTCGTCACGTCGGCATCCGGCGGCGGACAGCGCAACGCATCCATCGCGAGCTCGAGCTGCGAGTCGATCTCCCACGCGTTGACCGCGTCGATCTTGTCCTGGAGACGGCCCTGCTCTTCGAGCACCTTGTCCATCTGCTCGGGCGTCAGGTCCTCACCGAGCTTCATGTTCAGCTCGTCGTACCGATCGAGCAGCGCCTTGGTGGCCGCGACACCTTCTTCGACGTTGCCCTTCACGGTCTTGTCGGGATTGAGTCGCGGCTCCTGATGGAGAAATCCGACGGTGATGCCGTCGGCCGGGAAGGCTTCGCCGATGAACTCGGTATCTTCCCCCGCCATGATCTTGAGGAGTGAGCTCTTGCCCGCGCCATTGAGACCGAGCACGCCGATCTTCGCGCCGGGCAGGAACGACAGCCAGATGTCCTTGAGGACGACGGCATCGGGAGGATGAACCTTCCCGAGACCCTTCATTGTGTAGATGTATTGCATGTGCAGTGTTCGCCGTGAGAGTCCGGCTGGAGCGGACACTACAGGGGTCTCGTAGTGTCCGCCTTCAGGCGGACCGACAACCCCTGAGTATATCTGAGGGTCAGTGCACGCGGCTGCTGCCGGCGCCTGCGGTCGAGATATCGCGGACGGGAGACGTGACGATACGACGGCCCTCGACGAGGATTTCCATGCGCAGGCCGATGCCGATCCAGCCGACTTTCAGGAAACTGCCACCGACGCTGGCGCCACTGAAATGCGCGGGCGTGAGACTTGGAAAGAACTCGCCACCCTCGACCAGGACCGCGTCGCCCGCCGAAACGATGATGCGATAGAGCGAATTGCGGGTATGCACGTGCAGGGTCGTCATGGGCGCCAGATCCCTCAAGTGCACGCCGTGCGTCGTGGCCACGGCTGCAGTGAATCCGGCTAACGTCGCCGTGCGAGTGATCGATGTGGACTCGTCCATCGAACCTGGTTTCCCGGCGCCCATTCTACGCTCGTTTGGCAGCCGACCTTACACAGGATATACCTGAGATTACTTGGTGCTCTGTGGTTCCGGCATCAGCGACACAATCGTATGACGCTGGAGCGGAAAGTATTTTTTGAGCGCGTCGTGGATGTTCTGCTGCGACAGCGATTCGGTTCGCTCGAGTCGCAGCGGGATGCGCCGCGGGTCTCGCCCGAGCAGGTGGACCGTCTGCAACGAGTTCAACCAGTAGCCGTTCTGAAGAAGCGCGTCCTGCAGGCTGTTCTTCTCCTGCTCCTTGACGGCCTGGACATCGGCAGCTGAAGGGCCTTCCTTCTGTAGGCGCTCGACTTCCTTCAGGACCTCCGCGGTCAGGCTCTCGACATTCTCCGGCGCGCTCCCGAACTGCACGCTCGTCGTGCCGTATCCCGGCTGCGGCGACGTGTTGCTGTAGCCGACGCCCACCGAGTACGTGCCACCAAGCTTCTCGCGCAGGATGTCCCGGAGTCGCATCTCCAGAACGGATGTCGCCGCTTGCACGCGATGGGTTTCGAGCTCGTCGAGTCCGGTATCAGCGAAGAACGAAATGATCGTCTGGCTGCGCGGCTCCTGACCTTTGGTCACCTTTTCCCGCACGATGTTCGTGGGGAACTGCAGCCGCATGTCGCCAAAGTTGGCCGAGCGCGTCCCGCGCGACGGCAGCGAGCCAAGGTAGGTCGCCAGAAGCGCGGTCACCTCGTCAACTTTGAAAGAGCCGACGAAGAAGAACGTGAAGTCAGCGGCGTTGGCGAAACGCTGCTTGTAGAACTCCATCATCTTCGTCGCGTCGAGACCCGCCACGTCTTCGAGCTTCAACGGGTGCGCCGTGTAGTGATCCATGGTGTTGATGCGGCGCACGCGCTCCGAGAACAACGCGCCGGGGCTCTGCGCCTGATTGGCCAGGTTTGCTTCGAGCCGCTGCTTGAGGAGCGCGAATGCCGTCGGATCCTGGTTCGGTGCGGTGAACTCGAGATAGGCCAACTGCAGCGCGGTCTCGAGATCCTTGGGCGTGCTCGATCCGCTGACGCCTTGCGTCGTACTCGACACCGACGGCGAGGCGTTGGCGATCTTCCCCGCCAGCAGTTTGCCGAGGTCGGTCGGCGTGAACCCGCCCACTCCGCCCAGACTCACGAGCGATGTGGCAAGCGACGCATTGTTGTAGTCAGCTTGTGACGCCAGCGACAGACCGCCGCGCGCATACGACGTGAAGATGATCTGATCGTTTCTGAAATCCGTCGGCTTGAGCCAGACCTCGACGCCGTTCGACAGCGTCAGGACGGTGACGCCGATCTCGGAGATCTCCCGGCGCGAGCTGACCGTGCCGGGCGTCGGTGCCTTGGCGAGCAAGGCGCGGCCCGCCATCTCGTCGCGCCACGGGGTCACGGTGGCCGTCAGGCCGGTACTCAGCGCGTCGCGCAGCATCGGCTCGGTGACGGCCGCGAGGCCGGGCTTCTCCGGCGCCGACGCGATGACCACGCGGTTGTTCTCGGTAATCATCTCGCGCGCGAGCGTCGCGAGCTCCGCCGTGGTGAATGTGGCCAGGAATTTCCGGGCCAGATCCACTTCGATCACGATGCCCGGCGCAGCCTCGGAGTCCAGGAAGTGACGAATCAGCTCCGACGCCAGCGGGCCGCTCTGTGACTTGTCCCGCTCGTTGTAGGCGCGTTCGTAGCCGGCGAGCGTGCTGCGCTTGGCGCGATCGAGCTCGGCCTCACCGAAACCATGCTGCCGCACACGGGTCATCTCCTGCGTGATCGCACTGAGACCGCGCGTGATGCCGCCATCCTTCACCCGCGCCGATACCGAGAAGGCCTCGATGGTCCGCCCCAGCGTATCGTCGCCCGCCGACGCGCTCAGGAAAGGCGCGTCGGTCTGCCGCGCAATCTCGCTGAACCGCGAGTTGATCATCTGGAAGACGAGACCCTCCGCCAACGACCGTCGATAGTCGGCCATCGTCTTCAGCTCGGTGATCGGACGCTTGTACATCAGCGTGACCGACGAGGCCTGCGCTTCCTTGTCCGAGGTGAAGACGTAGCGCGTGTCCTGATGTGAAGGGATGTCGTACACCGGCCGCGTCGCTGCCGGTCGCGACGGCATGCTCGAGAAGTTCTTGCGGACCAGCGCCTCGGCCGCGGCGACCTCGATATCACCGACGACGATCACGGCCATGCGGTCCGGACGATATTGGTTCTGATAGAAGTCGCGCAACCGCTGCGGTGGGAAGCTCTTGAGAATCTCCGGCGTGCCGATCGGTAGTCTGTTGATGTAGCGCGAGGCGCCGAAGAGCGCCTTCATCTGCGGCTCCTGCATGCGCGTGCCCGCGCCCAGCCGGCCGCGCCACTCTTCGATCACGACACCTCGCTCGCGATCGATCTCCTCAGGATCCAGTGTCAGCCCTCCGGCAAAGTCGCTGAGCGCCTCGAAGCCGCGCTCGAGGACGCCGGGCTTCTCGGTCGGCACGTCGAGCATGTACACGGTCTCGTCGAAGCTGGTGTAGGCGTTCACGTGAGCGCCGAATTGCGCGCCGATCGATTCCAGATACGACACCAGCTCACCGGGCTTGAAGTGGGCCGTGCCATTGAAGGCCATGTGCTCGACGACATGCGCGAGGCCACGCTGGTCGTCGTCTTCGTCGACCGAGCCGGCTTTCACCGCGAGCCGCAGCATCACGCGATCGTTGGGCAGCGCGTTGTGGCGGATGAAGAACGTGATGCCGTTCGGCAGCGTTCCGGTACGAATGGCGAGATCCAGTGGAAGCGGGGCCGCCAGATCTTGGGCGGTGGTGCCCTGCGCGGACACGTAGCCGCCAATCAGAAGCAGTGCGACGACCACAAGGAACGCCAAGGCGTTCCGGCCGACGGCGTATGCCGCGACCGGGTTCCCGCCGGCGCGGTATGCTGCCTTGATGCGGCTCAAGATCAGACGGCTGGATTCCACAGTGTCCCTCCCTAGTTACGGTACTAAAGACTCGGCCGGCTTCGACTTGGCCGCTTCGCACGATGTCGTGGTCGCTCCGCGGCAGATCACCCTGGTCCGAACCGGCCTCGTCATCGAGGTGCCGACCGGGTACTTCCTCGCGATTTTCGCCCGAAGCAGCACGCCACTCAAGCGAGGACTGATCGTGGCCAACGGCGTCGGGGTCATCGATCCTGACTATTCCGGCCCGAATGATGAAGTGATGATCCAGGTGCTGAACGTCAGCGACTCAGATGTCAAAGTCAGCCGCGGCGATCGGCTGGCACAGGGCATCGTCCTGCCGGCGCCTCGGGTCGTCTGGGAGGAAGTGAGCGAGATTCGGGAAGTCACGCGTGGCGGGTTCGGGAGCACCGGGGTCACCTAGCGATCAAGGGCGCTGCGCGCTGACTGACTGCAAGGTCAAAGGTCAAAGGTCAAAGGTCAAAAGTCAAAGGCGCACAGGCAAAATAGGTACGGGCAGTTCGAGGTGATCCGCAGGATTCTGCACGTGGACATGGACGCGTTCTACGCGTCTGTCGAGCAGCGGGATAATCCCACACTGCGCGGCAAGCCCGTGGCTGTCGGCGGCGAGCCCGACAAACGCGGCGTGGTCGCTGCGGCGAGCTACGAAGCACGCAAGTTCGGCGTGCGATCAGCGATTCCGATGTCGCGCGCCGTACGACTGTGCCCGTCACTTGTCATCGTGCACCCTGATTTCCAGAAGTACCGGGCCATCTCACAGCAGGTGTTCGCGATCTACCGCAGTGTCACTCCGCTCGTCGAGCCGCTCTCGCTCGATGAGGCATACCTCGATGTCACCGAGAACAGCTGGGGCGAGACACTGGGCATGAACGTGGCGAAGCGGCTGAAAAGCGAGATTCGCTCCGCAACGGGGCTCACGGCATCCGCGGGTGTCGCGCCCAATAAGTTTCTCGCCAAGATTGCGTCCGGCTGGCAGAAACCCGACGGATTGACCGTCGTCGCTCCCGAGCGCGTCGAACATTTCCTGCAGGGGTTGCCCGTGGACGCGTTATGGGGCGTCGGGCCCGTCACGGCGCGCAAGCTTCGGGCGCAGGGCATCGACAAACTCGTGGACGTTCGCACCACCGAGCTCGAGGCATTGCGGACGATTGTCGGTTCGCTCGCCGACTGGCTGAAACAACTCTCCCTCGGGATCGATGACCGCCGGGTTGTTGCCGATTACGAGCCCAAGTCGTCGGGCAGCGAGAACACATTCGCGACGGATCTGAAGGACATCGCCGAAATCCGCGAGGAAATCGAAAGCATGGCTCGCGGCACGGCCAAATGGCTGGCCAAGCGCGATCTCTACGCGCGGACGGTGACGATCAAGGTCCGCTATGACGACTTCACCACCATCACGCGAAGCCACTCAGAGCCGGCGTGCCGTGACGAGGAGATCATCGTGCGTCGGGCGATTGCGCTGCTCGACAAGACCGAAGCAGGCCGGCGGCCGATACGGCTACTCGGCGTCAGTGTGCACAACCTCAGTGAAACACTGATCGTCACGCCACCCGGTCCACCGCGACTGCCCTTCGACGATGAACCAACCTTTGACCTTTGACTCTTGACCTTTGACCTACGGCGCCAGCCGGTGCACCGCCGTCACGACGCCGACGAGAAAGTCCAGCCGCACCTTATCGCCAGCCTGCAGTCCCAACCCGATGGCTTCCCCACCGACGCGAGCGACGCGTATCTGACTGTCGGGCTCGTCAGCAAAGGTGTAGTGAACGTCGTACGACAACTGGCCGTGAATGCTGATCGGCTGCAGACGGTGCAGCACGGCGTCGCGGGATCCTTTGAGCATTATCGGACTCTCGGCGTTGGGCCTTGGGTCTAGGCTTTGGGCGACCAGCGACCAGCTACCGGCTGGACACGGTGACGCGGGTCACTTCGATACGCGTCACGGGGTCCTCGCCCTTCACCGGCGCGGCTTCGATCTTCTCAATCACGTCCATGCCCGCGACGACCCGGCCAAAAACAGTGTACTTGCCATCGAGCGTCGGCGCAGGCGCGAGCACGATGAAGAACGAGCTGCTCCCGCTGGCCACGTCGTCGCCAATCCTGGCCATCGACACGATGCCTCGCTCGTGCAACGTGGCAGTGAATTCGGGCTGCAGATTCCGCACGAAGGACTGCTGCTTCTCATCGAGCGGCTCACGCCGCGTCGGCATGTGCCCGCCCTGAATGACGAAGCCCTTGACGACGCGATGGAAGGACGTGCCGTTGTAGACGCCAGACGAGGCGAGGCGCAGGAACTGACGCACGTGATTCGGCGCGCGATCGGGAAAGAACTCGAGCGTGATGTTGCCCATCGAGGTCTCGATCACCGCCCGCGCGGCTGACAACTGCTCGACGGTCTCGGTCGAGAACGGCTCCGGCACCGGCGCCGGCTTGTCTCGGATCGTGACGGTCTTGATCTCGATGCGCGCGTTCGGCACGGTGTCCGTTGCCGGAGCGGTGGAGATCTTCTGCGCCACGTTGATGCCTTCAACGACGCGCGCGAAGATCGTGTATTGTCCGTCGAGCGCGGGCTGATCCGTCACCGCGATGAAGAACTGATTCCCGCCGCTGTCGCGGTTGTTTGGAACGAGCACCGCAGAGACTGCACCGCGTGTGTGCTTCTCGGCGTTTGCCTCGAAGCGTAGCTGGTTCAGTCCGCCGCTGCCGTACTTGGCGCGTTGTGCCGGATCCTTGGACAACGGATCGCCGCCCTGAATGATGCCCATCGCAATCACGCGATGGAAGATCGTCCCGCTGTAGGCCCCCTCTCGCGCCCGGGTGATGAAGTGCGCCACGTGATTCGGCGCCGCATCAGCGAGCAGATCCAGCACGATCGTGCCCTCGCTCGTCTCGAGCACGGCCTGCTTGTTCCGGAGTTCCTCGGGCTTCAACGTGGAGGTGAAGAACGTGTCGCGCGGCGGCGCAGGACGCGGCGGAGCCGGACGCTGCGCCCGGGTCTGCGGATCCAAAATGAGCAGGAGCACCAGCAACGGGAGCATGTGCGGAATTATCTGATATATTCCCCTTCAACTTGAGCGCGACAGTCGCCATCCCGTCACGCGAGAGGCCCCAGTACGAAGATTTTTACGGATTCGTCCAGTCGCCATTCACGCTGGCGCCGGATCCGCGCTTTCTGTATCTGAGTCCCTCGCACGACGCCGCCCTGCAGCTTCTGCTGCAGGCCATCGACCGCAAAGAGGGCATCGTCGTCCTCGCCGGTGACATTGGGACTGGCAAGACCACCGTCTGCCGTTCTGTGCTCGAGCGATTGGACATGACGTGCTTCACGTCACTGCTGCTCAATCCGTTCCTGTCGGTCGAAGAACTGCTGCGCGAGATCCTGCTCGACTTCGGCGTCGTATCACGAGAGGCGGTCCGTAGCGGACGCATCAGCGCCGCCACCAAGCACGATCTCGTGAGCACCCTGCACGAGTTCCTCGTGTCGTTGATCCCAATTGGCGGCAGCGGCGTGCTGATCATCGACGAGGCACAACATCTGTCGCCGGCAGTTCTCGAGGAACTGCGCGTGCTCTCGAACCTCGAGACCAATCATCAGAAGCTTCTGCAGATTGTGCTGGTCGGTCAGCTCAATCTGCTCGACGCGCTCAAATCGCCACACGTCAAGAAGCTCGATCAGCGAATCTCAATGCGCGCGATCCTGCATCCCTTGACGCGCCAGGACATCGAGGCCTACATCGGACATCGGCTGTCGGTGGCGCACGGCTCGTCATCCATCACCTTCGATAGCCACGCGCTCGACGCGATCTACGCAACGAGCAAGGGCATTCCGCGTGTGATCAATCTGCTGTGCGATCGGTCGCTGATGATCGGAGCCAGCTTCAGACTCAGCACGATTCCTGAGGATGTTGTGTCGGAAGCTGCGGCCGCGCTCGGTCTCCGCACCGCTCGCGTGACTGCCGGCGCCTGGAAAGACCTCATCTGGCGGCGCGTCAAATCCGTTTTGACTTAAGGTGCTGCCGCAGCGCCTTCGCGCCGATCTTGCCGCGGCGCTTCTGTTCAATCTGCGCCCGCTCGTCCTGTTGACGGGCGAGAAACGCGAGTTCGTCCTGTAGTTGCAGATAGCTGGCCAGACGATCGGGCGGGATGCGTCCTTCGTCCACCGCTGCCTTCACCGCGCATCGCGGTTCATCGCGATGACGGCAATCCGTAAAGTGACACTCCCCCGCCAGTGCTTCGATGTCATCGAAGGTATCGCGCACGCTCTCGCTCGCGTCCCAGAGCTGCAGCTCGCGCATGCCCGGCGTATCGATCATCAATCCGCCTCCGGGCAGCATGACCAGCTCGCGATGCGTTGTCGTGTGACGGCCCTTCGAGTCTGACTCGCGCACTTCGCGCGTCTTCCGCACATCCGCGCCGACCAGACGATTGATGATCGTGCTCTTGCCCACGCCCGACGACCCGAGCAGCGCCGCGGTCCGGCCTGCGCTCACATACAGCGCCACATGCTCGAGTCCGTGATTCAGCTTCGGACTGACTACGTGGACCGGCACATCGCCAGTCGCCGTCACCACTTCTGCGACGTCGGCTGCGAGGTCGGCACTCAGGTCAGGTTTCGTGAGCAGCACGACTGGAGTCGCGCCACTTTCACGCGCCATGAGCAGATACCGCTCCATTCGCCGAACGCTGAAGTCATCGTCCAGGGACATGACGATGAAGATGACGTCGACGTTGGCGGCGACCACTTGCTCGTCGGTCACGTTACCCGCCATCCGGCGTGAGAACCGGCTGCGTCGAGGCAGCACGGCGACGATCGCGCCGCGGTCTTCCTCCGGACGCTTGCGCACGACGATCCAGTCACCGACGGCCGGCAGTTCGCCTTGCCGCTCAGCGTGATGTTTGAGGCGCCCTGCAAGCACCGCATCGAACTCACCGCCGTCGATTCCAACGCGATAGAGATAGTTGAAGCCGATGAGCACGCGGCCGGGCTGGTGCGCGGGCTTGTTCGCCCATGGCTCGATCTCGCGAGCGCGCTCCTCGTCCCAGCCCAATTCCTGCAACGTCATGCTGCTCTAGTCTACGCGGCTACAATTCGAGGCGTGTCGCTCGTGCCCCTGATAGCCTTCAGCGTCGCCGCGATCGCGATAGTCGTGCTGGGTGCCGCAGGACCCGTATATCGGCTCGGGGCGTCGCTCGCAACGGCGTACGAGATCATGCGGTGGGCGGCCTACATCGGCCTGGCCGCATCGCTGATCGCCGCCGGCTCCACGGTCTTCAGCTATCGCGGCCGCAGGTGGATGGGCACGCTCGTCTCAGTGCTCGCGCTGATCGTCGGGCTGACCGCGATCGCCATCCCGATGTCGTGGCAACGCCGGGCACAGCGGCTGCCGTCAATCCACGACATCACAACCGATCTGGAGAACCCACCCACCTTCGAGGCAATCCTGGCGAAGCGCGTCGATGCGCCCAACCGGCTCGATCGAACGCCGCAGCTGTCGCTGCTGCAGAAGGAAGGCTACCCTGACCTCGCGCCCGTGACGCTTCCGACGGCACCCGCCACCGCCTTCGATCGCGCCCTGCGCGTGGCTCAATCTCGTGGCTGGGAGATCGTCACCGCGGACAAATCAAGCGGCCGCATCGAAGCCACCGACACGACACGGTGGTTCGGCTTCACCGACGACGTCGTGGTGCGGCTGACGCCGTGGGGCGCCGGGACGCGCGTGGACATCCGGTCGACGGCCCGCGCCGGCGCCGGCGACCTGGGTCGCAATGCCGGCCGGATTCGCGAGTTTCTGGACGACTTGAGCGAATGACGTTTAGACTTCGCCAGTCGCGGAGGATGTCATGAAGCGAGCGCTCGTTGCCTTCACTGTGCTTGTGTTCGTCGCGCCGGTCCTGGCGCAGCGGCCGTCAGATCCGGCGCTGCTCGTACCCGAGAGCGCACCCGAACTCGATTATGTCGTGGCACCCACACCGGTCACCCTGCCTGACGGTGTGACGATGGGCGCGTCGGCGAGCGTGGCGTTTGACGCCAACGGACATTTGTACGTCCTGACCCGTGGCGACAAAGCGTTCTTCGAGTTCGATCGCGACGGGAAATTCATTCGTGCGTTCGGTGACAAGTTGTTCACTCGCGCACATGGCTTGCGCATCGACCGCGAGGGGAACCTCTGGGCCACCGACGTCGGAGCCCATGTCGTGGTCAAGATGAACCGCGACGGCCAGACGCTCCTGACGATCGGCACGCGCGGAGAGGCGGGCGACTGGAACGAAGCCGCCGGCTCACGCAAGCTGAATCAGCCAAACGACATCGCGATCGCCGCCAACGGCGATGTCTTCGTGGTGCAGGGACACACTCCGGGACCGACCGGAGACGCGCGCGTCCTGAAGTTCAGCAAAGATGGCACGTTCATCAAATCGTGGGGCGGCAAGGGATCAGGTCCGGGTCAGTTCCAGGTCGCGCACGGCATCGCGATCGACGCCAAGGGTCTGCTGTGGACGGCGGATCGAGAGAATCAACGCATCCAAGTTTTCCAGCAGGACGGGACGTTCGTCAGGGAAATCACATACAAGGGGCTGCCGTGCAGCCTCGACATCGGACGTCAGTACATCTACATGGTCAACGGCTTCGCGGGTCAGCTGGTCAAGATGGACCTGAATGGCAAGGTCCTGGCGGTGCTCGGAAAGCCAGGCAAAGGTCCTGGCGAGTTTGGCGAAGCGCACATGATCGCCGTGAACGACCGCGACGAGATTTACGTCGCTGATTCAGTCAACGCTGCTCTGTTGAAGTTCGTGAAGAAGAAGTAGGCGGCGTCCATGGCTTGATACGTCCCTCCCACAGACTCTTGTTGTTCTCTTCACAGGAGTACTCGAGGAGTGGGCCATCAAGCAGTGTGAACGTCCGCTCGTTCGTCCACGGCTTGGTGTAGGTCTTCGCATCTTCAACCGTCACGCTGTAGGCCATGCGCCTGGCATCGAGGCGGCGGAATGTCTGCGTCAGGTGCAGGGCATCGCTGTGCGGATGGCCGACGGTGTCGAGACGCGTGAAGCCATTGAATCCGCGCGTTTCGACGACCAGTGTGTCTCCATCCCACCGTGCGATCGAGGCACCGAACCAGGTCGGCTCGATCTCCTTCGGCCACTCTGCCCCAATCTTCACGACGTGATGCCAGGTGTTGATCTCGAACAGGAAGGCCACGTAGCGCTCGTCCTGCATGATCTGAAATGGATACGGCGCGTTGATCGATCGCTGAAGTCCGAACGGGAGACAGCTTCCGGTGTAATCGCCAGTCGCGGCGTCATACGTGGACCAGTCCTTCAGGCCCCATTCCGTAAACGGCAGCTCGGCGTGGTTTCCTGCCGCATAGAGGGCCTGCCGCTTCTGTGCGGTGTCGTCGGTTGAAAACGGCGGGACCGCAAAGCCGCGCTGATCGCGACGGTTCACCGTCATGTCTGGGACGTACGGCGGCATCCAGATGCCGCGGAGGTCTGGCTTTCCATCGGGCAGCCGTGCAACCGTGGACGTCGTCGTGCCGGTCGCCGGGGCTTGAGTCGATGGGCGTGACACCGAAAGGGCCAGCATCACGATGATGCCGCCCATCAGCATGAGACGGCTCGCAGGGCGCTTCATACGCCCAATTCTAGTGTTTAAGAGTTCCTGGCGAACACCCAGTCTGCGACGACCTTCAGCACGTCCTGAAATGCGTCGTCCTTCTTCTTGCCACGGACCGTCAGCGAGTGATCGCCACCGGCCACGACGTGAAGTGTGACCTTCGTCTTCATCGTCGCGATCACCGGCTTGAGCTCGTCAGGCGTACCGAAGGTATCGCGCTCACCCTGGACGATCAGCACGGGCACGCGGATCGATGGCAGGTGCTCGGTGCGCGGCTTGTCAGGGCGTCCCGGCGGATGCAGCGGATAGCCGAGCGCGACAATCCCGCGCAGTCCGTCGAGGCCTTGCGCACCAAGGTGCGTCGCCATGCGTCCGCCCATCGACTTGCCGCCGATGAAGACGTCTTTGGTCTTGCCCCACTCCCGTGTGGCGTCGATGACTTCGCGAAATGCCGCTTCCAGTACCGGCGCCTTGTCCGGCACGTGCTTCCGCGCGCGCATGTACGGGAAGTCGAACGTGACGACGGAGATGCCGCGCGCCGCGAGCCCTTTCGCGGTCGCCGTCATGAAGGGATGTTTCTGACCCGCACCGGCACCGTGCGCAAGCACGAGAACCGCCGCCGCGCCGCCCTCGGCGGCATAGGTTACCGCGCCCAGCTCGTCGAGTGAAGCCACGCTACTTCGTGTACGGCTGATGCAGGTGAACCGGTGCCTTTGCCTTCGAACGAATGCGAAGGTTGATCATCTCCACGAAGATCGAGAAGCCCATCGCGAAGTAGATGTAGCCCTTCGGGATGTGTTGATCGAGTCCCTCGCCAATCAGCGAGACGCCGATCAGCAGCAGGAAGCTCAGGGCGAGCATCTTGATCGTCGGGTGACGCTCGACGAAATCGCTGATCGCTCCAGCGGACACGAGCATGACACCAACGGCAATGATCACCGCCAGCACCATCACGGCGAGATCTTTCGCCATGCCGACCGCCGTGATGACCGAGTCGAGCGAGAACACGATGTCGAGCAGCAGGATCTGGATGATGATGCCAACGAATGACGCCGCGGCCTTGGCGCTGCCATGCCCTTCTTCGCCTTCGAGCTTCTCGTGAATCTCGTGCGTGCTCTTGGCGATGAGGAACAGACCGCCGACGAGCAGAATCATGTCGCGGCCGGAGATCTCGTTGCCGAATGCGACGAACCACGGCGTGGTGAGCCGCATCACCCAGGTGATCGACCACAGCAGCGCGATGCGGATGAACATCGCCAGCGATAGACCGATCTTGCGTGCCCGGGCACGGTCCTCGACCGGCAGTTTGCCAGCGAGGATCGAGATGAACACGATGTTGTCGATGCCGAGAACGATCTCGAGGATCGTCAGCGTGGCGAGCGCAATCCACCCCTCGGCACTCGCGGTCCATCCGAACGCACCCTGCAGCCAGCCGGACATGAAAAACAGTTACGAACGAGCCAGCGCCCGCGTTTCCGGCACTTCGGTGAGGGCACCCCAGGTCTCGGGGTCCTGCCAGACGAGCGTCGAGAGATACAGCGCCACGTCTTCGGGCGGATACGACGTGGTCAGGCTGCGCGCCGCTTCAGCCAGCTTCTCGGCTGGCGGCGCTTCCAGATCTTCGCTGGCGATCAGGCCGTCTTCGTGCGCGATGCCAAGCGCGTCGAGGAAGCTGGCCATCATCGGGCGCTGATGCGCGAGGTGGAAGGCCACGAGCAGACGCGCCGCGATCATCTCCGACACGTTTCCGAGTGCCACCAGATGCCGGGCCTTCTTCTCAATCGGAAGGGCCTGCGCGCTCTTGACCCTGAACTTGATGCGCATGGCGATGGCGGCAATCGCCTCGGCCTGTTCGACCGCAGCGTTCTCATCGCGCCAGAACGCTTCCGCCGCCTGTTGCTTGCGCTCCGGCGTCAATGATTTCCACAGAACAGACGGGCGCGGAATCTCGGGTACATCGGCCATGCGTGAACCCTAAGTTAACATAGCGCGCATGCCGAAGCTGACCGTTGAAGGGTTTTCCACTGTTGATGTCGAGACCGGCAAACGACTGGTACTAGCGATCGAGCAAGATGCCAAGGTTGACGTGCTGCACGCCTGTGGCGGCAACGCGCGTTGCACGACGTGCCGCGTCGAGTTCATCAGCGGCGAACCGCCGCGCATGACCCTGGCCGAGAAGACGAGACTGGAAGCGAAAGGACTGACCGGAGTGCGTTTGTCGTGTCAGATCGTGTGCGACCACGACATGACCGTTCGCGCGATCAGCAGGCTTGAAGGAAGCGGCCGTCCGGATCCGGGTGCAACCCCGGAACCCACGATACAGCCGCCACCAGAGTGGGTCTGACTGCCACGAACCAGCTATTCGATCGAGATCTTCCGAAGCAGATTGAAGTCCGACAGCATCTTGCCGGCGCCGAGCACGACGGCCGAGAGCGGATCTTCGGCAACCTGCACCGGCAGTCCGGTTTCGTGACGCAGACGCTCGTCGAGCTTCTGCAGCAGCGCGCCACCGCCGCTCAGCACGATGCCGCGATCGCAGACGTCGGCCGAGAGCTCTGGTGGAATGCGCTCGAGCGCGTCGCGGACGGCCTGCACCATCTGTCGCACGGGCTCGGCGAGTGCTTCACGCACCTGGTGATCGTTGATGGTGATCGTCGTCGGCTTGCCTTCGAGCACGTGACGACCTTTCACTTCCATCTCCTTGCGCTGCGACAGCTCGGCGGCTGACCCGAGCTCGATCTTGATCCGCTCGGCCGTCCGCTCGCCGATGAGCAGATCGTGCTCGCGCTTGACGTACTGCGAGATGGCTTCGTCCATCGCGTTGCCGGCGACGCGAACCGACTTGCTGTAGACGATGCCGGCGAGTGAGATGACCGCGATGTCGGTCGTGCCGCCGCCGATGTCGACGATCATGTTGCCGGCGGCTTCGGTAATCGGCAGGCCCGCGCCGATTGCCGCGGCCATCGCCTCTTCGATCAGGTGCACCTCACTGGCCTTGGCGCGATAGGCACTGTCCTTCACGGCGCGCCGCTCCACCTGGGTGATCTCCGACGGCACGCCGATGACGACGCGCGGGCGGACGAAGCTCTTACGACGATGCGCCTTCTTGATGAAGTAGCCGAGCATCTTCTCGGCGGCTTCGAAGTCGGCGATCACGCCGTCGCGCATCGGGCGAATGGCGGTGATGCTGCCGGGCGTCCGGCCGAGCATCTCCTTCGCGTCGTTGCCGACCGCTTCGATCTGATCGTTGACGTTGTTGACCGCCACGATCGACGGTTCGTTGAGCACGATCCCGGCGCCGCGGGCGAACACGCAGGTGTTGGCGGTACCGAGGTCAATCGCCAAATCGTGAGAGAAGAACGACAACGCGCCGAGCAACATTCGAGGCCTCTTTCGGTCCTTGTGCAGGTGTGTAGTGGTTTGGTCAGTTCCGGTGACCGGCTCAGAGGCAAGCGCTGTGCCCACCAACTCGGCCATAACTGCACGCCGAAATGGCTGGAATTTGCACATGTCTTCAGCTCGTCGCGCCGCGCGAGCGTCAACTCGTGTCGCGCGTTTGACGTCGCCA
>Ga0310810_10004015_pt1 | contig 16202 bp, 14 predicted proteins | sample NCmetagenome_FD_207641 | JGI IMG/M metagenome (GOLD analysis project Ga0310810, IMG submission 207641) | Soil microbial communities from experimental microcosm in Duke University, North Carolina, United States - NC | ecosystem: Engineered > Artificial ecosystem > Soil microcosm > Unclassified ... | reverse complement strand
CGAGGACGCGCTCTACGACGCGCTGGTGCAGGGGAAGCTCGCGGGCGCGGCCATCGACGTGTTTCAACGCGAGCCCTACGTCCCGGCGGAGCCGTCACGCGATTTCCGCACGCTTCCCAACGTCATCCTGACGCCGCACGTGGGCAGCCACACCTACGAGGCGAATCGATTGATGGGGGAACGGGCGCTGGAGAATATCCGTCTGGCGGAGGCGGGCCAGTTCAGCGCGATGGATCTACTGAATCCTGAAGTGCTGAAAGCCTGAGTCGCGGTTCGCGATTCGCGGATTCAAGGATTCAAGGATTCAAGGATTCAAGGATTCAAGGATTAGGGATTAGGGATTGATCTCTAGGATCTCTTCAACAAGCGCAGTTCGCCGCTAGCTGAGCGCCGCGTGTCTTGTGTCCACGCGCCGTGTTTCGGCAGTGACGCGATCGACATCGCCAGGCTCGGCGCGAGCAGCGTCAGCAGCCGCGCGTGATCGTCGGTGAACGCGTCGGGGGTTGAGGCATACAGCGCCACGACGGCGACCAGTCCGCCCTCGTGCATCAGCGGCATACAGATGGAAGACCGCAGCGGCGGCGCAGCCGCCGCGACGTTCACGCCGAGATCGATCGCCGGATCGGCGTTGAGCACGAAGCGACGATTGGCGGCGGCCCAACCGACGACGCCGGACCCGACGGTCACGCGCTTGCCGCGGATGCTGCCGGTATGGATCCCCGCGGCATAGTGCGCGGCCAGCGCGTCCTGTTTCTCGTCGTGGACGAACAGCGCCATCGCCGCGGCCGGCAGCACGGGCCGGAGCATCATCCACGTGAGCGCGCCCACATCCGCGATCGCCGCTTCACCTGATACCGCGCGCGCGAGACTGGCGACCGCGAGCACCTCGTTGTTGATCAGATTCTCCGGCGTCGCGGCAGGCTCGGGCTGATCCTGCTGCGCCGCGCGAGCCTCGCCGAGGGTCCGCGACACCGGATGCTGTTCGGCTTCGGCGGCCGGCATGATCCGCTCGTGATGGCGGATGAAGGTGTCGACGATGACGGGGTCGTACATGATTCCGCGCCGGTCGAGCAGGATCGCGATCGCGTCGGCGTTCGACATCCGGCGGCGATACGGACGGTCGGACGTCAGCGCGTCGAAGCAATCGACGACCGACAGAATGCGAGCGCCGATCGGAATCGCTTCGCCGGCGATGCGATCCGGATAACCCGTGCCATCCCAGTTCTCGTGATGGTGCCGCACGATCGGCACGACCGGATACGGAAAGTCGATCGACGCCAGAATCTCCGCGCCGATGGGCGCATGGAGCTTCATCTTCTCGAATTCGGCCGGCGTCAGCTTGCCGGGCTTGTTGAGGATGTGTTCCGGTACCGCGATCTTGCCGGTGTCGTGCAGGAGCGCGGCGGCCTCGATCGCCTGGATCAGCTCGCTGTCGGTGATGCCCATCTCGCGCGCCAGCGCGACCGCGCCGATCTGCACCCGCCGGATATGGCCGTGGGTCACTTCGTCTTTCGCATCGATGGCGGTCGCCAGCGTTTCCACCGTCGACAGGTACAACCGGTTGAGCGACGCGACATGCTCCTTCGCATCTTCCACCCGGCCGAACGACGAGCGCATGGTGACGTAGAAGAGGAGGAGCAGCGGCGGAATGAGCGCCAGCACGCTGAAGTGCACCTGGTGCAGCGCGACCACGATCAGCAGCGCAACCGAGACGCCTGCGGCGCAGCCGGGGCCCAACCAGAGGAAATGCTCCCGCCAGACTGCCGCCACGGAACGCCGGCGCGCGAACGCGATCGCGGTCGCGGTCAGCCCGCTGTTCACCACGTAGTAGGTCGCGGCGAATACCGCCAGCGGCATCATCAGACTCGATGGAACGACTTCGGCGGCGAAGAGCGGCCCGATCCCCGCGATGCGGTAGAACAGCGTTCCCGCGACCCACACCGACAGGGCAAGATTGGCGAAATTGAAAAGCGTCTGCGCTGCCGTGAGTCTGCGTTGCCAGGCGAAAAGCAGGCTGTCCACCGCCAGCGTGATAGCCCCTGCCTCGGGGCCGAACAGCAGCACGTTGGTGAACGTGAACATCTCCGACGGGGAACAGTACGCTTCCACGGAGGGGATCTTGAGTGTGAAGCGGCCGCTGACGAGCGTCAGCAAAGCGAAGACGAAGAACACCGGCGCCACGCCGCGATGGACGAGGGTGTACGTGCAGTACGCCGCAATCGGGAGACCAACCGCCGCAACCGCGGAGATGTAGGTCCGCGTCCGGAGCGAGAGGGGTTTAGCGGTCCCTGACACTCGAATCGCCCCAGACGACGTGATTCGAATCGGTGTGCTCGGAGTCTCCCCACACCACGTGCTGTCCGGAGGGCGATTGGATGTTATCCCCCCAGACCACGTGGTAGTTGTTCGTCCATCCGGCGACGTCGCCCCACACGACATGGTTCGCCGGCGTCTGCGCGATCGGGTTGGCCAGCCCGAGCAGATTCAGGACGCCCCACTCCGAACTCTCGGCGTTCTGCCACAGGATCGACGCGTCGAGCAGACCGAGCAGATGGATGCCCGTCCGATCGTAAATGCGGTCGATCATCGTTCCGCTGTCGCGGAAGGCCGTGCCGCCCGAAAGTCCGAGCAGCCCTTCGAGCGTGTTCAGCAGGCCGGCCACGAGACCGCTCTGCGCGAGTTTGAGCGACTCGGGAAAATCGACGCTGCCGGCGCCCGCACCGACGAGCCCTCCACCCGGCATCCACCGCGCGCCCATCTGCAGCGCTACTTTCACCTGGCTCGTGTCCAGGTCAGGTTCGGCATTGAGGAGGAGCGCGACGCCGCCGGTGACGACCGGGGTGGACATGCTGGTCCCCGTCAGGCGGAAGTACGCGTTCTTCCCGCTCCCCGCGATGTGCCATTGTGGGTAGTGCGTCGCCAGGTAGGAGTTCGGCGCCTCGAGCGACACGATTTTTGATCCGGGCGCCACGACGTCGGGTTTCACCGCGAGGTCGTACCGCGTCGGGCCTTTCGAGCTGTAGGCCGCGACCGCATCGTCCGAGCGATCGATCGTGCCCTTGGTGTCGATCGCGCCGACGGTGATCGCGTACGGGGAATTGCCCGGCGAGGAGATGCCGCCCAACACGGGCGCACCGGTCGAGGTCACGCCATAGTTGCCCGCCGATGCCACGACGACGATTCCGGCCTTCACGGCGCGCGCCACTGCCTGACACAACGGATCGATTGCTGCGGGTTCGCTAACCGGGTGGCCCAGAGACAGGTTGATGACGCGGATGCCGCCGGTTCCGTAGGCGGGGTTCGCGTGGTTGGCGACGACCCAGTCGATGCCGGCAATGACGTCGCTGGTATACCCGACGCCCGTCGCTCCGAGCACGCGGACGTCCACGAGCTTCACGGCGGGCGCGGTGCCGCCGGCAAACGCAGTCGTCACGTATTTCGCGGCGCTGGTGTTGCCGGCAATGATGCCTGCGACGTGCGTGCCGTGGCCGTATGGATCCCCGTTGACCGTGGGAGCTTCGAACGAAACGAAGTTGACGCGCGCGATGACCCGCGTGTCGAGCGCGGTGTGCGCCGCGATGCCGGAATCGACGACCGCGACGGTGATACCTGCGCCTTTGTACCCCGGCGTTCCGCCGATGCCGAGCAAGCCGCTGGTGCCCTGCCAGACCGTGCTGGCGCCAGTGACCTTGTTGGTAATCGCCATGTCGCCGGTGACCGGTACGTCGGCGGAGATGTGTGCGAACGACGTGTCGCGCTTCAACGCGTCGAATTCAGCCTTGCTCACCTCGAGGGCGACCGCGCCTTGCAGCTCGCGCCGCACTATCCCACGAAGACGGCCGCGCAGCGAGGAGACGTTCCCATCGTCCGTCGGCTGCACGATCACGCGGATGCGATCGCCGGTGACGTTGGCGAGATCTGCGGAGAGCGTCGGTGGCCGCTGGCCATGTGGCCGCGCGGGAACGAGCGCGATCAGACAGACGACGGTCAGGGTCAGGACAAACGTCCGGCGCATGTGTTCGGAACCTTTCGAGAGATCTCTTGTGAAGGCGGTCAAGCGGGACGGCCCATCGCAAAAAATGGTCCGAGGTGGAACAGATATGTAAGTGATTGAGCAGCAGCGCGTTAATGCCGCTGATCGGCGCGCTGGAGGGGCGCAGTCGCGGTCGCATGTTCCGTCCCGGCACAAAACACGCTCATGACGGTAATTGGCGGCGGCGAGTTGCTGAATTTACAGGGAAATCGATGATTCGGGTATGTCCAGCGCCGGACACGCGGTCCGCAACGGGCCGGCGGCTTAGTGACGGGAGCGTGCCGCCGCGATCGATCCGAACGCCGCGCGTTTGCCGGATTCGCCAAGCCACGCGGCAAACAGCGCGAGGCCGAAGATGATGAAGACGAGTCCCGAAGGAACCCACATCAGCAACCCCGCGAGTTGCTGGTCTTCGAGCGCATCGATGTGCCAGGGCGCTCCCGCGCTCAGATACGAGGGATAGAGCACGCCGGGAGAGATCGTCATCAGCGCGCCGAGCACGCTCGTGTGAATCGCCGTCAGGAACACGTAGAGCACGCCGGCGCCGTAGGCCATCCGGCCGTATCGGCCGTGGACCATGCCCCACCAGAAGAGCGAAGCCGTCACCACGAAGCTGAAATGTTCGAGCGCGTGGATGGCAGTGCGTCGAAGCGCAGCCTCGTAAAGCGCCGGCGCATGCCAGATCCACACCGCGACCGCGTGCAGCAGGAACACCACGAGCGGCGCCGTCAGCGCGCGCCAGACGACTGCCACCGATCGGCGCTGCGACCAGTGCGCCCACGCTTCGCGCGCCCATGCCGGGAACGCCCACAGCGTCGCGATGAGCGGCTGGCCGAACACGAGCAGAGGTGCCGAGATCAGCATCAGGATCTCGTGCTGAGTCATATGGACCGAAAACAGGATTTCGGAAAGCCACGCGACCGGGGATAAGAGCGCAATCGCGATCGACAGCAGGCCACCGGCAAACGCCGCCGCCTGCCATGCGTGGACGCCCCGGCCCGCCCCCGCCTTTCTCCAAATCCTGCGCGTCCCGGTTGCATAGAGCGCCGCCGAGAGCAGCAGCAGCGCAATCGTCCAGGGCTCCCAGGTCCAGCGGTGCGCAGCCTCCGCAGCGAGCCCGTGCGCGGACACTGTCCGGGACCAGACGAAGAGGAGTAGTGAAAGCGCGAACCGCGAACCGCGAACCGCGAACCGCGACGCTAGCGTCCTTCGCATGCGCGTAGTACCAGGATCGGAATCTCGTTGGCGAGAATCACGATGATGAACCAGATGGAGCTGGCGATCCCGTATAGCGCCATCCATCGTGCTCGTTGCTCCGCGGTCTCGCGTGTCACCGGCGGCGTGTCGATCCCGGGATCGTCGGGTGGGCCGTAAAGCCATGAAAGGCAGCCGGCGGCTGCGACTATCGCGACCGCGACCAGCACCGTCAGATGCATGAACCACTTGTGCCCCGACTCGCAGGCGACATACGTCAGGAGGTAGTTCACCTCCAGCATCGCGAGCCACACCAGCGGCCCGGTCAGGATGCCGGCCCACAGCACGGCGAGCCGCAGCGGGTCATGCCAGGCGGGGTGCGAAGTAGATGAGACCATAAATCGGCAGCCAGCTCAGAACGACGAAATACCAATACATCGCGTTCTCGGAGACGTCGACGAAGCGTCTCTCCTCGAGCGGTCCAGTGAACATCAGTACCGTCAGCACGGCGCTGTCGAGAAAATCCGTGAGAATGTGCGTGGTGTGCAATCCAAGCAGCGTCCACGTAACAGACCCGTACGCATTGGAATCCCACCACACGTTGAGCGTCTTGAATTCGAATATCCGGACGATGTTGAAGGCCGCGGCGAAGACGAGGCAGACGACCATCCAGAGCTGCACCGCCGGAAGATCCATCTTCTCGGCACTCTTCTTTGCCAGCTGGTTCGGCACGCACGACGCGAGCAGGATGATGGTATTGAGCGTGCCCCAGCGCAGCGCCGGCGGAAAGAAGCCCGGCGCCCAATGCGGGTTGCGTCCTTTTATATAGAGGTAGCTGACGATCACCAGCGCGAACATCGTCCCTTCGATCGCCATCAAGCCCATGGTCGCCCACCACAGGATGCTGCGGTGGCCGAAGGCCAGCCGGGGCAGCGGCGCGACGTTGATGACCGGTGTGGTCGTCACAGCACCTGCTCCAGCGGCGTGCCGCCACCGCCTTCGATCCGTCGCTGCATGTCGCGCGGCCCGAGCCCTTCGTGAGGCCAGAACCACCCGACGAGCGTCACGAACACCGGGATGGCGCCGTAGATCACGACCCACGGCGTGAAGATCGATCCGACGAAAAAGATGCTGACGGCAATCGCCGTCCAGAACGGCCAGACGGAGTCTTCAGGAAACCTGTTGACGTGATCCGGCTCTGCGTCGAGCACATGCGTGATGAGCACTTCGCGCTGCGTGGTCGAGAGCCCCACCACGACGGGTTGCTCCGGGTCTCCCACCCATAACGGCTCGTGCCCCGATACCGTCGGACCAGGCTCGAAGTTGTACGGCGCCGGCGGGGAGCTCGTCGCCCACTCGAGCGTCGAGGCGGACCAGGGGTTCGCACCGGCCAGCCGGCCGCGTCGCATGCTGATCAGGATGTTGATCAAGTAGAGCGTCAGCGCCGCGGCGATCAATCCAGCGCCGAGGGTCGACAGCAGGTTCAGCCCACCCCATCCGAGCTCCGCGGGGTAGGTGTAGATGCGGCGGGGCATCCCCATCAGCCCGAGGATGTGCATCGGGAAGAACGTCAGGTTGAATCCGATGAATAGAATCCAGAAGCCGATCGTGCCGAGCGTGTCGTGCAGCATCCGCCCGAACATCTTCGGGAACCAGTAGTACAGCCCGCCAAGGAGCGGGAACACAGCGCCGCCGATCAGGACGTAATGGAAGTGCGCCACGATGAAGAACGTGTCGTGAATCTGCAGGTCCAGCGGCACCGAGGCCATCATCACGCCGGTCAATCCGCCGATGACGAAGATGAAGTAGAACCCGAGCACGTAGAGCAGCGGTGGTTTGAACTGCAGCCGACCCGTCCACAGCGTCGCGATCCAGCAGAACAGCTGCAGCGCGCTCGGGACGACGATCATCATGCTCGACGCGCTGAAGAAGCTCTGGCCGAGCTGGGGAAGACCCGTGGCGAACATGTGGTGCACCCACACCCCGAACCCGATGAACGCGGTGGCGATCTGGGAGAGCACCATGATCAGGTAGCCATGCACCGGCCTGCGCGCGAAGGTTGTGACGATCGGCGAGATCATCCCCACCGCCGGCAGGAAGATGATGTAGACCTCCGGGTGCCCGAAGAACCAGAACAGGTGCTGCCACAGAATCGGATCGCCTCCCTCGGCCTGGTTGTAGAAGTGCGTGCTCACCAGGCGGTCCATGATCAGGCAGGTGCTCGCGAACATGATCGACGGCATGGCGAAGAGGATCATGATCGACACCACGAGCATGGCCCAGGCGAAGAGCGGCACACGGTTCAGCGACATGCCCGGTGCCCGCATCTTGAAGAACGTGACCATCAGGCAGATCGAGACGACGAGCGACGACAGCTCTGAGAAGGTAATCAGCTGCGCCCAGACGTCGGCGCGTTTTCCGTAGCCGTATTCGGGGCCTGCAAGCGGTGGATAGCTGAACCATCCAGCGTCCGGGCCGACGTTGAGCACGAACATGGTGTAGAGGAACAACCCGCCGAAGAGGAACATCCAGTAGCCGAACGCGCACAGCCGGGGAAAGGCAATCGCCCGCGCACCGACCATCAGCGGGACAAGATAGATCCCCATTCCCAGCATCACCGGCACCGCGAACAGGAACATCATCGTCGTCCCGTGGACGGTGAAGAACTGATTGTAGAGATCCGCGGACAGGAAGGTATTGTTCGGAACCGCGAGCTGGATGCGCATGGCGGCGGCAAGCAGCCCCGCGAGGAAGAAGAAAAAGAACGCGGTGAAGATGAACCGGAGACCGATCGCCTTGTGATCGGTGACCGCCAGCCACCCGAAGACTCCGGGCTTCCGCCCCCAGGTACGCTCCAGCTCGCGCCGATGCGCGTCGAGCTGCTGCGGCTCGAGATGCGGCGACGTCACCGCAGAGTCTCCAGATACGCGACCACCGCCTGCAGGTCCGCCGGCGAGAGCCCGCTGGCTGGCATGCGCGCGCCCGGTTTGATGTGCTGCGGATCGGCAATCCAGCCCGCGAGGTGGTCCGGCGTGTTCGGCACCGTGCCCGCTGCGATCGTGCTGCGCGTGGCAAAGTGGGTCAGGTCGGGACCGAGCCGCGCGCCGGCGTGCGTCCCACGGATGGTGTGGCACATCGCGCACGGGCCTCGCTCCACCACTTCGAGCCCGCGAATCGCCTCAGGAGTTGCCGGTCCCGACGCGGGCTCCCGCTGCGACTTCAACCACTGATCGAACTGCTCGGCAGATTCCGCGATGACCGTGAACGCCATGTGCGCGTGCTGCGCGCCGCAATACTCCGCGCATTGTCCGCGATAGATACCGGGGCTGTCCGCCCGCAACCACATCACGTTCTCGCGGCCAGGGATCAAATCGGTCTTGCCGTGCAGCGGCGGCACCCAGAAGCTGTGGATGACATCGGCCGCTTTCAGCGTGACGTAGATCGGCCGGCCAATTGGAAGGTGAAGCTCGTTCGCCGTCGTCACCCGCAGCGATGGATCCGAGTCGACATACTCGATGCTCCACCACCACTGATACCCGGTAATCTGAACGCCGAGCGCACCTGGAGACGCCAGAGACGCGAGCGCGCGTCCCGTCATGGCGTCGGCGAAGAGCAGACCGAGCAGCGAGACGATGGAGACCGCAGTCGCGATCGACACGTTCCGGCTGATCGTCGAGTTCGGCGTGCCGAACGACGCACCCGATCGCCCGCGGGTGAGCGCGATCGCCAGCGCGGTCATGACCAGGAAGAAGACGACGGTGCAGACCCAGAACATCAGCCACCACAGCTGTTCGATACGGGCGGCCTGGGCACCGGAGGCGTGCAGCGCCGACTGGATTGACGAAGGCATCAGCGGTGCCCCGTCTGCTTCGGCGTTTCGCGCTCCTTCCGCGATTCAGGCTTCTTCGCGGAGATGTCGTCGTCGCGGCTCGACGCGGCATCCTGCGGCGTCTGTCCGCTCAACGAACGCACATAAGCGACGAGCTGCCAGAGCTGATCGTCGGGAATGCGGCCGCCAAACGCGGGCATCCCGTTCGGCCGCCCCTGCACGACCGACGAATAAATCTGTTCTCCGGCAGAGCCGTAGATCCACTTGTCGTCCATGAGCGCAGGGCCGATGCTGCCGCCGCCCATCGCGTGGCAGCCATTGCAGTTGTAGCTTTGGTACAACCGCTTGCCTTCTCCGATGCCCCACGCGTTCTGCTCGTAGGGGCCGTCCTTGGGTTGGCGGACCTGCGGCTGACCGGGCTGCAGGGTCGTCAGATGCACGGTGTCGGGGCGCGACGCCCCCTCCGAGGACTGCTGATACCCGCGGGTCTCGCGCTCGCAGGCGGCTGCCAATGCCACGACGCCGAGGATCACGAGCGCGCGGCGCATCAGACGCCTCCTCTCGACGACACTCGCGGCACGCCGTACCCGTCGAGGAGCCGATCGATCGCGCCGCGATGCCGGACGATGAAGCTGTCGAGCGCCTTTCGCCGTGCATCGTCGCCGCGGCGCACCGCCATCGACATGTCGAATACGAAGGGACGATTCGGGGAATCAGCCTGTGGAGAAACGGGTGTCAGATCGAGGGGAATTGGCTGGCGCGCGGCGAAGTAGCCCGCGAGAGGTCCCCAGACGACGGCCGCATCGATGTCGCCGCGGGCGACCGCCTCGACGATCCGCGCCGGCGGATTCGGTTGCGAATAGTCGCCAACGACGGAGTAGCCAACGACGTTCTGGACGACGCCGCGGGCACTGAGTGCCTGGGCGGGCGGGGTATTCGCGAAGTCGTCGCCGACCATCTGTACGCCGATTCGGAGCCGGCGCAGCCGCGGGTCGTCGAACGAGGTGAGGCCCAGATGCCTGCGGCGAGGAGCAATGAATACGTATGTCGACCGGTAGTAAGGACGCGTCGTCTCGACGTTCTCGAGCCTGGTGGGCACGCCGATGACGACGTCGCACTCGGCCGCGTTCAGTGTGTTCCGGATGAACCCACGCCGCTGCGCCCACCACGTATAGGACACCCTCGAGCCGGTGTCAGCCGCGATCATCTCGGCGAGACGATTTTCGAAGCCGTCACCGCGGGCGTTGGAGAAGGGCAGGTTGTTGGGATCGGCGCAGACGCGCAACGTCTGGTCGGGCTGTGATGCCACGTCGGCCGCCCCTTTACGCGCCGGCACTCCCGCCACGTAGGCCGGCCCTTTACGGGCCGGCATTCCCGGCAACGTGAGCACAGCGGCGAGCGCGACGATGGAGATTCTCACTTGCCCTCCACCGTAAACACGTACAGCGTGCCCCCTTTGTTCGTTGCCATTTTCAGATCGTCCAGGGCGAGTCCCCAGCCGCCGGCCGTGGTGCGGTCTCGAGTATCCAGATCACCGACGACAACCGCCCCTGGCCATCCGCCGATGCCGCTATACACGGCGACGTACTGATGACCGTCGGGACCGCGGTAGGTCACCGGCTGCCCGATGACGCCGGATCCAGTCTTGAACTGCCACAGCAGGTCGCCGGTGCGTGCGTTGACGGCTTTGAACCAGCCTTCCATGGTTCCGTAGAAAACCAGGTCACCGGCCGTCGCAACCGTGCCGCTCCATGCGGGGTACTTTTCTTTGATCGTCCACATGGCTTTGCCGGCCGCTGGATCCCATGCGGTCAACTCTCCCTGGTGCCCGCCCGGCCCGGGCCTGTAGACCGTGTTTGCGCCGACGTACGGCGTGCCCGCTATGTAGCTGACTTCGACTCCCTCGTAGTCCATGCAGAGGTTGTTGTGCGGGACGTACATCCAGCCGGTTTTCGGTGAGAACGACGAGGGCTGCCAATCCTTCGCGCCCGGTGACGCGGGACAGATATCGCGGACCACGTATCCGGCGCCCGTTTTCTTGTCGTCGACCGGAACGAGCTTTCCGGATTTCAAATCGACGCCCTTGCTCGACGTGATATGCACGAACGGACTCGCCGACAGCACTTCACCCGTCGTCCGATCGACGACATACATGTAGCCGTTGCGATCCGGATGCACGAGCGTCTTCCGTGTGGTTCCGTTGATGGTCAGATCGAGGAGGAGGTTCTCGTTGACGCCGTCGTGATCGTAGAGATCGTGCGGGCTGTATTGGTAGAACCACTTCGCGTCGCCGGTGTCCGCGTCGCGCGCGAAGATCCCCGCCGTCCACTTGTTGTCGCCGGGACGCTGGTCGGGATTCCACGGTCCTGGGTTTGCGGTGCCCTCGTAGACGAGGTTCGACTCGGGATCGTAGGAAAGCCAACCCCACACCGTGCCGCCACCGGTCTTCCACGCGTCCGCCGGCCAGGTGTGGATGCCGAGATCGGTGCCGCGATCCTGAGCATAAAAAGGTTTGAAGCTCGAGCCGATGAGGACGTCCTTGTCGGGGCCGGTCGAATAGGCGCGCCACAGGAGCTTTCCCGACGCGGCGTCGAGCGCCGTCAGCCAGCCGCGGACGCCGAACTCGCCGCCGCTGTTGCCGACGAGCACTTTGTCTTTCGCGACAATCGGCGCCATCGTGATGGACTCGCCGGTGTTGATGTCGCCGAGCTTCGCGATCCATTTTTCCTGGCCGGTGGCGGCGTCGAGCGCGATGGTGCGATTATCGAGCGCGTTGAAGATGATGAGGCCGTTCCAGTAGGCGGCGCCGCGATTGACGACATCACAGCAGGCGACGCCGCGCGTGGCTCCGTCGGACTTGGGATCGTACTTCCAACGCATCGGCGCGCCTGGCTGCGTGAGGTCGAGCGCATAGACGTAGTTGGGAAACGGCGTAACCAGGAACATCGTGCTGCCGACGACGAGCGGCGCCGCTTCGTGCCCGGCGTTGACGCCCGTCGAAAAGGTCCAGGCAACTTTCAGGCGGGAGGCATTCCCCGAATTGATCTCATCCAAGGTGCTGTACCGCGTCGATGCATAGTTTTTCGCGGGCATCACCCATTGCCCGTCGTCCTGCTGCAGCTTGACGAGATCGGGTTCTGAGAACGTGCCCTTGAGTGGGGTTCCGGAAGCAGACGCGGTGGATGTATTCGACGCGGGGTCGTTATCGCGATCGCACGCGGCCGCTAGAACCAGGCCGCTCATCATCACAATCGCTGCGCCGATGCGCCACCGCTGACCTGGTACACGCATCATCGCCTCGAATTGCAAGCCCCGCTCCAGCGATGTAACGCGCGTGGGCATGTATCTGGTGACCCACGTCGTATGGATCATGGTCGCTGTGGCTTGCACGCCGACTGAAGTCCGTAGTTTTACAGTCGCGTTCCAACTGGCATGGGTGTTGCGCCTGAATAGGTATGCCTAAACCAAGACGCAAGACCACTGGCGGTGTGGGCAACGATAGCGCGGGTATGGCCAACGACACTGGCGCTGTCGCAACCCTCACCGCCCCGCAGAACAGCGGAGACACAACAGTAAACATCGACCGCGAACTCGTCGCGCGGCGCGCGTACGAGTTGTATCTCGCACGCGGCGGCTCCGACGGGCAGGCGATGGACGACTGGCTCGCCGCCGAGCGTGAACTGAGACGGCGCGGCGAAGCCCCGATGGGCGAACCCTGAATTTTGGAAACGCGCGCGCGGGTCGGATGCTCCGGCTGGGAGTACAAGCACTGGCGCGGTGATTTTTACCCGGTCGACGTTCCCAAGACACGCTGGTTCGACCATTACGCGGCGAGATTCGATACCGTCGAGATCAACAACACGTTCTATCGCCTGCCTGAGCAGTCCACGTTTGCTGCGTGGGCGGCGCGCGCCCCCTCGGGATTTGCCTTTGCCATAAAGGCGAGCCGGTTCCTGACGCACATGAAAAAGCTGAAGGATCCCGAGGAACCCCTGGCTCGGCTCTTCAGCAGGATGCGACCGCTCAGACAGCATCTCGGCCCGGTGCTCTACCAGCTCCCGCCCGGATGGAAGCTGGACCGCGAGCGGCTGGAGCATTTCCTGCAGGCATTGCCCAAGGGCGTTCGCCACGTCCTCGAATTCCGCGACCCCAGCTGGTATGCCGACGACGTGAAGGTGATGCTTGCGCGCCACGGCGTGTCACTGTGCCTCCACGACATGCGCGGTTCGGCCACGGGTCGGGAACGCGTGGGACCGGTCGTGTACGTGCGCTTTCACGGCGCAAGCGGCCACTACAGCGGCAGTTATCCCGACGATCGCCTGCGGGAGTGGGCCGAGTGGCTCAACGCGCAGCGCACCGACGGGGCCGACGTGTTCGCGTACTTCAACAACGACGTCGGCGGCCATGCGCCACGGAATGCGGTCACGCTGCGGCGTTTCATGGAGGGGTGAGATGAATAGGCAGCAGAAATTCCTGGTGGGCCTTGCGGCGGGGGCGGCGGCGGCGTTTGCCGGAACCCAGCTGCGCCGGCGCGGGCGTGCCGTCGACTTCGCCGGTCGTGTGGTGGTGATTACCGGCGGTTCGCGCGGGCTCGGGCTCGTGCTCGCCCGCCGCCTCGCTGCTGAAGGCGCACGTGTGTGTCTGCTCGCGCGTAACGCCGCGGAGCTTCAGCGCGCCGCTGAACAGTTTCCTGCGGACGCCGACGTGATGACCGTGCGCTGCGACGTCCGTCGCCGCGCCGAGGTGCGGGGGGCCATCGAGACGGTGCTCGAGCGTTGGCACGTCATCGACACCCTCATCAACAACGCGGGCGTCATCCAGGTCGGGCCGCTCGAGCACATGACCGAACAGGACTTCGAGAACGCGATGGCGACCCATTTCTGGGGGCCGCTGCACCTGATGCTCGAGACGGTGCCGTCGATGCGCCGGCGCGGCTTCGGCCGCATCGTCAACATCACCTCGATCGGCGGACGCATCGCGGTGCCGCATCTCGCCCCTTACTGCGCCAGCAAGTTCGCCCTCGTCGGATTGTCGGACGCGGTGCGGACCGAGCTCGAGCAATACGGGATTCGAGTGACGACGGTTACGCCCGGGCTGATGCGTACGGGATCACCACGCAATGCCGATATGAAGGGACAGCACGAGGCCGAGTACGCCTGGTTCTCGATCGCGGATTCGCTGCCCGGCCTCTCCGCATCCGCGGAGACCGCTGCGGCGCAAATCATCGAGGCGTGCCGATATGGCGATCCGGAGCTGACGATCACGCTCCCCGCGAAGATCGTCACCGCCGCGAACCATTTCCTGCCCGGGCTGGTCGCGCACACCCTGATGGTCGCGAACCGGATGCTGCCGGGCGTCAACGGCGCGACTGGAGATCAGAACAAGCGCGGCGCCGACAGCGCCTCGAAGTGGGCGCCGTCGGCCGCTACGGTGCTGACGGACAAGGCGGCGGTGGTCAATAACGAGGTGTAAGGCGAATCGCGAACCGCGAATCGCGCCTACGGTTTCATCACGACTTTGATGCAGTCGTCGCGCTTGTCCCGGAACGTCTTGTACGCCTTCGGCGCATCATCCAGCCGCAGCCGATGGGTGATCACGAAGGAGGGGTCGATCTCGCCGCGTTCGATGCGATTGAGCAGCATCGGCATATAGCGCTGCACGTGGGTCTGTCCCATCCGCAGCGTCAGCCCCTTGTTGAACGCCGCGCCGAGCGGAATCTTGTCGAGGAAGCCGCCGTATACGCCAGGGATTGAAACCGTGCCCCCCTTGCGGCACGTGTGAATCGCCTGGCGCAGCGCGGCCGCGCGATCGGTTGCCAGCATCGCCACCGTCTTCACCTTGTCGTAGACCGCGTCGATTGATCCGGTGCTATGCGCCTCGAGGCCGACCGCGTCGATGCACGCATCGGGGCCCTGGCCGCCGGTCATTTCCTTGATGGCGTCGAACACGTCAACACGATCCATGTCGAGCGTGTCCGCCTTGCCCTGATCGGCCGCCATCCGCAGCCGCTCGGGGGCGCGATCGATTGCGATCACCCGCCCCGCGCCGAGCATCCAGGCGCTCTTGATCGCGAACTGTCCCACCGGGCCGCATCCCCACACCGCGACGGTGTCGCCCGGGCGGATGCTGCAGTTTTCCGCGGCCATGTAGCCGGTCGGAAAGATATCCGACAGAAACAGCACCTGCTCGTCCGTGAGGTTTTCCGGGACTGTGATCGGACCGACGTCGGCGAACGGCACCCGGACGTATTCCGCCTGTCCGCCCGCATAGCCGCCCAGCATGTGGGAGTAGCCGAACAGGCCTGCCGGCGAATAGCCGTAGAGTTTTTCCGCCATCCACGCATTCGGGTTCGAGTTGTCGCAGAGCGACCACAGATCCTGCTCGCAAAAGAAGCAGTGTCCGCACGAGATCGTGAATGGCACCACGACGCGATCGCCGACCTTCAGCTTCTTGTTCTCGTGGCCGACCTCGACGACTTCGCCCATGAACTCGTGACCGAGAATGTCGCCGCGCTTCATCGTCGGGATGAAGCCGTCGAGAAGGTGCAGATCCGATCCGCAGATCGCGGTGAGCGTGATCTTGATAATCGCGTCGCGCGGAGTGAGGATTCTCGGATCGCGGACGCGCGCCACGCGCACGTCGTTCGTGCCGTACCAGCAAAGTGCTTTCATGTCTCAGATCACCCGCGGGGTTGTCCGGCGGTTGTCGGAAGTTCGCCGGTTTCAAGGAGCTGTTTGAACTGACGCAGGTCCTCACGGATTTCGGACGCGGGATCGCGGCCGAGCAGCCTGGCGACCGCCGCACCCAGTTTGCCTCCCGGCGGGCTGTATTGCAGCCGCACCCGCACGCGTGTGCCGCGCCCGGGACCGGCATCGTCGAAGTTGACCGAGCCGGCGCTCACCACGTCGGAGCCTTCGATCGACTGCCAGCCGATGACCTGGTTCGGAACTTCGTTGATGATTTCCGCGGTCCACTCCATCGTCGATCCGGCCGGGCCCTTGGCCCGCCACCGTGACAGCGTGTCGGTCACGCGTTCCACCGATTCGAGATGGTGCATGAAGCGAGGCAGGTTCTCGAGGTTACGCCAGAAGCGATAGAGGATCTCGATTGGCTGGTTGATGGTGACGCTTTCGTCCACGTGTACGC
>Ga0310810_10004014_pt1 | contig 16202 bp, 18 predicted proteins | sample NCmetagenome_FD_207641 | JGI IMG/M metagenome (GOLD analysis project Ga0310810, IMG submission 207641) | Soil microbial communities from experimental microcosm in Duke University, North Carolina, United States - NC | ecosystem: Engineered > Artificial ecosystem > Soil microcosm > Unclassified ... | reverse complement strand
GACCGGCGCGACCTACACGACGGCAGCGAACCTCACTTTCACGCTCGAGTACCAGTACAACGGCGCCGGCCTCGACGAGGAGAAATGGAACGTGCTTCGCCGCTCGCCATTGGCGTACCGCCAATACCGCCTCTTCGCCGCCGCCGTCCAGGACCCGCCGACCCGCCAGGCCGGCTTCGCGTACGCGCTATGGCAGGACGCGTTCGTCAAGCACTTCGACCTGGCGGCGATGCTGCGTTACGACGTCGCCGACGCCAGTCGCCTGCAGTGGCTCGAGGCCCGCTACCACTTCACGCGCGCCGAGCTCGCCCTGCAGGCCCAGTACAACAGCGGCGACGCGACGAGCAACTTCGGCGCGCTCTTCGAGCGCCGCGCCTGGCAGGTGCTGCTCCGGTATTTCCTCTAGCGCACCTAGAGATCGAGAACCAGCCTTTCCCCCTTCGATCCGGAGCAGCAGATCATCATGGTCTTGTTCGCCGCCCGCTCGCTTTCGGTGAGCACGAGGTCGCGGTGGTCGGGAATGCCCTCGAGTACCGCCGTCTCGCAAGTGGCGCACACGCCCTCGGTGCAGGAGTGCGGCACGTCGATGCCTTGCTGCAGCAGCGCTTCGAGGATCGTGGTGCCGCTCGGCACCCGTACCTCGCGGCCGCTGCGCGCCAACACGACGGTAAAGCCGCCGGTCGCTGCCGGCGGCTCCTTGGCCTTGAAGTACTCCAGGTGCACCCGGGTTCGCTCGATGTGCTTCGTCGCCTCCTCGAAAGCCGAGAGCATCGGTAGCGGCCCGCAGCAATAGAAATGCGCACGGGCGGGTGCGGCGGCGACCAAGGCGGCGATGTCGAGCAGCGCGCCGCCCGGCTCCTCGTCGAGATTCAACCGCACGCCGGGCCTGCCTTCCAGCGCCTCGAGAAAAGCCGCATCGCCGCGCGTGCGCGCGCAATATACGAGCTGCCAGGCGCGACCCAGCGCGCTCAGCCGGTCGAGCATGCTGAGGATCGGCGTGATGCCGATGCCGCCGGCGATAAACACCGAGATCTCGGCGCTTTCCTCGAGCGGGAAGTTGTTGCGCGGTGTGCTTACCGTCAGCAGGTCGCCCGGGCGCACGTTGTCGTGGATCCAGCGAGAGCCGCCGCGGCTCGCGCGGTCCTTCTGCACGGCGATGCGATACCGATGACGCTCGGCCTGCGAGTTCAGCAGCGAATAGCTGCGCACCATGCCGCCCGGGAGCGTCACGTCGATGTGCGCGCCCGCGGTGAACGCCGGCAGCTCGCCGTTCACCGGGTGAAGATCATAGGAAACGATGCCGGATGCCTCCCACGTCATCGCCTTAACGCGCACTTGCATGGCCATGGTGTCTCGGGACCGCTATTGATGGACCGGAATGCGCTCGCCGTCGCGCGCAGCCGAGCGGAAAGTCGCCTCCATCACGGCGATGCCGTGCACGACCTCCGCGACCGGCACGGGATAGGGCGCTCGGCCTTCGATGGCGTCGGCGAAGGACTCGAGCTCGCGACGCTCTATGTCGGTCGCCGGATACTCATGGCGCGCGACGCGGCCGTCGATGTCGCAGGTCTCCAGGATGTGATGGTCGAGCAGGTGCGCCCAGCCGCGCGTGCCGAACACCTGCACGCGCACCATGCGCCCCGTCGCGGTGAGCGTCGAAAGATAGCCGGTCGCGCCGCTTTCGAACCGGAAGAAGGCCGAAGTGGTGTCGTCCAGATCGACGCTCAGCACCTTGCGGTGGCTCTCGCAGCGCGCGGAGCGGATCTCGCCCGCGAGGTGGATGAAAGCATCGATGATGTGGATGCCCATGGCGGTCATGCCGCCCGCCGGGCTCTCCTCCGGGGTGGCGCGCCATATGCCGGGGCGATAGCCCAGGCCGAAGTTGCCGGAGAACGCGCCTTCGAGGTGCAGGATCTCGCCGAGCGCCCCGGAGGCGGCGAGCCGCTTCAGCTCCGCCATGGCCGGCAGGAAGCGGCGGTTGTGGCCGAGCGCGAGGACCACGCCGGCGCGCCGGCAAGCCGCGGCGGCCTGCCGGGCGCTCGCGAGGTCCAGCGTGAAGGGCTTTTCCACGAATACGTGCTTGCCGGCCGCCGCGGCGCGCGCAACCTGGTCTGCGTGCTGCGAATGCGGCGTGGCGAACACCACGGCCCGGATCGAGGGCTCGGCGAGGACGGCCGCGAGGTCGGTGGAGAAGCGCAGGTCGTGCTTCGCGCAGAAGGCGCGCGCGTTGTCGGGCGTGCGCGCCACCGCCTGCGTGAAGCGGATCGCGCCGCTGCGCGGCGCGGCGGCCGAATCGACCAGCCGCTGCCCCCAACGTCCCAGCCCCACGATCGCTGCGTTCACCATGTGTCGCCCGTCCTAGAGAGAAAGTCGGTTTCGTACCGCGTCGCGCACCGTGCGAAAGCGCTCGTGCGCCTGGTCGCCGGCCTCGTAGGCCGCCTCCACCGAGCACTCGACGAAGCGCACGCTCGCCCCGGGCGATACTTGCGCGAGGCACGGTATGTCGGCGCCGGCCACCTCGGCGATCTTCGGGTAGCCGCCGGTCGTCTGGTGGTCGGCCATGAGCACGATCGGCGCGCCGTCGTTCGGCACCTGCACGGTGCCGAGGCAGGTCGGCTCGGAGAGCACCTCGACGCTGCCGGCGCGCCGTAGCCGCGGCCCTTCCATGCGATAGGCCATGCGATTGGAATGCGGCGAGACGCGCCAGGGCCGGGAGAAGAACGCTTCGCGCGAGTCCGCGTCGAACTGCGCGTGGTGGCGGCCTTGCATGGCGCGCACTTCGACCGGATGCGTATGCGGCACGCTCAGCTCGGGAACCGACCAGCGCACCGAGAGCACGTCGCCGATCGCCATCGTGTGGGCTTGCCGGGCGAAGCGCTGGGCCGAAAGCTCGGCCAGCCCCCGGACGGTGGGCAGCCGATCGCCGGCCTCGAGCGGCCGGCCGTCGAGGCCGCCGAGCTTCGCCGGCACGTACGTGCTGCGGCTGCCGAGCACTTCGTCGGCGAGGAAGCCGCCGGCGATCGCCAGATAGGCGCGGCTGCCGCGAACGGCGGAGCCGAGCGCGACCCTCGCGCCGGCCTTGACGAGGATCGGACGGTTGCCCGGAAGCGCCTGGCGGCGGTCCTGGAAAGTCGCGCCGTAGACGGCGATCAGCGCGTCCTCCTCGAATTCCAGCTCCGGGCCGAGCAGGGTGCATTCGAGCGTCGCGCTCGACGGCTCGTTCCCGACCAGCGCGTTCGCCATCGCGTGCGCGACGCTGTCCATTGCGCCGCTCGGCACGATGCCCAGATGCTGCAGGCCGTAGCGGCCGAGGTCCTGCAGCGTAGAAAGCAAGCCCGGCCGCGTCACGCGCACGCTCATGGGCGGATCGCCGCGGTGCGGCGCTGGAACTCTTCGCGCGTGATGGGAACGAAGCGCACCCGGTCGCCCGGGCTCATCAGCACCGGCGGCGAGCGGCGCACGTCGAAGACGCGCTCCGGCGTGCGGCCGATGACGCTCCAGCCGCTCGGCGAGTCGAAAGGGTAGATGACGGTCTGCGCGTTCGCGGTGGCGATCGAGCCGACCGGAACGCGCTGCCGGGGCGTGGCGCGCCGCGGCACGGAAAGCGCCGGATCGAGGCCGCCGATGTAGGGATGGCCGGGAACGAAGCCGACCATCAGGACGCGGTTCGGCGAGCCCGCGTGCCGGCGGATGACCTCGTCCGTGCCGAGCCCGCAGCGCCGGGCCACCTCGGCGAGGTCGAGCGCGAACTCGGCCTCGTAGCACACCGGCAGCTCCACCGTGCGCGCGAATTCCTCCAGTTCGGGCAGCTCCCCGGCGAGGCATTTCTCGACCAGCTCGCCGGCCAGCGCCAGCGGCGAGCGCCCGCGCCGCAGCTTCTCGCGGTCGAAGTGCAGCGCCAGGCTGCCGAGCGCGGGGACTGCGTCGCGCAGCCATGCCGGGCGGCGCAGCTGGATCGCCTTGGCGAGGCGCTGGATGCGCGCGTTGACCTCGAGATCGAGCGTCGCGCAGAAATCGACGAGCACGGCGCTGTCGCCGAGCGGGACGACGCTATACACGCGCGTGCCGCGCGCCGAGGCGCTTCTCGATCTCGCCGCAGGCGTCGCGCAGCTCGCCGAGGTGGCGCCGCGCCGCCTCGTCGATCGTCAGCACCTTCGAGAAGAACGTGATGCCGACCGAGCCGCATACCTGTCCCTGCTCGCGCAGCGGCACCGAGATCGAGCCGGTGCCGGTGCTGGAAAGGCCCGGGATCGCGCCCATGTAGCGGCTGGCGTACCCGGCGGCGCGCGTCTGGCGCAGGAGCTGGCGCGTGCGGCGCTCGTCGCGGGCGAGCTCGTCGCCCGGCCGGTCCGAGCGGCGCAGCGCCTCCAGGATCGCCTCGCGCTCCTTGTCGTCGCAGAACGCGACGTAGGCGAGGCCGGCCGCGCTCGTCAGGATCGGCAGGCGCAGGCCGACCTGCGCCGAGTCGATGACCAGCGGGCTGTGCCGGCGCGTCGTCTCGCGCAGCACCATGGCGTGGTTGAAATAGGTCGCGAGGTCGGTCGGCCACAGCACGCGCCGCTGCAGCTCGACCAGCACCGGGCCGGCGGCCTCGGCGATGCGGTCCTCGTTGCGGAAGCCGTCGCTCAGCGTGCGCACGAGGTGCGTCAGGTGGAAGCGGCCGCGCTCGTCGCGCGTCACGTAGCCCGCCGCGCGGAATTCCGCCAGCGTGCGGTAGAGCGCGGGGCGCGAGACGCTTGTGATCGCGTGCAGCGCCGACACCGTCGAGCCGTTCGCCTGGTTGAGCGCGCGCAGGATGTCGAGGGTGCGGGCCACGCCCTTGGATTTTCGCCGGTTCGCCGGCTGCGCCGCTGTCCGCATTGCGGACAGGACTTTAACGCGTTCTTGACGCTGCGGAACGGCGGTTTGTATGGTGAAAGCGCGCATGGCGAAACGGCTCGGCGGCAAGACGGCCCTCATCACCGGCGGCTCGCGCGGCATCGGCCTCGCGCTGGTCGAGGCGTTCCTCGCCGAGGGCGCGCGCGTCGCCTTCTCCGGGACCACGCCGGAGAGCGTGGCGCGGGTGCGCGAGCGGCTGGGCGCGAGCGAGGACTGCCTCGGCCTGGTGAGCGAGCTGTCGAGCTGCGAGGCCGCGGCGGAGCTGGTCGACGAGACGGTGCGGCGACTCGGCCCGGTCGCGGTGCTGGTCAACAACGCCGGCGTGCTGAGCGGCAGCAGCGCGTGGGATGTGACAGCGCAGGAGTGGGATCGGGTGATGAACGTCAATCTGCGCGCGGTGTTCTTCGTTTCCCAGTCGGCGGGCCGGGCGATGCGCGCGGCCGGCCGCGGCGCGATCCTGAACGTCTCCTCGATCGCCGGGCAGAACGGCGGCATCGCCGGCAACCCGGCCTACGCGGCCGCCAAGGCCGGCGTGATCGGCCTTACGCGCTCGCTCGCGCGCCAGCTCGCGCCCGACGGCATCCGGGTGAACTGCCTTTCGCCCTCCGCCATCGCGACCGACATGACGGCCGGATGGCCGCCCGCGCTGCGCCAGCGCCTCGTCGCCGGAACGCCGCTCGGCCGGTTCGGCAGGCCGGATGAGCTCGCCGGCGCGGCAGTGTTCCTGGCGAGCGACGAGGCGAGTTTCATCACCGGCCAGACGCTCGCCGTCAACGGCGGCGCGTACATGGGATGAGCATGGCGAGCGTAGCGAAGCGCATCATCCGCACCGACGACCTGATGGTCCCGATCGCGCATTTCTCGCATGCGCTGCGCGTCGGCAACGAGATCCACCTCGGCGCCACCGCGGGAACCGACCGCACGCGGCGGCTCGCCGGCAGCGCGCCCGGGCTGACCGACGCCGGGGCGCAGGCCGAGCAGATGTATCGCAACATGAAGCTCGCGCTCGGGCTGCTCGGCGCGAAGATCGACGATGTGGTGCGCCTCAAGGTGTATCTCAACGACTGGCGCGACAAGGAGCGCTGCGACGAAGCCTATGTGGGGCATTTCCGCGGCCGCGAGCCCTCCCGCGCCACGGTGGGGACGTGGGGCTTTCCGCTGCCCTTCGCCGTCGTCGAGGCGGAGCTCACGGCCGTGGTGGGCGGCGCCTCCGGCTGCCGCTACGATTTCGCCGCGGGCGAGGACGCGGCGCGCGCCTTCGCGCAGCTCGCGTCGACCCTCGCGCAGGCGGGCCGCAGCCTGCGGGACGTGGTGAACGTGAACGTGACGCTCGCCGACCTGCGCGACTACCCGGCGCTCGACGAGGCGTTCGCCCGCGCGTTCACGCCGCCCTATCCCGCGCGCACGGTCTCGGTGGCGCCGCTCGCCGATTGCCGCATGCGCGTAGCGATGGAGGCGACCGCCGTGCCGGGCGGCGGCAAGCCGGTCGAGCCGAAGGGCATCGCCCGCCTTCCCGGCGCCGCCTCGCCCGGGATGCTGGCCGGGCCGCATCTCTTCGTCAGCGCGCAGCCGGGCGTCGAGCCCGACGGGCGCATCGCCGACGGCGCGGCCGGGCAGACGCGCGCCGCCTGGCGGCGCATCGACGCGATCCTGCAGGCCGGCGGCCTGGATCGCGCGCAGGTGATCCGCACCAACAACTGGCTCACCGACTGGCGCTGCTACGCCGGCTTCAATTCCGCGTTCGGCGAGTTCGTGATGCCGCCGTATCCGCCGCGCGCTACCGTGGTGGCCACCCTCGTGCAGCGGTTCGCGTGCGTGCAGATCGAGGCGATCGCGCACCGCGGCGGGGGCGAGGCCACCGTCCTCGATGCGGCGTCGAAGGAGGCAAGCTGATGATCATTTCCGCATACGGGCGCGCCGGGCTCGTGCCGCAGGAGAACGTCGAGCTCACGCATGTGAAGCTCGGCACGCCGATGGGCGAGCTGTTGCGGCGCTACTGGCAGCCGGTCTGCCTGTCGAGCGACATCGACGAGCTGCCCAGGTACACGAAGATCCTCGGCGAGGAGCTGGTCGCCTTCCGCGACAAGCGCGGCCGCGTCGGCGTGCTCGACGCGCACTGCGCGCACCGCGGCACCTCGCTCGAGTACGGGCGCGTCGAGGAGAACGGCATCCGCTGCTGCTATCACGGCTGGCTCTACGGCACCGACGGCGCCTGCCTCGAGCAGCCGGGCGAGCCGCCGACCAGCACGCAGAAGGAGCGCATCGCCCAGCCCGCCTATCCGGCGCGGGAATTCGGCGGCCTGGTGTTCGCCTACATGGGGCCGCCCGACAAGCAGCCGCTCTTTCCGCGCTTCGACATCCTCGAGCGCGCGGGCTGGAAGCTCTTCGGCTACCGCAACATGAGCCGCGGCGCGGTCGCCGACTGCAACTGGCTGCAGATCCAGGAGAACGCCATGGACCCGATCCATACCGCGTTCCTGCACTCGACGATCAGCACGCGACACTTCACCGACATCTACGCCACGCTGCCGCAGCTCGATTTCAAGGAGACGCCCTACGGCATGAAGTACGTGCGCACGGCGAAGCTGCCGAGCGGCCGCACCTTCGAGCGCGTCCAGGAGGCCTACACGCCCAACATGCGCTCGGTCGCCGACAACCTGACGCCCGATCGTCCGCACAGCGAGCGCTCGACGCTGATCGGCTGGTGGGTGCCGGTGGACGACACGCACACGATCGGCTTCCACATCGAGGCGTACGACCCGAACGACCAGGAGAAGGTGACCACCTTCTCGCGGGCGAAGGAAGGCCGCACCGCCGGGACGCAGGAGCAGCATCGCGACTACGCCGACACGCAGCGCAACCCGGACGACAAGGAGGCGCAGGTGAGCCAGCGGCCGATCGCCGTGCACGCGCTCGAGCACCTCGGTACCACGGATCGCGGCGTGGTGATGTTCCGCCGCATGCTGCGGCGCGCGCTCGAGGAGATGAAGGCCGGGCGCGATCCGCAGAACGTGTTCCGCGACCCGGAGCGCTCGCTCATCCAAGTCATCGCCGGAAACACGGTGTCCTAGAGGAGGACTTTATGGCCAAGGCCGGAATCGTGGCAGTCGGGCTCATCGGCGTCAGCGCGCTGTGCAGCGCGGCGGAGAACTATCCGTCGCGGCCGATCGAGATCGTCAACTCGTTCGCGCCCGGGGGTACCGCGGACCTCAACGTGCGCGCGCTGCAGCCGGCGGCCGAGAAGCTGCTCGGGCAGCCGCTGGTCGAGACTTTCCGCCAGGGCGGCGGCGGCACCGTCGGCAGTTCCGAGGTCGCGCGCAGCGCGCCCGACGGCTACAAGCTGCTGGTGGTCAGCTCGGGCGAGCTCACCGCCGGCCCGAACCTGGTCAAGACCACCTATTCGCTCGATTCCTTCGACTTCGTGTGCCGCGTTTCCTCGCGGCCGTACGGATTCGTCGTCAAGGCCGACGCGCCGTGGCGCGACTTCGCCGATTTCCGGCGCGACGTGTCGCAGCACCCGGGCAAGTACACGATCGGCACGACGCCGCGCGGCGGCGTGTTCCTGACCGCGCAGCACCTGATCCACCGCGGCGGCATGCAGCTCCTGCCGGTGCCGTACGGCGGCTCCGGCCCTTACCTGATGGCCGTGCTGAGCGGCGAGGTGAACGCGGCTTGGGCCCCGCTGCCGTCGGCCGAGTCCTACCTGCGGGCGAAGCAGATGCGGCTGCTCGCGGTGACCGGGCCGGAGCGGCTCAAGGACCACGCCGGAGTGCCGACGTTCAAGGAGCTCGGCATCGACTCGCCGTTCGTGCTCTGGATCGGCATCGTGGCGCCGAAAGGGCTGCCGCCCGAGCGGCTTTCCTTCCTGCGCAACGCCTGCGCGCGCATCACGCAGGAGCCCTCGTTCCACCAGCTCGCGACGAAGTACGGCATCGAGCCGGCCTACGCCCCGGCGGAGGAATTCGAGAAGCAGGTGCGCGACGAGTTCGTGGTGTTCCAGAGCCTGGTGCAGGAGCTGGGCCTCAAGGCGAAGTAAAAACCGGAGACTGTCATGCGTCGTGCGATCACTTTCCTTACCTTCCTCGCCATCGCCTTCGGTGCCGCGGCCCAGTCTTTTCCCGCGAAGCCGATCGAGCTGGTGAACAGCTTCGCGCCGGGCGGCGCGAACGACCTCAACGCCAAGGCGCTGCAGGTCGCCGCCGAGCGAATTTTCGGCCAGCCGCTCGTGCAGACCTTCCGCCAGGGCGGCGGCGGTGTGGTCGGCACCTCGGATGTCGCCAACTCGGTGGCGGACGGGTACAAGATCCTGCTGGTGAGCTCGGGCGAGCTGACCGCCGCGCCCAACCTCGCGAAGACGAGCTACAGCCTGGATTCCTTCGCCTTCCTCGCGCGCATTTCCTCCAAGCCCTACGCGCTGGTCGTGAACGGCAAGGCGCCCTGGAAGAGCGCGAAGGAGATGCTGGACGCGGCCAAGGCGAGCCCGGGCAAATACACGATCGGCACCACGCCGACCGGCGGCATGTTCCTCACCGCCAAGTACTTCATCATGCGCGGCGGCGTGCCGTTCACCACGGTGCCCTACGGCGGCGCCGGGCCGGCGCTGCTCGCGCTGCTCGGCGGCCAGATCGACTCCGTCTGGTCGCCGCTCGCCGCCGCCGAGTCGAACCTCAGGGCCGGGACGCTGCGCCTGCTCGCGGTGAGCGGCTCGGAGCGCCAGGCAGCCCATCCGCAGATCCCGACTTTCGACGAGCTCGGCATCGACGCGCCGTACGTGCAATGGATCGGCGTGGTGGCGCCGAAAGGCGTGCCGCCCGATCGCCTGCAGTTCCTGCGCGACGCGTTTGCCCGCATCACCCGCGATCCGGCCTATCTCGAGGCCGCGCAGCGGCTCGGCATCGACGTCGCGTACGCCACCGGCGAGCAGTTCGAGAAGCAGGTGCGCGGCGAGGACCGGGCGTTCAAGGCGCTGGTCAAGGACCTGAACCTGAATGCCAAGTAATCTTCCCCTTACGCTCGCCTGCGGGCTGTACGACCGCACCTACGGCCTGCGCGACGGCAGCGTGCCGGTCGAGGGCGTCGAGCTCACCTATCTGCCGATGATGCCGGTCGAGACGTTCCGCCGGCAGGCGCGGCACGCCGAGTTCGACGCCTCGGAGTTCTCGCTCTCCACGTTCCTCGTGCTGCATTCGCGCGGCGACCGCCGCTTCGTGGGCATCCCGGTGTACCCGTCGCGCCGCTTTCGCCACGAGCACGTGTGGATCAACACGCACGCCGGCATCCGCTCGCCGAAGGACCTCAAGGGCAAGCGCATCGGCGTGCAGGAATTCGTGCAGACCGCCGCGCTATGGGTGCGCGGCTTCCTGCACCACGACTACGGCGTGCGCACCGAGGACGTGGAGTGGTACTTCGGCGGCTACAACGAGCCCGATCCGCATTTCAAGCCGCGCATCCAGCTCGAGCTCTCCGACAAGGTGCGCGCGCACGTGATCCCGGGCGACCAGTGCATCGACGCGATGCTCGAGCGCGGCGAGCTCGATGCCGTGCTGCCGGCGCTGCCCGCTTCGTTCGTGCGCGGCTCGCCGAACGTGGCGCGCCTGTTCGCCGACTTCCGGGCCACCGAGGAGGAGTATTTCCGGCGCACCGGCATCTTCCCGATCATGCACGTGGTGGTGATCAAGCGCGAGCTCTACGAAAGACATCCGTGGGTCGCGCAGTCGCTCTACAAGGCCTTCGTCAAGGCGAAGGCGCTGGCCGTCCGCCGGCTGACGACGTCGCCGCCGCTGCACGCGACGCTGCCCTGGCTCACCGATCACATCGAGGCGACGCAGCGCGTCATGGGCAAGGACTACTGGTCCTACGGCCTGGAGCAGAACCGCAAGGTCCTCGAGGCGGCCGCGCAATACGCCTGGGAGCAGGGGCTGCTCGCGCGGCCCGTCGAGCGCATCGACGAGCTCTTCGCGCCCGAGACGCACGCCGGCGTGCTCGACCTTCCCCCTTGATCTAGGCGATCACGTCGGCGATCGCGCCGGCCACGTAGTCGACGTTCCCGGCGTTGAGGGCCGGAATGCACAGGCGGCCGGTGTCGATCGCGTACACCGCGTACTTCTCGCGCAGCCGGCGCACCTGGTCGCTCGTCAGGCCCGAATACGAGAACATGCCGCGCTGCGCGAGGACGAAGCGGAAGTCGGCGCCGGGCACCCGGTCGTGAATCCGCGCCACCAGCTCGGCGCGCATCTTCCTGATGCGCTCGCGCATGCCCGCGAGCTCGCGCTCCCAGAGCGAGCGCAGCTCCGGGGAGGCGAGCACGGCGGCGACCAGCTTGGCCCCGTGGCTCGGCGGATTGGAGTAGTTGGTGCGCACGATCTGCTTGAGCTGGGAGCGCACGCGCGCCGCCTGCTCGTCGCTCCCGGTGACGATGCTCAGCGCGCCGACCCGCTCGCCGTAGAGCGAGAACGACTTGGAGAACGAGCTCGCGACGAGCACCGGCGGCGCGCCTTGCGCGAACAGCCGCGCCGCGAACGCATCCTCCTCCAGGCCGTCGCCGAAGCCCTGGTAGGCGAGGTCGATGAAGGGCACGAGACCGCGCGCGGCGACGATCGCCGCGACCTCGCGCCATTGTCCCGGCTGCAGGTCGACGCCGGTCGGGTTGTGGCAGCAGCCGTGCAGGAGCACGGTGTCGCCGCTCGGGATGCGCTCGAGCGAGGCGCGCATCGCGTCGAAGCCCAGGCCGCGGCTCGGCGCGTGGTAGTAGCCGTAGGTCGCCACCTTGAAGCCCGCCGCCTCGAAGAGCTGGCGGTGGTTCTCCCAGCTCGGCGCGCTGATCCAGACCGTCGCCTCGGGCGTGACGCGCCGGAGGAAATCCGCGCCGATCTTCAGGCCCCCGGTGCCGCCGACGGCCTGCACGGTGACGACCCGCCCGGCGTCGCTGCCGAAGACCAGCCGCCGGACGTTGTCGGAGTACGCGCCGAGGCCGTCGCTCGGCAGGTAGCCGCGCGGCGGCGGCGACGCCAGGTGGCGGCTTTCCGCCTGGCGCACGCACTCGAGCAGCGGAATCGCGCCGTCCTCGCCGTAGTACAGCCCCTGGCCGAGGTTCACCTTGCGCGGATTCGGGTCCTTGGCGAACGCCTCGCTCACGCCGAGGATCGGGTCGCTGGGCAGCATCGGCACGAGGTCCAGGATCGATTGCGCGTGCGGTGCGTTCATGCTTCCTAAGATAGCATCGGTGCCTGATGAAACCCGGCGAAGATGTAAAACGCATCCGGGCGCGCATCCGTGCCGGCGAGTGGACCGGCTCGACGAGCGGCATGGCGCCGGCGGCGGTGCAGGGCAACGTGACCATCCTGCCGCGCGAGTTCGCGAGCGACTTCATGCGCTTCTGCCAGCTGAATCCGAAGCCGTGCCCGCTGCTCGCCGTCTCGGAGGCGGGCGACCCGGCGCTGCCGACGCTCGGCGACATCGACATCCGCACCGACGTGCCGCGCTACCGCGTCTTCGAGGACGGGCGCTGCGTCGACGAGCCCTTCGACCTCACGCGCTGGTGGCGCGACGATCTCGTGGCCTTCGTGCTCGGCTGCTCGCTCTGCTTCGAGCAGGCGCTGCTCGACGCGGGATTGCGCCTCGAGCATGTCGAGCGCGGCAGCGCCGTGCCGATGTTCAGGACGAGCATCGCGACGCAGGCCGCCGGCCCGTTCCACGGCCCGATGGTGGTCTCCATGCGGCCGTTCCGTCCCGCGGAGGCGATCCGCGCCATCCAGGTCAGCTCGCGCTTTCCCACGGCGCATGGAGCGCCGGTGCACATCGGCTTTCCCGAGGCGATCGGAATTCGCGACCTGTCGCGCCCGGATTTCGGCAGCCCGGTCGAGGTCGCCCCGGACCAGCTGCCGGTGTTCTGGGCCTGCGGCGTGACGCCGCAGGCGGTGGTCGAGGCCGCCAAGGTGCCGTTCTGCATCACCCACTATCCCGGGTCGATGCTGATCACCGACATGAGGAACGCCGACATCGCGGCGCTCTGAGGGGCGAGCGCGCTAAAGGAAGGCGCGGATCGCGACGCCGCGGCGCTCGAGCATCGCCTTCACCTGCACCGCCATCTCGACGGCGTGCGGGTTGTCGCCGTGCACGCAGATCGACACGCCGGCGAGGCGGATGCTCCCGCCGCCGTGCGTCGCCATGTCGCCGGTCGCGACGTAATCGCCCAGGCGCGACACGGCCGCGCCGATGTCCTCGATGACGGCGCCCGGCTGGGCGCGCGGCACGAGCAGGCCGTCGCCGGTGTAGGCGCGGTCCGCGTAGACCTCGGGATAGGCGCGGACGCCGCGCTCGCGGGCGGCCCGCTCGAGCTGGGTGCCGGAGATCGCGAGCACCGCGAGATCCGCCCCGATGTCCGCCATGCCGTCGAGCACCGCGTCGGCGACCGCGCGATCGGCGGCGCCGTCGTTGCCGAGCGCGCCGTGCGGCTTCACGTAGCGCACGCTCGTGCCGAGCGCGGCGGCGTGCGCCATGAGCGCCTCGACCTGCTCGCGCACGAAGCGGCGGATGTCGCCGGGCTGGCAGGCGATGCGGCGCCGGCCGAAGCCGGCGCGGTCCGGATAGCTGGGGTGCGCGCCCACCACGACGCCGTGCCGCTTCGCCAGGGCAAGCGTGCGCCGCATCGTCTCGTCGTCTCCGGCATGAGCGCCGCAGGCGACGTTGGCGCTCGTCACGATGGCGAGCATCGCTTCGTCGCTGTCGCAGCCCTCGCCGAGGTCGGAATTGAGGTCGATGCTCTTCATGCGCGGATGATATAGGACCGCCAGATAAGAAGCCGCGCCCGCCATCTTGTAAGGTCGGCCTGCGCACGATGAGCCGGCCCCTCTTCCCCGAGATCGACCAGCGCTCGATGAAGCTCATCGTGGGCGTCATCGCGCTCACCTTGCCGGTGCTGACCGACTACTTCGCGGCGCTCGCCGGCGAACCGCTCGACTCGATCAGCGAGTCCTACTGGCGCGGCTACTGGCCGCAGACGATCTTCGTCGGCTTCCTGTTCGCCATCGCCTCGTTCCTCATCGCCTACAACGGCAAGTCGACGAGGGAGATGGTCGCCGCCAAGCTCGCGGCCGCCGCCGCGCTCGGCGTCGCGATGTTTCCCTGCGGCTGCGGGGGGGAAGAGGAGATGATTCCCGGCCTGCACTACGTGTCCGCGACCGTGATGTTCGCGATCCTCGCCTACTTCTGCTACCTCTTCCTCATGCGCGCGCTGGAGAAGGGGCACGCGCAGGCGCGCGCTCGAGCCGGCATCTATGCGCTGTGCGGTATCGCCATCGTCCTTTGCATCCTGGCCCTGGGCTACAACGGCATGACCGATGGCAGCGTCAGCGAGCGATTGGACGGCTTCGTGTTCTGGGCCGAGGCCGGCGCTTTGTGGTCCTTCGGCGTCTCGTGGCTCACGGCAAGCCACGTGCTGCCGGTGATCAACCGGCCCGACGAGCGCTTCCGCGTCCTCGGTGCGCGCCAGGCCGCCTGACTACTGCCGCTGGTATGGGATCGAGTAGATCACGAGCCTGCCGTCCTTCGGCACCTCGGTGACGATCTTCTCCGGGCTTTCGCGGTTCAGCGTGATGACCAGCTTGCCGCCGTCGACGGTGTAGCGCCCGGCGTTCGTCGCATCGCGCCGCTCGGCGGCGTCGAAGTCGAAGCGACCGCCCGGCGCCTCGAGCTTGTCGTAGGCGCGGTACACGCGGCCGTCGCCTGAGAAGAGGTAGAAGTGCAGGGCGTTCTGGTAATAGCCCGAGCCGATGACGTTCACCATGGTCGCCATGTATTTCGGCTTGATGCCCTGGTAGAGGCCGGCGATGCCGCGCGCCGCCTCGGCGCTGAGCGGCGCCGGCGCGCGCGCCGCCTCGACGCGCATCGTGCCCGCCATGCGGTTGAGCGCCGGCACGACCTGCTGCCAGCTCTGCGGCGTGCCGGCGGAAGCATCGACGAGCGTCGCCTCGTTGCCGGCGACGATGAGCATGCGCAGGTGCGGCCGCGCGAGGCCGACGCGGCTCTCGTTGAAGCTCGCCGCGAGGACCAGGTCGGCGCCCGGGATCGCCGAGCGCTGGAGGCGCGGCGCGCCGGCGACGTTCTCCTCCTGGTCCATCGGCGAGATCCAGTCGCGCAGCAGCGTCCTCTGGAACGCCTGCGCGATGTCGCCGCCGAACGCGCGGAACGGATAGACGTGCACCTGGGCGTTGGCGCCGTTGAAGGAATAGCTTTCGCCCGGCCCGAGGCTCGAGCGGAAGACGTTCGCCGGCGGCTCGTAGCGCAGCACATGGGTTTGGGCCTGCACCGCCCCGGCGACGGCCAGCAAGAGAAATGCGGCGAGCCTTGCCATGGTTGCGTTCCTCCCCGCAAGGATCATAGCGTGTCGATTCGGCCGCGGGCCGTTCGACTACAGGGTATGGGCCCTACGACAGGAGAGTCACCATGGCAGGCAATACGATCCGGCTGCACCGCGTGCTGCGCACCACCCCCGAGCGCCTGTACCGCGCGTTCCTCGACCCCGACGCCATGGTGAAGTGGCTGCCGCCCAACGGCTTCACCGCCAAGGTGCACCACATGGACGCGAAGGTGGGCGGCACGCACAAGATGTCGTTCACCAACTTCACCACCGGCCGCAGCCATTCCTTCGGCGGGCGCTATCTCGAGCTGGTGCCGAACGAGCGCATCCGCTACACGGACCGGTTCGACGACCCGAACCTGCCCGGCGAGATGCAGGTGACGGTGACGCTGAAGAAGGTGCCGGCCGGCACCGAGCTCATCGTGGTGCAGGAAGGCGTGCCCGAGGCGATTCCGGCCGAGGCGTGCTACCTCGGCTGGCAGGAGTCGCTGGCGCTGCTCGCGAAGCTCGTCGAGGCCGAGATCCCGGACTAGCGCGGCGGCGAGCCCGCATCGCTCTCGTAACAGGCGTCGGCGACGATCAGGGCGAACGCGACCCCGAGCACCACCGCCGGCGCGAGCGCCACGAGCCAGAACTGGATGGCGCCGTCCTGGAGCGCGGCGAGCCCGACGTAGCCGGCGACGATCGACCAGATGGCGATCTGCGTTTTCATGGCGCCCAGCATCGCCGCCGCCGCGTGCGCCTGGAATTCCCGGGAAGACCTAGGACGTTCGACCGGGTTTTGGACTTTCGACTAATAGCCGGCGGCGCCGCAGGCTTCTAGGGTGGCAGCCGTGGAAGAAGCCCACCCTCAGCTTGCCGCCTGCGCCGTCACCGACGCCGAGGATTACACCGGCCTCGCCGAGGGCATGGACCCGCCGCGCCTGGTCGGCGTGGTCAACGGCTACTTCCGCGAGCTGTTCGGCGC
>Ga0310810_10004012_pt1 | contig 16210 bp, 13 predicted proteins | sample NCmetagenome_FD_207641 | JGI IMG/M metagenome (GOLD analysis project Ga0310810, IMG submission 207641) | Soil microbial communities from experimental microcosm in Duke University, North Carolina, United States - NC | ecosystem: Engineered > Artificial ecosystem > Soil microcosm > Unclassified ... | reverse complement strand
AAGGAAAGACATCGCCGTAGGGCGAGATGTAGCACGAGGCGTGGCCCGCACTGCACGGTATATCGTCGCCCACATCCTGAGGCAAAGGTTTGGGAGGTGCACAGAGTTCGTCAACGTCCCCGACCAGGTCCTCATCATGAAACACACGTTGCAATGCCGAAGCCGGGGCGCGAAAAGCTAATGTCGAGGCGTCGCCATCCATCTTGGGCGTGACCATCGGGTCGAGGGTGTAGGAAACGCCCAGCTCCTTGGCCAGGTGCATGACCTCTGCGCCGTCGAACATGTTGGCAGTCATCAGGACGTTGGCGATCGTTACCTTCAATCCCTGACTTTTCAGAAATCGAACCGCATCGAGGCTTCGCCGCAGAGATCCGGGTAACTTGGTGATGCCGTCATGAACGTCAGCCCGATGGGAATAGATACTGATCTGCACTTGTTGCACACCGAGCTCTCGCAAGCGCCGCGCCTGGGGTTCGCGGATCATCACCCCGTTAGTCTTAACTTTGACATTGAACAGCAGCCGCCGGGCGTGCTCGACAATCTCGAAGAAATCCCGCCGCATGAAAACTTCCCCGCCGCTGAGGGAAAGGAAAAAAGTGCCGGCGGCCGCAAGCTGGTCCAGCACATCCTTGATTTCGGAAGTGGTCATCTCGCCGTGATCCTCATGGTCGAGATAACAATGTACGCAGCGTTCGTTGCAACGGTAGGTCACATCCAGATGAACCGTGAGGGGGAGATTCAGCTCGACGGCTTTTTGCCCCATTTCCGCCATCAGGCTCATCGTGTCTCTCCGGGTGACGATTCCGCGTTGAGGATGGGTTGATCCGAGGCGACCAGGACGCCATACCGGGAGAGTTCTTCCACGAACTGATGGGCATCGCGTGCAGCAGTGTCCGGATCGATATCGAATTCGGAGCAAACCTTCTCAGCGACAATTTGCGAGAGCGGAGTCTGCCCATCCGCCGACTGCCAGATCACGGTCGCAACCTCGTTTAGTGTGAAGAAGGTGGAATCCACCGCCGACATAATCATCATCTCGCCGTCGAGGATTCTTGCTGCGATTGCCGAACTTCTCGCAATGTACGTTCCAGGCATCAGCGGGGTCTCCTCACGCCACCAGTTCCCACACGCTCACGTCCGGCACAAAGGTCAATTGCCGGACCGGCACTCGTTTTATGAATTCGCAAGCCGATTCAAACACCATGCCAACTTCCGTACTCTGATCGGAGAAGAACAGGATATTTCGCAATAATCGGCGCACGGCCGTGACCGAGTCTACAGCCTCAAGCCGATTCTCACTGCCTTGCTGCAGAAAGAAAATTGTCTGGATCGGAGCTGAGGCATTCTCTCCAATCCTTCCCAACTCGCCTGAAAACGGAGTACCCCATGCGGTGTATCCTGCGTTGGTGGGCCGCACATAGGAGATCTCATCCGTCAGCAGGATCGTGTCTGGAGGCGCGAGTCTGGCGATCGTAGTCTTTCCGGCTCCGGACACTCCAGCAAACAGGAAGGCATGGCCATCCTTAATTACGCTGGCGGCGTGAAGCAGGAATCCACCCTCCCGGGCCAATATCAAACTGTGCACAATCCGCAGAACCGAGTTGAGAGCGTAGGGATTCAGTTCCTGGCGAATTCGCCCAGCTCTGCTTTTGCTGTCCCATTCAACCCAAAAATCTCCCCGCCGTAGATGCCAGAGGTCGCGATCACACCATACTTGAACCTCTTCGTCATTCTGCATCTCACCCGCGGGAAGCAGTTCGATGTCAAACTGCGCAATTGCTTCATCCGGTGCGCAGTCTTCTTCCGAAAAAAAGCCGGCATACCGCGCCTGAACCATTTCTACGAACTCCGGCGCAGCGCAACGCAGCAGGATTGGTATTCCACCGATCTGAATGGCCACATTGGTTGCGATCTGGTTCGGAAATCTCATAGTCAGCGCGCGAAAGTTCGAGTCCTTAACGCTAATGCGCAGGCGCGTACACGTAATGCCACGTTGTGAAATCTTGAAGAACGCGCTATCAGGTACGAGAGAACTCTCGCGGGTTGCGACACATGCCGGCCGGGCTCAACCCTGCCTCGCAGTCCTCGCACCGCGCGTACTCTACCCAGCAACTCACTCTCCTGCACGCATGGATCGTCATGCAGTAGCGCATCGCCCCTGGTTGTCCAACTTCTGGCGGCAGCGCACGCCTGAACGCTTGCCACGCGGTGAACGTAGAGGCGTCGCTGCTGCAGGAAAAGAATGATGTCGCCCAGTATGATTTCTTCGGGAGCCGCGCTTTCGATGGTGAGCAGATCGCCGGGCCAGATCGCCGGGACCATGCTGCTTCCCAGCGCCCTGATTGTGACCGTGCGGCCCGAGTTCAGCATTTCGCTCGCAAGCTCAAGCCTCATGTCGCAAGCCGGACTGCAGACCGCTTCCATGCGCCTCCCTACGATCTGCGCGGCCGTCCGCGACACTGGAACTGCGTACCCGAAATTTTGCCGCAGGCCAATGCCATAGTTTCGAATACTTTTTCGTAGCGAAACTCCGGCTTGCGATACGGCTTTTTAGGTTTGGCCCCCTCGACGCCCGTGCGCGGCGCGTCGGCTGGCCGCTTTTCGTCTGTCATCCAAGATTCCAGTCGGTTCGGCCAGGCCTTGAGCGTGCCGTCCCGCAGCTATTTGCCCGGCAGTGTACAACAAGTCTCCGGGCAATGATAGAAATCAGCTAGGAACCGGCTGTGTACTCCGGATTACTCGCCGCCTGGCATCGGCTTCTTTTTTGACGTGATCGACACCGAGAACTGGGGATGAGAATAGGTGCCGGAGACTGCCACCGGCAATGGCTCCTGCGGCTTATCTTTTTTGATGAAGGGATTGAGCACCTTGATCAGGAAGGTCTTGAATCCGCTCGTCGTGTTCGACAATTTGGCCTGCAGTTGCACTACTCCATGCATATTGATGCGCTCGTTAACCACATTGAAGGTGCCATGCACGTCGGCTTTGGCGCCTGGAAGGCTGAAGGAGAGCTGCGAAAAGGTGGCGACTCCATTCTTAAGATCCACTCCACCTTTCAAGTCTGAAACAACGTTCTCAGGGTCATCCTTATCCGGATGTCCGCGAGCTTCCTCGCTCGCCTTGTTGACCTTGTTTTGCGTAACCGGACTAGTGAAATTGGCATCGTCCACTCCGAACTCTCCTTTCAGGGCCACTCGCTTGAGGAAAGGCTCCGGCCCGCCTGGCAGGGTTAGATGAGCGCGAAAATTCGTGGCCCCATTCAGAGGAGATTTGGGCGCATGCACGAAGGGAAACAGAATGTCCTGAATTCTGCCCTGCTGCGCCACAGCGTCGAGCACAGCGGTGCGGGGGCCACCCGGTTCCTGCGGCTTGACGCTTCCCGTGCCGGTGATCTCGGTTTTTTCAAGGCGCGCCTGCACCTCTTTCAATACGACGTCACCGTTTGTGCCGTTAACCTCGGCTTGAAACCTGGTGGTGAGAGGGAATTTCTTGCGAGTGCGGATCACTTCAAAATCCGGAGTGTCCGTCGAACCCTCTACGGCCAGGCGATTGAGAGGACCATGAAACTTGCCATCCGAAGAAAGTAAGCCGCCGATGCCATCAATAGCTCTCAAGTCGGCGTGGCGGAATGTATAGGAGCCGCTTATCATGGTGGCGCTACGATCCTGTTGGGACCAGGGACCTAATTTGCCGCTAGCAACGATCTCTCCCGGCGGGATCGCATTGGACAAGGCGACGTGAAACTTCATTTCCGTTCCGTCCCCGAGGTCGTCAATCGTCAATTCATGCACCGCGAATCTTAGTGGAGAGGAACCATCCCCGCGCTCCACTTGCAACACACTGTTTCTGACAATCAAGCGGTCAACTTCGGTGGTAGAACTGCGCGAACTGGTGGGCCAACCCTTTCCACCCGGTGTGACTTGTACCCCCTCGGCTTCAAGAACGGATACGTGCCTCCTAAGCAGTCCCATAAATGAGCTATTCAGCGTTATCTTCCTGGCGGTAATCAGAGGAACCTCGCCGGAAGACCCGTTGCGGCGAAAGGTGACACCCTCGGCAACGCAGCCCGGCCGAGGGAAATAGACGTAGCGAAATCCCTGGAACTCAACCTGACTTGCGGTCTCCTCGCCCAGGGCGCGGGCAACTCTGTCGCGGCCCAGCCCCCAACGCGCAATCAGGGTTACGGCCCCCAGCCAGATAACCAGGATTCCCGCGGCAATCCCCGCCATGATAAGCCAGGGTTTGCTCCGGTTTGATGGTTGAGAATTCGTCAAAGCGGCTATTGGATGAACAAACGGCAGCCCCAGTTTTGTGGGGAGCCAGAAATAAAGCTGCGATCTAACCGAGGGTCAATTGAAGCACCGCCCTCAAAGCTTGGGGATTCCTGCGTCATCAATCCTGCCTTGAATCGAAAGAAACTTGGGTGCATAATTCCGTGTCTTTGAGGAGGTATTTCCATGCGACGAATGGCAATGGTGATGGTGCTCACGCTTATCGGCGTAATCGCCGGTCACACATCGGCGCCCAACGATTGGGCGATCAACGCCACCGCTATCGAAGCGTGCAGCTGCCCACATTTCTGTATGTGCTACTTCAACTCGCACCCGGCGGCACATCACGACCACGGACAAGCCGAGCACTATTGCAAGTTCAACAACGCCTACAAGGTCAACCGCGGCCATTTCGGCAGCACCAGCCTTGACGGCGCCAAGTTCTGGATCACCGGCGACTTGGGCGGCGATTTCTCTCAGGGCCAGATGAACTGGGCCCTGGTTACCTTTGACAAGGCCACAACTCCCGACCAGCGCAAGGCTCTCGGCGAGATCATCGGCCACGTGTTTCCCGTGAAGTGGAAGTCTCTGCAGACTGCCGAAGGTGACATTAATACCTGGACCTTCGACAAGGACAGCGCCCACGCCACGCTGAACGGCGGACGCACCGCCGAAGTCAAGCTAAAGCGTTTTCAGGGCATGACCGATGAACCTGCGGTACTAAAGAATGTTCGCTACTGGGGTACGCCGCGGAACGATGGATTCGTGATGATGCCCAATGAAATCGAGGCCTACCGTGAAAGCGACAAGGCTTTCGAATTTAAAGGCACCAACGGTTTCATGCTCACCTTCGACATGACGTCCAAAGATGTAGCCCCTTCAAGCGGTAAGTCCATGGGTCAATAGCTTGTTCAAAAGAATGCCACCATGCGAGCTCCTATGGTGGCATTTCTTCGCTTCGTAATTTTCCGAAGATAGCTCTCTTCTCCTGGTACGTCGGTAACTTTCCCTCGACTTGTGGACCACGCTAAAGTGAACCCGCAACTACCAGCCACTCAGAGGTTTCGAATATGAAATGTGTTATCCGCCTGATCGCGGCATCCGGCCTTCTTGCATGTACCATCAGCATGGCGCAGCAAACGGAGGTTTCGCAAACGCCACCGGCGTCCGGCGCACGAACCTCGCAGCTGCGTGCGGCCGCACAAACCTCCGGAAAACCCGCAACCATCGTTTTTTATCGTCGCTCGTCTTTTTACGGGAAGGCGCTGAGGCCATCGATCTTTCTGGACGGCAATGAGATCGGACGTCTAAAGAATGGAAGATATTTGTCGTGTCAGACCACGACCGGAAAGCATCTGCTGGCTTCCAGCAAGAAGGACACTGCTGTAGAAGTCACCTTGACCGAGGAGCAGCCGCAATATGTTGAGATGCTGATCCAAAACGGCACATGGAGAGGCGCAGGCCGCCTCGTTCCAGTACCCGCGGAGGAAGGCAAGCGGAAAGCCGACGAACTGAAGCCAGCGGAAGACTAAGAATTATTTCTGAAAAGGCAAAGCCGGGTGGCGCCTTCAGGGCGTCCCCGGCTTCTTCTACGTTCCGATTATCAATGTGTGATCGCCAAAGACGCGATCGCTCCTGTCATGTCATTCTGCATAACGAAGAAGGAGTTCGGCACCATCGTCACTGCAAATGACCGGGAGGAATGTTAAGCGCCGGGACAGTTTAACAACTGCTGCAACGACAAGAACGAGCAGGCCCGTGCCAAGCAGCATCAACAGGACACCGACAACCCGGAACAGAACCTTGTACGCTGTGCTGTCAATCTGCGGTTTACGATTTTGGAAAAACGATAAGCGGCGTGTCAACCACGTGTCTAATTTGACGACGTCAGCGAGCCTGGCGGAAAACAAAAATCCCATGACAAGAAAAGTCACTCCGAAAAAGGTTCCCGCCAAGAGCGCCTGGGTTGCAGTCACGTCGAAACCCAAATTTCATCCAGCAAGCTACTGCGTGCCGGCTAACTTCCGCCTTGCCAGAGGTCTGGCGAAGGCATTCACAGGAGTGTGTCCATTATTGGCCATGACCTTGCGATAAAAACCCTTGGCACTCGCGGCATCGCCGGATTTCTCATCGGATTGCGCGAGAAGAGCCAGAATGAACGGATCTTCCTGGTTGGCCTTTCCCAGGTCCGAGAGCGCAGTCTTGTAGTCGTCTGCATAGAACGCGACGTATCCCGTCAAGTAGGGAAAGAATTGCTCCTGGTCCGGATTGTTCGCCTTGTCCAGTGCGGCTTTGGCTGCAACAACCTGCTTGCGCGCCTGGTCGCGCTGTCCGCGGCGGGCGGCGATACGGGCCTGCGCGTGCGCCCAGCGGAATGCCCAGAGGTTCTTGTCGGCATCTTTCATGTCCGTCTTGCGCACAACGGTGTCGTAGCCAGTCTTGTACCATCGGGCGGCGCCATCAATATCGCCTGACTCCAGCTTGATCCGAGCCAGTTCATTGGCCACTCCGGCGGCGGCTTCGAAGTCCGGCTTCGACAGCAGTGAATCAAATGCTTGCTTTTCGTATTTCTCAGCCTCAGCACCGCTGCTCTCGAATGCGTAGGAAACCGCCATCACCCGCAGGGCGCGATTCTTCTGCTCCGGCAAGGCAACGTCAATGGCTTTCTGCAAGTGGCTGCGAGCCGCCGAGTAGTCGCCCATAAGGTCAAGAGTCATTCCGAATTCCAGATGCGCCTGGTAGGAATTCGGCGATTTGTCCAGTGCCTGCTGGTAGAGTTTCAGTGCCTCGTCCTGTTTACCTTCGGCGTTAAGTTTTTGACCCTGTTTGACGAGCGACTGAGCGTCGTCCGGTGATGCCTGTGGACTCGCTGTCTGCCCCATGCACGCCGCAGCCAAAGCGACCGAAAGGAGGGAAACTTTAATTGATAAAGATTTCATGCGCGGATTATAGCGCCGAGATGGGTTGGAGTTCAGTTCTCGCCTGCTCGCCGTAAAAGGCGGTGGGAGGGGCATCCTGCAAAAGGAGATTCACGGAGAACAGCTACTTCTTTTCCAGCTTCTTCGCCAGTTCGGCCATGAGTTTGGGTTTCAGCTCGGCAAGCATGCTGTCAACAATGCTGGAGAGATTGGCATCCGATCCGGTTGAGGAGGAATCGCCTGAGGCAGTCGCGGCCATTGCGGACTCGATCTGTTTCTCGGTCTCCGGCGTGAACCCCTTCGCCGCTTTGAGCTGTTCCAGGTCCGAATCAGCGGTCGCACTGCTCGCAGACTGTGTTTCCGCCTCGCGGATGTCATGCCAATCCGCCCAAGTCGCCGGCTTTTCTGCCATCGCTACAGGCTCAGAACGAATTTCCGTAAATCGGTTGGGTTGCTCCGGCTCCCTGGCAACTTCAAGAGTTTCACTTCGCGGCTCTGGTTCGATCACAAGTTCATCGTGGCGTTCTTCCGTCGTTCCGAACGGATGAGGATTGCCGAAGGCCGAAATGGCATGATTCGCTTCATCCATAGTCACGGGCGGCGGCGTGAAGCTGACGGACGGCGGCTTAGGAAGTTCGCTGGAATGGGTGCCATTGCACGGCGTCGGCGCGACCGCCTCTGACCGCATTTCGATAACAGGCTCACGCTCGCTCGATACCGTGGTAAACGGGGTCGGACTACCGACTGGAGGCGGCGCCATCGTGGCAATTGGCTGTTCCATCGCCTGCCCGCCCGGTCCGGGCTCGTAACTGGAGTGTGATTCCGCGGCGGCGAAGGCGGCAAAGGCCTTTTGCATCTCGCGTTCGAGCACAAGCTCCGATTCCCGGGCTTCGACCGGCACTTCTTCGGCTACCCACCGGGACGACGTTGCTACGGGCGCAGCCGCAACCGTGACCGGATCGGGTTCGTTCATCGCCGGTTTTTCCATCACCGCCGGCGCCACGCTTTGCGTAGCCGCGACCTCGTGTACCTGCGATTCCGAGCTGGTTTCCGCAGTCTCAATTCTGGGAGATTCAGCTTCTATCGGAGGATAGCTCGAATTCCTATCCAGCTCGTGTGCGGAAGCGGCTCCCTGGCCAACCGCCGCTGCGGCGGCTGCGATTGCAGCCAGCTCGGCCGAAGTGGCGTCCTTGGGAAAGTCTGCGGGAGCAAATGCGGGTGCGGCATTTTCGATCTCGGAAATGCGCTGCGATTGCCCGCTTGAACTTGCGTATGAAGTCTCAGCCTCGCTCTCATCATGAGCTCTCGCTGTCGGTTGCGGCAGACGAGCCTTCCACCCCGATTCATGATCGCCAAACTGCGGAGCGCCGTCTGCGACGAGCCTCTCGTAACGCTCCATAGTGGCAACCGAAGCTCGGCCTTTTTTCCCGGCGTCCGACTTGGTGGAACCCGATTTAGCGGAGTCAGCCTTTTCGCTATCTCCCGTCGACTCCAGTCGCGATTCCAACCTGGACAGGGCGGCTAACAGTTCCGTGGCTTCGAAAGGCTTGATGATGAAAGCGTCGGCATGAACTTTGCGAGCGTCATCCTGCTTGAAGGGCTCGAGCTTTCCCACGGTAAGCAGAACTGGAATACCCGCGGTGTCCTTGCCGTCCTTGACACGCTGGCAGACTTCCAGCCCGCTGTAGCCGGGCATGTACACGTCGAGCACAATGACAGCAGGGCGCTCATCGGTAATTTTCTTCAGGGCAGCCGAGCCGTTGTTGACGGTGACGACCTCGTAACCGGCATCAGTTAGGATCTTGCGCCCCATGTTTTGGGCGGTCACGCTGTCGTCCGCAAGCAGTATTTTCCGCGCCAAGAGAGTGTCCTCGAGGATGTGCCGAAGTTAACGTGTCAGGTATCGCAAGTCAATGTAAATAAGCGAGTAAGCACGTTACTACTGGACAGCACCCCTGGATATTAGTGATCTGAAGCTTTGCTTTGTTGAAGCTACAGGGCAGGGCAAAGATGGGGGTTGGGACTGGAACAATACTTATGCTCCGCTTTCAAGAAAAAAGCCCCTCGTTTTGACGAGGGGCTCTGGGGGAGGCGGGACTCCGGTTAGAGTCCCCAGGGTCCTATTGCTGCTGCTGCGGTGCCGTAGTAGCCGGAGCACCGGTCTGCGAACTGGAGAGTTGTTCCAGATCGTTCTTCAGCAAGCTGACTTCGACGCGGCCGCCGTTAAGGCGCTTTGGCTTGGCGCCGGTCTGATCGGCAGTCGCGATCGGAGCGTTGCCCATGCCCACCACGTAGATCCGGTAAACCGGGATTTCATGGTTGAGCACCAGGTAACGGACGACCGAGTCGGCCATCTTCTGCGACGTCGCGATGGCGGCTTGTCCGTGACCGGAAGAGAAGCCCTGCACCTCGACGATATAGCCGCGCTGACCTTTAAGGTTGTTGGCCATGTCATCCAGCGCTTCCTTGGCTTTCTTGCTCAAAACGCTCTGGCCGGGACGGAAGCGAATTTCGGTCTGGGTAGCCGGCTTGTACTGGTCGATATTGGTGACGACCTGCTCGACGGTCTGCAAGCGAGTATGAGCCTGCTGGGCCGTTTGCTGGGCCTGGGTCGCGCGGTTGCCGGCGTCCACGGCATGCTGGTCGGCTTCGTTCGCCTTGCTGGAGGCGAGCTGGATGCCCTGCTGGGCGCGGGAATCCACGTCCTTGATCATCTTGCTGTTGTTGGCGGTCAGCTCATCAAGCTCGTTGATGCGATCGCGGATGGGCTGAGTCTGGCGTTGTACATACTTCTTGCGGGCAAAGGGATTCAGGTGTCCCCAGAACCCTTCGTGGGTCTGCGGCTGAAGAGGCTCTTTGCCGCTGGCGCCAGCCTGGGTCGTGGTGGCGGTCTGGTCCGTGGGCTGAGCCGCAGGCTGCTGGCTTGAAGTCGCGTTCTGATCGGTCGTGGACTGCGACTGGGTGGCAGCGGGCTGCGACGTGGTTTGCGTGCTATTAGTTTGCTGCGCGATGGCAGGCACGGCAAGAGCGCCAGCCAACAGCAGAGTTACTAGTGCGCGGTTGTTCATTTCAACTTCCTCCGAAGTGGGAGAGCCTCAAGGCTCTGCTCCAGCACGCCTGGGGCGTGTCGAGATCTAGATTTTGCTTGCGTCAGGCATTCCTTTTTCGGGCCACGCTGGCCTGCGCTGACGCTCACCGGCCAACGGAAAATCTCGGAGCGGTTAAACGCCGCACCCGTTGTGAGTACTACAACTCAGATGCCAAAACCAACTCTGGGGTAGCAAACCTAAGTGACTGTACCTTAAGGACATTCTACGCCCGCCTCCGGTCCCCTGGCAGCCTGGGTGTGCACCGGCAAGGTAATTTTGGCGTCACCGATATAAAAACTGCGGGGTGGAGCGGTTGCATCAAAGATTGGAATTGCGGAGTTCGGTAAGCAGTCGATCTTCATGTCCAAGGCTGAAATCCGCTCAGCCGGCGCTCTCGTCGGAAAGCCTTCAATCACTCTTCTAGCGTGCGTTCCGCAAAACCGATATAAGAGAGAGTCTTACACGGGAGCCCCCATGTTCAATCTGGGAAGTCGCAGTTTGCGGCAATTCTTTCGCGTGTGCACGGTGTTTCTTCCTGCAATGGTGCTGGCCCAGGTACCTTCCTCGTCCAAGCTCGCCTCCAATGCCATTCCGACGGCAAGGATGCAGCAGTATTCCGATCTTGCCGTCCAGTGGATGCAGCAGTACTTGCGCCTGGATACTACCAATCCTCCCGGCAATGAGCTGCGAACCGCGGCGTTTTTCAAAAAAATTCTCGACCAGGAAAGCATCGAGAACCAGATCTTCGAGTATGCGCCGGGCCGCGCCAATTTATGGGCCCGTTTGCCGCATACCGCGGGCGCAGGACAGCGTCCCATCATTCTTCTGAACCACATGGATGTGGTCACCAGCGACCCATCGCATTGGAAAGTTCCTCCTTTCAGCGGAGATATTGTTGAAGGCTCCATGTACGGCCGCGGAGCGGAGGACATGAAGGACGAAGGCCTGGCGCAGCTTGCGGCCATGGTCATGATTAAGCGAGAGAAGATGCCTCTCAAGCGCGACATCATTTTTCTGGCGGTGAGCGACGAGGAAGTGGGCGGTAGCGGAACGGATTGGTTCATCGCCAACAAGCGGGAGCTGTTGGGCAATGCCGAATTTCTCATCAACGAAGGGGGAGAAAACCTCCTGGAAAATGGAAAAGTCAAATACGTTGGGGTGGACGTCGGAGAGAAGTCCACATTCTGGCTGCACGTGGTGGCACGCGGCCGGCCAGGACATGGTTCCAGACCGATCGGTGATTCCGCTCCTGCCCGCCTGGTGCAAGCCCTGAATCGCATCATCAGCTACCGCACGCCGCTGAAAGTGCTCCCCGTAGTGGCGGAATTCCTGCGCGACATGGCGCCTTACGAGCCTCCGGAGCGAGCCGCCGAGTTCCAGAACATCCAGCAGGCGGTTCGCGATAAGAGCTTCCAGGAAGAAGTCGAGCGTGACGAGTCTCTGAACTATATGCTGCGGAATACCATCTCGCTGACCATGCTCGGCGGCTCGGAGCAGACCAATGTAATTCCCCCCGAGGCCTGGGCCAATCTGGACGTTCGCCTGCTTCCGGGAGAGGATCCGCAGCCTTTCCTTGAATCCATTCGCAAGGTAGTTGCTGATCCGAATGTCACGGTCAGTCCGCTGAATCCTGAGTTCCGCATTGCGAATTCATCCCCCACAGATAGCGCGCTATATGAAGCTATTCGCGATGTTACGGGGCAGTATTTCCCCGGAACCCCAGTTCTTCCACGTCTGAGCAGCGGGTATACGGAGAGCCAGCGATACCGACCCCTGGGCATCAACTCATATGGATTCACGCCCTATGTAACCAGCGAGGAAGAAGGCTCGACCGAGCATGGCAATAACGAACGGATTCGGGTTGACGAAATACGGCACGGGCCCAGAGTACTCTATGACGTCGTGATGTACGTTGCAGGAAAGTGATAACTGGGAAATGCAGATCGAAACAAGGCAGAACACTTGAGATGGCAGATTGGTGCGCCAACCTGCCGTAGAGCTTGCATTAAATGGTTTATCGCTCGACGACGGAGAGGCCGTATATGCTTGCGGAGTGCGTGCCGTCCGTTAGGGATACAGGAACGCCGTTCTTCCAGTACGTAGCGACTCCCTGACCAGAGTCGTTAAGCACCGCGCCGCCAACATAAACGTCTTTGGCTGAGACGACTACTTGATTGGCTGCTGAACCCGATGGTGAGGCTGTCAACCCGACAGGCGCAGTGTTCTTCCAAAACTGCGCGAAGCTGCCTGAAAGACCAACGGACTGGTTCCCAGAAACGTAAATATCCGGCGCAGATACAAATATGGAGGTGGCGCCGGTTGAACTCAGGTTTGTAAGTTGCACAGACGCGCCATTTTTCCAATAGGTTGCTACCGAACAATCGGGAGCGAGGTCATGACAGGCAAATCCAGCGACGAAGACGTCGGTGCCCGAGACGAATATGGAATTCGCTTCAGCAAGCGCGGTCCCATCGGTGAGTTGCGCCGGGCCTCCGTTCTTCCAATAGGCGGCAGCTTGTGTGTGGAGAACGTTACTTGGTCCGATCTGAGTAGTTATGCCCTCCCATCCCGCCACATACACATCAGATCCGGAAACAAAGATGGACTGGGCGAGTGCGCCGTGACCGAGGTCTTTGAGACTAACGGGGGCGCGATTTTTCCAGTACCTGGCAACTACATTGCTCCCAGTCTGTTCCCCGCCTGCGACGTATACGTCATTACCAGAGACGGCAATAGACTTGGCGAAGCCCCGCTGTGTGCCATCGGTTAATGCGACCGCCTTACCGTTTTTCCAGTATTTGGCCACATCATTGGTGCCGTTGCCTTCGACGCCGGCAACGTAAACGTCGTTTCCGCTCACTACGATGGAAGTGGCATAAGACGAGTAAATTCCAATGCCAAGGCTGGTCGGTTTGCCGTCGATCCAGTAAGTGGCAATTGTGAGACCAGCGTTATTAGTAACGAAGCCGGCAGCATAGATATGGGTCGAGGGCGTAGCGACGGTCGAATTACCCCCGCCACAACCTAGGAATGCTGTAAGTAAGAGTGCCGATAGGATCGAGACAAGCAAACGATAATAAGGAGTCATTACGACCTCCAGAAACAGACTGCAGCTATGATCAGCCTTAAATCAGAATAAGGAAACGCTCACTGTCACCCGTATCTGTGATCAACGAAGTGTGAGACCAGGCATGACCGCCTGATGAGGCTGGTGAAATTTCATCCTGCAATGTACAAGGAAGTTACGCGGGCAGAAGATAGCAAGTCTGAGATTCTTCAATCCGAAATCTGCAATCTTTGTTTCTTCATGATTTCGTACTGGCGTTGGATAAAGCTGTCAGTCATACCGGCGATGTAGTCGCAGACTACACGAGGCAGCGATTCGCTCCGGGCTTTTTGCTGGTAGGTGACGGGAAGCGAGTTGGGATTTTCCATCCAGTAATTGAACAGTTCACCGATGGTTTGTTCGGCATCCTCTTTTTCAGGTTGGAGTTCCTCGCTGAAGTAGAGATTCCGGTAGAGAAAGTCTTTGGCCCGGCGGCGTTCGGATTCCACCTCGGGAGTGAAGGCAACCAACCGCGATGGGTGCGCACGAACTTCATCCGTGCTGCGGACCGCGGCAGCTTCAATGTTGCGTTGAGTGTTGCGAATCAGGTCCCCGACAAAAAGGTTCATCATCCGTTTCAGGGCTTCGTTAAATTTGAGCTTCTCCAAGGCCGTGGGGAAGAGCGGCTCCGCCTCCCGGTAGTAGCGGTCAAAGATGGCCACGCCTGCGCGAATTTGATGGAGTCCGAGAAGATGAGATTCAAAACCGTCATCCAGATCGGCAGCGGTGTAGGCGATCTCATCTGCCAAATCAATCAGTTGAGCTTCCAGCGGCGGCCGCCTATCCAGACAATATCCTGCGAGTTCAGGAAATTCCGCGGTGTTGTAGTCGCGCGAGTGTTTGATGATGCCTTCGCGCGATTCGAAGGTAAGGTTCAGTCCCGGAAATGATGCATATCGCTGTTCAAAATCTTCCACGATACGCAGCGCGTGCAGGTTGTGATCGAAAAACAAGCTGTGCTCGCGCATGACGGCGTCCAGCGCTTTTTCTCCGGCGTGACCGAAAGGCGGGTGGCCGAGATCATGAGCCAGCGCCAGCGCCTCCACCAGATCGGTATTCAACCCGAGTTGCGCGGCTACCGTGCGGGCTATCTGCGCTACTTCCAGAGTGTGAGTGAGGCGGTTTCGAAAGTGATCGGAATAGCGGTGGGTAAAAACCTGGGTCTTGTCATTGAGGCGGCGAAAGGCGCGGGCGTGGATGATGCGGTCGCGGTCCCGCTCGAAGTCGTTGCGGTAGGGGTGCCTGGGCTCGACATGGCGCCGGCCGCGGGAGTCCTCCACGCGAACGGCATATTGGGCGAGCATTAGAAAAGAATAGCATCGCGAAGCGTTGGTTTGTTGTTGTCTGTCGGTGGCTAAGAGAACATGGTATGCAGTAGAACGGCTGGCGCCATGAAGAAGGGCGCGGCTCGAAACCGCGCCCCTCTGCTGATTACCTGAGAACTAAGATTACTTCGGCTCCTCTTTTGCCAGCCTGATCTTTGCGCTCTCCAGTTTTTTCTGGATTTTAGCTACGTCATCCGGCTCGACTTCGGCCGGCACAGTCTTGTTCCACTCGGCAAGTGCTCGTTCCCAGTGCACCGCAGCGAGTTTCAGGCGGCCGGTTTTCTGATAAACATCCCCCATATGTTCCTGAACTGTGGGGTCATTGGGTGTATGTTGCAGGGCCTTGGTGAGGCTGGCCTCCGCCAGGTCGTACTTGCCCAGCTTGTAGTAGGTCCAGCCCAGCGAGTCGAGATAGGCGCCATTCGCCGGATCCATCTCAATCGCTTTCTTCACGTAACCCAGAGCCTCGTCCAGACGGACGCCGCGGTCCGCCAGCATGTAGCCCAGATAATTCAAAGTCATTGCGTTCTGGGGATCGTCGGCGAGTATTTTCCTGAACTGCTCCTCCGCCAGCTCGTACTTCTTCTGACGCTCGAAGATCGATCCCTTCACGAAGGCGGCGTATTGCTTTTCTTCAGGCTTGGAAGAAAGCTGCTCAGCCTTGTTGATGGCTTCTTCCGCCTCCGGCCAGCGGCGAAGGCGGCTGTTCATCTGGGAAATCGCGATGTAGATATCGCGGTCCTCAGGCGTACCCTTCAGCAGCGACTTTACCTGCTGAATGCCGGCGTCGGGTTGACCGGAATCGGCGAGCTGCGAGGCCAAAACCATTTTCAGTTCGCGATTATTGGGCAGCTTCTGAACACCTTCCTTAGCGGTAGCCGTTGCTGACGACCAGTCCTTGGCTTCGCGGTAGGTGTCGATGATCTCCTGGTACCCGCGAGCGGCGTTTTCGTCGCCCAAGGAAAGGATCTTGCGGAAGGTCTCGATAGCGAGCTGATTGTTGTTCATCTCGCGATAATTCGTCCCCAGCCGCTCCAGGAATACTGCACGATTGTTCTTGTCGCTCTGACTGTAATTAGCGTCCGGCTTCTGGGTTTTGTCGAGAAGCTCCTTCAGGGTCTGGACAGCATCTTCATAGCGGCCCTGCGCCTGATACACCGAAGCCATTTCGTACGGAACCTCAACCGAGTCCTGCACCATGGACTGGGCTTTTTTCAGACTATCCAGCGCCTGGTCAAACTGTCCTGACTTCTTGTAGATCTCGGCCATGCGCAGATAGGTCTGAGCATCCTCAGGGTTGGCGTCGGCAATGATCTTGTACTGGTCCAGGGCAGCCTGCGTTTGCCCGTCATTTTGGAGGTTCTGCGCCAGCCCACGGATGGCGTCCAGGTTATCGCGATCCAACTCTATGGCGTGCCGGTAGGCTTCAATTGCCTTTTTGTATTGTTTTTGCTGCTCATAGGTGTAGCCGAGCGCGGAGTAGAGCTTGGCGGAGCGCGAA
>Ga0310810_10004011_pt1 | contig 16210 bp, 8 predicted proteins | sample NCmetagenome_FD_207641 | JGI IMG/M metagenome (GOLD analysis project Ga0310810, IMG submission 207641) | Soil microbial communities from experimental microcosm in Duke University, North Carolina, United States - NC | ecosystem: Engineered > Artificial ecosystem > Soil microcosm > Unclassified ... | reverse complement strand
AGTGACGGTGACCGGCGAGTCACCGATCGTCGACGTGCAGAGCGCGCGGCGTCAGCAGGTCATCGATGGCGATGTCCTCAATACGATTCCGACATCGCGCTCGTATAACAACGTCCTCCAACTCGTCCCGGGAGTTGTGGCCGGCGATGGTCAGGTTCAGCTCCGTCCAACCATGCTGCTGTTCACGGCGCATGGCGGGAGCACCGAAGACGGCCGGTTGACGCTCGACGGCATCAACACGGGCGCCTCTCGAGGCGGCGCCGGTGTGTCCGGCTACATCCCTGACATGCAGAACGCGGCCGAAGTCACCTTCACGATCTCCGGCAATCTCGGCGAAGCGGAGACCGGCGGTCCGCAGATGACCGTCGTCCCGAAGTCGGGCGGCAACAAGTTCAACGGCTCGTTCTTCATCTCGGGCCTGAACGACAAGATGCAGGGCGACAACTTCGACGACAAGCAGCTGAGCGTGTTTGGAAGTTCCCCCGCGAAGTCGCTTCTGCTGCGCGACTACCAGGTGTCAGTGGGTGGGCCGATCCTGCAGGACAGGATGTGGTTCTTCTTCAATCACCGCCGCATTGATTCTGCGGACGCGCAGCCCGGCATCTTCGCCAACAAGAATGCCGGCGATCCGACAAAGTTCACCTACGTGCCGGACTTCACCCGGCAGGGCCGCATCGATCAGAGCCGCAAGATCTACTCCCTGCGATTGACCACGCAGATTTCGCCGCGGAACAAGTTGATGCTCTTCTGGGACGAGCAGCCGCAGTGCAGCGGTGCCGCCTGGCCCGGCAGCAACCAGGAAGACTCGGGTTGCATGTCCAACAAGGACGGCTGGATCTACGGCGGCAGTCAGAACAACGGCTTCTTCGGCCCCGGCCCGAACTCGCCTGAGACGGGCGACTACGGCGACACACACCAGAAGGTGCAGCAGGTGAAATACACATCGCCTGCCACGAACAAGCTGCTTCTCGAAGCCGGCTTCGGCACCTACATCTCGCAGTGGGGATACCAGGAGCGGCCGGGCAACGTGACGAAGAGCCTGACTCGCGTGCAGGAACAGTCGGCGCAGATCTTCGACCGTCAGGGCAACAAGGTGACGACCGCCTGCGCGGACTGTCTCACCGTCGGCGGCAACCTGAAGTACCGCTCGTCGAACTGGCCGACGGGTTACATCTTCGCCCATACCTGGAACGCGTCAGCGAGCTACGTGACTGGCGCGCACAACATGAAGGTCGGCTACCAGGGCGCTTACCACCGCGACGACGACAACCTGTTCCCGACGATTAGCAACGACCAGTTGATGCAGCTGACGTTGAACAACGGTATTCCGAACTCGTTCACGATCCAGTCCGGCGTGTTCACGCGAAAAGTGCGCACCGAGTACTACGCGTTCTTCGCGCAGGACCAATGGACCAAGAATCGGCTGACGCTGCAGGGCGCGTTGCGCTTCGACCATGCGTGGAGCAAGTTCCCCGAGCAGACCATCGGTCCGTCCGTGACGATCCCGACCCCCATCGTCTTGCCCGCGCAGGAAGGCATCACGGGGTACAACGACATAAGTCCGCGCGTCGGCATGGCCTACGACGTGTTCGGAAACGGGAAGACGTCGCTCAAGGCGAATGTCGGACGCTACCTGCATCCGGCGTCGAACCAGGGCAGGTACATCAACGCCAACCCGTCCGAGCGAGTGTCCACGATCACCGCGCGTCCGTGGACGGACAACGACGCCGACTTCGTGCCGGACTGCAACATCCTCGACGGCCGGGCACAGAGCCCCGCAACGACCGGATCGATCGATACGTGCGGCGTCTGGGTCGATCAGAACTTCGGTCGCGCGCGTCCCAGTACTACGCTCTCCGACTCCATCCTGGGTGGATGGGGGGCGCGGCCGTATGACTGGCAGTTCGGCGTCTCAGTTCAGCAGCAAGTCGCGCCGCGCGTCTCTGTCGAAGCGGGTTACTACCGACGGTGGTGGCCGATCTACGGCGGCGCCGACACGACGGACAACATCCTGGTCAGCGCCGCTGACTACTCGCAGTTCGCCGTCATCGCGCCGGCGAATGCCCTGCTCCCGAACGGCGGCGGATACCAAGTGCCCGGGATCTACAACATCACGCCGCTTGGGTTGACCAGGGGTCAGGAGAACGTCCAGTCCTCGGCCAACGATTTCGGCAATTACAAGCGTTACTGGGACGGCTTCGACATCACCGCCCAGGCGCGGCTCCGAAATGGTCTGACGCTGCAGGGTGGAACAAGCAGTGGCAGGCTCGTCGAGGACATCTGCGACGTTCGTGCGCAGGTCCCCGAGCTGACGTCCGGAACTCTCGCAAGCCCGACGATCCCTTACTGCCGGCAGCACGAACCGCTGCTGACCACCTTCAAGGGGCTGTTCAGTTACCTGATCCCGAAGGCCGATGTGCAGGTCGCCGGCACGTTCTCGAGCCGTCCTGGCGTCAGCCTGAGCGCCAACCAGGTCTACACCAGCGCGCAGATCGCGAACCCTGCGTTCTCGACACTGGGCCGGCCGTTGGCGGGGGTGTCTACGGTCACGGTCAACCTGATCGAGCCGAACACGCAGTTCGGTGACCGGATCGATCAGCTCGATCTCCGATTTGGCAAGCTCCTGCATTTCGGACACACGCGGACTTCGCTCAACGTGGACATCGTCAACGCGCTGAACTCGAACGACAACCTCGGGTACAGCCCGACGTTCAGCCCGACGTGGCCGACGCCGACCAGCGTCATCGCGGCACGGCTGTTCCGCCTGAGCGCGCAGTTCGACTTCTAAAACACGAAGGTCACGAAGAGAACGAAGATCACGAAGCATCGCAGGCCGGGTCTCATTCCTGAGACCCGGCCTGTTTTCTTTTCAAGTCACCGCCCTACAATCACTCCTGGGCATGTCCCGCATTAACCTGGGTCTCCTCTGCGCGGCGCTCGTTGTGCTCTGGCCGTCCTCTGTGCACGCACAGGTCAAGGACCCATTCATTCAGGGCGTTGCTGATTTCGTCAATGCGGCAAACGGCCTCAGCGGAGACGAGGGACCAGCGCTGACTGCGGCGACTGGCGCCATGGCCCAGGGCCTGGCGCAGTGGGACGCGGCCATCACGAAGGTCGAGACCGGTCTGGCGTCTCAGATTGGTGGCGCTCCGCCTGCCGTCGCCGCCCGCATGCGCGCGACGCTTGGCGCTGTGTACCTGGATCGCGGGCGCGTGGATGAAGCACTCCAGCAATTCGATGCGGCCGTTGCGCTCGACGCCGATGTGCGTGACGTGGCGACGCTGCGCGGGCTCGCGTACGAGCGGACGAATCAGCCTGCTAACGCTGTTGGCGCCTATCGCTCTGCTGTGAAGCAGGAGCCGGGAGACATCGCGACCGCGTATCTGTTACTGCGTGCGACAGCAACGACGGCCGATCGGAGCGAGACGAGTGCTGTCATGAAGACAGTGGTCGAGGCGGCTGAAAAGGGGACGGCAGGCCGTGCTCCGCAGTTCCCGATCTTCGATCTCATCGATGAGGCGTCGGTGCCCGCGCCCATTTTCGTGCCCGCTGCCTATAGCGAGGCCGCGGCACTTCTCACGCAGGCGAAGTACGGCGAGGCCATTGCCTGGTTACGGAGGAGCGCAGAGACATCACTCAGCGCCGCCCGAGACGAACGTTCGCGTCTGGCGTCGGCCGATGCACGCGCGGAGTCGGGAGATCTGGCTGGTGCCCAGAGCGCTTTGACCGATGCGATACGCGCTTTCCCGCAGTCAGGCTTGGCGCACTGGAAGCTCGGACGACTTGCCCTACGGCTCGGCGACGACGCCGCGGCACTGCGATCCTTTCAATCGGCTGCCGCGCTGCCGTCTCTTGGCGGCGCTGCCCATGTGTACGCATCCATTGCGCGCATTCAACACAATCAACTCGATCTCGATGGCGCGTCATCCGCGTACTCGCGGCGGGTTGCACTGACTCCCAACGACGCGACGGCTCATGACGATCTCGCTGACGTCTACCGTGCGCAGGATCGCTTCGACGAGGCGCTGGTCGAATACTCCATCGCAGCGCTCCTCGACACGAGGAACACGCGGGCGCTGGCCGGCGCGGCGCAGGTTCACGCCGCCGCGGGACGCGACGAGGCGGCCCTCGGGTTGTTGCGCCGAGTGGTCATGCTCGACCCTGAACACCGCGAGGCCCGTTACGCGCTTGGTCGCGCCTTGATGCGGCTCGGACGCACCGACGAGGCTCGACGTGAGCTGCAGGCCTTCGAGGAGCTTCAACAGAAGGCGATGCAAGACGAGCGGCGGCGCTTTCAGGAGAACCAGATCAAGATTGACGAGGCATTGAAATCCGGTGGTGCGCGGGAGCCGGCACGGTGAGGTCCTGGGCAGCAGTGCTGCTAGCCTGTCTATGGATCGGGACCGCTTCTGCGCAGCGCTCCGTAACCTTCGAGAGCATCGCGTCGACTGCCGGCGTCGCCTTCACGCACGTCAACGGTGCGAGCAAAGACAAGTATCTCGCCGAGACGATGGGGTCGGGCGCGCTGTTCTTCGACTACGACAACGACGGCTGGATCGATCTCTTCGTCGTCGACGGCGGCTCGCTCGCCGACCCGGCGGTCGATGCACGAGCGCGCCACCGCTTGTTCCACAACACTGGCAAGGGCGTGTTCACGGATGTCACCGAGTCGTCCGGAATTCGCCACGCCGCGTACGGCATGGGTGCATGCGCGGGCGACGTCGACAACGACGGCCGAATCGATTTGTACGTCACCAACTACGGTGCGAACGTGCTGTATCGGAACGGCGGGAAAGGCACGTTCACCGACGTGACGCGCGCGGCAGGAGTCGGGTTGGGTGGCTGGAGCACGAGTTGCGCGTTCGTCGATGTCGATGGCGACGGCGACCTCGATCTCTTCGTCACGAATTATCTCGACGCGCCGAAGACCAACAACCGCTTCTGCGGAGATCCACAACGACGTATCCGTGTCTACTGCCACCCGCTCGTCTATCCGGCCGTGGCGAACGTGCTGTATCGCAACGACGGCAAGGGCACGTTTACCGATGCCAGCGCAGCGGCCGGGCTCGAGAAGTACATCGGCAACGGTCTGGGCGTCGCCGTCGGCGACTATGACGGTGACGGGAAGCCCGATGTGTTCGTCGCCAACGACTCCGTGCCCAACTTCCTGTTTCACAACGAGGGTGGTGGTCGCTTCAGCGAAGTGGGTCTCCTTGCGGGCGTGGCCGTGGCGCGAGACGGCAAGCCACGGGCGGGAATGGGGACCGAGTTCGCCGACTTCAATGGCGACGGGCGGCTCGACCTCGTCGTCACGAACCACGAGTTCGAGACCACCAGTCTCTTTCGCAACGATGGCGGCGGCAGCTTCGTGGACGTGACGCCTGATGCCGGAATCAGCGCGCCGACACTCCCGTTCGTGGGCTTCGGTGTCGCGTTTCTCGATCTCGACAACGATGCCGATCTCGATTTGTCGATCGTGAATGGACACGTGATCGACAACACGGCGATGTTTCGCGCTGGCTCGACGCATGCACAGCGGAAGCTGTTGTTCGAGAACATGAACGGCCGCCGCTTCGCGGAGATCAGCCGCGAGTCGGGCGCGGGCTTTTCGAGAGACGACGTCGGGCGATCCCTCATCGCCGGTGACATCGACAACGACGGCGACGTCGACCTGGTTGTCACCAACAACGGAGGCCCGCTCGAGATGCTCCGCAACAACGGCGGGAACGCGCGCAACGCGATCCTGATTCGGACCATCGGCGCGCAAAGCAACCGCGATGGCATCGGGGCGCGTCTGACCGTCGTGGCAGGCGGGCGTACGCAGGTGCGCGAAGTGAAGTCCGGGTCGAGCTATTTAGGGCAGAACGATTTACGAGCGCACGTCGGGCTGGGCGAGGCGAAGCGGGTCGATCGCCTCGATGTGCGGTGGCCAGCGGGGACGACCGAGACGATTCGAGACGTGGCGGCCAATCAAATCGTCACCATCACCGAGGGGAAGGGCATCACGAATCAATCGCCGTTCAGCGGCCGGTGACCGAGAGATGTGAGGTTGAAAGGCACGGCCGGCGGAGCGCGCCAAATGGCATCTTTGATTGCTGATCTTTGATTATCGAATCGTTGGGGATTGTTGATTGGTGATCTTGGATTTAGTGGTGATTGTGACTGGCCGATCCACATCGCGGCTTGCCGAAGCCACAACACCAATCACTAATCAATAATCACCAATCAACAACGAATCAACAATCAAAGATCACCAATCCACAATTGTGGGGCAGGCTTACCGTCGTGCCGGTCGTGGTGAAACCGCCCTGTCCAGTTTCACCGGCTGACCCACACGCGCGACGCCTCGCGAACGCACGTAATCGGATGCGACTGATTCAACCGAGTGCGTGAGCTCAGGATGTTGCGTGAGCATTCCCTCGATGCGGCGCACGGCTTGCCTGAGCACGGGCAACCGCTTCTTGATCATCGTGTCGCGATCCAGCCGGTTGGTGACGTCGGAGCAGTTGGCGGCAGCGACGATACGGCCGTGGGGACCAAAGATCGGAAGCGCGGCCGACACGATGCCGTAATCGAGCTCATCCTGAATCGCCGCGTAGCCCTTGGTCCGAACTTCTTTCAAGATGCGGCGCAGCGCCGCCGGGTTCGTCTCGGTCTGCTCCGTCAATCGCCGCAGCGTGGCTCGCTCGAAGTAGGCGTCGACCGCCGTTTCAGGCTGGAAGGCCAGCAGCACACGACCCATCGATGTTGGGTACGCCGGATACCGTGAGCCGGCACCAGCCGTTAGACGAATGGCGCGATTCAGTGACGCATGGGCGATATAAACAATGTCGGTCTCGTCGAGAACTGTTACGGACGAGCTGCCGCCGACTTCGTTCACGACGTCCTGAAGGAATGGTTGCAGCACCACCTCCGCGTTGATGGCGCTGAGATACCCGGTGCCGATCGCCAGCACTTTGGGGCGCAGGAGAAATCGCCGGCCGGTCCTGCCAACGTACCCAAGTTCCTCGAGTGTGTGGAGCGATCGCCGGGCGGTTGCGGGTGTCAGTCCAGTCAGCGCGGCCACCTCGCTGAGCGTCAACTGGGGATATTCGCCAGAGAAGGTCTGGAGCACGCGCAGCCCGCGCTCCAGGGACGCGACGAATTCGGCTTTCGAATTTTTCGGCATGCGAAGAGCCCAGATTATAGCGTGATGCGGCTAAATCTCTGCCTTGTCGGCTTTTCTGGCCGTCAACCTTGACACTGCCGGGCTCGAAGCGTATATCTTCGTGCGCTCCGTGGAAAACAGATTCGTATAGCGAAAAGGTGCGGACTTTCCCGGAGACGTTGCGGAGGACAAGCATGCGAGAGCGAGCAATAGCCGTGCTCCTGACCCTTGGGATCCTGAGCATTCCGTCCCTGACTTACGCGCAAGCGCTCGGCACCATCGCCGGAAACGTCAAAGACGCATCGGGAGCCGTGCTCCCCGGTGTGACCGTCGAGGCCGCGAGCCCGGCACTGATTGAAAAAGTTCGGACGGTGGTGACCGACAGCACTGGTCAGTACCGCGTCGTCAACCTGCCGCCAGGAAACTACACCGTTACCTTTACCTTGCCCGGGTTCAGCACGGTCAAGCGTGAGGGGGTCGAGGTATCGCCCAACTTCACGTCGAATATCGATGGTGAGATGCGCGTCGGCGCGGTTGAGGAAACCATCACGGTCACGGGGGAGAGCCCGATCGTCGACATCCAGTCGTCGGCGCAGTCGCGAACGATGACGGACACCGCGTTCAAGGAGCTGCCGACAGGCGGGTCGTGGATCCAGATGGCGGCCCTCGTGCCGGCGGTGCGAGCGGGGAACACGGATGTGGGTGGCGTGCTCGGAGACCAGACCGGCGCCCAGGTCCAGGCGCACGGGAGCCGGCCCGGTGACGGTGTGTCGATGATCGACGGTCTCCGGATCGGCAACATGTACATCGACTCCAACCTGACGAACATGAGCCTGTCGCCGCTGCTCTTCGATCAGGTTGACGTGAGCTTGTCGGGACAGTCGGGCGAAACCGGGACCAACGGCGTGATCATGAACGCCATTCCCAAAGCTGGTGGAAACAGCTTCAGCGGGTCGGCGCTCGTCAACGGCTCGGGACCGGCGCTGCAGGGCAGCAACGTGACCTCAGATCTCCAGGCTCGCGGCGTGCAGGGTGCGTCCACGACGCTGAAGACGCTCTACGACATCAACGGCGCCGTCGGCGGACCCATCAAGCGAGACAAGCTGTGGTTCTACGCGACCTCGCGCTACTTCACGAATGAGTACTACCTCGCGTCGCGGTTCTACTCGGTCGATCCGAACACGGTGGCTCGTACCAACGACACATCGCGTCAGGCGTACGCCGGCACGTACACCTACGACAACAACGGTCGCGTGACGTGGCAGATCAACGACAAGCAGCGGATCTCCGGCTGGTACGCGTATCAGTACAAGGTCGATCCGCACTGGCTGCTTCAGGTCTTCACGGCCTCGCCGGAGGCGGTCCGAGTCACCACGTGGCACACCCAGCTGTCCACCACGAAGTGGACGTACGCGGCAACCAACAAACTGCTCTGGGAGGCCGGGCTCGCGGCGGGCGCGAGTCCAGACACAATCAAGCTCGATCCCGATCAGGTCGGCACCTGTCCTTCGCAGGGATCGCTGGCTCCGCGATGCATCTCGATCACGGAGCAGTCGACCGGGCTCATCTATCGTGCGCCGGGCGGCATCGTCGGCGGCTTCGACTTCGATGACCGGCTCCCGAGCCAGACGTTGAACGGTTCAATGAGCTACGTCACCGGTTCGCACAACTTCAAGGTCGGCTTCGAGGATCAGCGTGGGCACTTCTGGCGCGGTGACAACAACGATTCGACCGGAGGCATCTGGTATCAGACCACCAACAGCGTGCCCGCCTTCGTTGTGATCCAGGCGCCGGCGTACGGCTACCAGAACAACCTGAACTACAACCTCGGGATCTACGCGCAGGATCGTTGGACCGTCAATCGCTTGACCGTGAGCGGTGGACTGCGTCTCGACATGCTGAATGAGTCGACGCAGGAGTTCACCCTGGGGCCGCACAGATGGCTGCCGAATCGCAACACCCACTACGACGCGGTGAAGGATGTTCCGAACTGGAAGGACATCAACCCGCGCGTCTCGACGGCCTACGATCTGTTCGGCAACGGAAAGACGGCCCTCAAGGCGAGCGCGAGCCGCGCGGTGGCGCAGAACTCGATCGCCCTTGCCGCAGCGAACAACCCTGCTGCGACGGTTCGAACGCAGACCTCGCGCACGTGGAACGACGTCACACCGGTGGCAGGCGGCATCCCAGGCAATTTCGTTCCCGACTGCAACTTGAGCATCGGCACGGCCAATGGCGAGTGCGGACCGTGGCTCTCCCCCGACTTCGGCCTCAACTTCCCCACGACGCGGTACGACCGCGCGATCATGGAGGGCTGGGGCGTGCGGCCGTACAACTGGGAATTCTCGGTTGGCGTGCAGCACGAGCTGGTGCCGCGGCTGTCGGTCTCTGCCGGGTACTTCCGACGGATCTACGGGAATTTCAACGTCGTGGACAACGAAGCGCTCGGTGCCAGCGATTACACGCAGTACTCGGCCCTCATTCCGACGACCAGCACGCCTGGGGGAACGCTTCCAGGTGGGGGCACGATGATCGGCGGCCTCTACGATCCGAACAGCACCGCCGTGAACAACGTGGTCAAGGACGCGGCGCAGTTCGGCAAGCAAACGTACCATTGGGACGGCTTCGATGTGGGCATCGATGCGCGGCTCCGGAACGGCCTGTTCCTCCAGGGTGGAGTCAGCAGCGGCAAGGACTCGTACAACTTCTGCGACATCGTTGACGATGTACCCGAGGCGCTGACGCAAGCGGCGGCGGCGCAGGCGACCACTGCGCCCCTGTATGTTGGCGCATCGACACCTGCCGGATACTGCAACCAGGTGACGCCTTTCCTGACCCAGTGGAAGGGGCTGGCGTCATATACGCTGCCGTGGTACGGCATCCGCGTGTCGGGTACATTCCAGAGCCTCTATGGCCCCCCGATCGTCGCGACCAGCATCTACAACAACGCTAACCGGCTCGCGACGACGACGCTCAACCGGCCGTTCACGCTCGGTCAGGCGACGGTGAACCTGTTCGAGCCCGTATCGCAGTATGGCGATCGACTGAATCAGATCGATCTGCGGCTCACGAAGATCGTCAACCTCGGTAAGAGTCGCCTCGACTTGAACGTGGACTTCTACAACGCGTTCAACTCGGACGCGATCCTTGGCGAACTGGGCGCGTTCGGTCCGGCGTGGCGCCTGCCGTTGACGGTGATCCAGCCGCGTTTCGTGAAGTTCGCGGCGCGCTGGGACTTCTAGGGCTCGCGAAGACCCGTGAGCAGTTCGTAACTCCCAACCTCCCGGCTCCCAGTAACTTGGGAGCCGGGAGGCGGCCCTCATACCGCTCAGTCCAACCCCAACTCTCGTCTTCACATCTCACCCTCATCGCCTTGACTACCTGTAATTGGGTAGCGTAAAAAGGTAAGTTCGCGTTGTCGAAGATTAACTTCGCATCGCGAACGGACGTCACACGGCGATGCGTCGAGACGGTCGATGCACCGACGATTCCCAAGTGGTGAAGAGCACGATGAGAGGTAACAGAATGCGCGTTGGAGTAAGAACGCTTCTAGTGCTGGTTTGTTTCATATCCGCCCACTCCGTTGCATGGGCGCAAGCAACAATCGCCGGAGCAGTACGCGATTCCTCCGGCGCTGTACTTCCCGGTGTGACGGTGGAAGCCGCCAGCCCGGTATTGATTGAAAAAGTCCGCACGGCGGTCACCGACGGCACCGGACGCTACCGAATCGAGGATCTCCGGCCCGGCACCTACAGCCTGACGTTCACCCTGGCTGGATTCGTAACGGTGAAGAGTGAAGGCCTCATCGTCAGCGGCACGGCGGTCACGACGGTGAACGGCGAACTGCGCGTCGGCGGCGTGCAGGAAACGATTACCGTGACTGGAGAGACACCCATCGTCGACGTCTCGAGCACGCGGCGTGAAATCACGCTCGATAACGAGACGATTCGCAGCCTCCCCAGTACTCGCAGCTACAGTTACCTGATCACCACGGTTCCCGGCCTGCAGACCAACAACAACAACGTCAATACCGGCCCGGTGTTCGCGATCTTCCCGATCCATGGCGGCCGCGGTGTCGAATCCCGATTGACGGTGGACGGTCTCAACATCAGTAACCCTCCCGGTGGCAACCAGCCGTCGAACTACGTTGCCGACGTCGGCAACGCCTCTGAAGTGACGATGACCACCTCGGGCGGTCTCGGCGAAAACGAGACCGCTGGTCTGACGGTCAACATCGTTCCGCGCCAGGGTGGCAACTCGATGTCGGGCATGGTGTTCGCCTCGGGTTTCTCGAAGGGCATGCAGTCGAGCAACTACGACTCCGAGCTGGCGTCGCGCGGAGTGCTCCAGCCGAATCCCGTCTTTCACGTCTACGACTTCAACACCGCTATCGGTGGGCCGATCGTCAAGGACAAGCTCTGGTACTACATGAGCGTTCGTTGGCAGGGGCAGCGCCAGAACACGCTGAACCTGTACGCCAACCAGAATGCCGGTAACCCGGATGCATGGGCGTGGCTCGGCGACTACAACACGCCGGCATTTTCCGATCGCACGTGGGAGAACTACACGCCTCGCATTACCTGGCAGGCCACGCCACGAAACCGGTTCTCGTTCGTGTGGGACGAGCAGCCGATTTGCCGCAAGTGCACCGGCACGACCTCGTTCAGCGGATCGCCGTCGCCGACGACCTCGCCCGAGGCAGACGGCCTTGGCGACTTCAACCCGCAGCGTGTGCAGCAGGGGAAGTGGACCTCGCCGCTCACCAACAAGCTGCTCCTCGAGGCGGGCCTCGGCACGAGCGCGTATCAGTGGGCGGGTCGGGAACGCGATCCCAATCCGACGCACGATCTCGTTCGCGTCGTGAACAACGGCCAGGTGTTCGTGCCGGCTACCGCCACGACGCCCGCCGTTGTCGGCAACATGACCTACCGCTCGCAGAACTGGTACGAGAACCGGACCGCCGGCATCAACTGGACGGGCACTGCGTCATACGTGACCGGTTCGCACAGCATGAAGTTCGGGTACCAGGGCTATTGGTGGAAGGACGACCGACAGATGTTCGTCAACAGCCAGAGCCTGCAGTACACGTTCAACAACGGAGTGCCTGCTTCGATCACCGAGTACATGAACGGGTACAAGGTGAATGCGCGGGCAATGTCCACATCGTTCTACGCGCAGGACCAGTGGACGCTCGGCCGGCTCACACTCCAGGGCGCGCTCCGCTACGACAATCCGTGGAGCTGGTTCCCGGAAACGACCGTGCCGGCAAGCCGCTTCTTCGCCGGAGCGACCTTCCCGAAGGCTGACGGCGTCACCGGGTATCACGACCTCACGCCGCGCATGGGTGCCGCGTACGACGTGTTCGGAAACGGCAAGACGTCGCTGAAGGTGAACCTTGGCAAGTATCTGCAGGGTGCCAGCGTCAGCAACCTCGCGTACAACGCCAATCCGGCATTGCGCATCCCGGGCGGCGACACGACGTTTGGCGGCACCTTCGCGCCGTCGACGACCCGCACCTGGACGGACACCGACCGCGACTTCGTTCCCGACTGCAACCTTGACAACCCGCTGGCGCAGAGCCCCGCTACTACCGGCGTTCGTTCAGCCAGTACTTCACCGGCGGCGTCGTGCAGGACAACCTGGCGATCTCGCCGAGCGATGTAGCGTCATATACCATCACGGCGCCGAGCGATCCGCGCTTGCCAAACGGTGGCGGCTACACGGTTGGCCCGCTCTACAACATCAACCCGAACAAGTTCGGTCAGTCGAACCTGTTGTTCAAGTCGACGAAGGACGTCGGTGACGACACGCGCGTGTTCAATGGCGTGGACGTGAACTTCAACGTTCGGCTGCGGAACAGCTTCACGTTCTCGGGCGGCACGAGCACTGGTAAGGTCGAAAACGACTGGTGCGACATCCGTGCGGCGGTTCCGGAGGTGGCAACGTACATCGTCAATCCGTACTGCCATGTCGAGACGCCGTTCCAGACGTCGTTCCGTGGGCTGGCGTCATACACCATCCCGCATATCGATGTCCTGGTGAGCACGGTGTATCAGGACAAGATCAACGTGGCCACCGACCAGCTCGTCTCGCTGCAGGGCAACTACGTCCTGACCGCGGCGGATCTCGCGGCGGCGGCAGCGCAGATCGGCCGTCCCCTGACGATTGGCGCCCCCATCACGGTCAATCTGCTTTCCCCCGGTGATGTCTATGGTGACCGCATCCGGCAACTCGACTTGTCCATCAAGAAGATCATGCGCTTTGGCGGTCAGCGGGTAACGGCTGGAATCGACATGTTGAACCTGCTGAACAACAACGTCACGCTCGCGTTCAACCAGACCTACGTGCCGACGACGACAGGGTGGCTGACGCCGACCACCTACATGAATCCGCGGGTGTTCCGGCTGAGCGGCGAGTTCAGCTGGTAGGCGACCATCGATGTAGGTAGTACATCGCCAGCAGTGGGCAGGGGGCGTCGCGCCCTCTGCCTGCCCAACCGCCTAATCCGTTCAAGATCGCGCGAAATTTCGCACTTGAGGTGCCGCTCCAAGTTTCATCAAACTCGTACCCGAGTGGCGCGGCCGATCTCGACTCCACCACGACGGTCGCTTATGATCCCAAGGCGACCGCGGGCGCGTAGTGTCCGGCTGTAGCCGGACCCAGCCGAACCTATGAGCACGCTCGTCCAGGGTATCCACCACATCACGCAGTGTCCGGGTCCGGCACAGCAGGATGTGGACTTCTGCACGCAGGTGCTGGGACAGCGCCTCGTGAAGCAGACCGTGCTGCTGGACGGGAACATCCCCATCTACCACTTTTATTACGGGAACGCCGACGCCGAACCGGGGTCGATCGCCACATCGTTTCCGTACAGCCGCAAACCGGGGCGCGCCGGATCCGGCCAGATCTCCATCGTGTGTTATGCCGTTCCGAAGGGAGCGACGGCGTTCTGGAAACCGCACGTCGAGCGTTACTCGATCGAGCACGGCGGAATCCAGGAGCGGTTCGGCAGGAAGTACCTGCGTCTGCGGCATCCCGCGGGCATGTGGTACGAAGTCGTCGAAGCCGACGACTCGCGCGAGCCGTGGAAGACGAAACACATCGGCGCCGACGTCGCGACGCGCGGCTTCTTCGGAGCTGTGATGTCCGTGCGCAGCGTCGAGGAGCAGGAGCAATTCCTCGTCGAGGCACTCGGCTTTCGCAAGCTTGGTGTCGACGGCGCGTACCATCGATTCGAGACCTCCGGGGACGGCTGCGGCAGCATCATCGACCTGCATCATGAGCCCGACCGCGCGCCGGGGAGCTGGAGCTTCGGTGCGGGGACTTTCCACCACATCGCGTTCAGCGTCGACAACGACGAAGCGCTGTTCGCACAGAAGGCGCTCTACGAGGAACTCGGGTACACCGATGCCTCCGAGGTGAAGGACCGTTTCTACTTCCACTCGATGTACGTCCGGTCGCCAGGCGGCATCCTCGTCGAGTGCACCGCGAATGTTTCCGGCGGTTTCTACCAGGACGAGAAGCCAGAGGAGCTCGGCACACGTCTCAATCTGCCGCCGTGGTACGAAGGCCAGCGCGCGGAGATTCTTGCGCGGCTCGAGCCGGTCAGCGTGCCGGAGGAGAATCGCCCTCGTCGCGTGGTCAAACCGTTCTCCACGGCCACTCCGATGGCGGCGGCGCCGGCCGGCGCGTTGTCACGAAGCAATCCGGACTTCGCTCGCTACGAGCGTTAGGAGATCCAGTTCTGATGCATCGCTTGCTGTTGTCACTGATCGTCGTTGCGCTCGTCGCCGGCTTCTCGGTTGCGCTCGACGTGCATCTCGATGCGCAGGGCGCGGCGCGGTCGTGGTCGGTTCCTCGCACCCCGTGGGGCCATCCCGATCTCCAGGGCACGTATTCCAACGACGACGAGACCGGCACGCCGATGGAGCGTCCACGCGAGCTCGAAGGAAAGACGCTCTCTGATATCACGCCACAGGAGCTCGATAAGATCGTCAAGGATCGCAACGATCGCTTCGTCGAAGGCGTCAGCGGGGACGAGTTCGCGGGCGGGCTGCGGCCACCGACGCATCTCATCTTCGACACGTTCGATCGCAAGAACAAGCGCGCGTGGCTGGTGATCGATCCGCCGGACGGGCGTATCCCGCGCCGGACCGATGTGCAGCCCCGCCGTCCACGCGGCGGCATCAGCACCAACGCCAATCCTCGCGGCCCCTTCAACAGCTGGCTCGATATGGGGCTCTACGATCGCTGCATTACGCGAGGGATTCCGGCATCGATGATGCCGGCCGGCTACGGCAGCCGCTACGACATCACGCAGAGCCCGGACAGCGTGGTGATCCGATACGAAATGATTCATGAAGCGCGCGTGATCCCGCTTGATGGCCGTGCCCGCTCCACGCACAGCGCACGCAAGTACATGGGCGACGCTCGTGGATGGTGGGAGGGCGATACGCTTGTCGTCGAGACCACGAACTTCCTGCCCGAATCGGCACCGCAGGGCGCGACCGACCAGGTCCGCATGGTCGAGCGCTTCACCGCGACTTCACCCGATGTCGTCGACTGGCGTGCGACCTTCGAGGACGCGGCCACCTGGACCCGGCCGTGGACGTTCTCGATGCCGTTGACGAAAGTCGATCGAACGCAGCAGATGTTTGAGTACGCCTGTCATGAGGGCAACCTGGCCATGCGGAACATCCTCAGCGCGCAACGCGCCGAGGAGCGGGCCGGTTCCGGAGCCTCGAAGTAACCCAAACGTGAGGGTGCGCTCGTATTAGAAGTGTCCGTCACCAGAGTCGGTGAATTGGACTCCGTCACGCGCCAGCGCGGAGTTGGGATCTGACTCGGTGTCGGGCTAACGTATACCCTGCTGCGCATCGAGAATCTTATTTCGATATGCGAAAGACCGGCATGAACAACACGTTCCGCCAGACCGTCATGGCTTCGCTCGTGCTGCTGACCTGGAGCGCCACTGCGTCGGCACAGACCGATTTCTCCGGTGAGTGGACGGTCGTGCGCTCGATGGACAACACCGAAAATCCCTGGGTGGGCGACTGGGTCGGC
>Ga0310810_10004010_pt1 | contig 16210 bp, 22 predicted proteins | sample NCmetagenome_FD_207641 | JGI IMG/M metagenome (GOLD analysis project Ga0310810, IMG submission 207641) | Soil microbial communities from experimental microcosm in Duke University, North Carolina, United States - NC | ecosystem: Engineered > Artificial ecosystem > Soil microcosm > Unclassified ... | reverse complement strand
CCAGGCAAGATCAGCGGTTCGACCTGACCTTTCGGTCATTGCAAACGTTGCATCCCCGGAATGTCTGGCTAGGCCAATTGTTGCCCGTCGCCAGTGGATTGCCCTTTCGGACCGTTTATTTCGATCATTACAATTTCGGACAGCGGGCCATCAACCTCACCTCACTGTGGCGATGGGATCCAAACAAGCGGCGTATTGCTGTAAATCTTTCGGGTCCCGTTCGGCTGAATCCGCATTTGCTATACCGGTTCGCGGTCGATGCTCGCGATGAAAACTGGGACCTGAGCACCACCTACTTCGGCCGTCAGGGTGGATTGCAAACTTTGATCCTTCAAAAGATCGAAGCAGGAGCATGCCTCGAATTCGGGCTGACCAGCAAGTTGCAGTGGACCACCGGACTGTGGATGGCGGCGCGCAGATTTCGTAACGGCGATGCCAGCCCGTTCTTTGCGAGTGGATGGTCCTTCGAGCAACGGAACGGGCTCGATTACCGGCTATGGGCGTGGCCGGAGCGGCGTGTCCGCGTGGATGCTTCGGCGCGATTGCAAACCGGTCGATTGTTCACGGGCCCGCCTTCGACGTTCGCTACCATGTTGGGCGACGTCAAGGGCGTGTGGATGCCGCAATCCAAGGGCGAAAAGATAGTCGTCAGTGCGCGGATGCGTGCCGGCCGGACTTTCGGAACGCTACCTTTTGACGAGTTGTTCATGCTCGGCATGGAGCGCGACAACGATTTATGGCTCCGCGGGCACGTGGGCACTCGAGATGGACGAAAAGGAAGCGCACCGCTAGGCAGCGAGTACGCTCTGGTGCAGACCGAAGCCGATCGCGCGCTGCTGCAGCTCCCATTTTTCCGCTTACAGATGGGGCCTTTCTTCGACACGGGATGGATTGCTGATCCGTCCCGGCAATTCGGATCCAGAGGGTGGATGCAAGACGCCGGTGCGCAGGCCAAGATAACCGCAATCGGCCGCGTCAAATTGACGCTGGTGTACGGGCGGGATCTGCGCGATGGTCGCGGCGTATTTTACGTAGCCGTATCGAAGCGTTAGTGCGCGCGCGAATTACTGGCCACCAGCCCTTTTGTCTTCGTTGCGCTCCACGTAAAGATTTTTTACCGGCATCCTGGCATCGAACGCGACATCCAGGAAGCCCACCATCATCTCATCCCAGCTCTGTTCACCCCAGCCCACCTGCCTGGCCGGGTTCGGATTGCTCGGATTGTTCGGCGAATTGTCAAAGTGTGCCGTGCACTCGATCTTCCCTCCCTTGGGAAGCAGTATGGGCTGAGCGGGGTAGTACCACTGCTGCCAGTTGAAGTCGAATCGGGGAACGCGCAGGAGCGTTTCGATCTGACCCGTGGGATAGACCAATCGATACTCGAAATCCTTCCCGCGCAGATGCATGTGGGGCAGCATACCCACCAGCTTCACATCCGTTCCAAGCTCGAACACAGAGTCCACTTTGTAATTCGCGTCCCCGGGCGGAATCTTGAACTTGCCATTGGTAGCCGTGACCGTGAACACCCGCTCTTTTGGAGCCTCGGTAGCAAAAACCAGTCCGATCCTGCTGCGATCCGTGCCGGCTTTTCCGTTAGCCGTATAGTGCATTTGAAAAACAATGTCGGACCCTGCCTTCACGAGCTTTGCCTGGCCGGGTACGTGGGATTCCGGCGGCAGGCCCGGTGCAAACCCGACCAGGAAATCGCTCGGCAGTCCGCTGGCATCGCCAGGATCGCCATCCTTCCGCTTCGGGGGCACAAACGGCTCTCCCGGCTTGGCACCTTCCAGCCACTTGGAGGCCGGTTCGCGCAGGTAGCCGACGATGTGATGCACCAGCGCGCGATTGCCTGGCCGCGCTTCAGCCATCTCCACCCATTTGTCTTCCGTAAATCCGGTCGGCACCACAATATATTGATATTCGACGGTGCCCGTGGCCGGAATCTCGAAGTCGGCCGGCATTTCGAAAACCACGTCGGGCTTACGGATGCGCCAACCCTCGACGAAGGTCAACGGCGGCGGCATGTCCTTGGGATCGCCCTGCTGCGCGCCGGCATCGGCCCAGGCCACCAGCGTGTCGATCTCCTTCTGTGAAAGCGAGCGGTCATTGGAAAATCTGCCGTAGTGACGGTCGGCAAACCACGGCGGCATCTTCTTTAGCAGCACCGCTTCCTTCATGGCTTTGGCCCAGGGCCGTGCCTGCTCGTAAGCGAGCAGTGAAAACGGCGCCGATTCACCAGGACGGTGGCATTCCTGACAGTTCCTCTGCAAAATCGGCGCTACGTCTTTTGTGAATGTCACGGCGGCCGGGTTGGTGGCAGCGGTCGACGCAAGAGTGAACAGGAGCCCGGCGATCACAGGTTCGAGACGCATAACTCTCCTTGGCCGAGCAGAATGGGCATCTGCCTCTTCCTGCTCAATATCACACTTCAAGCCATTATACGACCCGGCACGTGGAAGCGGACTACGGATCTCAGTCGCCCCGTTCATTGACCAGAGCGTGCCGCCGCCGCGGCCATGCTCGCTACCATCGCCTTGAGCTGCGGGTGCCCCCATACGCTCTCGACCGAGTCGTAATGCTCTATCTGCCAAACATTATCGTCGATGATGCGCCCTCCCCATCCGTATTCCACGGCGAAACCCGAAGGATTCGCCAGATAAAACGAAACCATGCGATCGTTCCTGTGGCAGCCGAGGTCTATCCCGATCGGAACCCCGCGCTCCGTACAAAGGCCGCGCCCGATGCCCACGTCGATGAGAGAATTGCATTCCAGCATGAAATGGTTGATCCGCTTCGGCCACCCTTTGCCTCCATGAAAGCCACAGAGTGATGGCGCGGATTGCAGTGCAGGAAAACGAGGCGCGATGATAATGGAGCGGACAGACGAATGGTCGGCGTAGTGAACGTAGGCTTCCACGATGTCGCCTTTTGTGCTTTGGATGAAGCCCACCGCGCGACGGGCGCCTGGGCGACCGACTGATCACCACCGACTACACCAACTTCGCTCCTCGGCTGGGCATCTCCTGGAGTCCCGGGCCGAAGTGGACCGTGCGCACTGGCGCGGGCATTTTCTATACGCAGGACACGGGCAATCCGCGGTTCGATATGGAGCGCAACTTCGGGGGGCGACTGCGTGACAATACCAGCGCGGATGCGCCGCTTACATTCGAGCGGCCGTTCGTGGCTACCGGCGTGACCGTCTCGAGACCTTACGTTCTAGGAAATATTCACGAACGCCGCACGCCCATGATCGAGCAGTACATGCTCAACGTACAGCGCGAGCTGGATTCGCAGACCGTCCTCGAGGTCGGATACCTGGGCTCGCAGGGGCATCACCTGGAACATTTCCGCGCCATCAATGAAGCGCTGCCGGGAGACACCCCCAACGCATCCCGCCAGCCTTATCCCGAATTTGGCCGCATCCAGGAAGTGGATGGCGAGGCGAATTCCCACTACAACGCGCTCACCATCAAGCCCACCCGGCGATTCGCTCAAGGCTTCACCTATCTGGCGGGATATACCTGGTCCAAATCCATCGACACGGGGAGCGGGATACGCACGCTGGGCGCCGATACGCTGTTTCCACAGAACAGTTACTGCGGCAGCTGCGAAAAGGCGCTTTCGGTTTTTGACACGCGCAACCGTTTTGTGACTTCGCTGCTCTACGAACTTCCGTTTGGAAAAGGCAAACGGTTCCTGAACGCGGGCGGCATCGCCAATCAGGTGGTTCGGCGGATGGAATATCAGCTCCATCATCACCATCCAGCCGAATGGCTTCCCGCTCACCGTGATGGATGGTGACGTTTCCAATGTAGGCGCCGGTTTCGACCGGCCGAATGCCACCGGGACTCCCACGCCGTTGTCCCCCGGCAGCCGCAATGTGTTTCAGTGGTTCAATACGGGCGCGTACGTTCAACAGCCGGACTACACGTTCGGCAATGTGGGCCGCAACACCGTCATCGGCCCCGGTTTTGTGGAATGGGATTTCTCCACGCTGAAGGACTTCCACATCATGGAATCTAAATTTCTGCAGTTCCGATTCGAGGCGTTCAATTCAGCACGTGCTTGCAGCCCTGAATATCCACACCCACCGCGGCCAGCACGCATTGATCTTCAAAGTGCATTCCATCGATGTAGATGATCAGTAGCTCGACTTCATCGAAACGCCGCTCCAGTAACTGCTGCAGCGCGGCCTCAGACACTTCGATGGTTTCCCGGCTCACGGTGGATCGCGATACGCCCACCGTATCGGCCATCTCGGGAATCACTCGCTGATAGCGCCGCGTGGAGACGCCGTTCAACAGGATCTCAAGCATGCGCTCTCCGGTGGCCGCTTCTTTTTGCAAGGCTTCAATACACCGGAACCGGCACCACCTCCTTGCCGGACCGCGGCCCTTACGGCGAAGGCGCGGCTTGTTCACTCGCAACTGGCGCTCCTTCAGATACACGCGTCCTCGCTGGGTTCCACGCCAGCCGATGTCTCCCTCCCGCGCTTTGCCTTGCGGCGGTGCTCCGGCCACCTGCCGCGCCGACAGCTGCAGCACCGACTCGATGCTGGCACGGCCCATTACGTCAATCAGTTCGTCTACCGCCATGCGGCTCTGCTCGATCAGCTCCAGCATCGGCAAAAGCGCCTGGCCGTTGTGAACCAGAAACTCGGTCAGTTTCTGTTCGCCCACCTTTCCTTGCTTGTCAGTCGTGTGATAGCTTCGTTTCACGGCGGTTCTCCTTTTAAAGGTGCAAAAGTGACATTGCCATCGTGATCCCGACTAAAAGGCCGTTCAACCGGTCGCCGCGCGTGAGACCATAGACTACCGCGAGTAGCACGCAGACAGAAAGCCCGAAAGTCGCCATTATCTTGACTACACGGCTGACTTCCCGTTTCAGTTGGCTCTGCTCAGGTTGCAGGGTGACGAGGGCCTTACCGATCTTTCCGAGTTCAGTTCTGGTGCCAGTGGCTGTGACCTCGGCAACGCCGTGACCTTGGACTACCATCGTTCTGAGAAGACGGCATCAGTGTCCTTTCCTCCGCCGGAAATACTTCCGGCCGCGCGAGCTGAGCGCCCAGACTTTCGGACGGGACCGACTCACCTGTGAGCAGGGATTCGTGCACCGACAGGCTGACGGTTGAGAGCACCTGCGCATCCGCGGGGACACGGTCTCCTTCCTGGAGCACAAGGATATCGCCGCGGACCACTTCACGCCCCGCCACAAGTTTTTCTTTTCCGTTGCGTATCACCAGCGCTCACGGACTCGAAAGATCGCGCAATGCTTCGAGGACACGTTCCGTCTTCCGTTGCTGATAAAGGCTGATGCCGAGTACGACAAAGATAGATGCCAGCAGGACGAGGGAGTCCTTCAGCTCACCTAAAACAAGATAGATTGCTCCTGCCCCTACCAGGAGCAGGAGCATGGGCTCGCGTATCACTTCCCAGGCAAGAGCGAGCAGGCCGCGACGCTTGGTAGACGGGAGTTGATTGGCACCCTCAACTCGCAGACGTTCGGCAGCCTCTTGCTCGGTTAGCCCGCCAAGGGCACCGAGATCGATGTCCGGAAGCACGCAGCTTTACCCTCAGTCAATTTAGGTTATCCCGAATACCACGCGAAGCGAGCGGAATTGGCGGCAGTACCGATAGCACACAAAGTGTTAGTGCCACAGCCCCCAGTGCACTCTGCTACGCTCCAACCGTGAAGAGAAACGTAACCGAGCCACGTCGATCGGGAATCAACCCGCCGCCGCGCGCCATATGGACGCTCGGACTGGTGAGTCTGTTCATGGACATCTCCTCGGAGATGATTCACGGCTTGCTGCCGGTCTTCCTCACCTCGGTGTTGGGCGCTGGCACGGAGATGGTCGGATTGATCGAAGGCGTCGGCGAGGCGACCGCCTCGATCTGCAAGCTTTTCTCGGGATGGCTGAGCGACCGGATCGGCAAGCGCAAGGTGCTTGCCGTCGTGGGCTACGGCCTCGCGGCCCTGTCCAAGCCGCTTTTTGCCATCGCGCCTACGGCGTCACTAGTCCTCGCCGCGCGGTTTTCGGACCGTATCGGCAAAGGTGTCCGCGACGCGCCCCGCGATGCGCTCATCGGCGATCTGGTGCGCGAGGGCCAACGAGGCGCTGCCTTCGGGCTGAGGCAGTCACTCGACACGATCGGCGGCTTCGTCGGCCCGCTGCTCGCCATCGGCCTGATGGAGATGCTTAATGACAACTTCCGGCAGGTATTCTGGCTCGCGCTGATCCCCGGCGTGATCTCGGTGCTCGTGCTCATTTTCGGTGTGCACGAACCGCCGCATGCGAGAAAGGCAACGCAAGCGCCCCTCAAATTCGGTGACCTCAGGACAATAGGGCGCGCCTACTGGATTGTCGTCGGCGTTGGCGCCGTGCTCACTCTGGCCCGCTTTTCCGAGGCCTTTTTGATCCTGCGGGCGCAGAATCTTGGATTGCCATTGACGCTGGCCCCGCTGGTCCTCGTGGTCATGAACGTCGTCTTTGCCCTATCCGCCTATCCACTTGGCGCTCTCTCGGATCGCCTCGACCGCAAGCTCATGCTGGGCGTAGGATTCGCAACGGCGATTGCGGCCGACATCGTGCTTGCCGCCGCACCCAACATCTGGACCGTCATGATCGGCGTGGCGCTCTGGGGCCTGCACCTCGGGATGACGCAGGGGCTGCTCTCAGCTCTCGTCGCCGACGAAGCGCCGGAAAGCCTCCGCGCCACCGGATTTGGGATGTTCAACTTCGCCTCCGGCATGGCCCTCCTGCTGGCAAGCCTGATCGCCGGCTTCCTGTGGGAGCAGATCGGCCCGTCCGCCACCTTCATCGCGGGAGCCGCTTTCACCGCGCTGGGGCTCTCCGCCCTCTACGTGACCCGCCGCGCCAACCCAGTTGCCTGACCAGGACGAGGACAAGAGACGTGATAAATCTTGTACGAACGAATTCAGGAGGAGTTTCAGAAGATGGACTCAATGGTCAAGACTCAGTATGGTGAGGTTCGCGGCAGCCTTATCGACGGCGTGCACATGTTCAAAGGCGTCCCTTACGCATCGCCACCTTTTGGTGCCAATCGGCTCCAACCTCCACAACCGGTTATGCCCTGGCGCGGCGTGCGAGATGCCCTCACGTACGGACCGAAGACGCCCCAAATTCCATACCCTCCGGGGTTTGAGGTGATCCTTGCGGATGTTGCTGGCGCTGGCGAGGACTGCCTCAACCTCAATGTCTGGTCCGCCGTTCTCAGCTCGGCCAAGCAACCGGTGATGGTCTGGATTCCCGGCGGTGCATTTGAATTCGGAACGGCTGCGGTGCCCTATTGTGACGGCAGTCGTTTCGCCCGAGACGGCATCGTCTGCGTGACCATCAATTATCGAGTTGGTGCCGATGGTTTTCTCTATCTCGGCGACCGAGTCGCCAACTGCGGCTTGCTCGACCAGGTGGCCGCTCTCACGTGGGTGCAGGAGAATATCGCCGCGTTCGGCGGCGATCCTGGCAACGTCACTGTGTTCGGGCAGTCGGCTGGAGCGATAAGCATCGGCTCATTGCTTTCCATGCCTCGCGCCCATGGGCTGTTCCGGCGAGCGATCCTCCAGAGTGGGGCCGCTCATCCAGTGATGTCAGCCGCCACGGCGAAACGTGTCGGGCAGCACCTCGCAGGGTCGCTCGGCACCGCCGCCACCCGAGAGGCAATCGCAGCGGTTCCCGCTGACCGCCTAATTCAGGCCCAGCTAGAGCTGAGGGCAGATCTTGCCGCACATCCCGACCCAGGCCGCTGGGGTGAGGAAGCTGTGATCAATATGATGCCCTGGATGCCGGTTATCGATTGCGATGTTATCCCCGCACGTCCCATTGACCGCATTGAAGCCGGAGCCAGTGCAGATATCGACGTTCTGGTTGGCACAACGATCGACGAGTGGAGATTTTTTCTCGTGCCGAATGGTGTAATCGAGCACATCACGCAGGACGTCCTTACCAGAGCTGTTGCCGCGTATGGACTTCCAGTCGAAGCCACACTAGAGATGTATCGTTCAGCGCATCCCAACGCCAGTGCCGGGGATCTGCTCGCGGCTATTCAGACCGACTGGTACATTCGCATGCCCGCCACCCGTCTGACCTCCGCCCGCGCTAAGAGCGCAAAGAACTCCTCGACCTATATGTACGAGTTCGCTTGCCGCTCGCCACAGTTCAATGGACTCCTTGGTGCATGCCATGGGGGCGAGATTCCGTTCGTCTTCGACACGCTTGGGAGTGGAACAGCGCTGATGTGGGGAAGCAACCCTCCACAACACCTCGCGGACACCATCCACGCAGAGTGGGTAGCTTTTGCCAGCAACGGTATCTGCAGTTGGCCGAAGTACGATCTCACCAGAAGGGCAACCATGCGCTTTGACATCAGATCTGAGGTTGTGAACGATCCTCGACCCGCAGAGCGGGCACTTTGGGAAGCCGCGCGTATTCCCTGATCAACACTGTTTGTTTGTAGCTTCATCCATCCGCAGGCGACGTTGCCCGAATTCTTCCGTTATTATCCGAGCCGGCGACAGCAACTGGCGGCACTCGCTGCTTTCATCAATACTTTCATCCGCAAGATCCCCTTCCGGCTTGTGGTGTGGGAAGAGTTTTCTAAGGAGATCGAGCGGGCGGTTGAAGAGCTGACGCATCTGGAGCGTGAGCTGGAGAAGATCGAGACCCGCGTCGACGCTGACGTCCAGAACCATACACGCGAGCTAAAGTGGGGAATTCGCCAGCGCGAGGCCACGGCCGGCGCGCCGCTTGCCGATCTCCAGCGCACGCTAAACATCATCCAACAGGGCGAACAGGAGGGCGAGCGGGCTAAGAAAGATCTGGTGGAGGCCAACCTGCGTCTGGTGGTTTCAGTTGCTAAGAAATACCTGTGGTTTCGGGGCTAAGAACGGGGCCTGCAAACAGAAAAACTGTCAGACCAAGGGCACAGTCGATCGCAGCCATGACGGACACTTCCCTCATGACCATCCACTGAATCGACGCGCGCGTGGCGCCCAACGTGATGCGGACCCCGATCTCCTGTGCGCGCTTCGCGACACTGAAGCTGGTCAGGCCGAAGATGCCGATCGCGCACAAGAGCGCAGCCAGAATGGCGAAGCTCACCGACACCCAGGCGAGCATCCGGTCCCGATACAACGCACGAGCCGGCTGTTCGGACATCCCAGCGAATTCCTCCACGGCCACCGCTGTTTCGACGCGCCGGACTGCCGCCCGCACCATCTCGCTGGTCAGGCGGAGCGACCGCGGAGAGCCTGATGGGACCCAATATTCCGCCACGGAAATTGTGTCGGCGCGCTGATTCGAGCATCGCAGGGAGAAGCTGCACCGAGACGGCCCGGCTCGGAGGATGCCTTCTCGGGTTGCAGCCGTGGGGGTGGCGACCGCGATCGTATGAACACAGACACAGGGCGGTTGCATTCTCACTCGTTTGGCAAAGTGCTTGCTTGAATAAGAAACAAGGCAGGGGGCTTCAACTCACGATGTCAGGCGACCCGCCCGATGAGTGCCTCGGGCCCCATGTCGGAGGGAAGATGGCGCTGTTGCTCTAGCAAAGCGTGTGGAGAATACCGCAAGACGAGCTGGATTGACCCAACTGGCATTCCGCTCGTGAACCCGCAGTTCAGTTGGAGCTTCAATCCTGCGTTTGCCGTGCCCGTGCGGCCTACCAATGGCCCGAGTTTGTCGCTGTCGCGGATCACAGATGCGCCACTAAATACGGTAAGCGTCACCGTGACCGCTGACGTCGGCATTAGCCTCAATGCATCCATACAAATAAAACATGTTCTTAACCCGCAGGAAATCGAAATGGTGCTCAAGATATGTGATCTGCGAAAGTTGATAAGCACCCTTGCGCTACTGCCGCCCCCGCCGCCCGACCCAGAGGGTCCGATTATCGCCACAGTTCTTCCAACTCCATCAGAGATCAATCGGCTACGTTGGACGGTCATGCGAATGTCGCGCACGTTGGATCAGATCGCGGAGATGAACGGCCGACTGCAGGCATTGATTGCCCGGATGAAGTGATACGTCGTTACGGGAGTAAGGCGTCGATCAGTATTGCATGGACTGCTGAACTGGATGCCATCCTCAAGACTCAGCACCGTGGGGCTGCGTGGGCGGAGCCGGCCCCAGTCCTCTCATGGATTGTGCGCTCCGCAACTCTCCTAGGCGAAAGTGGCGGGCGCGTGGCAACTGGGGCCGCCGAGCTTATTGTGAATCAGCTTGCAATGAATGCGGCATATCTTTCGGCTAATTTTGGCCTGGGGGGTTCCCCGAGCAGCTTGCTGGGAGCCTTATCGACATCGCGCGCTGGTAGAAACTGACGCAGCAGCAGCGTTGCATGAGGAGACTATCGCGCAGCGGTCTAGTGCTTCTCGTCTTTGAACAGCAACGGCTCCGCTCCTCGGTGACTAGGCCGGGGAATGGGGCGGGCACCTCCGGGCCAATCTGCCGGATAGTTTTGGTCGATTAAGTCCTTCGCACTGATCGAACGCGCCACAACGAATTTTGCCTGCTCAATCGTCAGGCTCACCGAACTAGGCTTGCTGTAGCCGGGATATCGGACCCGCAGTCTGATCTCACCCTTGTCAGAGATCACATCGTCGTTGCCAAATAGCACCTTGAGTGCCTTGACAACGTACTCCAAGGTCATCAGCGGATAGAGATCGCGAGGGCGTTCAGGAGCCATCCAACCTGATTATCGCCTACTCTGCCCACCGGGAGTTGCAACACGTGGGAGCGCGACGGTCCGAGAGTCGAATCGTTTAGCTTTCCTGTGCCCGTGATTTAGCCCTCCGTTCTCCCTTGGCGATTCCAACTTGCACCAGCAGGCTGCGCTTTTCCTTCCATGTAACCGGACGACTATATCCACAGGCGGCGCACCGAACGCCGCGCTCGATGAGCTTGCCTTGCTGGATGATGTTGTGGAAATGGCGATCCAGCTGACCGCAGGCGGGGCAGGTGAACATCGGGGAGATTATACATCGGGGCTTGGGCGGATTAGTCGCTGTCCATTGCCCTACAAACGGCTGCCGCCTCGAAGTCCCTCACTCAGACGGCAGAGGCCGAGCAACGTAAATCACGTCTACACGCACGTATTGATTGGCGGGAAGCTGAGACGGCTCGTGCAACGCAGGGGCACAAAGTGATGCAAACGATATTCGCCGAGGTCGGCGACGACCTGCCATTCCGGAGAGCTGCCCGGATCGTTCACGCGGATCACGGACAGGGGCGTCGTTGAACCGTTCTCGCACCCTGCGCCCATCAGGACGGCATACATAGTTCCGCCGATGAACGCGACGTCGGACACACCATAAATGGATAGAATTCGTGGCCTTTGAGAAAGCCGCATGAAATGGGGGCCCTGTCGAATTCTTGTGCAGAGCCAATTAACCTGGGAAAAGCGACATGCACGGTCAGTGGCTCATCCTTCCTCTTTTCTTGCTACTTGGTCACAACTGCGCTGCGCGCGTTCAGCTATTGGAAGAATGGCAAAGGGATCTACCACCCGGCGTGCATCTTGGCTCGCCCCGCCCAGTCGTGTGTCCTGACGGTACCCTATATCTGATTGGCCAAGGAGGCAGCATCACGGTGGTCAACCGGCAAGGAAGGATTAGTTCTGATTCCCCTCAGACCGTACTCAAGGCTGCGACAGCTCTAGCTTGCGATGCTCTAGGAAGACTTTACGTGGTATCCCCTGATTTCGTTGCAGTTGTCGAACCCAGATCTGCTGGCGATTATCAAGTCCTGTCGATTGGTTACGTGAAGATCTCCGCTTACGCTGTGGTGGGGGCCGACGATGGCCGCATCTTCGTGGCCGGTCGTCTGGCGGGTAACGGCTTCCCGCTACACTGCGTTACAACCCATGGGGTAATCCTTCGCTCGTTTGGCGAAGGGGCACCAAATAGCGCGCCTGATCCAATGCTAATGGACGGGTTCTTACTCTGGGACGCTGCCCGCAAACGAGTACTCATGGTGCCGCGTAACCTCCCAGAGCTACAAGTGTATGACCGCAATGGAGACGACGTCGACGTTAAAGGCTTGGGGGCGCCCCAGTGGGATGACGACTGGTTCGTGCGGGTATGGGGCGTCGCATGGCATCCAGACGGCCGAATCGTCATCCAGGGACGAATGCTTTCGTGGCCGCCTGGTCCCACCGGTGTCTTCCTGAATGTTCTCGATCGCAACCTGAATCGTGCAACGAAGGGCCTTCATTCACCTTACGGAATACTTGTCGGGTCCGATAGAAATGGTCTCTTGTATTTTGTATCTGACAAGCATGTCAGGTGCGTACGGTTAGCAATTCCAGACGATTCCCAGATCCCGGACGCTCCGCACGCGCCAGTTTTATGACGATCTATACCTCCGCCACCCAGCCGTACTGCGTGTTGCTGGGCATCGGACCTCCGGCCTGCTGGTATAGGTTCTTCAACTGGTCGATATAGTCATTTGGGACGGGATTTCTCTTGGCCTTCGGATCCACCCCGTACACGCCCGCCGCATTCAGGCCGAAGATCTGGCGCTTCACTTCCGTCGTGAGTGGTTTATAACCAAATTGCTTGATCAGTGAATCGGGCATTTCGAGGCGCCTCAGAGCTTCGATCTGCCATTGCGGGGAACCCCACCATACGGAGTCGGTGCCCCAGAGGATGTGGTCGGCGCCGAAAGCGTCGATCATCATGCCCAATACGTGGCAGCACAGCAGCGGTTGCGTAATCGCCATCAGACCGAAAGTACTGCCCAGCTCCATATAGACATTTTTCATGTGCCGGTTCTTCTTGCGATACTCGCACAGATCCGATACCCAGGGCACATAAGCGGTTTTTCGAAACCCATCCTGGGCAGCGGGCAGGGCCGTCTCGAGCGACTTGAAGCCCGAGTGGTAAATCAGGAAATTCAGATCGGGGAAATCTTTCGACACTTTGACGACGTCCTTGGGGTGGCAGTGCTCTTCGTTAAAGAGACCCGAGGCCAATCCTTTGTGGACGCAAATGTTCTTCACCTTGAGCCGGCGCGAGTATTCGAGCGTGGGATAGGTGACCTTTTCATCATCCAGCCACCAGCCATCCTTGTTCTCACCGAGTCCCTGGCCGGTGTAGCCTTTCCAGGCGTCAATTTTCAGCTTCTCCGCCTGCAGCTGCATGCGCTCTTTATTCTGGGTTCCCAGATCCGGCGAAATCAGGCCGTGGCTCACCATGCGCCGCGAGCGGGTGAGTTGGTTCACCGCGGTGCGGGCCTTCACCATCTGATCGGGAGGCAGGATCTGCATTTCATCAGTCAGTCCCGGGATGCCGCTGATCGCCGCCACGTCCGTATCGCTATCGAGGAATACCTCTTTGATGTAGTTCTCCAGGTACAGGTCTTCTGGTTTGGGATCTCGCTTTCTGAGCTCCGGATTCCAGATGCGGCCAGTGCGCCGGAACTCCAGAAAGTTCACACCGAGGAGCTGCCACTTGCCTGCGGCCACGTGGTGGGTCTGGACGTCGAAGATGAAGTAATCCACTTTGGGTTGTGCCGCGGCTGCTGGCTCGAACAATCCTGCGGCTTCTACTCGGAAGAAGTCACCGAATACCTGGTTCAGAGCGGCAAATGCCGTTGCTGTGCCACATGCCGTACGCAGGAACTGCCGCCGGCCGATCCCTAGTTTCTTGGCATTGCGGCTGGCCATCTGCAGCAGGTGGTACTCGACGGCTTTCTGTTCGGTGGTCTGGGGCAGCGGGTAGTATTCTTCGTTTGAGACCACCTGCGTGGGTATCGGCAAATGGCGGTCCAGGTAATTGTCCAAGTCGCATTTTTGTACCCAGCCGTTGTATGGCACGGGCTTCGGCGGATGCTCGGTGATCGTTTTCGGGTTGCTCATGGCTCCCCTCCGTTACAGCGAATCATACACCTTGGAAGAGGAGCTGCGGCGTATCGGGAGGAGCAGTGCTTCGCCACGAGTAAGACCGCGGCAAGACGGGGCGGAGGTGGCGCCCCGGCCGGAAGCCCGTGGTGGTCCTTTGAAAGTTTCGGCCCTTCGACACGATTTTCATTCTCCGCGAACCTCGGTTCCGAGCCGTCTTGATAGCCGTCCGATCCGTGCTCCACCAGGAATGCAGAACCGCTCTGGGGGAGGATGCCAGGTTCTATCTCGTGGGGCGAGATCTGAATAGGAGAACCATGGACAAAACCAGGATCACCGCAAAGATAGCCGATACGAGCCCTGTCATTGTCATACCTAACAGAATAGTGTTGCGCCGCTTCACGGGCAAGAGGTATCCACCTTTTAGTCGTAGTGGATATCCAAGAAACTGATCTGTCATGTCGAAGCGTTGGATCTCATGTTCCCTGGGTCCTCTGCCATCGAAGCGTTCATCTGCTCGGAGTGCGGCGAAGGCGTTGCGGTGACCAGGCCCGTGCAATAGCGGGATCAACGCACTATTAGGACGCTTCCCGCTCCCACGCCCAACGCTCAATCCGCCCGGCCACCACGCGATACCGCTGCTGATCGCCGAGAACGGTCGCGTCGAGGAGCGTGTTGCGTGCGGGGCGCGGTCCCTTCCAGTTCGGCGCATTGAAGCTCCAGCCGCAGTATCGAACAGGCTCTCACCCATCGCCGTGTTCGAGTACTCGCCGCCCTTGTGGTGGAAGCTCACACAGCAGGTCCGCTGCAAGGGAGATTATCGCCGCCTAGCTTCCCTGTGCCCGTGATTTAGCCTCCGCCCTTCCTTAGCGATTCCAGCTTGCACTAAAAGGCTGCATTTCTCCTCCCACGTAATCGGGCGATTGTATCCGCAGGCGGCGCACCGAACGCCGCGCTCGATGAGCTTGCCTTGCTGGATGATGTTGTGGAATGGAGGTCCGGCCGACCGCACGCGGGGCAGGTGAACATCGCGGAGATTATACATCGGGCTTGGGCGGATTAGGCCAAAATTAGCCGAAAGATCGGCCCGCATTCATTGGAAGTTGATTCACAATAAAATCGTCGGCCTCAGTCGCGCCACGTAGGCCGCCGCCTCTCTTACTCCCCTCCGGGAGTTGCGGAGCAGCACTCAGGAGGGGCTGGGGCCGACACATATAAAGCCCGGCTCTCTTATCGGGGTTGTTTATGCTAGCAGTGATCTTAACCGGCGTGGTCGTGGTCGGCGTCATGATTTGGCGCCTCAGAAGACCGCCGAGTCAGTGAAGATGCTCGCGATCTCTACCTTGATTCCCCGATGACAATTCGTAAGGAGCACGATAATTTGTGATCATACCCGAGTTGGAGAATCGCACCCCTTCAGGCAAATTCAGTCGCACGGCAGAAACCTGCGCGCAGCGCGCCACTTTATCTCATGCCGTGGCGAATGCGATCACGGAAGAATACCTGCGAAAGAAGGCCTATGAGGACGGCAGGACCAAAGGAGACCCGATCATCCTGTGGGCGGCGCATCAGGCTGCGCGCGATGCATTAGCGAGAGCTGTGGACGCCTTAAGCAAGCATATCGAGGAACACTGCGAGCAAAAGGCTCGCCAGCACAACGGAGGCGCTGTGCGAGCGAGCCGGGTTTAGTCCGAGCGCCCTAGGTGAAGCCGCTCGAAGGCCACCCGTTGGAAACAAGAAGGACGGCGGCCAATACCCACAGCATGGGCCGTTTTCATTTCAGGGGGAATTGGGAATTGCTTGACCGAGGGCCCCAATCCCTGGTGGGAACACGCTCTGCAATCCCCTGGGGGTCGATAACGAGGAGCAGGGCGCGTTTGGCGCTGGGGCCGCCTGAGATGATACCGCCATCGCTACCGCACATGCAGCCGAGGTTGAGGCGCATATCGAGAAGGCGATGCGGACGGAGGCGGTGCTATACTCACAACCGCTCATGATTCTTGTCGTCGATCACGATCCAGAAGTTCTCGAAAGAGCCCGTGAAATACTGAACCGCGACAGGCAGGTATTCTTAGCCTCGACCTCTGAACAAGCCTTCGAGATGGTAGAGCGCCTCGGATTCTCAGTTGTGTTAGTGGATCTTGATATGCCTGGGGACGGATACGCGCTAATTCAGAAACTCCATGACGCGAATCCGGAGCTATTGATCATCGCGATCTCCGGTGCGTTGAACGCGTCAGTACTCGAAGCCACCGAGGAAATCGGCGTCGTCGAAGTGTTGAAGAAGCCGATCACGCCAGCGTGGAAGCCGGTTGTGGAGCGCATTAGGGCGAGACGGTTCTCCGGTCGCT
>Ga0310810_10004009_pt1 | contig 16211 bp, 11 predicted proteins | sample NCmetagenome_FD_207641 | JGI IMG/M metagenome (GOLD analysis project Ga0310810, IMG submission 207641) | Soil microbial communities from experimental microcosm in Duke University, North Carolina, United States - NC | ecosystem: Engineered > Artificial ecosystem > Soil microcosm > Unclassified ... | reverse complement strand
CAACGTTGAGTTCGGTCTGCTAGGGGTCCGCCGCCGAACTACCGATGGAGTAGACAGCTCGATGCCCTTGGCAAGTATTCACCAACCGCGCCGACGGGCCACCGTGGTCGCATCTGTCTGAATGGGTGGATATTAGCACCGCTCCAAGCCGGGAGCGAGGCGTCTGCTTGACTGCGACGGCGGCAATGGCTGCGTGTCGGGCGCAGCTATTGTGCCCAGCTCGGAGCTGAAGGCGGCGTCATCCGGTCGCGCGTCCGTCACTTCGGCCTCGAGGCGCCGACCGCGACCCGCAATGGCTGCGAAGGCTTCGCACGTAATACCGATGGATGGACCTCCATCCGGTCGATCGGACTCCGGACGCCCAGACCGCCCCGATTGAGGGCAAAACGTACACGCCGCTGAAGTCGGCCCGAAACCGCGACGTGCAGATCGTCGCGTATTTCCTGCCGCACTTTGGCGCGAAGCGTCTGGACGAGATCACGAAATCCGACATCGTGCGATATCTGAACGCGCGCCGAACGCAGATGACCGGCAATCCCGGACACAAGAACCGACGTCTTGTGTCCGAGAGTACTGTTCGACGCGAGCGAGGCCTGCTGCAGTCCATCTTCGAGCGGGCGATCGATGAGGGCCACGACATCCGCAACCCGTTCCGCGGCATCAAGCGCGGGAAAGACAAGGCCCGAACTCGCGTGCTCAGTCTGGACGAGGAGGCGAAGCTGATCGAAGCGTTGCATCCGCGATTTCAGCGCTTCGTTCGTTTCGCGCTCGGCACCGGCTGCCGTCTCGACGAGATCCGTGGCATCGTTGCGGAACGCGACGTGGACTGGACGCGCGGCACCGTTCACGTGATCGGCAAGTTTCGCAAAGAGCGCGACGTGCCGATGCAGCCGGACGCGCGTGCGGCCATCGAGGAACAGCTCGAGGAAGAGGGCAAGCTGTGGACGCAGAACCCACAGCGGCTGCGTGAAGTGATGGCTGAAGGCTCGACGCGCGCGAAGATTCCGTCTCTCACGCCGCATGCCCTGCGCCACTCGTTCGGCACCAGGTGGCTCCAGGCTGGCGGCGACATCTACAAGCTGTCGAAGATCCTCGGTCACTCGACGGTCGCGGTCACCGAGGCGCACTATGCGCACTTGTTGAAGGAGGACCTCGTCGCCGCGAGCCAGCAGGTGAAGATCCCCGTCGCGCCGCGGCCGGGCGGGAATGTGGTGAAGATGCCCCGACGGGCAAGGATTTGAAAATGCTACGCCGGAACCTCGACGTACGACGACGAACTGCTTGGTTCCGGGATGGCGATGCCCTCGGCCTTGAGACCGTGGAGATGAAACGCAATGACACCTTTCATCTCTCGTTCAACTTCGTCGCGAGTACTGCCGCTGGCGACGCAGCCTGCAAGGTCGGGCGAGTACGCGGAGAATCCGGTACCAGTCTGCTCGATCACAATCAGGTATTTCATTGCTTCAGCTCCGCGTGCTCAAGAAACACTGCCGAGGCATCGAGTTTATTGTCACATGGCGAACAGCCGGTCGCACAGTGTGACCACGCTTCGCCGCCATTCGCCACAAGGGCGGCCACAAAAGCGGCCACACGAAATTTCAGGCGGCGCAAATTGCTCGGACAACAGCACTTCGAACGCTCCGCCCAGCTTGCCTTGGGCGCAGGGGGTCGGAGGTTCGAATCCTCTCGCCCCGACCAATCAATTCAATAGTTTACGACGGTAGCCGTTCTCGCAGTTGCTGCAGTCCAGCTACACCTCAACCAACGAAGCGCATCAAACCGAATTTCTCGCCGGCGCCGAGCTCCTGCCATTTCGACAGATGTCGACGTACAACACCTTGTCGAATCTGTACCGGATGCACGGCGATGGTTTCGGGCCCGACTTGCTGGTACGAAACCGAGCCCCGTGACGTGGGCCAAACGACAAGGGCGGCACCTTCAGCGTCGCTCACGCTGGCGGCGTCAAATGCAACGGCCCGGACCCAAGAGCTTTCCGCGCCATCCATTGGTACGACAGAGGAGGGACGGAGAAGCGACGCTTTGAATGCCGGCAGTGGCGAGTACGACGAGGCGTAGGAAGCAGATCAGGCCGCAGCGGGTCAGCAGAATGGTCCGATCGTGAAGATTTCGCGATCTTCGGTGCGCCCCTTCCCAGAGACTCGCGCTTCAAGCGCACGATCGTCGCCTCAAGCGGCGCCGCAACCGATTCGCCTGCTTGCCACAGGTGAAACGAATCGCCGATCCGATTGCGGGCGATCGCTATAACAGCGTCCGCACGCGTTTCCGAGCCGCCTCGTACTCCGCGCGCGCGCGCACGACGGCGGGATTGGTTGACGCTTCGGCAACGGGGACATCCCACCAGCACCCGTACCCTGGCGACCGCGCATCGCGATCGACCGGCACGACAATCACATGGACGCCGCGGCCGGATCGCGCGGCCGCGAGCGCGCTGCGGATGTCGTCAGCTGTCCGCGACAGGACGCTCCGGGCGCCGAGCGATGCCGCGTTGGCGACGAAATCGACGGCAATCGGCTCGCCGTCCAGCTGCGCGGATTCCACATTGCGCTTACGGTAGGTCGTCCCGAACCCGCCGCAGCCCACCGTCTCCGACAAGCCGCCGATACTCCCGAACCCGCCGTTGTCGAGCAGGACGATCGTCAGGTTCACCCCTTCCTGCATCGCGGTGACAATCTCCTGCGCCATCATCAGGTACGAACCGTCGCCGACCATGACGTACGCGCGATGCGACGGATCGGCGAGCGCAACGCCGAGGCCGCCCGCAATCTCGTAGCCCATGCACGAGTAGCCGTACTCGAGGTGGTACGCGTTCGGTCTGCGCGCGCGCCAGTAGCGATGCAGGTCGCCGGGCAGGCTGCCGGCCGCGCAGATCACGGTGTCGCCGGCGTCGACGAACCGGTTGACGATGCCGATGACCTCGTGCTGACTCAACGTGGCGCTGCTGCGCGGCGCGACAATCCGATCGACTTCGGCGTCCCATTCCTTCCGCAGCCGATCGACGGTTGCTCGATAGTCCGCTGGAACGGAATAGCCGCGCAGCGCCTCCGCGAGCTCCTCGATGACGGCACGGGCATCGCCGACCAGGGGCATCGCCCCCATCTTGTACGCGTCTGATTCGGCCACATTGAGCGCGATGACTCGCAGATCGGGATTCTGAAACGCCGAACGAGACGCCGTTGTGAAATCCGACAGCCGTGAGCCCGCTACCAGCAGCACATCCGCGTCCCGCGCAATCTCGTTGGCGGCGAGACCGCCGGTTACTCCAACCGGCCCCGCCGCCTGCGGATGATCGAACGGCAGACTTCCTTTTCCCGCCTGCGTTTCCGCGACCGCAATGCCGGTCGCCTCCGCAAACCGGCGCAGCGCGTCCGTGGCTTCGCTGTAGAGGACGCCGCCGCCCGCGATGACGAGCGGCCGCCGGGCGCCGCGGATGACCTCCGCCGCTCCACGCAGCTGTTCGCGGTCGGGACGCGGGCGCGGGATGCTCCACGCGCGCTTCTCGAACAGCGACGCCGGGTAGTCGAACGCTTCGGCCTGCACGTCCTGCGGCAACGCAAGCGTGACCGCGCCGGTCTCTGCCAGCGAGGTCAGCACGCGCATCGCTTCGACGAGCGCCACGCCGAGCTGCTCCGGGCGGTTGATCCGGTCCCAGTACCGCGATACCGGCCGAAGGCAGTCGTTCACCGACACGTCCTGCGATGCGGGCGACTCGAGCTGCTGCAGTACAGTGCCCGGACGACGCGTGGCAAAGATGTCGCCGGGCAGCAGCAGCACGGGGATCCGGTTCACGGTCGCGGTCGCCGCGCCCGTCGTCATGTTCGTCGCGCCGGGCCCGATGGACGACGTCGCCGCCCATGCACCGAGCCGGTTCAGGCGCTTGGCATAAGCAACGGCGGTATGCACCATCGCCTGCTCGTTGCGGACCAGCACGTAGCGCATGCGATCGCCCGCGGCGAGCAGGGCTTCGCCGATCCCGGCCACGTTGCCGTGCCCGAAGATACCGAGCGTGCCCGCGAAGAAGCGCCGCTCCACGCCGTCGCGCACCACATACTGCGCGGCGAGGAACTCGACGACGGCTTGACCGACAGTGAGATGCCTGGTTCTCATCGAGTCGGACGCTCAATGATCGGCACGCGCGGATCCGGCGGCGGCCAGGCCGCGCGCAACCGTGCATACCGCGGATCGTCGCTTGCAGCCATCGACCGCCGTGAGCCGGCGAGCACGTTCAAGTAGTACGCGTCGTATCCGTACGCGGTGACGAACGGATGATAGCCCTCGTGAATCAACAGCAGATCGCCGTCGGTGACTGTGAACGTCTGATCGCGGCTGCCGTCCGACGAATACAGCCGCTGGAACGCGTACCCGGAGGAATCGCGCATGCGGAAGTAGTAGATCTCGTCGAGGTCAGCCTCGCTGGGCGGGTTGTCGACGTCGTGCTTGTGCGGCGGATAGCTCGACCAGTTGCCGCTCGGCGTGAACACCTCGCAAATCATCAATCGATCCGCCGGGAATGACGGTGGAAGAATGTCGACGATCTGTCGCGTCGCGTTGCCGCCGCCGCGGATCTCGAAGCCGCACGCAGCCGGCGGGATCAGCCGGGGAACCGTCGACGCACTCGATGGCGCACGGCAGTCGGCGAGCTCGGTCCGCGTCACCGCAGCGACGTCAACGCGCGTGTGCGCCGGGAGGTATACGGCGTGTGGATATCCAGAAAACACGTTGTCGCGCGGACCCAGATCGTGAGACTCGCCGCCGTTCCATCGCACTCGGCAGTGTCCCGACAGCAGCACGAGACAGGCTTCGCGATCGGCGGTCTCGACTGTCAATCGCGCGCCCGCCGCGAGCTGTCGCACTGCGAACGCGATCAGCGGCCAGCCCGCCTGCTCCGGCGTCACCTCGAGCGCGACGCCGGACTCATCCGGCGCGAGACGCCGCGAACGGTGGAGCAGCGGAACCTCCGGAACCATCGCGCCGAAGAATATCGCAATCGTGCCGGCGGTGGAGAGTTCTTCGGCGATTGATCCATACTGCGCTGTCATGCGCGTCGCCAACGCGCCCTGCTCGTGGGGCGTTCTAGAATTCGAGGGGATGGAGAGCACCGCGCCGTACGCGCAGGTGCTCGACGAGATCGCCGCGACCGGCTACACCGGTACCGAGCTCGGCGACTGGGGTTTCATGCCGACAGAGCCGGCGCCGCTCTCAGCCGAACTGTCGGCGCGCAGGCTGAGCATGCTGGGAGCCTTCGTGCCCGTCCGCCTCGCCGACGCCGTGATGCACGCCGAGGGCATCGAGCGGGCGGTCCGTACGGCGCGGTTGCTCGCCGCCACGGGTGAGGCGCCGCTCCTCGTCCTCGCCGACGACTGCGGCACGGATCGGACGCGCGTCGCGCGCGCAGGCAGGATCATCCGCGACGACAGCCTGTCGGCGGAGACGTGGGCGACGTTCGCGCGAGGCTGTGATGACATCGCGCGGGCTGTGCGCCAGGCAGCCGGCCTGCGCACGGTGTTTCATCCGCATGCCGCCAGCTTCATCGAGACGCCGTGGGAAGTCGACGAGCTCATGGAGCGGACGGACGCATCGCTGGTCGGGCTGTGCCTCGACACCGGTCATCTCATGCTGGGCGGCGGCGACCCGATCGACGTGTACAGGCGCCATGCCTCGCGGGTGTGGCACGTGCACTTCAAGGATTTCGAGCCGCGCGTGTTCGACCGCACGCGAGGCGAGTCGTGGGACTACTTTCAGGCGATGCGCCACGGCATCTTCTGCGAGCTCGGAAAAGGCGCCGTCGACTTCACCGCGATGCTCCGCACGCTGCGCCACCACGGGTACGACGCCTGGATCGTCGTCGAGCAGGACGTCGTGCCGGGCCTCGGCACGCCGGCCCAGAGCGCACACCGGAATCGGGAATTCCTCCGGAGTCTGGGTGTCTGAGCACGCCCCGGCACTCGCGATGCACGGAATTCGCAAGCGATTTCCAGGCGTCGTCGCCCTCGCTGGCGTGGACCTCGAGGTCCAGCGCGGCGAGGTGCATGTGCTGCTCGGCGAAAACGGCGCCGGCAAATCGACACTCATGAAGATCCTGAGCGGCGCGGTGTCGAAAGACGACGGCACGATCGAGATCGACGGACGCGTCGTGGAGATCGGCAGCCCGCGCGATGCACAAGCGCTCGGCGTCCGCACGATCTATCAGGAACTCACGCTCGTTCCGCAACTCTCTGCGGCTGAGAACATCTTTCTCGGGCGTGAGCCGCAGAGGCTCCCGGGCATCGTCGACTGGCGGCGCATGTTCGCGGACGCCGGGCGGCTGCTGACGGGCCTCGGCGTGCGGATTGATCCGGCGCGGCCGGTCCACGAGCTCGGCATCGCCGAGCAACAAATGGTCGAAGTCGCCAAGGCGCTCGCCGACGACGCGCGTATTCTCGTGATGGACGAGCCGACGTCGGCGCTCACCGCCTCGGAGATCAACGAGCTGTTCGGGACCATCGATCGGCTGACCGCGCGCGGCACCGCGATCGTCTACATCTCTCACCGGCTCGAGGAGCTGACGCGCATCGGCGACCGCGTCACGGTTCTGCGCGACGGACGACGAATCAGCACCTGCCGCGTCGGCGAGGTGCCTGTGTCCGAGTTGATTCGGCTGATGGCCGATCGCGAAGTCGGCGAGCATTTTCCGAAGCGCAGGGCCGCGCCTGGCGAGGAACTGCTCCGCGTCGAGGGACTGTGCCGCCGCAGCCTGCTGCACGACGTGAGCTTCACGCTGCGCCGCGGCGAAGTCGTTGGACTGGCCGGGCTGCTGGGAGCCGGCCGCACCGAGCTGGCCCGCGCGATCGTCGGCGCCGACCCGCACGACGCCGGCACGATCCGCGTCCGAGGCGAGGTGGTTGACGTCCGCCACCCGTCGGACATGATCCAGCGCCGCGTGGGCTTTCTTCCCGAGGACCGCAAGACGCAGGGCCTCGTTCAAGGCCTTTCCGTCGGCGAGAACATCGCGCTGCCATCGCTCAAACAGCTTTCGCGCGCCGGGGTGGTGCGGCAGGCCGAAGAAGAGCGGATCGCCTCCGAGCTCGTCCGCGACCTGAGAATCAAGACGACCGGGCTGGCGCAGCGCGCAGGTCTGCTGAGCGGGGGCAATCAGCAGAAGGTGATGCTCGCGCGGTGGCTCGCCACCAGGGCCGACGTGCTGATCATGGACGAGCCGACGCGCGGCATCGACGTGGCAGCGAAGGTCGAAATCTACGAGCTGATGAATCAGCTCACGGCGCGCGGCGCCGCAATCCTGATGATCTCGTCCGAGCTTCCGGAGATTGTCGGCATGAGCGACCGCATCCTCGTCATGCGCCTCGGACGGATCGTCGCGGAGCTCGACGCCGCGTCCGCCACGCAGGAACGCGTGCTTGCCGCCGCGCTGGGATACGCCGCATGACGTCGGCCATCGGGCGGCGGCAGATCGGCACACTGGCCGGGCTCGTCGCACTAGGCGCGCTGCTCACCGCGCTGACGCCGTACTTCCTGACGCTCTCGAACCTGCTGAACGTCGCGGAGCAAACGGCGATCAACGCGATCATCGCCGTCGGCATGACGTTCGTCATCCTGTCCGGCGGCATCGACCTGTCGGTCGGGTCCATCGTCGCGCTCAGCGGGGTCGTGCTCGCGAGTGCGCTGCAGCACGAGTGGCCGATCGCGCTGGCGATGCTCGCGTGCGTCGCCGTCGGCGCCACGTGCGGGCTCGTCAACGGCAGCCTGATCGCGCGCGGACGGCTTCCGCCGTTCATCGCGACGCTTGGGATGATGAGCGTCGCGCGCGGCGGCGCGCTGTTGTTCACAGACGGCCGCCCGATCTCCGGTTTTTCCGCGGCGTTCAGGGGCGTCGCAACAACACGGCCCCTGATGATCCCCGCGCCGGTGATCCTGATGGCCGTCGTGTACGTGGTCGGCCATTTCGTGCTCACCCGGACGACGTTCGGACGCTATGTCTATGCGATTGGCGGAAACGAGGAAGCGACGCGTCTGTCGGGCGTTCGGGTCGGCATCCAGAAGGCGCTGGTGTACGTGCTGTCGGGAGCGACGAGCGCGATCGCGGCGGTGACGCTGACGGCGCGGCTCAACAGCGCGCAGCCGATCGCCGGGATTATGTACGAGCTCGATGCTATCGCCGCCACCGTCATCGGCGGCACCAGCCTCATGGGCGGCTCCGGCACGCTGGTCGGCACGCTCATCGGCGCGCTGATCATGGGCGTGCTTCGCAACGGGCTCAACCTGCTCGGCATCTCGTCGTTCCTGCAGCAGGTCGTGATTGGCGCGGTCATCATCGCCGCCGTGCTCGTGGACTCGATCGTGACCGCACGATCGGGATCGTCGACCCGCTCTGCGGCGGCGCCGCTGCAGAAGCCGCAGGCGGAACGGGTGTAGCGCGACCGCCCATGACACGCCGTCACCTTCTCGCCGCCCTCGTATCGCTGTTGACCGCCGCATGCGGGCGCGGGCGCAGCGCCCGTGCGCGCGTCGCGCTGGTGCTGAAGACACTGAACAGCCCGTTTTTTCTCGACATGCGGGCGGGAGCCGAGAGTGCCGCAGCGCGCGCCGGCGTCGACCTCACGGTGCAGGCGGCCGAGCGTGAGATGGACGTCGAGAAGCAGATGCAGATCATCGAGAACCTCATCGAGACCGGCGTCAGCGCGCTGTGCGTCTGTCCGTCGGGCTCCAAGGAGATCGTCCCCGCAATCGGAAAGGCCAACCGCGCCGGCATCCCCGTCGTCATCGTCGACGATCGGATCGACGAAGCCGCTGCCGCCGAACAGGGGGTGCGTTTCGATACGTACACGGGATCTGACAACGTCGAAGGCGGGCGCATCGCGGGTCAATATCTCGTGAAGGCGAGCGGCGGCGCCGCGAAGATCGGGATCCTCGAGGGCATTCCCGGGCATCAAACGGGCGACGCGCGCCTGCGGGGCTTTCGCGACGCGATCCGCTCCGCGCCACGCGTCGCGATCGTCGTGTCGCAAACGGCGAATTGGGAGCGCGATCAGGGCTTCACCGTCTTCAGGAACATGCTGCAGGCTCACCCGGACATCGATTACGTGTTCGCGTGCAACGACGTCATGGCGCTCGGCGCCGTCGAGGCGATTGCTTCCGCCGGCCGCAGCGGTCAGATACACGTCATCGGCTTCGACGCGATCGACGATGCGCGGAAGGCGATCGCGGCGGGATCGATGGAAGCGTCCGTCGCGCAGTTCCCATCCGAGATGGGCCGCATCGCGATCGAGAGCGCGGCGAAGCTCGTCCGGCACGAACCGGTCCCTCGCGAGCAGCCGACCAAGGTGGAGCTGATCACCAGATCTAGCGTGTGAGCTTTCGCGCGATCGCCTCTATCCATCGCGCATCGCCGGCTGCGTCGTCGACTCCGGGATCGGCCGTGCCCCCGGACAACACCGTCTCGCGGAAGTGATGCAGCTCGTCGCGAAACGCCTCCTCGTACGACACGGTGTGCTGCTCGACGACGAGCGAGCCGCCGTTCATGCGCTCGACTTCGAGCGCCGTCGGAGCATGGCGCAGGTACGGGGAAGGAAACACGAGCGTGACCCGTCGATCGTTCGCGACGCACCGTATTCTTTCCTCGTAATGCGCCAGTCCGGGTACTGAAATCCACGTCAGATTCACACGAAGATCGCCGGCAAACCGCGTCAGCGACGACTGCGCCAGGCCGCCGCGCCAGGCGTGTGCCGACAGCACCTCCTCGGGCTCGCCCGCAAGACCGCGCACGACGTTGACGTCGTGTATGAGGCTGGTGAGGAGCACGAATGTCGCGAGACGCACGTCGTTCGAGGCCGAGGCGCCAAGCATGCTCTCGAGCGCCGGCCGGATGGCCTCGACCGATGCGTCCCGGAGCGCGAGCGCGTCGAGCTCGGCTTCAGCGAGTGCAGGCGACTCACGCCGAGGAAGAAGCGCGTGATGCCTCCGGTACGCGTCCTCGTCCGGATGAAGGACGGTGACCTCGATCCAGCGCAGGTCTTCCAGCGTGCTGACGATCTCCTGCGCGCGGCGAAACGCGGGGTCGAACCGCTTGTGGTACCCGATCTGCACGACGAGGCCGCTCGCACGCACCGCCGCGGCGAGCTCCTCGGTTTCCCGGAGGCTGAACCCTAGCGGCTTCTCCACGAAGACGTGTTTGCCCGCGGCGAGCGCCGCCTGCACGAACGGCTTGTGCGTGCCGGACGCGAGCACGAGCACGGCATCGACGTCGCGCCGTGCGAGGAGGTCGCGATAGTCGATGGTCGTCGACGCCACGTGATATCGCGCGGCCACCGCATCGAGCGCCGAGCGGTCGATGTCGGCGAGGCCCGCAATGCTGAAGAGATCGGATCGCTCTGCGAGTGTCGGCAGATGCATCATCTGCGCGATAGCGCCGCAGCCGATCACGCCGACGCGGAGGACGGAGTTCTGCAGAGTCTGGCTACGCCCACCGGCGAGGACGCTGAGGACGCCGAGGAATTGAAGCCTCTGCGTCCGTTGCGTCCTGCCCGGTGTACATGCTGTTTGCTAGAAGTTGAGCCGGATGGCGAGCTGCATGATCCGCGGATCGCCGGACAGGCTCGAGATGGTGGCGAACGTTGGGTCGCTGGCGCCGATGTTCGGGATGTTGCGGCTCGGCAGGCCGAAATTCACGGTGTTGAACACGTTGAAGATGTCCCACCGCAGCGTGATCGCGCGCTGCTGTGCGATGGAGATCCGGCGCTGAATCGTCAAGTCGAAGTCCTTGAAGTTCGGCCCCCGCAGCTGATTGCGCGTTTCGTTGCCGAAGGTGCCGGACGGCACGGCCTGGAACGCGGCGGTGTTGAACCACTGCTGCACCGTCTGCGGACCATCGGGGTTGCCGACGACGTTCGGCAACCCGGTCATGTTCGTCCCGACGTTGTTGCCGCTCTGGCTGATCGTGTACGGCCGCCCTGAGCGCAGCGAGTAGATCCCCGATATCACCCAGCCGCGCGCGACGGGGTTGTCGCCGAGCGGCAGCTCGATGAGGAAGTTCGCCGCGAGGCGGTGCCGCACGTCGTAGTCGCTCGGGCCGTACCAGGGCGAGAAGTCGCGCGAGTTCTGCGGGAACGCGTTCGACCCCTGTGTCGTCAGCTGCTCGGACGTGTTGTCCTTCGCCTCGCCAAACGTGTACGAGACGCCGAACGCGTGGCCGTGCGACAAACGTTTTTCGAATCCGAGGTCGATGCCTTTGTAGTCGGACTTGCCGTTCTGCGCGCGCCATTCGATGAACTGGCCGAAGAGCGGATACGGCACGGCGCCGAGCGCGTTGTTCGCCCCGGGCGCGTTCGGCAGCGGCTGATTGAGGTTCACGAGCGACGCGAGGTTCGATCCGCGTGTGTAGACGAAGTCGGCGCTCAGCACCATGTCGGTGACGAGTTCGCGCTGCATGCCCACACTCGCCTGCTGCAGCATGAATTTCGGCGCGTTGTTGTCAACGGCGCGGAGCCGCACGCCGGTGAGCTGCCCCGCGGCCGGATTCAGGTTCGGCTGGGTCAGGAAGCTCGACGTCGGCATGCCGGCGGCGAGCACGAACACCGGCTGCCCGGCGGCGCAAACGGCGGATGCCGACCCGGTACAGGTGACGGTCCTGTTGATGAGCCCTGGAATATTCAGCGCCAGCTGGTCCTCGCTGCCCACGCGATCGAACAGGTTGTAGAACACGCCATAGCCACCCCGCACCACGGTCTGATCGTCGAGCTTGTAGGCGAGGCCGATCCGCGGCGCAAAATTGTTCCTGTCCGGCTGCACGAGGCCGCGCTGCGCGAGCGATCCGTCGGTCGCGAACACCAGGCCGCCCGCGCCGCCGTTGGCCGTCGGGTCGAAGTTGGTCTGACGGTTGCTCGCCTCGAGCGCCGGCGTGATGAAGTCGTAGCGCAGCCCGAGGTTGACGGAGAGGTTCGAGTTCACCTTCCAGTCGTCCTGGACGAAGAACATCGTCGCCCAGTGGCGCTGCTCGGTGACGAACACGTTCGACAGCTGCAGGTCGGATACGTACCCGAGGAGATAGTCCGCCAGCGAGTTGCCGGTGAACGAGCCGCGGAACCGCAGCGATCCGCGCGTCGCCGGCACGTCCATGTACTGGTTCTTCATGGGCATCATGATGTCGGCGCCGAACTTCAGCCCGTGATCGCCCTTGAGCCACGAGATGGAATCGAGGTACTCGAACTGGTTCGTGTGCTGGAACTTCGGCAGGAAGTCTGGCGAGCCGATGCGGCCGAGACCGGATCCGCCGAAGTAGTTGTCGATCGAGATGCCGGGCAGCCCCCCGGCCACGATCGGATTGGTCACCGCACCCGGGATCGTGGCGGCTGCCGACGGCAACTGTCCGAACGGCTGCTGCACGGCGTCGGAGACCGCGCGCGACCAGGAGACGCGGAACTCGTTGACGATGCCCGATCCGATCACGCGCGTCCAGCCGCCGACCAGCGCATGCGTCTTGATCGTCTGGTTGCCAAATGCCGATGTACCCGTCCCGTCGACCACGCCGCCGAACGCGCCAGGGATCTGGCGAGTGCGGTTGGAATAGATGTAGCGCGCGAAGATGCTGTCGCGCACGTTCGGACGGACATCGGTGCGGCCGAGCACGCGGTCCGCGTTGTCGAGAAGATCGGCGTTGCGGAAGAAATTGTTCGCGCCCGCGTTATTCGCCGCCGGCACCAGCGCGAGGATCCCCGCAGCAAACGGATCGATCCGCGAGGTCGGAATCTGGTTGTTCGGGAATGGGGCGCCAGTCAGCGGATCGCGGATGCTTGTCGTGAAAATGCCGTTGCGCTCGTCCGCCGTCGGCACGCGCGTCAGCCGCGTAACGCCGCGCGTGATCCGCGTGCCCTCGTAGTCGCCGAAGAAGAACGTCTGGTTCCTGACGACGGGGCCCCCGAGATTGCCGCCGAACTGATTCTGATCGTTCGTCGGCTTCACGGCGTTCGCGAGCTTCGAGAAGTAATCGAGCGTGTCCATCTTCTCGTTGCGGAAGTATTCGTACGCCGTCCCGCGGACGTCGTTCGCGCCCGACTTCGTCGAAACGCTGACAGCGGCGCCCGGCGACCGTCCGTACTCCGCCGCATACGGGCTGGTCACGACCTTGAACTCCTGGATCGCGTCCACGGACGGCCTCGACACCTGCGACGTCAGTTCCTGCACGTTCTCCGAGATGCTGTTGTTGTCGACGCCGTCGAGCAGGAAATTGTTCTGCAGCGCGCGCGTGCCGTGAACGTTGACGCCGCCGGTGCGGCCGAACGACGTACCGCCGCCCTGCTCGGTATAGCGATCTCCCTGGACGCCCGGCACGAGTGCCAGCAGGTCGTCCCAGTTGCGGATGGCGAGTGGCAGGTTCGCCATCTGCGACTGCGGCACGACCGTGCCGAGCGAGTTGTCGCTGGTGTTCAGGATGGGTGACGTCCCGACGACCGTGATCGTCTCCGACACCGTCCCGACTTCGAGCGTCACGTCGACGCGCGCGCGCTGCGCGATCTCGAGCGTCAACGCCTGCGTGAACTTCTTGAAGCCGGCGAGGCTCACCTCGAGCCGGTACTGCCCCGGAATCAGGTTGACGGTCAGGTACGTCCCCGTTGCCGACGTGATCTGTTCCTGCGCGATTTCGGTCGCCGTGTTCGTGACGGTGACGGTCGCGCCCGGTAGCACAGCGCCCGCAGAATCCTTCACGACGCCGCTGACCGTCGCGCGGTCGGCCTGGGCCAATGCCGCTACCGGCAGGCCCAGAAGCCCGATGAGGGCTGCCAGCAGACAACGTTTCATATGTGCCTCCGCCAGAGATGTGGTGAGTCGACCGGCAACCCTATCGCGTCGCGCTGACACTGTCAACGACAACAAGACGACAACAACGCGACGACAATACGCCTTCGGACGTCGCGAGACGCGCAGCCGCGCTCACCCGATCCGAACGCCCGTATCCGCGTCGAACAGGAGCGCACGGTCCCCCTCGACGGCTACCCAGACGCTGCTCCCCGGGTCGAACGCCGCCTCGCCGCTGTGCCGCGCCACGATGCGGGCGCCCTCGCGCGAGAGCGTCACGATGGTGTCGTTTCCGATCGGTTCGACCACGTCAACGCGCGCCTCCACGGACACGGGCGACGGTGCCGTCTCGATGCGGATGTGTTCGGGACGGACGCCGGCAACGATGCGCGACGCGCGGGTCAGCCCTGCACGGCGCTCGGGCGACACTCGCCACCCGAGTCCGAGGGCGGCAATCGCGTCGGCGTGGGACACGGTTGCCGGCCAGATGTTGATGCGTGGACTGCCCAGGAATTCGGCGACGAACCGCGTCGCAGGCGCACGATAGAGCTCGAGCGGTGCGCCGATCTGCTCGATTGCGCCGCTGCGCAGAACGGCGATGCGCCGGCCCAGCGTCATCGCCTCTTCCTGGTCGTGCGTGACGTAGATCGTCGTCGTCCCGAGCTCCTGCTGGAGGCGCTTGATGTCGGACCTCGTGTGGACCCGGAGCTGCGCGTCGAGATTCGAGAGCGGCTCGTCCATCAGATAAACGGCGGGGTTCCGCACGAGCGCACGCGCGAGCGCCACACGCTGCTGCTGTCCGCCCGACAGCTGCGCGGGTCGCCGGTCGAGACACGACGCCAGATCCAGCCGCTCGGCCGCTTCGGCGACTCGGACGCGAATATCGGTGGCAGCGACGCCCCGGGCCGTCAGCGGAAACGCGATGTTCTGAAAAGCCGTTAGGTGCGGGTAGAGCGCATAGTTTTGAAAGACCATCGCGACGTCGCGCTCGGCCGGCGGCAGGCCGCTCACCACTCGATCGCCGAACACGATGCTGCCCGACTCGGCGGTTTCCAGTCCAGCAACCAGCCGCAGCAGCGTCGTCTTGCCGCAGCCGGACGGCCCGAGCAAAACCAGAAATTCTCCTGACTCGACGTCGAGCGTGACGTCCTTGAGGGCGGCGTGAGCGCCGAACCGTTTCGTCACGCGGTCGAAACGAACCCGCATCGGCAGCGAGTCTATACTGGCCGTGCCGTGAAGACACAGACCGCGGCGACAGCGCTGCTCGCCGCAAGCGCACTGGTCGTCTGCAAGGGCGGGCGGGCCGCCACGACCGGACGCCTCACGCAGGCCGCAACACGGTCCGCACACACAACAAAGAAGGTTGCCGTCGCGACCGCCGGCGAGGCGACTATGACGGTGGTCGCCCGCTGTCCGACGTGCTCGTGGGTGACTTCGGGGAAAGAAGCGGCTGTGCTGCGCGTGATGGTCAACGGCAGGTATTCGCAGCATATCCTGGCGACGAACGCGAACGAAGCGGACGCGACCCTCGCCGTCGTGCTGGGTCCTGTGACGCCTGGCGAACTCGAGGTGGCGATTGCGGCCGATCGGCCGGGGCCCCCGGCAGACATCGCCATCGTCGATCTGACGACGGTCGCCGTAGGTGCGTCTGCATACGACGCGGTCGCACACAGCCCGCTGATTCACGCTCGTCCCGGCACGCTGGACCATTTCACCGACCTGCCGTTCGTGATGTGGTATGCGACGGAACCGTCGCCGCGCGGCCGCTGGATCAAGTACTCCGTCATATTCAGCGATGAAGACGGCGGGACGCCGGTCGACAAACGGATGGCACGGTGGGGCCGGCTCACCGACATCGAATACGTCTACGGCGTGGAGCTCGACGAGCACGGCCACGTGCTCGACGAGGAGTTTCAAGGGCCCGAGCACAGATATCAGCGATTCGGCGGCGCGCGCGTCGGGAATCATCCCGTCATGTTTGTCACCACGCTGAACAACATGGTGAGCGACCACGGCACGACGGCCGAAACGTTCGCGCTCCAGCCGATCCTGTTTCCGCTCAGCCACGCCTCGCGCGAAGTCGTCATGGATGCACATCCGTGGCTGTATCGAATCAGCTCGCTCGAAGCCGTGCGCGAGCGGCACGTGAGCGCCGGCGCGACGCCGGGCACCGGTCTCGTGCCCGACCCGCGCCGGTTCGTGTACATCGAAGCGTGCGCGAGGCTCGAGAATGCCGCGATCGGCTTCGACGCGGGGTTCGGTGCCGGCGAACGGCTGACCTGGTCTGACGCCGACAACGGACATGCCGACTTCCGCATCGACTGGGAGGGCGGCAGCCGCGCGCCCATGGAGCGGCCCGACGGTTGTTTCCGCAGTGCCGTCGCGGCACCCGCCGGCGCCGGACCGCT
>Ga0310810_10004005_pt1 | contig 16214 bp, 13 predicted proteins | sample NCmetagenome_FD_207641 | JGI IMG/M metagenome (GOLD analysis project Ga0310810, IMG submission 207641) | Soil microbial communities from experimental microcosm in Duke University, North Carolina, United States - NC | ecosystem: Engineered > Artificial ecosystem > Soil microcosm > Unclassified ... | reverse complement strand
ATTGAGCGTCGATTCCAGTCCCCGGTATCTCATCCGGCCAGCCTCGAAGGACGTGTGTCATGCCCAGCGCCACCATGCCCCGCTACCGCGATCTGACTCCTCCCACCGCCGGCGACACCATCGTGATGCGCGACGGACGGCTGGAGGTCCCCTCCCAGCCCGTCATTCCCTTCATCGAGGGAGACGGCACCGGCCCCGACATCTGGCGGGCCGCCCAGCATGTGTTCGACGCCGCGGTGGCCCGGGCCTACGGCACCAGCCGGCGGATCGTGTGGTTCGAGGTGCTGGCCGGCGAAAAGGCCAAGGAGCGCCTCAACAGCTGGCTGCCGGAGGATACCCTCGCCGCCATCGACCATCACCTCGTCGCCATCAAGGGCCCGCTCACCACTCCGGTGGGCGGCGGGTTCCGCTCGCTCAACGTGGCGCTCCGGCAGAAGCTCGATCTTTACGCCTGCGTCCGGCCGGTGCGCTGGTTCGAGGGCGTTCCCTCGCCGGTCAAGGCGCCGCAGGACGTCGACATGGTGATCTTCCGCGAGAACACCGAGGACATCTACGCCGGCATCGAGTATCGGGCCGGCAGCGACGAGGTCCGACGGGTGGTGGACTTCCTGCAGGGCCAGATGGGTGTCCAGACCATCCGGTTCCCGGCCACCAGCGCCATCGGCATCAAGCCGATCTCGGAGGAGGGCTCCAAGCGCCTCATCCGCGCGGCGATCGATTACGCCGTCGCCCGCAAGCTTCCCAACGTGACCCTGGTGCACAAGGGCAACATCATGAAGTACACCGAGGGGGGCTTCCGCGACTGGGGCTATCAGCTGGCCCGGGAGGAGTACGGCGCTACCGAGCTCGACGGCGGTCCGTGGTGCCGGCTGCCCGGCGGAGTGGTCATCAAGGACGTGATCGCCGACGCCTTCCTGCAGCAGATCCTCACCCGGCCCAAGGAATACTCGGTCATCGCGACCATGAATCTCAACGGCGACTACATCTCCGACGCACTGGCGGCGCAGGTCGGCGGGATCGGGATCGCTCCCGGCGCCAACATCAACTACGTCACCGGTCACGCGGTGTTCGAGGCCACCCACGGCACCGCGCCCAAGTACGCGGGCCAGGACAAGGTCAACCCGGGCTCCGTGATTCTGAGCGGCGAGATGATGTTCCGTCACCTCGGCTGGGCCGAGGCCGCCGACCTGATCGTGTCCTCGCTGGAGAAGACCATCGGCCAGAAGCGGGTGACCTACGACTTCGAGCGGCTCATGTCGGGCGCCACGCTGCTCAAGACGTCGGAGTTCGCCAGGGCGATGGCGGAGAACATGAAGTAGCCGCTCAATCTCTCCCCTTCAACCGCCCCAGCTCCCGCCGATCCTTCTTCGTCGGCCGGCCCTTGTCGGGAACGAACGCGGCGTGGAGCGACTTGAGCTGCAGTGCCATCGCGTCCCGGGCGGCCCGACTGGCCGGAGTCTCCTCATATAGCTCCGCCGCCGCCGACGCGGGGCCGCGACGGGCCGAGAGCGCGCGCACCACGACATGGTGCTCGTACGGTCCCTGACGGATGCGGATCTCGTCACCCGGCTGCACCGGCCGCGCCCGCTTTGCGCGGTCGCCGTTCACCTGCACCTTGCCGCCGGCGATGGCATCGGAGGCGAGCCCGCGCGTCTTGTAGAAGCGCGCGGCCCAGAGCCACTTGTCGAGCCTGACGCGTCCGTCATCTTCGCGTTCGTCCATCGTTGAATCATACCCCCAAAGTGCAAGAGATGGCGCAGTTGGCCCGGAGCGATCCGAGCCATTGCGAGGAACCGTCGCGCGGAGACGAGGGTTTATCCCGAGGCGCGGGATTTGCACTGCAAACTCCGCCTCCACCGTAACTTCGGACCCTCGCATGCTCCTGTCGCAGCTCTCGCTCCTGCTGGCTCTCACTACGTCCGCGCCCCAGGCCTACGCCGCGGCGAGCGTGACGGAGCCGGTCGCGTCCAGCGCACCCGTTCCCGCCGCCGCCGACTCCGTGCTCGCGAGTGTGCGCGACGCGCTCCTCCGCGGACGTCCCTGGCAGGCCAGCCTGCTGGTGGCGCCGGTGCTGAGCGACAGCCAGCAGCGCTCGCCGGTCGCGGTGTACCTCGCCGCCACCGCGGCGAGCCGGTGGGGCGGGTGGGGAGAAGTCGGCCGGCTGCTCGAGGGAGAGAGCTGGGTAGACTCGCTCTTCGGCGGGCAGGCGCGGGTGATGCTGGCGCGGGCGGCGCTGGAGCGCGGGGCGGACAGCATGGCCCTCCTCCACGCGATGGCGGCCCGTCGCGGCCTCGACGCCGAGTCCGAGGGTGAGCGTTTGCTGCTCCTGGCCGCGGCGCTGGAGCGGGTCGATGCCCGGGACAGCGCGGCCGCCACCTGGGAGCGCGCCGCGGAACGGCTGCCGCTGGTCGCCGACTGGCTCCTCGTCCGGGCCGCCGCCGTCACCGACGACAGCACCGCGCGGGCGCGGCTCTACGCGCTGATCGGCGCTCGGCCCGCGCGTGAGCGGGTCCGCTGGAGCGAAGCCGCCGCGCACGAGCGCACCGGCGATCTGGAGGGCGCGGCGGATCGCTACGTCCGGCTGGGAGCCCGACTCACCGCGCTGCGGCTCCGGATCCGGGCGAGTGCCGACAGCGCGCCGCGCGCGGCGGTCCGGCGCGATCTCTTCGCCGTGCTCGAGGCCGGGGGCTCGCCCGCCGCGGTGCGGGACGCGATCGGCCTGCTGGACAGCCTCTTCGCGCCGCTTGCGCCGGCGGAGGAGCTGAGCGTTGGGTTGGCGGCCGAGGAAGCCGGCCTGGCCCAGCGCGCCACCGACGGATTCGCCAAGGCGTTCGCCGCGGGACTCGGCGCCAGCGCGGAGCGCTACGCCTACGCCAATGCCCTGGGCCGGCTCGGCCGGCACGGCGACGCGGCGTTCCAATACAACCTGGTCCGCTCGCCCCACTCGCTCGCCGCCCACGCGGCCTACCTGCGTGCCCGCGCGCTGGTGCGCGACGGCCAGCTGGTCGAGGGACGGTCCGCGCTGCTCGCCATCGCCCGGACTCTCGCGAGCGACACCAACGCCGCCTCGTCTGCCCTCTATCTGCTGGGCGATCTGGCCTCGGACGACGGGGCCGACCGGCTGGCTCGGACCTACTACCGGCGCGTCGCCGTGCGCTATCCCGGCAGCCGCTTCGCCCCGGCGGCACGGTTCCGCGCCGCCATGATCGAGCTGCTGACCGGCGATCCTGGCCAGGCCGGCCGGGAATTCGACGAGCTCGCCCGGCGCTTTCCCCGCAGCGACGAGGCCCCGGCCTCGGTCTACTGGGCCGGCCGCTCGTGGGCCACCGCGGGCGACAGCGCCGCCGCCCAGCGACGCTGGGAGCAGGCGGCCGACGCCGATCCGGTGTCATACTACGCCAGCCTGGCCTCGCGCCGACTCGGCCGCACCGCCTGGGTGCCGCAGCAGGCAACCGACTCGTTCCTCGCCGTGCCCGACGTCGACAGCACGGTGGCCCGGGCCCAGCTGCTGGAGCGGCTGGGGCTCGCCGCAGAGGGCCGCCAGGAATGGGATCGTCTGGCGCGCAGCAATGACCAGAGTCCCGAGCGACTCCTCGCCATCGCCAACGCGCTGCGGTCCGGTGGCCACGCGTCCCAGGCGATCCAGCTCGCGCGCAGGGCGCTGGGCCGCGGTGCGGCGCCCGACGCCCGGACCTACCGGCTCATCTACCCGGTGGTGCACGAAGAGGCGCTGCTGGCCGAGGCGGCCGAGCAGGGGATCGATCCCAGCTTCGTGGCCGCGCTGATCCGCCAGGAGTCGATGTTCAACCCCGCCGCCACGTCGGCGGTGGGCGCCCGTGGGCTGATGCAGGTCATGCCGGACCTCGCGGGCCGGCTGGCGGGCTCGCTGGGCTATCCGGTGTGGGATCCGGTGCTCCTCTATCAGCCCGACGTGAGTCTCCAGCTCGGGTCGTATCACCTGCAGGAGCTGGTGAGCCGCTACGACCGCGGCGTCGAGGTCCTCGCCGCATACAACGCCGGCGCCAGCCGGGTCGAGCGCTGGGTGAAGCGGGGCGGCGTGACCGACCCCGAGGTGTTCGCCGAGCGGATCCCCTTCGTGGAGACCCGGGGCTACGTCCGCGTGATCCAGCGCAATCAGGAGCTCTACCGGGCGCTCTACCACTGGCCCGACGGGCGCACCTGAGTCCTGGGTCCTGGATCACATCTCGGCTCTTTTCCACTCCCCATTATCTCCCTACGCGTCCCGAGGCCCATCGGCCTCGGGGGCCGTCCTGCGCGGAGGGAGTGTATGGAGAGCAAAGCCAGAATCCTCGGCCATCCGATTCATCCCATCCTCATCGTCTTTCCCCTCGGACTGCTCGCCACGGCGGTGATCTTCGACATCGTGGCGCTGGTCTCCACGGTTCCCAAGTGGGCGGAATTCGCCACCTATCTCACGGCCGCGGGCGTGGTGGGCGGGCTCCTGGCCGCGGTGCCCGGCACGATCGACTGGCTGGCGATTCCGAACGGCACCCGGGCCAAGCGGGTCGGACTGATCCACGGGGTGGGCAACGTGATCGTCGTCGCCCTGTTCCTGGTGGACTGGCTGCTCCGGCGCGAGACCCCGGCGGCGCCGCCCACGGGTTCGGTCGCCGCGGGCCTCATCGGACTGGGCCTCGCCCTGGTCACGGGGTGGCTCGGGGGTGAGTTGGTGAACCGCATGGGCGTCGGTGTGCACGACGGCGCGAACCTGAACGCACCCAGCTCGCTGTCGGGCCGGTCGGCGCGGGTCATGAGCTGGAGCGGGCCGGAGCGGCGCCACTTCGGCCAACCGGCCTACGCCGGAGCCGAGCGGCGGGGCCGCGGTGTCTGAGAGGAGAAGCTCATGGCGAATCCGACTGTCCCCATCCGGCTCCTGGCCGGTGCTGCCGCCGGCCTGGCCGGAACCTTCGTGCTCCAGGGCCTCCTGGCCGGAAGCGCCCGATGGGCCCCGGATACCCTTCCTCCGATTCGCCGCGACCCGGCGGAGTTCATGGTGGAGCAGGCTGAGTCTGCCGTGCCGGCCGCTCGTCGTCCCGCGCTGCCGCCCGCGGGAAAGGCGGCAGCGGAAAAGGGACTGCAGCTAGGCTACGGAACCACGTTCGGGGTGCTGTACGGGCTCGCCGCCGGAGCGGGGAATCCCCTGCTGGCCGGCGCGGTTCTGGGCCTCGCCACCTGGGCCGTCGGCTATCTCGGCTGGCTTCCGGCCACCGGCCTGATGCCGCCGGTGACCCGGCAGGAGCCCGCCCGCGTCGCCGGGCCGATCGCGACCCACGTCGGGTACGGTCTCGCGACTGCCGCGGCATACCGGTGGCTAAGCGGGCGACTCGATCGCTGAGGCGGCTGCCGGCGCCGCGCCGTCGGTCGGCTGATCGGGTCGGTCACCTTCCATCGCACCAAGGCGGGCTCGATCCGGGAGATTGCCCGGGTGGCGGCCGCCCGGCCGGACCGCGACCTGCCGTGCGACGCGAAGGCGCTGCTCGCGCTGCCCGGCGTCGGTCCCAGTGCGCCCACCTCGCCCTCGGCATCTCCTGCGGCGAGCGACGGATCAGCGTGGACATCCACGTGCATCGGGTCACCAACCGCTGGGGCTACGTGCGAGCGCCGTCACCCGAGCGCACCATGGTCGAGCTGCAGGCTCGGCTCCCCCGGCGCTACTGGTTCGAGCTCAACGGTCTGCTGGTGCCGTTCGGGAAACACATCTGCACCGGACGCCTGCCGCACTGCTCCACCTCCCGTGCTCGAGATGTGCCGGCGGGTCGGGGTCACGAGCCACCGATGACACGTTGCCACACACCTCAACCTCCAAGGACGACGCTATGACGGAAACATCAGGCCTCACCAAGAAGCTGGACGATCTCTACGACCTCATCGACGGCATCGAGATCGCCATGTTCACCACCCGCCGGCCGGACGGCCACCTCGTCTCCCGGCCCATGGCCACCCAGACACAGGCGGAGGGCAGCGACCTCTGGTTCGTGACCGACATCGAGTCGCACAAGCTGGACGAGCTGGAGTTCGATCCTCATATCAACCTGGCCTATTACCGCGACCGTACCCGCGAGTGGGTGTCGGTCAGCGGGACGGCAACGGTCTCCCGCGACCGCCGAGCGATTCACGAGCTCTACCGGCCGGACTGGAAAGTGTGGTTCGGCGACGAGGGCGGGGAGCGGAACGGCGGGCCGGACGACCCGCGGCTGGCACTCATTCTGGTGGACGTGGAATCGGTGGCCTACCTCAAGGTGGACAAGCCCAGGCCGGTGGTGCTGTTCGAGGTAGTCAAGGGAATGGTGACGGGGAGTCCGCCGGACATCGGCGAGGAGCGCCGGCTCTCGAGCGCCGAGGTGAAGAGCGGGGGAGGCAGGATGGAATAGCCGATCGCCGTAGCGGCAGCCTTGCCAAACCGGCTCGCGCCGGCAGATTGGCCGCATGCCCCCTGAAGAATCGACGGTCACACCCGGCGGCGCACTTCCGCCGCCGGTCCCCGCACGTCAGCTCCACCCCGAACGCATCGGTCCCTACCGCATCACCCGCGTCCTCGGCCAGGGCGGGATGGGCACCGTCTACGAGGCCGAGCAGCGCGAGCCGCTCCGCCGCACGGTCGCCCTCAAGGTGATCCGGCTCGGGATGGACACGGACGAAGTGCTCGCCCGCTTCGAGGGCGAGCGGCAGGCGCTCGCCGTGATGGACCACCCCAACATCGCCCGCGCGCTCGACGCCGGCACCACCGACGAGGGCCTCCCCTACTTCGTCATGGAGCTCGTGCCCGGCGAACCGATCACCGACTACTGCGACCGGCACGAGCTGAACCTCCGTCAGCGGCTGCGGCTCTTCCTGGGTGTCTGCCGCGGGATCCAGCACGCGCACCAGAAAGGCGTCATCCACCGCGACATCAAGCCGAGCAACGTGCTGGTCCGCATGGTCGACGGACAGCCGGTTCCGACCATCATCGACTTCGGGATCGCCAAGGCGACCGAGCGACGGCTGACCGACAGCGACTTCACGACGGAGCTCGGCGTGGCCGTCGGGACACCGGCCTACATGAGCCCGGAGCAGGCGGAGGCGAGCAAGGCCGATATCGACACCCGCGCCGACATCTACAGCCTTGGCATGGTGCTCTACGAGCTGGTGACGGGCGTCCTGCCGTTCGACCAGCGGGGGCTGCTGCCGGCGGCGTTCATCGCGGAGTACGTGCTGGGGAACGTGGACATCCCCACGCCCAGCCGGCGCGTCTCGACGCTCGAGTCGAATACCGCCAGCAACTCCGCGCGTCGACGACACACGACCCCGGTCGGGCTCCGGCGCGAGCTGCGGGGCGACCTCGACTGGATCGTGGTCAAGGCCATCGAGCGGGACCGCAACCGGCGCTACGAGACCGTCACCGGGCTGGCCCTCGACATCGAACGGCACCTGGAGAGCAAACCCGTGACCGCGAGGCCGCCGACTCTCCGATACACCACCGCCAAGTTCGTCCGCCGGCACCGCCTGGGGGTGTCGGTGGCGGCGACGGCCGTCGTGGCCCTGGTCGTCGGCGTCGCCGGTATCCTGCGGGAACGGGACCGGGCCGAGCGGGGAGAAGCGAAGGCGACGGCGATCAGCACCTTCCTCGTGGACGTGTTCAAGTCGGCCGATCCGTGGGAGGGCGGCAAGCGACAGACGACGGTGGTGGACGCGCTGGCGCAGGGTGTCAAGCAGGTGGATGCCGGCAGGATCACCGACCCGGTCATCGCCTCCACGGTCAGGCGCACCATCGCGACGGTGTACGCCGGGCTCGGCCGCGGAGCGGAGGCCGATACCCTCTACCGGGAGACGCTGCGCGAGCGGCGGGCGCGGAGCGGCCCATCGAGCGAGGAGACCGCGGAGAGCTGGAACGACCTCGGGAACATGTTCACCTCGCAGGGGAAATACGACTCCGCCGAGACCGCGCTCCAGCGCGCGTTGGAGATCCGGCGCCGGCGCGGTGGAGCGGACACCGTCACCGCCGCCAACCTGCTCGATCTTGCCGACGTGGCGACCAACACGAACCGGCTCGCGCGGGCCGACACGCTGGCCCGGGAGGCGCTCGCGATCTATCGGCAGGTCGCCGGGGAGCGTGATTTCGCCGTGGCGATGGCCATGGGCCGGGTCGTCTCCATACAGCTCACGTCCGGCGAGCTGGCGAAGGCCGAGTCCACCGGCCGCGCGACGATCGCGATGCTTCGCGAGCTCGGCCAGGACGAGCATCCGCAGTCGATCCCGATCCTCAGCGACCTTGCGATCATCCTGTCCAACGAGGGCAAGTTCACTGAAGCGCTCGCCATCGCGCGGCGAACGGTGGCGCTCGACTCTTCGCTGCTCGGCACCTCGCACCCCTCGCTCGCCACCCATCTCGAGAACCTCGGCTACGTCTACCAGAATGCCGACTTGCCGGACAGCGCGGTCGTCCTCGTGAAGCAGGTGCTGGCCATGCGGCGGGCCCTGCTCGCGGACGACAACCCGGCGATCGGCCGAACCCTCTTCAACCTCGCGTCGCTGGAGTACGCCGTGGGGTCATACCGCGAGGCCGAGCCTCACTATGAGGAAGCGCTGCTGCGGATGCGGCGAGCCTATGGACCGGAGCACCCCGACGTCGTGTTCGCGACCGGATGGTTGGGGCGCAACCAGTTCGACCTCGGTCGGCGCGCCGAGGCGGAACGGAACTTCCGCTGGGTCCTGTCGGTCACGGCGCCAAACGGGCCGACGCCGCGGGATTCGGTGCGCTTCGGACGGGTCCTGGTGACGATTTTGGTCGACCAGCGCCAGTGGAAGGAGGCGGAGCCGCTCGCGCTCAGGGTTCTCGCGATCGCGGACAGCCTGAAGCAGGACTCGCTGGCCCGGGTGACCGCGGGGCAGCTCGCCACCCTCTACGACGCGACGGGGCGGAAGGAGCAGGCGGCGCAGTATCGCAGGCTCCAACAGCACTGAAGTCGAGCGGGTCGGAGCAGTTCAGAAGCGCCGGTCGCGGCTCGAGTAGCCGATGGCCTGATTGAGCCAGCGCACCAGCGGCACCAGGGCGGCGAAATCCCGGGCCAGAATGTCGGGCAGCCTCGGGCTCAGTACCTCCCGCTCCGGCATGTCGCGGGAGGCGGTGAAGGACTGGAACCGCAGCCATCCGGCGGCCGGGTGAGACTCGGCGTACCCGCGCGGCATCCGGGTCAACACCGCTTCGGGCGTGAGCTCACGGAACCGGCGCCGGAACGCCGGCGTCCGGACCAGCTCGTCGAGCGCCTCCGGGTCCTGGTCGATCGCTTCCCGCACCCGGTCCAGTGCCGAACGGGCCGGCATCCAGAGTCCCCCCGCCGCGAAGCACTCCCCGTCCGCCAGCTGGAAGTACAGGCCCGCCGCGGCCCCATCGGCGTCGCGTCCGGCCCCGCGCCCGGCGTCCATGTGGTAGAACTGGCAGGCGGCGTTGGTCTTGTAGGGTGACTTGTCGCGGGAGAACCGGACGTCCCGGTGAATGCGGAACACCGAGCGCCGGGGGTCTCCCATGAGCTCGGGTGCGATCCGGGCCAGGCGCACGTCCATCTCTTCCACCAGCGCCCGCATCGGGTCGCGCACGGCGGTCTCGTACACCGCCCGGTTGCGCTCGAACCAGTCCTTCCGGTTGTTCCGCCGGAGCCGGCGGAGGAAGCGGAGCGCCTCGGCCGAGAACCCTTCGAACCTGCGCCCCCGCGCCCCCGCGCCCCCGCGCCCCATCAACGCTTCTTTCCCCGCCCGCGTCATCCGCTTGATCTCCAGCTCTCGCCGGAGGGCGGCCCCCCGGTCCCGGGCCGGCTCCAGGTGGACCAGCCGCACCGGCCGGCGGCTGCGGGTGTAGGCGGCGCCCCGGCCCCGGTTGTGGGCCCGCTCCCGCCGGGCGGGATCGGTGGTGACGCCGGTGTAGAGGGAGCCGTCGGCGCAGCGGGCGAGGTAGACGAACCAGGCCATACGGATTGTAATGATACGTCGGCCTTTCTATCTTCGGCGGGACCCCTCCACACCAGGCAGCACCCGAGGCACGATGCCATCCGATAAACGGACAGGCAGGAGCTCGCTTCCGGACCAGCGGACCCTGCTCTCCTGGCTCTTCGTCGGCCGCCTGATCCTGGCGGTCGGCGTGCTGATGGGTGCCGGACTGGTATGGACCGAGCGCCCCCAGGAATCGTTCCTGGTGAGCGTCTCGGTGGTGATCGCCCTGACCTTCACGGCCTACGGGGCGTGGGTGGTCCACCTGCAGCGCCGGGAGCCGGGCAACACCTTCCTGCTGATCCAGGCGATCGTGGATCTCGGGGTGGTGACCACCGTGGTCCACTTCGCGGGGCAGCCGCAGTCGGCCTTCCCCTCGCTGTACGTGCTGGTGGTGGCGGCCTACGCGTTGCTCATGCCGCCGACCTGGGGGGTGCTGACGGCGTTCCTGGCCTCCGCGGCGTTCCTGGGCGACGCGGTGCTCAGCCGGGCGGTGGTGCTGGACTCGCCGTTCTGGGCCCAGATGGTGGTGTTCAACCTGGTCTTCGCCATCGTCGCCATCCTGGGGCATCGGCTCCGCGAGGCGGGGATGGAGCAGGCGACGCTCGCCACCGAGCTCAAGCGGGTCCGGCTCGAGGCGGACGACATCCTGCGCAACATCCGCTCGGGCGTGCTCACGGTGGACGGGCTGGGCCGGCTGGCCTTCATCAATCCGACGGCGCGGCGGCTGCTGGACCTGGAGGGCGAGGATCTGGTCGGCCTCCCCATTCTCGACCAGCTCAAGAGCCGCTCCTCGGAGCTCTGGGCCGCGGTGGTCTCGGGGATCCGGAACGGTCGGAAGATCAGCCGGGGGGAAGGGATGGTGATGCACCAGAAGGGCGGGCGGATGTTCCCCATCGGCCTGAGCACGACCACGTTCCGGCAGGAAACCCAGGAGGCGCCCTCGGTCACGGCTATCTTCACCGACATCTCGGACCTGAAAGAAGTGCAGGAGCTGCAGGCCCGGGCCGAGCGGCTGGAGTCGGTGGCGGCGCTGAGCGCGTCGCTGGCGCACGAGATCCGGAACCCGCTGGCCTCGATCCGGAGCTCGGTGGAGCAGCTGGCCCGGAGCCGGCATGCCGACGAGGATGAGCGGTTCCTGGCCGGGCTCATCGTCCGGGAGAGCGACCGGCTGAGCCGGCTCCTGAGCGAGTTCCTCGACTTCGCCCGGGTGCGCGCCACCCGGTTCGACCCGCTGGACCTGCACGCGGTGGTGACGGCGGTGGTGCGGCTCATCCGGGCCCATCCCGAGTGCCGGGCCGACGCGACGATCGCCATCGAGGGCCGCCGCACCATGGTGGACGGCGATGAGGACCTGCTGCACCGGGTGGTGGCCAACCTGGTGCTCAACGCGGTGCAGGTGGCCACCGGTCCCGCGCGGGTGACGGTCAGCGTCGCCGCGGTGACCGCGGCGGAGATCCCCCACGGCACCAACATGGAGCACGCCGTGCGGCTCCAGGTCCGCGACAGCGGGCCCGGGATCCCGGAGGACATCCGCGAGCGCCTGTTCGAGCCCTTCGTCTCGGGCCGGTCGGGCGGCAGCGGGCTCGGGCTGGCCATCGTGCAGCGCGCGGTGCAGGCCCATCACGGTCTGGTTCTGGTGGACTCCACCCCCGGTGCCGGCACCACATTCACTATCTTTCTGCCGGCCAAGATGATCGCGGAGGACGCTGCATGAGCCAGAAGCCCTCGGTCCTGGTGGTGGACGACGAGTCCGGGATCCTCGATACCCTCCGAATCCTGCTGCGCAACGAGGGATTCGAGGTCACCACCGCACAGGGAGGGAAGGCGGGACTGGAGCAGATCCGCTCCGGCGCCCACGACCTCATCCTCTCCGACGTACGGATGCCCCAAGTGTCGGGCTTGGACATCCTGAACTCGGCGCGGGAGCAGGACCCGATGACGCCGGTCATCCTGATGACCGCGCAGGCCTCGCTCCAGAGCGCCATCGGCGCCGTGAACCAGGGGGCCTTCTATTACATCCAGAAGCCCTTCTCCAACGACGAGCTGGTCGCCATCCTGCGCCGGGCCTGCGAGTTCCGCGCGGTCCGGGTGGAGAACAAGCAGCTCAAGCAGGAGATCCGCCGGCGGGACAAGACGGCGGTCACCCGGCCCATCGGCAAGAGCAAGCGCTTCCTCGAGGTGCTCAAGCTGGCCGAGCACGTGTCGCCCACCGAGAGCACCGTGCTGATCCAGGGCGAGAGCGGGACCGGTAAGGAGGTCGTCGCCCGCTACATCCACAACCTCTCCAACCGGGTCGACGGTCCGTTCCTTTCCATCAACTGCGGCGCCCTGCCGGAGAACCTGCTGGAGAGCGAGCTGTTCGGACACGTGAAGGGGTCATTCACCGGCGCCGTGCGGGACAAGCAGGGCCTCTTCGCGGCCGCGCGGGGCGGGAGCTTCTTCCTGGACGAGGTGGGCGAGATGCCGCCTTCGCTCCAGGTCAAGCTCCTCCGGGTACTGCAGGAGCGGGAGGCCATCCCGGTGGGCGCCACCGAGGCGATTCCGGTGGACGTGCGGATCATCGCGGCGACCAACCGCGACCTGGAGGAGGAGATCCGCCGAGGCAACTTCCGGAGCGACCTCTTCTACCGGCTCAACGTCATCGCCATCAACCTTCCGCCCCTCCGCGAGCGGCGGGACGACCTGCTCCTGCTGATCGAGTCCTTCCTCCAGTCGCTGGCGCAGGAGACCGGGGCCGAGGCCAAGGCACTGGCTTCGGAAGCTCTCGACGCGGTGATGGTGTACGAGTGGCCCGGCAACGTCCGCGAGCTGGAGAACGCGCTGGAGCACGCGGTGGTGCTGAGCCGGGGCAACGTGATCGACGGGGCCTCGCTGCCCGAGCGGATCACCAAGCGGCGCAAGGAGCCGCTGGTGGCCGAGCGGTCCTACCGCAATCCGACCCTCGAGGTCATCGAGCGGGCCTACATCATGTGGGTCCTGCAGGCGGAGGGCGGCAACAAGACCCGTGCCGCCGAGGTGCTCGGCATCGATCCCTCGACCCTCTACCGCAAGCTCAGTCGCTACGAGGAACAGGTGGAAGTGAAGGCGTGAACGGGGCGCCGCTCCTCTCCCGGACGCGCGCCCGCTGGCTCGCGGCGCTGGGGGCGGGTGCGGCCCTGGTCCTGGCGCTCCATACTGCCAGGGTCGAGTCGATGCCCGAGTTCCACGCCTACGACGGGTGGTGGATGCTGCTCGGCGCGGCGGTGGCCGTGGCGGTGGTTGCGCCACTGACCTGGCGCTGGCCACGGCAGCGCTCCCTCCCGGTCGTCGTGCTGGCGGCGGTGCTGGGGAGCTGGCTCCCCTTTCTGTGGCTGGCGCACCAGGGGCACGTCCCGCTGTGGCCGCGGCTCAAGGGCGCCTGGTGGCTCATGGGCGCCGACGTGATCGGCGCGGCCATTCCGGTGGGCGTGGCGTGTCTCTGGCTCGCGCTTCGAGAGCCGGACCGACCATCGTGAGGCGGCTGTGGCCGGCAGCACTGATCGCCCTCGCCGCCGCCGCCGTTTACGCCCGGACCGTCGGCTTCGCCTTCGTCTACGACGACATCTCCGTCATCCTCAACAACGCGCTGGTGCATTCCCCGGCCCACTGGGCCGAGATCCTTACCTCTCCGTGGCAGCCCCACGGCCTGTATCGTCCCTTCACCAGCCTCACCTTCGCCGCCAACTGGGCGCTAGGCTCCGGCGCGCCCGCCGGGTTCCACGTGGTGAACCTGCTGCTGCACGCCGCGGCAAGCGCGCTGGTCTATCTGCTGGCGGCGCGCTGGCTGCCCCGTACAGGCGCCTTCGCGGCGGGCCTGCTCTTCGCGGTGCATCCGGTGCACGTCGAGGCCGTGGCCAACAGCGTGGGGCGTGCCGAGCTCCTGGCCACCACCTTCACCCTCGCGTCGGCCCTGCTCTACCTGCGGCACGGCGACCTGGTCCGGACCACGGGCCGGTGGCACTGGGGCGCCGCGCTCGGCACGCTCGGCATGGTGCTGCTGGCGCTGGCGTCCAAGGAGTCCGCCTTCGCGGCCCCGGCGCTCCTGCTCCTGCTCGACTGGCTGCGCGAGCGGGAAGCGGGCCGAGCCTTCCGGGTCCGTCGCGATCCGCAGAGCGCGCTCTGGCTCGCGGTCGTGGCACTCACCGTGGTGTGGCTGCTCCTGCGCGCGCGCATCCTGGGCGATCTCGCCGGCGATCAGCCGGCCCCCGGGCTGGCGGGGACCTCGCTCACCGAGCGGGTGATCATCATGCTGCCGGTCGTGACCGAGTACCTGCGGCTGCTTCTGCTTCCGCTGCACCTCTCGGCCGACTATTCGCCCAACTTCCTTCCGGTCACCACGACCTTCGGCGCCCACGCGGTGCTCGGCCTTCTCCTGCTGGCGGCCTGCGCGGGGCTGGCGGTGATCGCTCAGGTGAAGGCGCCCGTGGTCACGGCGGGCATCGCCTGGGTCGGGGCCAGTCTGCTGATCGTGGCGAACCTGGTCGAGCCCACGGGCATCCTCCTCGCCGAGCGCACCCTCTATCTCCCCTCTGTCGGCCTGTGCCTGGTCCTTGGCTGGCTGTGGTGTGAGGCCTGGCGGCGCGCGCCCGTGCCTGCCGGTGCCGCCCTCTGCGTGATGGTGATCGCTTTCACCACGCGAACCGAGGCCAGGGAGGGCGTATGGCAGGACAACACCGTCTTCTTCCATCAGCTGGTCCGGGATGCGCCGAGGTCATACCGAGCGGACTGGGTCGGCGGCGAGCTCGCCTACCTGGCCGGCGATTCTGCGCTGGGCGATCGGCGGATGCTCGAGGGGTTCCGGATCTACGACGGCAACGGGGCGATGTGGCGGGATTTCGCCAACGCGATGGAGCGGCGTCGGCGGTGGCGCCAGGCGGCCGACGACCACTGGGCCGCCTTCCTGGCCGAACCGCGGCTGACCCAGGAGGCCTCGCGCGCGGTGACGATGAGTATACTGGCCGGGGAGCTCGATACCGCCGGGGTCCGCCTGGCCCGAGCCGAGCAGAGCCTACCGCCCTCGGCCGATCTCACCCTGGCCGCGTCGCACCTCGCGCTGGCACGCGGCGACGCCGAACGGGCGACGACCCTTCGCCGGGGGGTGGCCCGCGCCCAGCCCGACAGCCTCCGCTTCTGGGTCCTCACCGCTGAGGCGGCCACCCGCGCCGGCGACTGCGACGCGCTGGGCGAGGCCATCGCCCGCCTGGAGCGCCTCCAACCGGCCCTCCCCGTTCTGAATCCCTACCGCGAGCGGCTGGCGGCCATGGCCTGCCTGTCGCACCCTCCCTCCTAGCGACCCGCACCCTTCCGCCCCGTTGCGCGCCAATCCGATGTCCTGACAAACGCTCGGCCACCCTACCGTGCAACCGTTCGCCGCGCCCCGGCGGAGGCCGGCTGACCGGTCGAGCGCTCTTGCAAAATCCTGTTCCGGTGCGCTCCGGCACCGCGGCGCAAAGACTGTATGCGCCATCATAACCGCTTGCAGTCCCAGCGGTTGCCAGGTACCCCCGGGGGGCGGCATACCGATTGCCTTACCCGGGGCCAGCCCGACCCCACTGTCGATGGCTCGGCCACACGCCGCTCACTCACTCGGAGGAAGTATGCAGAATCGCAAGGGCTTTACGCTGATCGAGCTGTTGATCGTGGTCGTCATCATCGGCATCCTGGCCGCGATCGCGATCCCGAAGTTCGCGAACACGAAGGAGAAGGCGGTGGTCGCTTCGATGAAGTCCGACCTGCGTAACCTGGTGACCGCCCAGGAGGCGTTCTTCTCGGATAACCAGGACTACGCTGGCGGTGGCCCGTACGTCGGCGACGGCACCCAGTACACCCAGGCCAACGGTCTGGGCGGCGCCGGCACCCTGGCGTTCACCCCGAGCAAGGACAACACCGTCACCGTGACCTACGTGGACGCGGCTGGCTGGTCGGCCACCGCCACCAACCCGGCGGTGCCCAACACCAGCGTGCCGAACACCTGCGGCGTGTACGTCGGTCCGCAGGCTAACCAGCCCAATGCGGTCGTGATCGCCGAGGGCGCGCCGGCCTGCTGGTAAGCTCAACGCAGTAAGGGTCAGCAAGAAGGGCGGTGCCCCCATGGTCGCCGCCCTTTTTGCCGACCAACTCTCAACCCGCCTGGCGGCGGTAGACACAGGAAACGCCCGGAGTCGCGCTATGAGCAAGACCAAAGGCTTCACCCTAATCGAGCTGCTGATCGT
>Ga0310810_10004004_pt1 | contig 16215 bp, 10 predicted proteins | sample NCmetagenome_FD_207641 | JGI IMG/M metagenome (GOLD analysis project Ga0310810, IMG submission 207641) | Soil microbial communities from experimental microcosm in Duke University, North Carolina, United States - NC | ecosystem: Engineered > Artificial ecosystem > Soil microcosm > Unclassified ... | reverse complement strand
ATGACGGGCTCAGAGATCGTTGAACTCTGCCGCCGGCATACACTCTTCGAATGGTCCGCACAGGCCGCTGTTGATCCGATTCCGGTCGCTCACGCAAAAGGAATTTACTTCTGGACACCGGAAGGACAACGCTTCATCGATTTCAACAGCCAACTTATGTGCGTGAATATCGGCCACGGAGATGAACGCGTCATCAATGCGATTAAGAAGCAGGCCGAGACCCTTGCCTACGCCAATCCCTTTATGGCGACTGACGTTCGCGCACGTCTTGGCGCGAAACTAGCGGAACTAACTCCCGGAGATATCGACGCGTTCTTCTTCACCAATGGTGGTGCGGAAGCAACCGAGAATGCGATTCGAATTGCGCGGCTGTTCACCGGACGCCACAAAATCGGTGCTCGCTATCGCTCATATCATGGGGGTACGGCGGGCGCACTGACACTTACCGGAGATCCAAGACGGTGGGCAGCGGAGCCGGGGATTCCTGGTGTTTTTCGTATTCCCGATTTTTATCATGGAATTCAAAAGGGTTCTGAGACAGCGGAGGAAGTGCTCGCTCGTACTGAAGAGATTCTCGAGCTGGAAGGAACCAAAACAATCGCAGCATTGATCGTGGAGCCTGTGACTGGAACCAACGGTGTTCTGGTTCCTCCCGACGGTTACATCCAGGGTCTCAGGAAGTTGTGCGACAAGTACGGAATCCTCCTAATCGCGGATGAAGTGATGGCTGGCTTCGGTCGAACTGGCGAGTGGTTCTCAGTCAATCACTGGAACGTTGAACCTGATTTGATGACGATGGCCAAGGGTTTGACGAGTGCATATGTGCAGCTTGGAGCGGTTGGCATGCGGCGGCAGATAGCAGACCACTTTCAGCAGAACGTCTTCTATGGAGGATTAACATACAACAGTCATCCATTGGCTTGTGCTTCTGCACTTGCAACCATCGCGGTTTACGAAGACGACAATCTGATCGAAAACGCACGACGTATGGGAAAGGTGATGCATAACTTCCTGGAGGATCTCCAGCGCAGGCATCCCTCGGTAGGAACGACGCGAAGCATTGGGTTGTTTGGTATTGTTGAATTAGTACGAAATCGAGAGACACTTGAACCAATGGCTCCGTTCAACAGCAGTTCGCCTGAGATGCAGGAACTGGGCAAATATTTTCGTCAGGAAGGACTGTACACGTTCGTGCGTTGGAACGCGTTCTTCACCAACCCGCCGCTGTGTATTACAGAAGCGGAGCTGAATGAGGCTTTTGGGATTATCGACAAAGCGCTGGAAATCACTGATAGGGCGGTTAGCGGATAGGATTCCGGGTTTGGTCTTTGGCCTTAGGTCTTTGGCCTTGGGTCTTTGGTCTTTGGCCTTGGGGCTTTGGCCTTAGGTCTTTGGCCTTAGGTCTTTGGTCTTTAGCGTTGGGTCTTTGTGGCTGCTACCGTTCAAAGGCCTAAGGTCAAAGGCCTAAGACCAAAGGCCTAAGACCAAAGGCCAAAGGCCAAAGACGACCAAATCGTAAAATGAACCGAAACCTTACCAACCGTGGTTGACGTATTTGCCTCTAGACGTTCCGGTTGTAATAATCAAATTCGTACTCCCCCAGTTAACTGGTTTTGAGACTCGCATGAGATACGAGATTCGCTATCCCCTTATCGTACTCGCCGTCGTAGTGTCGGCATCCCTGTTCATCGGCTGCTCAAATAAGGCGGCTCAGCAACCATTTCAGCGTCCTCCAGCGCCCGTTTCCGTCAGCACTGCTGTGGCCCAGGATGTTCCCACGTATCTAGACGCTGTCGGCAAAACTGCTGCCCGTGAAGTAGTCTCAATTCAACCTCAGGTGTCAGGCCGAATAGTCAAGCTCCACTTCACTGACGGCGCAAACGTACGCAAGGGCGACATGCTGTTTACCATCGACCCGGCGCCGTTCGAGGCCGCATTACGTCAAGCACAAGCCAATGTTCAGAAAGACGTAGCACTCAAGAAACAGGCTGAGTCAAACCTGGCTTCAGAGATCGCGAAAGCAAACTGGGGTAAGGTGCAGGTCAATCGTTACAAGACTCTGGTAGAACAAGGCGTGGTTTCCAGGGAACAGTACGAAGAGCTACGGGCAACGCAAAATTCACTGGACGCTAACGTTGGCTCAGCACGCGCTGCAGTAAATAGCGCAGAAGAGAGCATCAAGGTAGACACGGCAGCGGTGGAGACTGCCAAACTTGAACTGAGCTACTGTTCCATTCGTTCGCCTATCGATGGACGTGCTGGTCAGCGTTTGGTTGACGTTGGCAACATCGTACATCCCGGTAGTTCTTCAGCGAGCAATGCTGCCGGGAGTGGCGCTCCGGCGACCGAGAACACACTGTTGGTGATTGAAAGACTAGATCCGATTTATGCGGATTTCACGATCTCGCAAAACCGGCTGTCTGAAGTTCAAACTCAGATGAAAGCGAATCGACTTACCACAGAGGTTCGTTTACCTGATGAACCAGACTCGCCCGTCATTGGACAGCTGACCTTTCTTAATAACGCCGTCGAAGATACGACCGGAACTGTAGGTCTGCGCGCCACCATTCCCAACTCAGCTCATCGATTCTGGCCAGGACGTTTCGTCAATATTCGCCTTGTCTTGAACACTATTCATCAAGCTGTGCTCGTGCCCTCGACTGCGCCCCAAATGTCAGCGAATGGATCTTTTGTTTACGTGGTCAAGCAAGACTCCACTGCCGAACAACGACCCGTAACGCTTGGGCAGCGACAGGGCGATCTCATCGTCGTTGAAAGCGGAATCTCTGCTGGTGAGCGTGTTGTTACGGTTGGGCAATTGGGAGTTACTCCCAATGGCAAGGTTCACATCCAGGAAAAACCGACTACGCCAGTCGCATCGACTGAGGCGAAGTAATGAATTTATCCGAACCGTTTATACGCAGACCCGTGATGACGGCGGTCTTGACGCTTTCAGTCATCCTTTTTGGGATACTGAGCTATCGTCAATTGCCCGTAAACGATCTGCCCTCTGTCGATTATCCAGTCATTCAGGTGACCGTTGGTTATCCCGGCGCAAGCCCTGACACCATAGCAAACAACATCGCCACTCCGCTTGAACGCTCGTTCATGCAGATCAATGGGCTTGAAGTAGTAACGTCAAAGAGCTCCCAGGGCATTGCTACGTTCACACTCCAGTTCGCGTTGGAAAAAGATATCGATGCCGCTGCGACAGATGTCCAGACGGCCATCTCCCAATCGCTGAGTAGTCTGCCTGCGGATCTTCCTTCTCCACCAACCTATTCAAAGAGTAATCCAAACGATCAGCCGATTATGTACATCGCGCTGACCAGCGACTCCGTCACGCGTGGTCAACTTTACGATTACGCGAGCACTCAGGTCGGCCAGCGGCTCAGCATTCTTCCCGGCGTTTCACGAATTAACGTTTATGGAACCAAGTCGGCGATCCGTATCAAAGCGAACCCATCTGCGATGTGGTCTCGCGGCATAACCATCGATGATCTCAGTGCAGCGATTCGAAGTGGAACGAGTTACACCGGCGCAGGTCAACTCGATAGCGGTTCTGGCACCGCGATACTGCGGCCGCAGGGTCAACTTGAAAACGCGGAGCAATACAGCAATCTGATCGTCGGCGGAAACGGTCAGGCGCCTGTTTACCTGCGCGACGTCGCGGAGGTGAAGGATTCGGTTCAGGACGAACGCGTGAACATGCGATTTTGGGCGCGAGGTTACGACATTCCGTCCGCAACCGTGATCGTAGCCGTCAATCGTCGGGCTGGAGCAAACGCTGTTGAGGTTGCGAAGAGCATCCGCGAAATCCTGCCCCAGGTCAGTGCTCAATTACCCGGCTCGATCCGGGTAACGCCAATCTATGATCGGTCGTTAAGCATTGTTCATTCTGTGGCTGACGTGCAGATGACACTGATCATCGCATTTATCCTCGTTGTTATTGTCATCTTCGCTTTCCTTGGTCGCGCAACCGACACGCTGATCCCGACGGTTGCCCTTCCTTTGTCTCTACTAATCACTTTCATGGCGATGCACATTCTGGGCTATAGCCTGGACAATCTATCGCTCATGGCGTTGACGCTGGCAATCGGTTTCCTGGTAGACGATGCGATTGTGTTCCTCGAAAACACTGTGCGCCGAATGGAACATGGAGAGGGACCTTTCATAGCTGCTCTGAACAGTGCCAAAGAGATCAGCTTCACGATCATGTCGATGACGATTTCGTTGGCGGCAGTGTTTATTCCGCTGGTGTTCATGACCGGACTGGTTGGGCGCATCTTCCGTGAGTTCGCAATCACGATCGTTATAGCGATTTTTGCTTCTGGTCTTGTGTCACTAACACTGACGCCTTTGATGTGCGGGCGGCTCCTGAAGGCGCGCGGCGAAGGCATGAAGAAGACCTGGATGGAGCGCATCATTGGTGGAATAGAGAAACGCGTGCTCGCGCTTTATGGTGGATCGCTGTGGTGGTTCATCAAGCATCGATGGATATCGCTGGCCATCTGGGTTGTCTGTTTGGCTGGAACAATCGGACTATTTTTATTAGTACCGAAATCGTTTTTGCCACCGGGCGACAGCAGTGTGATCTTCGGCGCCTTCATCGCGCGCGAGGGGTCTTCTCCAGCGCAGATGCGTGAGTTGCAGAATCGCGTGGACGAAAAGCTTCACGAGGATCCAAATGTAATGACCGACTTCACACTGACTGGCGCTACAGGCTTCCTCGCGTCGAACCAGGGAATAACGTTTACGCTCATCAAGCCTCCTGAAGAACGAAAACCAATTCAGGAAGTTACCGCTGAGATGATGGGCAAGCTCAATACAATTCCCGGAGTGTTTACATTCCTCAGGCCCTTCCCAGTTCTGGAGATCAGCACAGGTGTAACAGCTCAAACGCAAGGGCAGTATGGTTTCGCTGTATCTGGTGCGAATCCAAGCGAGGTTTACGACGTTGGACAAAAGTTACTTGGCAAGTTAATGACATATCCGGGCTTTCTGACGGTCTCTTCGGATTACTTCAGCAACACACCAAACGTAAACATCGACATCCGTCGCGAACAGGCAAAGACTTACGGCGTCTCTGAAGCGAGAATCCTGACTCTGCTGCGTAACGCTTACTCGCAAAATTATCTGTACCTGATCAAGAAACCGGAAGATCAGTATCAAGTAATTCTCGAGATTGCTGATGAGTCTCGAGCTCATCCCGAAGATCTCGCACAGTTGTACATTCGATCCGACGACGGCAAGCGTTTGATCCAGCTTGGTGAACTTGTAACGTGGAGAACAACACTTGGTCCCCAGACAGTGAATCACTTGAATCAGTTCACGAGTGTGACACTGTTCTTCAACCTGAAACCCGGTGTCGCACTTGGAGACGCAACTAATTTCATTACCAAAGCAGCGAATGAAGTCGTGCCGCCCGGCGTACGAGGTGAACTGGTTGGTGAGGCCCAAACGTTTTCGAGCACAGTGACAAGTCTTACCTTGTTAATGGGGTTGGCTGTCTTCGTGATGTACGTAATCCTCGCGATTCTTTACGAGAGTTATGTTCATCCGCTGACGGTGTTATCCACATTGCCGACAGCGCTCGTGGGCGGTTTGTTAACACTTTTAATTTTTCGTCAGGAAGCATCGCTCTATGCATTTGTTGGGATGTTCATGTTGATGGGGATTGTAAAGAAGAACGGCATCATGATTGTCGACTTTGCACGTCAGCGTGTAGATGCGGGTGAGAGAGCTGACATTGCAATTCATGACGCGAGCATGGACCGCTTTCGTCCCATCCTAATGACAACGTTGGCTGCCGTGTTTGGGGCGATGCCGATCGCAATTGGCATGGGGGCCGATGGTGCCTCTCGTCGACCGCTTGGCATGGTGGTGGTGGGCGGCCTGGTGATTTCGCAATTCATCACGTTGTACATCACTCCAGTGATCTACCTCTATCTCGAACGCTTCCAGGAAAACGTGCTGGATCGCACTGCTTTCTTCGGTACTCGCCACCTGGATACGCCTGGACATGAAAGACCGCAACACCAACCCACACCGTCGGATGTTTCCGCTGGAGATTGAGACTTCCCTTAAGTGAGTTTCGTGTGATTCGCGGATCGAGCGAACCACCAATCACACGAAGAACACGAAACAACAGCAAGGATTAGGACAAGCCCCTCAAAAACAACAGTTGCACTTTGAAAATTTTTCTGCTTTGCTGTCGATTCCGAGGCTGGCCATTCGACATAATCACGCAGGGTTTGAGTTACTTCCACTCTATTAGTAATTCGGCGTAACCAAACTCATTTGTGGCCGTTATTACAAACAGGCGTGTTTTGGGTGAACCTTTGCTGCTCGACTGCGTACAACTGCTAACTAACCAACGCCGCGTTTTAGTGCTAATCAGGTGAACCAGAAATGAAATTCGCCAAGCTTGTTTTCAAGAATATTCTGCGAAACAGATTGCGAACTCTGCTGACTATACTGAGTCTCGTCGTTTCCCTGTTTCTTATTGTGACGCTGGGAACCATACTGACTGAGTTTGAGCGTAATACGGAGGAGTCTAATCCACTCAGGCTCGACACGAGACATAACGTGTCGCTCGGGTTTCCCATGCCCATGGCTCATTTGCAGCGCATTCGGGCCGTACCGGGCGTTAAGGATGCGATGGAGTTGAACTGGTTCGGTGGAATCTACAAAGACGAGCGGAACTTTTTCGCGAACTTTGCAGTCGATGCGAAGCGATTAGGAGGAATATTCACCGAACTAAAAATGTCAGCTGCTGAGTGGCAGGCATTCATAAACGACAAACAGGGTGCCATTGTCGGACAAAAGCTAGTGACGCTCTACGGTTTCACTCCTGGTCAACGAATCACACTGAAGAGCCCCATTTACAACCAGAGCGTCGAATTCGTGATTCGCGGAGTCTGCACGGGGGGTGATGAGAAGACACTCTTCTTTCACAGTGACTACATTAACGAGCTTCTTCCTGCATGGGCCAAGGATCAAGCAAGCATTTTCAGTATTCTGGCAAACACGCCAGAGGACGTGCCACGCATTGCACAGGCTGTCGATTCGATATTTGTAAACTCTGACGCCCCAACCAAAACGGAAACGGAAAAAGAGTTCGCGCTCAGCTTCCAGTCGATGATGGGCGGTGTGAAACAGTTTATGTTGTTGGTGATGGGAAACACGATGGCGATGACTGTCCGCGAGCGAACAAAGGAAGTAGGGACACTGAAGGCAATCGGTTTTCAGAGAGGAACGATTGCCGGTCTATTTTTGGCTGAGGCGGTGGTGTTAGCTTTCATTGGCGGAGTGATTGGTGTTGGCGGTGCGGCATTACTTTATCGATCATTTCCGTTCGGCACTTACATCCCGTTTTTCTCCAAGTTCATTCCTACGGAAACAACCTTGTTAGCTGCATTTTTGCTGGCACTCGTGGTTGGGCTGGTCAGCGTCGCTTACTCTGCTTATAGAGTTTCTGGCCTGACAATCGCCGAAGCATTGCGGAGCACTGAATAAGATGGCGCTACCTCTCAAGTACAACCTACGAAATATCATCGTGCGCAAAGGAAGCACTCTCGCGACCGCGTTCACCATTGGACTTACGGTCGCCGTGTTTCTCCTCGTAATGGCTCTCGCCCGAGGCATCGATTCAACGCTGGCCAGTAGTGGTGAGCCACTGAACATGATAGTTCTGCGCGAGGGCAGCACCGCCGAACTCAATAGCAGCATCACCCAGGAAAACTTCAAGGATTTGATGTATCTGGATGGCGTGGCCCGCGAGAATGAGCAACCCCTTGCCGCAGGCGAGAACATTACATTGATCTACAAGGCGCGCAAAGGAATGAGCCAGGGTTCGAACGTCACTATTCGAGGTGTTGGACCCATGTCGTTCAAGTTGCGTTCAGGATTCAAGGTAGTTGCGGGTCGATTGTTTCAACCTGGCTTGACTGAGGCTGTAGTTTCAAAACGAATTGCTGAACGGTTCCAGGGTCTCGAGATTGGCGATAAGTTTCGCATTCAAACAACGGACTACACAGTCGTAGGACTTTTCGATTCTGCAGGTAAGGCATTCGAATCAGAGATTTGGGTTGATATCAATTCGCTGGCAAGCACAACCAAGCGGACTGACTCTTTTTCCATCGCGTTACTGCGCGTCAAAGATCAAAACGTGTTGAATGCTCTGACCAAACGAATTACTGACGATCCAAAACTGCATTTGAAAGCGACATCCGAGCGTTCGTTTTATGAAGAACAACAAGGTCAAGCCTCGGGAGCCCTGAAGGCGTTAGCAGTTTTCATAACCTTCATCATGGCGGTAGGAGCTGGCTTCGCAGGCATGAACACAATGTACGCCGCAGTAGCCCGAAGAACGAAAGAGATTGGTACGCTCCGTGTTCTTGGCTTCGGCAGACTCAGTATCCTGGTTGCATTTCTTTTGGAGTCGGTTGCTATTGCTTTGCTGGGGGCCGCGATCGGAATCCTGCTGTCATTGCCCTTGAATTTTGTTTCAACCGGCACGTCGAACTGGGTAACGTTTAGTGAGATAGCTTTTAACTTCCGCGTCACACCCGACTTGATGATCTGGGCGTTGACGTTTGGGGCCGTGATTGGTTTTGTCGGATCGCTTTTCCCGTCGATTCGAGCATCACGATTCAAGATTGTCGATGCGCTGCGGGCATGAGGTTTGTCGGTCATCAATAGTTCCTATAGGTCTTATCGGTCCTATAAACCACAACTGAATATGGCCACGACCAATACAAAATCAAAAGAAGAGCAGGAAGATCTAAACAAGCGTCTCCGAAGCTTAAAGATCGATCGTGGTCCTGCGCCTTCACCAACAGCGAAGCAGGGCCCGCCGAAGTTACTGTTTCTACTCATCGCCGTAGTACTTGCCTTGCTTGCTTTCGGTTATCTCTATTTGTTCACGGGAACTAAAAGTATTTCCGCAGCTCCAGTTCGAACCGATAACGGCGCGCCATCAGCAGGCGAGAGCGTGCTTTCGGCTTCAGGTTACGTTGTCGCTCATCACAAGATTGCTGTGGGAGCGAAAGTAATGGGCCGTGTCGCCTGGATTGGCGTGGAAAAGAGCGACAACGTTCAAGCAGGGCAACTACTCGTCAGGCTGGAAGACACCGAGTTTCGCGCGCAGGTAAATCAGGCGACAGCCAATCTCGCTGCGGCACAAGCTCGTTTGGATCAACTCAAAAGCGGTTCACGTCCACAGGAGAAATTGAAAGACAAAGCTGGTGTAATCCAGGCTGAAGCAAATCTGAAAAACGCTGAGGCGGCGTATCAACGAGCTGAAACTCTGTATCGCAACGGGGTAGTTTCAAAAGCAGAATTGGATAATGCGCTCGCGCAACGCGACACTGCCGCCGCCCTTGTGGAAGCTGCCAAACAATCAAGCGCCATGACGGACATTGGTCCACGCGCCGAAGAGATACGGGCCGCACAAGCGCAGGTGCAGCAGATGAAAGCCGCACTTGATTATGCTCAGACTCAACTTGCCGCAACTGAAATAAAAGCACCCGTAGCTGGAACCGTGCTGGAACGAATCGTCGAGCGAGGTGAGATGGTTAGTCCTTCAGCCTTCGGCGGCTCCGGTGCGCGCACATCAGTTGTCGACCTCGCAGATTTGACGGACCTGCAAATTGAGCTCGACATCAGCCAGTCGGATTTCGCCCGGCTAAAGATGGGTCAAAAGGCCGAAATTATTCCAGATGCTTTTCCGAATCTTCGGTATTCCGGCTACATCGCAGAGATCGCGCCGGAAGCGAATCGCGCAAAGGCGACGGTCCAAGTCAAAGTCAAAGTCGAGAATCCGAACGAGCACTTGCGTCCGGAGATGAATGCACGAGTCAACTTTCTTTCTGACAAACCGGCAAGTAACGGTGGACAAGTCGTAACACGAGTACTCGTCCCTAAGACTGCCGTCGTAAAGAAGGACGGGTCGACGTTTGTATTCGTCGTCAAGGGTAACAAGGTCGAACAGCGAACAATCAGAACAGGCGACGAGTCAGGCGACGCGTACCTTGTCCTGGATGGCCTCGGCGGAAATGAAACTGTGGCGGTCGCGGGTGTTGAGAAATTACGCGATGGAGATCGAGTAAAGATTCAGTAGGTTGGGAGTGAAGAAACTATGGCTGCACCAATAGTGCAAGTTCACAACGTTAGCAAACGATTTTCTCGCGATGGCTTTGAAGTCATCGCCCTGGATGACGTGGATTTGGAGATCCAGGAAGGTGATTTCTTTGCTTTGATGGGACCGAGTGGGTCCGGAAAGTCTACGCTGCTTAATCTCCTCGCGGGCATCGATCGCGTCACGGAAGGTGAAGTGATCGTAATGGGCACTCATCTGTCGAAATTGAATGAGAGTCAATTGGCAGTTTGGCGCAACACGCACATTGGTTACATCTTTCAGACTTTCAATCTGGTTCCCGTGCTCACTGCATTTGAAAATGTCGAATTACCTTTGCTGCTGACAAAACTCAGTAAGGCGGAACGGAAGAAGAACGTTGAAACTGCTTTGGAACTGGTGGGTCTTTCCGACCGCATGCATCACCAACCAAAACAACTCTCAGGCGGTCAGGAACAACGCGTTGCTATTGCCCGCGCCATCGTTACTGATCCTGATCTCATTCTTGCGGACGAACCGACCGGAAACCTTGATGCACGTTCCGGTGAAGAGATCTTACAAATACTCTCGACACTAAACCGCGAGTTGAAGAAGACGATCATGCTGGTGACTCACGATCCACACGCAGCCAGCTTCGCAACTCACGAGCGGCACCTTGAAAAGGGTGTGCTATCCGAGCGTGCTGCTGTGGCTTGAGTTTTATCCGCAGATTACACAGATTACGCAGATTTTTTTACTGACTGCGGAGGATTCAGTGTCCCCTGGTTTGGATTTCTTTGCGCTACCTCTGTGTTCTCTGTGTCTCTGTGGTGGTTGCTCGTGCATTCCTTTAACCACAGAGACACAGAGAACACAGAGGCTGTAAAGAGAAATCCAAATTAGGCGAGGATTCAGTCTCGTTGCGTCTCTTCAAAAAATCTGCGTAATCTGTGTAATCTGCGGATAAAGCTATTTCGCGAAGCTCTGAGGCAAATCCGCAACGGTATAAGCGACGACCGCCATCGTTGCCACGCACAGCGCTAAATCTTTCGGATCGATTTTGTCCAGTGTATCTGCCTGAGTGTGGTGGATATCGAAATAGTGAGCACCGTCCACATCTAAACTCGCGCCAATCACACCGTCGCGCATGATCGGTCCGATGTCAGAACCGCCACCGTTGTCCGCGACCCGATCCGCAGCAATGCCTGAGAGCAACTTCAAAATCTCTTTCAAGTTTGCGCGAGCTTGCAGAGGCGCGGTGTCCACTAGACCGAATCCCTGCGGGCGCGCAATACCGGAATCCGATTCGATTGCAAAGATGTGCTTCGTAAGTTCATTCGCGTGCGCGTCGCGATAACCTAATCCTCCACGCCCGCCGTTTTCCTCGTTCGTCCAGAGCACTACTCGAATCGTTCGTCGTGGACGCAGTCCTAACTCCTTCAACAACCTGACGGCTTCCCACGACACTATGCAACCACCACCATCGTCGTTCGCGCCTTGTCCAACATCCCACGAATCGAAATGGCCACTCACCAGCACAATCTCATCAGGTTTCTCAGTTCCCTTCAATTCACCGATAACATTTGCAGACTCCGCGTCAGGCAGAAACTTCGCCGTCATCTTCAAACGCACGGTGACCCGCTCACCGCGTTCCTGCATACGTTGAAGTAACTCTGCACCTTCGATTGTGATTGCTGCAGCCGGAATCTTTGTGATGCTTTCGTCGTATCGGAGCGCGCCGGTGTGCGGCGTCTGCAAGCTAACAGGTGTGATGGAACGGACCAGGGTGGCGACCGCACCGTAACGCGCTGCTCGCGAAGCACCAGCACCCCGATAAAGAACCGTCGCGCCGTAAGTGGTGAAAGGTGCGTTATAAACAACGATCTTGCCGCGTACCTTTTCGCCAAATGCCTCCAACTCATCGAAGTTGCGCACCACAACAACTTCAGCTGTGATTCCTCCTTCGGGTGTTCCAAGACTATTTCCAAGTCCGAGCATTGTGAGCGAGCGCGTCACCGGCGAAATCATTTCCAAACTCTCTTCGCCGCGTACCCAGTGTGGCACCATCACTTTCTCGGCACGCACATTGTCGAGTCCGTCCTTCTTCATCTCCGCAACCGCCCACTCGATTCCCCGCTCTAAGGCTGCCGAACCGCTGAGGCGATTGCCGATGTGATCGGTCAGATATCCGAGTCGCTCGTAGGCTCGTTTACTGGTAAGTGCTGCTCCAATAATTCTGCCTGCGGCGTTGCGGTAGTCGTCGATTCTCACCGTCGCCGGCGGCAATGGCGTAGGAGTTGGTGTCGGCGTCGATTGAGCAGACACCTCAACTGTGGTTGATGATGGTCTCGTAGGTGTTTGAGTTACTGCTTGCTTTCCAAACTGCGTGAGACATACAGAGATCGACAAAAGTGCGAAGATTATTCGAAGACGCACGCGCGCGGTTCCTTTTCTTGGACGAGTTCATGAGAACGTAAGACGGACAGGGCGAGAACGCAGTTTATCGCAAGAAACCCCCGTCGAACAGAAGCCAGCACCGGTTAAATTGACCCTTGCTCCTTTGGCAACCCACCAGGGTACTGTTCGACGGGGGCGGCCGAGGACGGCCGCGCTCCGACTGAAGAGCTTTCGTGTGTTAGGGGTTGGTGCTTCTGTTCGACGACGACTGAAAGAACCTGGAAGTCGTGGATTAGGTAAGTTGAGTTGTGTAATCTGTCTACGCCTAACTCTGACACCTGGAGGTCCTCCGATGCTTAGCCACCTGCCCTTCAAACCAGCGCTCGTCTTGTTGTTGTTTGTAACCACCAGCTACGCACAAAACGGTGGCACCGCAGCAATTGACGAGTATGTGCGCGCGGAAATGGCCAGACAACGAATCCCTGGTATTGCGCTGGCTATCGTTAAGAATGGGCAGGTTGTCATCGCGAAGGGATACGGTCTTTCAAACGTTGAGCATCAGGTGGCGGTGAAACCAGAAACGATCTTTCAGTCAGGCTCTGTGGGCAAACAGTTCACGGCAACGGCAGTGATGATGCTGGTTGAACAGGGCAAGGTCGGTCTGGATGAAAAGATCAGCAAGTATCTGGGCGAAGTTCCTGAGTCATGGAAAGACATGACCGTGCGGCATCTGCTTACTCACACTTCAGGCATGACAGACTATCCCGACGACTTCGATTTCAGACGCGATTACACCGAAGACGAACTTCTAAAGCGGGCCCAGGCAATCACACCAGCGTTCAAGCCGGGCGAGAAGTGGCAATACAGCAACATCGCTTACCTGACGTTAGGCATTCTCATTCACAAAGTCACCGGACAGTTCTACGGAGACTTTCTTCAAGATCGTGTCTTCAAGCCCCTGGGTATGACGTCGACGCGAATCATTAGTGAAGCAGACATCATTCCCAATCGCGCGGCGGGTTATCGCATTGAGCAAGATCAGTTGAAGAATCAAAACTGGGTATCGCCCACTCTAAATACAACTGCCGATGGCGCGCTTTACTTCAATGTTCTGGATATGGCGAAATGGGACGCCGCCCTCTATGGAGAAACTCTTTTGAAGCAAACAAGTCTCCAGCAGATGTGGACACCGGTTAGATTGAACAACAACAAAACCTATGACTACGGATTTGGTTGGGGCGTGTCTCAAATTAATAACCACCGGCTGATCGAGCACGGAGGCGCGTGGCAGGGATTCACTACCTATATCGGTCGATATGTTGACGACAAGGTGACAGTCATCGCTCTCGATAACCTGGCCGGTGCAAATCCGGGCAAGATCGCTCGACATGTAGCAGCGATTTATAACCCCGACCTTGGTCGCCGAGCAATCCTCGACAAAGAACCACAGGTAGCCGCCCTTGTTAAGGACTTGATGCAGCAATTTCGAGAAGGAACTGCTGACGAGAACCTGTTTACTCGCGAGGCTCGAGCCGATGTGTTTCCAGCGCGCGCACAACGAATCGCGCGACTGCTAAAGGTTTTAGGACCAGCAAACAAATTTGAATTGGCTGAGCGGTCGAAAGATGGTGAGCGAACGTATGGTTACCAGGTGACGTTTCAAAATGGATCGCGCTTCTTCAGGATCACTCTTACCGCCGATGACAAGATTTCAGATCTCGCCTTCATAGATGACTTCTGAATTAAATCAATAAAACAATCAAACCAATCAATATCAACAAGAAGCCGAGCGCTACAACAATTCCCAGCACGAGATTCGAGGTCAGTACCAGGTACGACTCGCCGGGATCGTCCGAGTTGTAATGCACAAGCACTTCACCTGGAAATGTCTCGGCCTGCTTCTGTGCCCACTTTTTCGAACTGTGTCTCGGAAGTTGTATGCGTCTCGGATGGATCGCATCGTTGATGAAGTCTGCTCCGTTTACCTGATATGAATATTTCACCAGCGGCGAATAACGGAACGCACTCGCGCTGAGGGAGGCTATATTTGGCCGATACGTTCCGCGTTCGATAACTTTACCCGGCGTTGTTTTCCAACCACTCAAGAGCCGCCGATTCTTCAATTGTCGAAGGCCGGTCCAAAGACCCACTGAACCCAGTAATAAACTAAAAATGCCGGCAGCGATTTTTTCCATGGTGGCCGCGTATTCTATGAGTCTCATGAAGAAACGGCGAGTCCTGAGAACGAAAACGTACTGCGACCTTCACAATGGGCAAGGGCTTTGCTTCAAACGTCACACTTAGCTCGCTCAGCAAATGTTTTCTGGTTCGTGTTGTTTCGTGTGATTTCGTGGATCGTTGCTTTGGTCGGGGAAACCAGACGATCCACGAAATCACACGAAAGAACACGAAACGTTACTTTTCAGGCAAAGCTATCGACAGGCAGGCCAGGACGCCTGCGCTTCCAGCACGTTGCAGTTGATTCAATTTCTTGAGAATCTTTAACCACACATGCATCCGTAAAAAGTGCGGGGTTCTATACGGGCCTCGGATCAGTGTCGAAAAACTGCGGCGCTTACACAGATCGAAAGTACAAGAGGAGAAAGACATGGCAAACGTAAAACCAATTCCCGAGGGCTACCATTCGGTGACGCCCTATCTGATTATCGATGGCGCTTCCGCCGCAATCGATTTCTATAAGAAGGCGTTCGGAGCAATTGAGCTATTTCGCATGGATCACGGCGGCAAGGTCGGCCATGCGGAACTCAAGATCGGTGATTCGCCAATCATGCTTGCCGACCAACAACCGCCCGACTACGTTAGTCCAAAGGCACTCAATGGCACTCCAGTGAGTCTGATGATTTACGTTGAAGACGTCGACACGATTTACAACCGGGCCATAGGAGAAGGCGGAGTTGAGATGAAAGCATTGCAGGACCAATTCTATGGCGATCGTTCGGGGACGTTAAAGGATCCGTTCGGTCACATTTGGACTGTGGCAACGCACAAGGAAGATGTCACGCCGGAAGAGATTGAAAAACGGCTTGCTGCAGCGCACAAAGCTTCAGCGTAACGATCGGATCGAGCTGAAACCGAATCCTGTATGCTGAACTGACTTTTCCATAAGGTCTGCACGCAGGGATTGTTCTCTGTGTAGCCCTGTGTCTCGGTGCCTCTGTGGTGAAGTCGGCGCGTTATCACCACGGAGACACAGAGCTACACAGAGAATAATCCTTGCGTGCAGAAACTGCTTTTTGGTTCAACGTTGATCGATTCTTGTCAGAAATCAAGAAGTTGGCGGTTTGTTACTCAGATCAACTCATGTCGTCCTCAGACCTGTGTAATCCGCGTTCAATCTGTGGAAGGTTCGTCTGACAAGATCTTTGCCAACTTGTGCGCGTCGATGTTTCCGCCGGAGACGATACAAACGATTTTGCCTGAGCCTGCCTTTCCGGAAAGTGCACATGCAACCGGACATGCGCCCGCACCCTCAGCTACAACTCGGTTTCGCTCCACTAACAATCTAACCGCTGCTGCAACCTCCTGAAGCGTCGCGACCAACGCACTGTCAATCAATCCTTTCGCTCGCTCAAACATGTTGGGAAACACACGCTTCGCGCCGATTCCGTCTACGAACGATGGTTGGTAGTCAACTTCCGTCGGTTCACCTGCGCTAATTGATGCTGCTAAGGGCGCAGCCG
>Ga0310810_10004002_pt1 | contig 16216 bp, 12 predicted proteins | sample NCmetagenome_FD_207641 | JGI IMG/M metagenome (GOLD analysis project Ga0310810, IMG submission 207641) | Soil microbial communities from experimental microcosm in Duke University, North Carolina, United States - NC | ecosystem: Engineered > Artificial ecosystem > Soil microcosm > Unclassified ... | reverse complement strand
GCGCTGTTCAGCGCATTTTTAGTTAAATTTACAGACTTCACGATTTTTGCATTCGTTGATAATTTCTGTGGCTGGTCTGAATAGGTGTCTATGGTTGGGCTTGGCTTTTGTACGACAAGATCAATCCCTTTAATGACGGCAGCCGTGCAGCCAATTGCGCCTGCCATAATACCAAGGATTGCCATAAAGGGTTTTGCAAGCAGTAAAACTGTGATGACACCCGCAGTGGATAATGCACCAATACATCCAGAAATAGCAGACTCAATAGCCTGTTTTTTTAATTCATATTTCTGTGATGGATCAGTGGTTTTGGCAGCCTTGACGCCAAAGTATATCGCTGAGCCTAAATTATATAACGATTTAAAACCGAAGGCGCATGCGATAACAGCCGGGCCCGCAACAGCGAATGCTGCGGCAGCAATGAATCCGCCAAGTATTGATGCAGTCAAGGCTGCTGCACAAACAAATTCGATAATTGCTTTTGCCGTTAATTGACCAGGAAAATTTTTGAGATATGCTTGCCGCAAAGTAAGTGCACTGACAATCCATGATGATATGAATGCTATTGGCAGCAATGCGAATTTTAAAATGCTTTCAAAAAGCGGTTTGAAGACAGTCGCAAAGTAAAAAATAAGAGAGAGATCAAGTGTATCCATAGCGAGAACACTTGAAATTCCAATACCGGTTTTACGTATTTTTTCTTTCGTTACCGCATCCATGTGACACTCCTTTTTATTTATTCACTGTATGCTACGGCTGATAATTGAAAAAAAGCAATATGAAATTAATGGATATTTCACTATTCTATTCATATTGTTTGAATAATAACGTGACTTGACACATTGTCATGAAGAAAAAATAATCAGGGAATTGGTATGACTAAAATTGGTACTCCGTACAAAAAATCAGCGACAAAATTTTTATTACTTGGTTCTGGCGAGCTTGGTAAAGAAGTGGCAATTGAGGCACAACGCCTTGGTGTTGAAGTGATTGCGGTAGATAGATACGCGAATGCTCCAGCAATGCAAGTCGCGCATCGCAGTCATGTTATATCCATGCTGGATGCCGCGGCATTGCGAGATGTGATAGAACAGGAAAAGCCGGATTTTATCGTTCCTGAGATTGAAGCAATATCCACGGATACACTCGCCGAACTGGAGAGAGAAGGATATTGTGTTGTGCCAACTGCGCGCGCAGTGCAAATGACAATGAACCGCGAGGGGATACGACGTCTTGCTGCAGAAGATTTAAATCTTCAAACTTCACCATATCGATTTGCTGCAAACAAAGATGAATACACAAATGCAGTAAATGAAATTGGCATGCCATGCGTAGTTAAGCCTGTCATGAGTTCATCAGGGAAAGGGCAGAGTGTCGTACGCTCTGCAAGCGATTTAGGCTCAGCCTGGGAAATATCGCAGACCGCTGGCAGGGCTGGCGCGTGTTCTGTGATTGTTGAAAAGTTCATTCCATTTGATTATGAGATTACATTGCTGACCGTCAGACATGTTAACGGTACAACATTTTGCGCTCCTATCGGGCATACACAAGTAAATGGTGATTACAGGGAATCTTGGCAGCCCCATCAAATGCCGCCACATATTCTGACTGAAGCTGAGCGCATGGCAAAAATCGTTACGGATGCTTTGGGCGGCTATGGTGTTTTTGGTGTAGAATTTTTTATTCAAGACGAAAAAGTATTTTTCAGTGAAATTTCACCGCGGCCGCATGATACTGGAATGGTTACACTTATTTCCCAGGATTTATCAGAATTTGCATTGCATGTGCGTGCAATCTTGGGGCTGCCGATTCCAGTATTACGTCAATTTGGGCCTTCCGCATCTTGTGCAATGCTGGCGTATGGCAATGGCGATGAAATTAGTTATTCGAATATTGGCAATGCGCTTAATCGTGAAGATACTCATATCAGGCTATTCGGAAAGCCGGAAGTGCGGGGTGAGCGGCGCGTTGGTGTCGTATTAAGTCGCGCAGATTCAATAAGGGCTGCCAGGGAGAAAGCTAGCTCTGCATGTGGAGAAATTAAAATAGAGATAAAATGATTTTTCTGGTAATATTTCTTGCAATGTCAACATGGAGGTTAACATGCGAAAGTATATACCTGCTTTATCTATTCTCGCTTCAGCATTGGCGCTCGCTACAAATCCAGTTAATGCTTGTACTGATATCACTCTTACTGCGAAAGACGGCTCACAGATTGTCGCCCGCACGCTAGAGTTTGCGATGCCGATGAATTCCAGCATTGTTTCTAACCCACGCGGTACAGCGTATGCCCCGACAGCCCCGGACGGTAAGCCGGCAATGAGTTGGAAAGCTAAATATGGTTATCTTTTCGTAAACGCATTCGATCAAAGCTTCACTGTTGACGGTATGAATGATCAAGGCCTTGCATTTGAATATTTATATCTTCCAGGATTTACGACGTACCAGACTGTGCCTGCTGGTAAAGATGCACAGGCAATCCCATATTATAACTTTGGCGACTGGGTGCTGGGTAATTTTAAATCTGTCGATGAAGTGCGGCAGGCGCTGACTTCAATCTATGTATACGAACAATCGCTGCCTATCGCGGGTGGTATGATATTTCCACTACATGCTGCAATACATGATGCATCAGGCAAGGGTATTGTAGTTGAATTTGTGAATGGCAACATGAATGTTCATGACTATGTTGGCGTCATGACGAACTCGCCTCCATATGACTGGCAGGTATTGAATTTGCCGCAATTCTTCAATCTTTCCCCCTATAATCCCAAACCCATTATTGTGAGTGGTGTCGCTTATGGTGTGAATGGACAAGGCGCTGGTATGCTTGGGTTGCCGGGCGATATCAGTCCTCCATCACGATTTGTGAAAATGGCATTCATGCTGCAATATTCTTATCAGACTGATACTGCGCTGAAAGCTATCAATCTTGCTGAGCATATTATTAATAATGTTGATATTCCAGCAGGTATTGCACGTGAAAAAACAAATGATACTGATTCATATGAGACTACTCAGTGGACTGTTTTCAAGGATTTGACGCATAAGATATTTTACTATCATAGTTATGATGATTTAACACTGCGCTCCATTGACATGAATCAGTTGGATTTAACTGAAAAAGGCCAGCGTTTGTCGATACCAATTTCAAATCCGCCGACAATCATGGATGTAACAGCCAAGTATAAGTTGTCGCTCGCTAAACCTGCTGCACCCGCAGCTGCAGCTCCTGCTCCTGCAGCAGCGCAACCGCAAGCGAAAGCTGCGAATTAAAAATCAAATGCAATACCAAGTAACGGCCCGGACAACTTCATATCCCAGAGGTAACGTCCGGAGTCGTTACCGGTTTGGTAACTCTGTGTGAGACTGCGATAACCTAAATATATTGTTGGGTGTGTCGATAAAGATTGCGGTATATATCCAATTAATCCAACGAGATTATAGCTAAAATGTGTAGATGTTGAGTTACCGCCGACATCGCCAGCGAAAGTCAGTGACCATGCCGGATTGAATTTATAATCAAATTTGGCGCCAAGTATCGGATCAATCCAGTGCTGGTTATCCTTGTTATAGAAATTTATTGTTGGCAGTGCTGCATTTAATGAATTTTTATTATGAGTGTATCTGAGGCCGGTGTAAGGAGCGATATGCCAGCCGTTGTCGTTGTAAACAGTATAATAAATACCTGCGCTATATAAACCATAATGTGATCTTGCATTATAAGTTAATGCTCCATCCTTGCCGTCATCGGTGAGAGTTGCCATGACAGCATTAAAAAATAATCCCCAGGGTTCTTTGGTAGCTTCCAGCCACAACATGCCGGCGTAGCTGAGATGCTTCAGAATATCTGAAAAACTTGCATCTACGTGAGCGCGGCGCGGTCCGATTTGTGTTGTTCCATCCATGTTGATTGCCCATAAATATGGTGCAATACGGAACTTCCATTTGGTTTCAGGTGTGAGCGAAGTTGCCTCATCTGTGCCGGAATCTGCGTAAGCAATGCCGCTTGATAATGTTATGATGGTAAGCGCGCTTATTTGGAAAAATCTTTTTATTTTGCGAGAAGAAAATCCTGACATGACAACATCATCCTTGTGGGTTTGTTACATAATTTGTCAATATTATTAATTAGCCAAAGCGGTGGCAAGAAAAATCAAAAGTATTATTTTGGTGAGTGGTGATAATTCTGCGCGTCGTAATAAACAACGCGCAGATTATAGTGGCAGGTTATCTATTTAATGCAGGTGAAGAGGAAAAGGTTGCTTCTTCGATTTGCTTGTTTTCTACCGGTCTTTTTGATGCGCGAAAGTTATTAAATAAGGCCACAGGATTTTGAGCTAGTCGTTTAGTTTCGTCAAAAGCTTTGGCTGGACCATAAGTATTGATATCTTTAAATGCTCTTGTGGCTAATAGTAACGCTAATGCACCATCCATGTAAAAAGAGAGGTTAGTTAAACCGACATAGCTGAAAAATCTTGATGTCAAAAATAATGCAGCAGTGCCGCTGCTGTAAACATAGTCTGTTTTATTGGATTGTTCGGTTGATTGATCTGCTGGTCTTGATTGCATAAGTAATTCCTTTTTAATCTTGAATGTTGAAACAATTGGGTCAAGCGACCCTGTCCATCAATATAAAACGCAACCACTATAAACTTAATTATCGACAGAGTGCAAGAGACGGTAAATGTCATTCCCGCGAAAGCGGGAATCTCCCTCCGTTTGTTTACACGGTCAAATTAAGGAGGTCCCCGCTTTCGCGGGAATGACGGCATTATATAAATCACTTGATTACTAAAGAAAACTCCAGTAAAAATGGCAGTTCTTTTGTCTTTAGCCGCGAATGTGGCGGAACTGGTAGACGCGCTGGATTTAGGTTCCAGTGGGGTAACCCGTGAGAGTTCGAGTCTCTCCATTCGCACGTCTTGCTATCTATAAGAAAGACTTATAAAAAGTTAATTGTTTAGGGTGGATAAACCATGCAAGTTTCAGTTGAAAAAGTTAGCACCATTGAGCGCAAGTTGACCATAGTTGTTCCAGCAAATACCGTGGAAGAAGAGCTGTCCAAGCAAGTTACCCAGTTCGCTCAAAAAGCAAATATCAAGGGGTTCAGACCGGGTAAAGCTCCTGTCAGCTATATTAAGCAGCATTATGGCGAAGATATGCGCCGCGAAGCGATGGGTAAAGTAATTCAAAATGCACTATATAATGCATTGGTTGAGCAAAAACTCACTCCAGTCAGTACTCCGGAAGTTGAGCCAAAAATGATGCTGGCTGACCAGCCTCTGGAATTTGTAGCGTCATTTGAAATCATGCCGGAAATTACCAGCATTGAATTCAAAATGGATAAAATTGAAAAGCCAGTTACTGACGTAACTGATGAAGATCTGAATCGGGTGATCGATCAACTGCGTAAGCAATATACCAAGTGGAATGTCATTGATCGCGCCGCTGCTCTGAAAGATAGAGTCGTTCTTGAATACTACGCCATCTATGAAGGCAATGCAGATACAGAAAATAAAATTCAGAATTTCCCGCTGGAATTAGGCAGTAATGTAATGTTGCCAGGCTTTGAAGAAGGTCTCGTGGGCAGCAAGGCTGGTGATGAAAAGAAACTGAACCTGACATTCCCCGCTGACTTTGGCGACAAAGAACGCGCAGGTAAGCCAATTGAATTTGTGGTTACGATTAAGCAAGTCTTTGAAGCAGATATGCCGGAAATTGATGCGGAATTTGTGAAGCGTCTGGGTATCAAGAGCGGTGAGGCGGAAGAATTAATGAAGCAGATCCGTCAGTCTCTCGAGCAGGAACGTGATCGTCTGGTTAAGGAAAAATTGAAGGAACAGGTATTCAAAGCGCTTCTGGAGCAAAACCAGATGGATGTACCAAAAGCACTGGTTTCCCGTGAAGCCAAGAATATTCATGACGAAGTCTATCCTCAGCATCAGCACCACGACCATAGCCATCACTCAGATGAAGAATTATCTTCATTCAATGATGTGGCCAAGAAGCGTGTAACGCTTGGTCTTTTGATCGCCGAATATGCAAAAATGAATGAAATCAAGCCAGATGCGGCTCGTGTAGATGCTCGTATCAAGGAAATAGCGGCTGCTTACGAGAATCCGAAAGAGGTTATTGACTGGCTTTCATCCCAGGAAAGAAGAGGCGGAATCGAGGCACAAGTGATGGAAGACCAGGTACTTGACAAGCTCATGAATGGTGTAACAGTGTCAGATAAGACAATGAGTTATGCTGAATTAAAAGGTATTCGCATCTAGGTATATTCGTATATAATGATATAGAGTGATTAAGGAAATCTGCATGAATCAGGCCATCAAGGCAAACTTAGTTCCAATGGTTGTTGAACAAACCGCTCGTGGCGAAAGAGCTTTCGATATCTACTCCAGATTGCTTAAAGACAGGGTCATCTTTTTAGGCGGCCCAATTGATGATCATCTTGCAAACTTGATCGTCGCGCAGCTGTTATTTCTTGAGTCAGAAAATCCGGATAAAGATATATCTATATATATCAATTCACCAGGCGGTGTGGTCACTGCAGGGCTTGCGATTTACGACACAATGCAGTTCATCAAACCAGATGTCAGCACCATGTGTATCGGCCAATGTGCTAGTATGGGTGCTTTTTTGCTTGCCGGCGGCACAAAAGGCAAACGTTATTGTCTGCCTAATGCCCGCGTAATGATTCACCAGCCTTTGGGTGGTGTTCAGGGACAAGCATCTGATATCGCGATTCACGCAGAAGAAACGCTCAAAATCCGAGCCCGTTTGAACCAGATTTTGGCTAAGCACACTGGGCAGCCGGAAGATATCATTGCAAAAGATACAGATAGGGACAACTTCATGAGTGCCGAAAAGGCGCTCGATTACGGAATCATCGACAAGATTCTGGGACATCGTGCTGCAGTTAAGTAGCGAAGATGTGTATGGGCTTTCTGAATTTAAGAGCCTGTTCAATATCTCGAGGCTCAAGCGAAAAATATAGCCGATCATGCCGTTTTTTTGCAGCGAGGCTAGAGATATTGAACAGGCTCTCAGGCTAAGGGTTGATTTTCTTTAATTCGCCCTTACCTTAAAGGCTTATAAACTGAAGAGGCTTTATCTATGAACAATGACCAGCGCGGCGGCGGTAAAGATAAGGTATTTCATTGCTCTTTTTGTGGTAAGAGTCAACATGAAGTGCGCAAACTGATCGCGGGTCCGTCTGTTTATGTGTGTGATGAGTGTGTTGCGCTTTGCAATGACATCATCAATGAAGAAACAGGCGAAGACAAGCAGACATCACCTACTGAATCTATGCCAAGACTGCCTGCGCCTACAGAAATCTGTAAGACGCTGGATGAGTATGTTATTGGTCAAACGCAGGCAAAAAAAGTTTTGTCTGTTGCAGTCTACAATCACTATAAACGTCTGCGCAGCCACACCAAGCAAGATGACGTTGAACTGAATAAGAGCAACATTTTGTTAATCGGGCCTACCGGCAGCGGCAAAACCCTGCTTGCAGAAACACTGGCTAGATTGCTCAATGTTCCATTTGTTATTGCGGATGCAACTACTCTTACTGAAGCTGGATATGTCGGCGAAGACGTCGAAAGCATAATCCAGAAATTATTACAGCGTTGTGAGTATGATGTTGCGAAAGCGCAAATGGGTATCGTTTATATCGATGAAATCGACAAAATTTCCCGTAAATCAGAAAACCCATCCATCACTCGTGACGTATCAGGTGAGGGTGTGCAACAGGCATTGCTAAAACTGATTGAAGGCACGATAGCATCTGTTCCTCCGCAAGGCGGCAGAAAGCATCCGCAGCAGGAATTTATTCAAGTCGACACACGTAATATTCTCTTTGTTTGCGGCGGTGCGTTTGCGGGTCTGGAAAAAGTTATTCGTGACCGTTCAGAAAAATCTGGTATTGGTTTTTCTGCCGAAATTCACGGTAAGGAAGACTCTAAAACAATTGGTGATCTACTGAAAGAAGTAGAGCCAGCTGACTTAATCAAATATGGTTTGATTCCAGAATTAATTGGCCGTCTGCCGGTTGTGGCAACACTGGAAGAACTGGATCAGGATGCATTAATCAGTATTCTCACTGAACCAAAAAATTCATTGGTTAAACAGTACAAAAAACTGTTTGAAATGGAAGGTGTTACGCTAGAGTTTCGTGATACCGCTCTTCACACCATCGCCGAGCGATGCGTCGAAAAGAAAACTGGCGCGCGCGGTCTGCGTTCCATCATGGAAAAAACACTCCTTGATGTAATGTATGAACTGCCATCGTTAAGTCACGTTTCCAAAGTCATTATCGATGAGTCGGCAATACACGGCGAAACAAAGCCTATCATTATTTACGAAAATCAGCAGCAGCAACCGATTGCTGCGGATAAGTAAACATTTTCAAGTGCCTTACTGACGTTTCATGAATCGCGCTAACTGAACAATGGAGGAATATGCATGGTTGAATCGGCCCAAAGTATGACGAACACGCTGAGCATACCAGTTTTACCGCTTCGAGATGTAGTGGTATACCCATATATGGTTGTTCCGCTGTTTGTGGGGCGCGACCGATCTATCAAGGCGCTTGAAGTCGCAATGGCGGCTGACAAGCAGATTCTGTTGGTAACGCAAAAAAATGCTACCGACGATCAGCCTAATGAAAAAACAATACATAAAATTGGTACTCTCGCTACCGTTTTGCAATTGCTAAAGTTGCCCGATGGTACAGTTAAAGTATTGGTTGAAGGTGTGAAACGCGGCAACATCAAGCAATTCATCGAAAACTCAGAATACTTTCTGGCTGATGTTGAGCTGCTGGAAGATAAAAATATCGAGGATCGTGAAGTTGAGATTTTTGTTCGTTCACTCAAGTCGCAATTCGAACAATATGTAAAATTAAACCGTAAAATTCCAGCTGAAATTATGGCTTCTATCGTTTCAATTGATGATGGCAGCCGTCTCGGCGACACCATTGCAGCTCATCTAAGTATCAAGCTTGATGACAAGCAAAAACTGCTGGAAATGACTGACCTTGCCAAACGTCTCGAAAAATTAATGGGACTTTTGGAGAATGAAATTGATTTACTGCAGGTTGAAAAGAAAATTCGCGGGCGCGTGAAGCGTCAGATGGAGCGTACACAGCGCGAATATTATTTGAACGAACAAATCAAGGCAATTCAAAAAGAATTGAATGAAATTGAAAATGTTCCTAATGAGCTTGAGTCACTGGCTCAGAAGATTGAAAAAGCCGGCATGTCAAAAGAAGCAAAAGAAAAATGCGATATCGAGTTGAATAAGCTGAAGGCAATGCCTGCGCAATCAGCGGAAGCAACCGTTTCCCGCAATTATCTTGATGCCGTGCTTTCACTCCCATGGAGTAAATCTTCGCAAACGAAGATAGATCTCGCTGAGGCGGAAAAAATTCTCGATGCAGAACATTATGGCTTGAAAGAAGTGAAAGAGCGTATTGTTGAATATCTCGCAGTTCAAAAACGCGTTAAACAAATCAAAGGCCCGATTTTGTGTCTGGTTGGACCTCCAGGTGTTGGTAAAACATCGCTTGGCGAATCCATTGCACATGCAACAGGGCGTAAATTTGTGCGTATGTCGTTGGGCGGCGTGAGAGACGAAGCTGAAATACGCGGTCATCGCCGTACATATATCGGTGCGATGATGGGTAAAATTTTACAAAAGCTGGCTAAGGCTGGCACGAATAATCCATTGTTCCTGCTGGATGAAATTGACAAAATGTCTATGGATTTCCGCGGCGATCCGGCTTCCGCATTACTTGAAGTACTGGATCCTGAACAAAACCACGCATTCAACGATCATTACCTGGAAGTGGATTATGATCTTTCCAGTGTCATGTTCATGGCGACGGCAAATACTCTGGATATTCCGCCGGCATTGCGTGACCGTATGGAAGTCATCCGTATTCCAGGTTACACCGAAGATGAAAAAGTTAATATTTCATTACGCCATTTAATTCCAAAACAAATCAAGCAGGCTGGCCTTAAGGCTTCTGAAATTCAAATTCCTGCAGAAACAGTACACGGCATTATTCGCTATTACACGCGCGAAGCTGGTGTGCGTAATCTGGAACGCGAAATTTCCAAGATTTGCCGCAAGGTGGTGAAAGAAGTCTTGATGAAAACCAAGAAATCGGCAGCCATTGTTAGTCCTGATGATCTTGAACATTATCTCGGCGTGCGTAAATTCCGTTACGACATTGCAGAGCAGCAAGATCAGATCGGCCAGGTGAAAGGGCTTGCATGGACTGAGGTGGGCGGTGAACTTCTCAGTATTGAAGCCATTGTCCTTCCTGGTAAAGGTAAAACCATTTACACGGGGCAGCTGGGTGAAGTAATGCAGGAATCGATTCAGGCAGCGCTCTCAGTTGTTAAGGCGCGTTTTGATTTGCTTGGCGTGCCGAAAAACTTTTTTGATAAACATGACATTCATATTCACGTACCGGAAGGGGCGACACCTAAAGATGGTCCTAGCGCCGGTATCAGTATGTGTACTGCGCTGGTATCTGTTATTTCACAGCTGCCAATACGTGCGGATTATGCGATGACAGGTGAGATCACCCTGCGTGGTGAGGTGCTGCCAATCGGCGGATTAAAAGAAAAACTGCTGGCTGCACATCGAAGCGGGATTAAGAATGTCATCATACCTATTGAAAATGTGAAGGATTTAAAAGAAATTCCTGATAATATCAAGCAGGATTTGAATATCAAGCCTGTTCGATGGATAGATGAGGTTCTGAGTTCGGCGCTGATTGGGTACTCACCGCGTGTCAGCCGTAAGCTCAAAAAGGGCAAGGCATCACTGGTGGCATCTGTCAGCAAGAAGAGTAAGGGCCGTAAATCAGACGACAGGATAAGAACCCACTAACTTTGCTTGACACTCGTTTCAATGTATTGGTATAAATGCCATCTCGTTGCGAGCGACCAGCATCAAAGGAAATGATGCGGACTCGACAAGGTGGCATTCGGAATATTATTTAACCAAGGATAGAGAGATAAATATGAACAGAACAGAATTGATCGACTTTGTTGCTGAATCGGCTGAATTAACCAAGACATCTGCGGCAAAGGCAGTAGATGCGGTACTGGAAGGAATTACCAAATCTTTGCAAAGCGGCGACCCAGTTGTACTAGTGAATTTTGGTACGTTTACTGTTAAGATGCGCGCTGCCAGAGAAGGCCGTAACCCGGTGACTGGTGAAAAGATTCAGATTAACGCAGCAAAAGTTGTTGGCTTCAAGGCAGGGAAAGCGTTGAAAGATGCCGTTAAGAAAGAAGTAGCAGAGGAAGCATAAGTTGGAAATGGGTGCTTAGCTCAGCTGGTAGAGCATCGCCCTTACAAGGCGAATGTCGGGGGTTCGATCCCCTCAGCACCCAAGTTAGAAGATGGTAAGTAGTAATACATACCAATAATGAGTTTAGCAAGGAGTGGTAGTTCAGTTGGTTAGAATACCGGCCTGTCACGCCGGGGGTCGCGGGTTCGAGTCCCGTCCACTCCGAGTATTTAAGTAAAATCGTGTTAGATGGAAGGTGTATCCTGGTGACAAAGATACGTCTTTTCTCGTCATACAGAGAGCAAGTATGCTGCAAACCATTCGCGAACACACCCAAGGCTGGATCGCCGGAACAATCATCTCAATCATTATCCTTTCATTTGCTTTATGGGGGATCCATAGTTATTTTACGAGCGGCGGTGCGAACAATATCGTTGCGATAGTAAATGGTGTGGATATTTCGAAAGAACAGTTAACCATGGCGTATGAACGTATGCGCCGGCAAATGCAGACGCAATATGGTTCTGCTGCGCTTAAAGAAGATAATTCGTTAAAATCCCGTGCATTGAAAGGGATTGTTGAAGTCGAAGTATTGAAGCAGGCTTCTATTTCCCAGGGCTTCAGAATATCTGATCAGCAGGTTGATAACTATCTGCAAAGCATGCCAGAATTTCAGATCGATAATCAGTTTTCACTGGATAAATTTCAGGAAATTTTATCATCCACCATGCTGTCAATTAGCGAATTCCTAAATATTATTCGCACTGGTCTGCTCATTGATCAACCCAGATTAGGTACGATGCTGACATCATTTTCGCTGCCTGATGAAACCAGCGATACAATCGCCCTGGTGGATCAGGAGCGTAACATTGATTATCTATCCATACCGATGCAGTACTTTCTTTCACAGCCTGTAACCATCGCACCAGAACGCATTGAAGCTTATTACAATGAGCATCAGTCTGAATTCATGACACCAGAACAGGTGAACATTGAGTATGTTGAGCTGTCGCTGAAAGATTTGTATTCCCGATTTTCACCAACCGACACCATGCTAAAGAATTTTTACAATGAAAATATTAATTCTTACACGCAGCCTACGGCATGGAAATTGAGCAGCATTTTAATTGCAGTGCCCGCGAATCCGTCTACTGTTGACTGGCAGTCCGCACAGGCGAAAATGAGCAAGGTGATAGAATCATTGAATAAGGGCGGTGATTTTCAGGCAATGGCCAGACAGCATAGCCAGGTTTCCATACCTGCCGGAATGCTGGTATTGAATCAGGTTCCTGCTGATTTACAAAAAGCCACCGCCAGTCTGACTACCAGCGGCCAACTATCTGAACCAATCCGCACGGTACAAGGCATCGTTCTTTTGAAAGCCGATGATATTCGCGAGCCTAAAATCGAGCCGTTCGATCAAGTGAAAGATAAAGTGCGTGAAGCATATGTACGCCAGCATGCAGAAGAAAAATTTGCAGAAATGCGTGATCAACTGGCAGATTTGACTTATGCAAATCCAACATCGCTGCAAACTGCTGCCAATGATATGGGGCTGGTAATCAAGAGCAGTGAATTATTTACCAAAGACAAGCCGGGCAAAGACATTTCTCAATACAAGAAAATTCGTGATGCGGCATTTGGTAATGAAGTATTAAATTTGCAAAATAACAGTGATGTTATTCAGATTAACCCAGAAACAGTGGTTGTGATTCGTGATAAGTCACATTTAACATCCAAGCTGTTACCATTGGCAGATATTTCTAAACAGATTTCCGAGAAATTGAAAGCGCAGGAATCTGATGCCAAGGCAGAGAGATTTGCCGAAGAATTGCAGGCACAATTAGATAAGGGCGGTGACGCAGCAAAATTAGTTGCCGAGCACAATTTTAAATGGGTGAGCCTGGGTTATGTAGGCCGTTATTCAAATAAGGTTGATTCCGCTATCATGGATACAGCGTTCCGTTTGCCGCACCCTGCAGCAAACAAAACCGTTTATGGTGTAACACGTATGCCTGGCGGCTATGCAGTTGTTGCACTCCACGGTGTCAAAGATGGTTCACTTGATGATAAAAAATTAAGTGTATTCTCTGAACAAGTGCAAAACAGCATGGGCTTTCTGGAATATAGCCTGTACAAAGATGCACAGATCAATAAAGCCAAGATTAAAATCAGCGGTTAAATTTTATTAGAGAATGTAGCCCGGGTTAGCGCGTTTTTTGCGCGTAACCCGGGGTATCGTCACCAACGGCGTTTCCATAGCTGAAAAATCCGATTGCGCACAACACATTAATTGTCGATAGCCTGGATAACGCAAAAAGCGCGTTATCCAGGCTACACTCGCTACAAGTTTGTGCACAGGCGATAACACGCAATAATATTTGTTTGCAGTTAATTTGGGTTGAGCGCCTTTTGCGAAACCCTATGATCCCGCTACCTGTAAATATTTTGTAGCCCGGGTTAGCGCGCTTTTTGCGCGTAACCCGGGGTATCGTCACCAACGGCGTTTCCATAACTTAAAAATCCGATTGCGCACAACACATTAAATGTCGATATCCTGGATAACGCAAAAAGCGCGTTATCCAGGCTACACTCGCTGGAATATAGCTTGTACAAAGATGCACAGACAATAAAGCCAAGCTTAAAATCAGCGGTTAAATTTTATTAGAGAATGTAGCCCGGGTTAGCGCGTTTTTTGCGCGTAACCCGGGGTATCGTCACCAACGGCGTTTCCATAACTGAAAAATCCGATTGCGCACAACACATTAAATGTCGATATCCTGGATAACGCGTTTTTTGCGTAACCCGGGGTAATAATATATTCCCGGATTACGCGCAAAAAGCGCGCTAATCCGGATTACATTCATTTTATCTGCTTGCTGTTATTGTTCTGTTTGGTGTAAATATAAAATTGAATTTACACTTTTCATGGAGATAGTGGTAATGTCGAATATAAATCCAGAACAAGCATCGACACTCGCAAAATATTTTTACAAACTGGCAGAAGATAGTCAGGACGTTTTCTGGTTTAGAAGCATAGATTACACAGAACAAATTTATGTTAGTCCCGGTTTTGAAGATATCTGGGGAATCACATGCCAAAAGTTGTATGATGATCCTGGTGTTTGGATTTCTGCCATGCATTCTGAAGATCGAGAAAGATTGCGATATGATTGCTCAAGCCGCACCGCTCCAATGAAACCGGGTGAAGTAATCGAAAAAAATTATCGAATAGTTCGCCCTGATAATTCTATTCGCTGGATCAAAGACACATCATTCGGATTGTTTGATGATAATGGCAAATGTTTTGCCGTTGCCGGTACCTGTAAAGATGTATCAAAAGATGTGCTGCATCAACAGGAATTGCAAAACCAAAAGCAGATTGCAGAAATGGCAAATCAGGCAAAAGCAGATTTTCTTGCCAAAATGAGTCATGAATTCCGCACGCCGCTGAATGCAATTTTGGGAATAGGGCAGATATTGACGCAAAAAGAATTGCCTCCCGAAGTTCAGGAATATGTTTCGATTATCAATCAGTCCGGTAACATTCTAGCGGCATTTGTGAATGATATTCTTGATTTCGCTAAAATTGAAATTGGTGAAATGTCATTTTCAAGCGAGCCATTTGACTTGCATGTATTATTTTCGCAAGTGATGAAATCTTTTGAATATCAGGCTGATGCTGCCAAAATTAAATTAACACTGGATTACCCTGCGAATATTGCAAAACAGGTTATTGGGGATGCCAAGCGTGTCAGACAGATTCTGACAAATCTTGTTAATAATGCAATGAAATTCACAGACGAAGGTGAGGTTAAGGTCGGTGTTTCCTGCCAGAAAAATAATGATAATAAAGGTGTGTTTTCAGTGCAGGTTATTGATACGGGTATTGGTATATCTGAAAATAACCACAAGTTTATTTTTGAAAAATTCGGGCAGATACCGTCTGCACATCAGCGCAAACATCAGGGTACTGGGCTAGGGTTATCAATTGTAAAAGAGTTGGTAGAAAGAATCGGCGGTAATATTACGGTAGAAAGTAAGCTAGGGAAAGGGTCTACATTCACATTTAGCTTGCCGTTACAGCTTCAAGATTCACCTCTGGAAAACTTCATAGACACAAAGAAAAAAGCATCTCATCCAATTAACGTTGATGGGAAATTAGGTCTGAATCTGCTGTTGGTCGAGGATAATATTACTAACCAGAAGATTGCTAAAATCATGCTTGAAGGCATTGGCTGTGAAGTGGATATCGTAAACAACGGAGAAGAAGCATTATCAAAATTAAATGCTTCGCAGTCATACGATACCATTTTGATGGATATTGGTTTGCCGGACATGGATGGTTATGAGGTGGCCAGCAGGATACGTAAGCGAGATCATCTCAAAAATATTCCGATTATCGCAATGACTGCTCACGCGATTGAATCAGACAAGCAAAAATGTCTGGTGTCTGGTATGACAGATGTCATTATCAAACCGATACCATACCAAACATTATACGAAACCCTCAGATCATGTAACGTATGATGCAAGGTATTTTAAATTCAAATCTGATATGGGATAGATCTGATTTTCTCACAATTCTCGATTCTGATATCGCAAAACAATTATTCGCTGATTCAGAAATTTCAGAATACATAAAAGAGTGGAGCGTTGATAATGAGGCGGCATTGCTGCATGCGAATAATATCAATGCGGACACAAATGCTCATGATGCGTTGCTAATGTTGCAGCTAGTCGCGGCATTTGCAAGAAAAGATTTAGCGCGCGTTGAATATTTGACGAAGCATGAGAATGTTACCACTGGTGTACGCCTCGATTATTTCCTTCCTTTATATGATGAACGTAATGGTTCGGGGGAAGATATTTTCGTTACCAGCGTTAAAGCATTATTAA
>Ga0310810_10004001_pt1 | contig 16218 bp, 16 predicted proteins | sample NCmetagenome_FD_207641 | JGI IMG/M metagenome (GOLD analysis project Ga0310810, IMG submission 207641) | Soil microbial communities from experimental microcosm in Duke University, North Carolina, United States - NC | ecosystem: Engineered > Artificial ecosystem > Soil microcosm > Unclassified ... | reverse complement strand
TACGCGGCGGCGATAAAGCGTCTCAGCGACTCGGCTGATACACGCAGATCGGCTGCATTCCTGTCCTGTGCCATGTGGCTCTCCCGCCGCGCTGCCCTGGGGACCGGCCTATACCGCCAAATCCCCTTCTCGTCAGCAGCAGAGCTTGAGTTGAACCCAGCGCTCAGCGGTGAAACGATGGCGTCATCGAAAATGTAGAAAACAGTTCTCGGGGAGGAACCGATGCCGCCACGCGCGCAACCGCGTCCGTTCGCCGCCGCGATCGCCTCGTTGCTGAGGAACCCGCGCCATAGTCCGCTGCTCGACAGAGGCACGATCTGGCGGGTCGCGAAGCACGATTTGTTCGGCACCAAGGACGTCCAGGATTCGCCGACCCTGAGCTATGTCTGGCTCGCCGATCAGTTCGGACATTTCGGGATTGGTTTTGCCGGCACCCTGGCGGTCGGCGGCGTCATCGCGGCCGGTTTTGGTTTGTCGCAGGTATGGTGCACATTCGGGGTCGGGGTGCTGCTCGCCGCCTGGTTCGTCTACAAGGAATGGCGCGACTATCGCGACGAGCAGTCCCACGCCTGGTCGGTATCAAGCCCTCGGCCGGTACCGTTCGCCTTTAATGGCGGCGAGATCCTGCACAATTGTCTCTGCGCTTGTTTCTACACCTTCTGCGGCATCGTCATTGCCGTGCTCGGCATCTGGCGATGGTGGGCCGGCCTCGCGGCTTTCATCATTCTTCTGCTGCTCGGCGCCCGGGTCGCGTTTTGGTGGCTGCAGCGCAAGGTGGCGTTTCAGCAGGCGGACCTCCCCTATCTCTACCGGTTGACGAATTTCCCCGAAAATTTCGAGCCGCCCCAAGGCGGCGAGCCCGACGCCGAGGACATCCTGCACGAGCTCATTTGCGGCGCCACGCCGAAGATCCGGCACGTCCTGATCGCCGGACCGCTCGGCTCCGGCAAGACCAGCCTCGCGATCGGCATCGGCACCGAATATGCCTTCCGGCTTGGCACCGCGCGTTTCACCTCGGTGCTAAAGCTGAGCCAGACCGGGGTCGCGATGGCGCTTGGCGGCGGCGTTCAGCCTCGGATGCCGCGGCCGAACAAATCGCCGGACTGGATGCCCGACAACACGACCTTTCAGGACGGCCGCGTGTTGTGGCCCTACGATGATGCCGAGCTGCTGATCGTCGATGACCTCGATGGCGGCATCGCCGATGCGGGGGTCATCGATCCGAAAGACATGCTGGCGGCCTTGCGAGCAGCGCCGGGGAGGCAATTCTTTGCCAAATTCGCGAACCGCCGGACGGTGTGGATCGCCGGCGCGGCCGATCGCGCCGCGGCGTGGCGGGATGTCGTGACCCAGCTGGTCGCGACGGACGATCCGGGTTCCGTCGCCCTGCTGCACCTGCACGAGGATGTGAAAGCCGCGCTCGACCGCAAAAGGTGATATAGGCGAGATTGCTTCGCCGCTGCGCCTGTCGCAATGACAGCCTAGCTCAAGCGAACGCGTCCTTGATGCGGGCCCAATCGGCGAGCGCGCTTTCCTGGCCGGGGGTGATCGGGATAACGAGCTGCGTCCAGCCGGCATCGCGCAGGGCGGCCACGCGCTGCTTCAATTCCTGCTCGGTCGCGGTGAAGGTCGTGCGGCGGATCAATTCGGCGGTCACAAAGCGCTTTTCTCCGGGCTTCACAAAGACAAAATGGCCGCGGTGGTTGAAGAGATAGCGCGCATCGGGCGGCTCGAACCCGCGCGCCATCTCGACATAGCCGGCGATCGCCTCGGCGATGCCCTCATGCTCCACCTTCATCGTGTTGTCCCAGCCCTGCTGATCGACATCGGCGGCGCGGTGCAGCAAGGTCGCGGCGCGCGGTCCGGCCTGCGCCATCGCGCGCGGGCTGTCGGCGGGCTCGCCCGGTTGCAAGACGCAGCCGCAGGCCCAGGCCGTGGCGTAGAGATCGCCGGACGCGCGTCCGGCATCGCGCCAGGCCTGCTGCATCCCCTCGATCGCGGCGATGCCGCCCGAGGTGTCCTGGATGAAGCATTTCCACCGCGCGTCGAGCTTTGCGGTAAGCGCCTGCGACTTCGGGCCATAGGCCGAGATGTGCAAGGGGATCGGGTCTTTTGTGTTGAAGAGGCCGATCTCCGGATTGAGAAAGCGGATCTTGCGGCGTTTGCCCTCGATCGGCGTTTCGACGGTCTCGCCGGCGAGGAGCGCGTAGACGACACGGATATATTCCTCCATATCCGCGAGCTTCATCGCCCCCAGCCCCATCGCGCGCCGCGCCGAGAAGCCGGTGCCCACGCCGAAATCGATGCAGCCGGGCGCGAGGCCGTTCAACGTCGCAAACGCGTTGGCGGTCACCGCCGCGATGCGGTTCGACGGCACGAGGACGCCGGTGCCGAGCCGGATTTTCGACGTCTTCACCGCCGCCGCCGCCATGGCAACAAACGGGTCGGCGGTGATCATCTGCGTGTCGTAGAACCAGGCATGCGTAAAGCCCAACTCCTCGGCGCGTTGCGCCGTCTTCCAGGAGTCGCTCGCGCTGGCGATGCCGATGCCGAAATCCATGAGGCCTCCTAACTGTGCTTGCGGGCGATGATCTGCGCCTCGATGCAGAGCGCCGGCAGAAGCGCGCCGAGGCGGCGGTTGAAGCGCCACCACCAGCGGTAATTTTCGAGCCGCCGCAACAACCCGCCCGAAACGATGCGGAAGCCGCGCACGGTTTCGACCGTCAGCGGCTGCTTCTGCAATTCGCGCAGAAACGAGGCGAGCGAGAAAGCCTGCTGATGCGTCGAATCGTCGGGCCGCAGCAGATGCGGGAGCCGCGGCACGAGATGTTTGCGGACGAGATGCAAAGGCGGCGGGAAGATCGGCACCCCGATGACGAGCCGGCCACCGGGCCGCACAAGACGGACCAGCGTCGCGAGCGCGGTGTCGAGCGCGGCCAAATGCTCCAATACCTGCTCGCAAACGACGACGTCATAATGCCCGGACGGGAGCTCGGGGTAGCCGCCGGTCAGATCGCCGACGACATAGTCGCGGTAGATTTCCTTGCGGTAGAGCGCGGTGTCCTTGACATCCGCCGCCGACATCGCGATGCGGTCGAAATGCGGCTTTGTGTCGAGATGGCGCAACAGCGGGCCCCAGCCGCAGCCGACATCGAGCACCGCGAGCGTTTCGTCGCGGCGCGACGCTTCGCCGGCCCAGGCATCGATGTCATCGGCGAGCGCGGCGTAGCGCGCCTGGCGCAGGCTGTAGCGCTCGGGGCGGCTCGGATCGACGCCAAAAGCGAGGCGTGCGGGGCTGTGCGATACGGTTTGCGGGTCGACGGAGGCGGTCATCAAAGGCTCGGGATGCGGTCGCCCGAGCCATAGCACAGAAGGCGCGGCTCAGCCCATCGCGTGGTCAGCCCATCGCGTGCGCGGCGAAGGGCTCGATCTCGTACATGATCCGCACCTCGCCGGGCTGCGCGAAGGGGTACTTGTCCTTGCCGAGATATTTCTTCGCGAGCGAGTCAATGTGCCGGTCGGCGCCCTCTTCGACGCAGCGTTTCACGCGGCCGCGGATCTGGATGTAGCGGTAGGGATTGTCGGGATCGAGGATCGACATGGCAACCGGCGCGCCCTCGCGCAAATTGCGCGCCTTGACGCGGCCCTTGGCGGTGTTCACGCGGATCATGCCGCCGGTGTAGTCGAACCAGACCGGCGTCACCTGCGGCGAGCCGTTGGGCATGATCGTCGCGAGATGCGCAAAGGCTTTTTTCTGCTCGAGCAGATCGTGAAAATTCTCGGGGATCACCGCCATCGCATGCTCCTGTCGCAAGAGGGTTGTCCGCTAACGCTTGGCCAATCCAACTCTCATCAAGAGAATGAGTCCGGCAATTCGATACCGATCGCCAGCGCCACTTGGCGCCGAATGACGTGCAACTGTTCTGGCAAGATTCGTGATTGCGTTGCTCTGACGCGCTGTTTCGAAGTTGTCGCAACATATGCGGACAGGGCATAGCTCCGCTTTGTGCAGCCGTTTTCAGGCGTCGGCTCAATCGTCAAAGATAACCCAAACGGAGCGGACTCTCGGTTCTCTGAGATGGGTACAACAATGAGGTTTGGGTACGATGGACCAAACAGCTCGCTGTCTTCGACGACGATTGCCGGGCGCAGCTTATTTGGTTCTCTGGGGAGCGCATCCCGCCAATCGACGATGACAATCTGGCCAGGCGCAAACCCGGCCAAGCTCACCAGCCATCCTGGCGTGGCGTGCCCCAAAATTCAGCGAATTCCTTCGCCTCGGGATTATCGGCGATGTAACGGCCGACCGCCTCGGTTTCCTCCCGGATGCGCTTGCGCTTAGCCTGCCTTGCGGCCTCGGCTGCAATCTGACGCAGCAAGGTAGCCAGCCCGATGTTGCGGGCGCGGGCTTCCGCTTCAAGCGTCTTCCGGACGTCGTCGTCGAGCCGTATCGAAACCGGAGCGGACATGACAGTACCACGCGTAGTGTGCTGAGGCACTACATAGGCGTAGTGCGTGACCCCTTCAATGACTTTGGTGCGCCTCACACATTGAAACGGAAATGCATGACGTCTCCGTCCTGGACGATGTAGTCGGCGCCTTCGAGCCGCATCTTGCCGGCATCCTTGGCGCCCTGCTCGCCGCCGCAAGCGACGAAATCGGCATAGGCGATGGTTTCGGCGCGGATAAAGCCCTTCTCGAAGTCGCTGTGGATGACCCGGGCGGCCTGGGGCGCCTTGGTGCCGCGCGGGATCGTCCAGGCGCGCGCCTCCTTTGGCCCGGCGGTCAGGAAGGTGATCAGGTCCAAGAGCGAATAGCCGGCGCGGATGACCTGGTCGAGCCCGGTTTCGCCGAGGCCGAGCGCGGCGAGGAATTCGGTCCGCTCGGCGGGGTCGGCAAGCACGGCAAGCTCTGCCTCGATCGCCGCCGAAATGACGACGGCCTCGGCGCCCTGCGCGGCGGCGTAATCGGCGACCCGGCGGCTCAGCGTGTTGCCGGAGGCGGCGGAGGCTTCGTCGACATTGGCGATGTAGAGCACCGGCTTGGCGGTCAGCAGTTGCAGCACCTTGAGGCCCTCCTGCTGCTCCGGCGAGAGCGAGGCGCGGCGCGCCGGCACGCCGTCCTGCAATCCCGCGAGCACCGGTTCGATCAGCGCGAGCTGGGCCTTCGCTTCCTTGTCGCCGCCGCGGGCGCGTTTCTGCGCCGCCACGGTGCGGCGCTCGAGGCTGTCGAGATCGGCGAGCATCAATTCGGTCTCGACCGTTTCGATGTCGCGGATCGGATCGACCGAGCCCTCGACATGCACGATATTGTCGTCCTCGAAGCAGCGCAGAATATGGGCGATCGCATCGACCTCGCGCAGCCGCCCGAGGAACTGATTGCCGAGCCCCTGCCCTTGCGAGGCGCCGCGCACGAGTCCCGCGATATCGACGAATTCGAGTTGGGTCGGCACGATCTTCGCGGATTTCGCAAGGCGCGCGCATACATCGAGCCGCTCGTCCGGGACCGCGACGCGGCCGACATTAGCCTCGCGCGTCGAGAACGGATATTTCGTCGCCTCGGCCGCCTGGGTCGCGGTCAAGGCGTTGAACAAGGCCGATTTGCCGACATTCGGCAGGCCGACAATGCCGCAGTTGAAACCCATCTCGCTCCCGCACAAAACCGTCATGACCGGGCTTGGCCCGGTCATCCACGAAAACCACGGTGCGATTATTCGTGGATGGCCGGGTCAAGTCCGGCCATGACGCTGCTATTTAGGAATCGAAGCCGGCAATATCCAGCCGCCGCCAAATGGTCGCGCTACGCCCGGACCTATTCCTTTTGTCCATGGTGGGCGGTGTCGTCTTCCTTATCCAGAATTCAGATCCGGTGGGGTGAAGCGGCGCGCGACCTCGCTCATGAACGCGTCGGGCGCGCCTTCCAGCAAGAGCGGGAAGGTTTCGGTCAGGGCATCGAGCAATGGCGCCACAATGAGGCGCGCCTCGTCCGGCGCGAAATTCTGCAGAACGTAGGGGTGCACCAGCTCCTTGATCCCGGGATGGCCGATGCCGATGCGGACGCGCCAGTAATCGGGGCCGATCATCGCATCGATCGAGCGGAGGCCGTTGTGCCCGGCGCTGCCGCCGCCGCGCTTGACGCGCACCTTGCCGGGCCGCAGATCGAGCTCGTCATGGATCACGACGATGTCTGCCGGCGCGATCTTGTAGAAGCTCATCGCCGCCAGCACCGACTCGCCGGAATCGTTCATAAACGTCTGCGGCCGCAACAACAGGCGGCGCTCCCCGGCGATAACACCCTCCGAGAGCTCGCCCTTGAAGCGGTCGCGAAACGCCGGGAAGCCGTAATGCCGCGCGAGCGCCTCGGCCACCATAAAGCCGACATTGTGGCGGTTGCGGGCGTAGCGCGGGCCCGGATTGCCGAGCCCGACGATCAGGCGCACGGCCTGAATAAAAACTAGGACGAGGGCGCGGACCCGGGCGCTGCTCCGGGTGCGGCTCCAGGGGCGGCGCCCGGCGCGGCACCAGGGGCAGCTCCCGCCGCGGGCTGCTCGCCTTCGACGACGGGCGGCGCCGCCGCGGCAACGGCAGCCGCGGCCGCGGCCGCCGCAGCCTCTTCGCGCACCGCCGAAGAAGCGCCGATCGTCGCGATCGTAAAGTCGCGCTCATGGACCGCCGGGCGGGCGCCTTCGGGGATCTGAACCTGATGGATGTGGATGCTGTCGCCGATATCGAGCCCGTCGAGATCGACGGTGATGCGCTCGGGGATGTTGTCGACCGAGCAGACCATCTCAATGCCGTGGCGGACGATGTTCAGAATACCGCCGCGGCGCAGCCCGGGGGCGCGCTCGTGGTTGATGAAGACGACCGGCACCGCGACGGTGACCTGGGCGCCGGCGCCGACCCGCAGAAAATCGATATGGAGCGGCGCATCGGTGATCGGATGGTATTGCACCTCGCGCGGCAGGGTGCGCTGCGTCGATCCGTTGATCTTGAGATCGACCAGATGCGCGAAGAACCCGGGCTGCGCCATCGCCCGGCTCAATTCGCGCGGTTCGAGGCTGATCGGCGCGGGTTCCTGCTTGTCGCCATAGACGATCCCCGGGACGCGTCCGGCGCGCCGCACCGCCCGGGCCGCGCCCTTGCCGGCGCCCTCGCGCGGCTCGGCGGTGAGACTCAAAATCTCGGGCATCGACTTATTACTCCTCTATCGAAGGCAGGACGGCCAGGCCGGGACCTGTCCCGATCCCGATGCCACCGCGCGCCCACTCAACCGAACAGGCTCGAAACCGAACGTTCCTCGCTGATCCGCAGGATCGCCTCGGCCATGAGCGGGGCGATTGTCAGCTGGCGCACATTGTGCGTCAGCCGCACCGCCTCGGTCGCGACGATGCTGTCGGTCAGGACCAGCATCTTGATCGGCGAGGCGGCGACCCGCGCCACCGCACCGCCCGACAGCACGCCATGGCTCACATACGCATAGACGCCCTCGGCGCCATTGTCCATCAGCGCCTGGGCGGCGTTGCACAGGGTCCCGGCGCTATCGACGATGTCGTCGACCAGGATGCAGCGCCGCCCGGCAACATCGCCGATGATGTTCATGACCTCGGACACCCCGGCGCGCTCGCGGCGCTTGTCGATGATCGCGAGGTCGGCGTCGAGCCGGCGGGCGATCTGGCGGGTACGGAAGACGCCGCCGACATCGGGCGACACCATCGTGAGGTCCTGGCCGGCGTGGTTTTCCTTGATGTCCTTCACCAGGACCGGCTCGGCATAAAGGTTGTCGGTCGGGATGTCGAAGAAGCCCTGGATCTGACCGGCATGGAGGTCGAGGGTCAGGACGCGGTGGGCGCCGGCGGTCGTGATCAGATTGGCGACGAGCTTGGCGGAAATTGGCGAGCGCGGGCTCGATTTCCGATCCTGCCTAGCATAGCCGTAATAGGGGATGACGGCCGTCACCCGCCGCGCCGAGCTGCGTCGCAACGCGTCGAGCGCCACCAGCAACTCCATCAGATTGTCGTTGGCCGGGTAGGAGGTCGATTGGATGACGAAGACGTCCTCGCCGCGGACGTTCTCGTGGATCTCGACAAATACCTCCATGTCCGAGAAGCGGCGGACGCTCGCCTTCATCAGGGGCAGGCCGAGATAGGCGGAAATCGCCTCGGCCAGAGGCCGATTGCTGTTGCAAGATAGAATTTTCATAAGCCGGCGGCATTAGGGCGGCGCCTTCGGGCCGGCCCCGGGGCGTCACGCGCGGCCGGAATGTAACGAAACCGTCGCATAGAGGCAACCGCAGCCCGGCCCTCGCGCCCGATGACCTAGGGCTGTAAAAGCATTTCGCCCTACGAGAACCGGGACCCGGCACGATGACGATCCCCGCCCCCTTTCAGCGATTCGAAGGCGAGGTGCTGCCCGAGTGGATCGATTGGAACGGGCATATGAACCTGGCCTATTACGTCGTGCTGTTCGACCGGGCGACCGATTTGTTGTTCGACGAGCTGGGTCTGGGCCTCGATTACCGGCGCAGGGACGAGAAAGGCACCTTTGTCGTCGAGACCCACAACCTCTACGAGCGGGAGCTGCTGGTCGGCGAAAGGGTACGCATTGCGACGCGGATCCTGGGGTCGGACGACAAGCGCCTTTATGTCGGGCACGAGATGTTCCGGGTGAAGGACGGCGAGCGCTCGGCGACGCAAGAGTTGATGTTCCTGCATATCGATTTGAAGGCGCGGCGGGTCACGCCGTTTCCGCCGGAGCGGCGCGAGCGGGTCGCAGCCTGGACCGCGGCGCATGCCGGCTTGCCGCGGCCCGACTGGGCCGGCCGCCGCATCGGCTTGCCGAAATAGCCTAAGGGGCGCCGGTCAGGGCCCAGACGGCCGGGTCGAAGCGTTTCCGCCAGCGCGCGTAAAAATCGCCGAGCCGGGCGCGGATGCTCGCCGTGTCGGCCTGGTTGACGACCATGCCGCGGCGCGCCAGCTCGGCCTCGCCGGCGGCGTTGACCGCCTCGACATCCTGGCGCTGCAATATCGCGAAGCGCTCGGTATTGCGCTCGATGACCGTCTGGATATCGCGAGGCAGCGCCTGCCAGGCCGCGCCGTGCGCCATCAATGTGAAACCGGACCACCAATGCCCGGTGAGGCTCAGATAGGTCTGCACCTCGTTGAGCTTTAGCGACTGCACGACCCCGAGAGGATCGCTTTGGCCGTCGAAGGTCTTGGCCTTGAGCGCGTCATACATACCGCTGAACGGCACCATGCCGGGCTCGGCGCCCAAGGTACGGAAGAAATCGGCGGCCAATTCGCCGCCGGGGGTGCGGATCTTGAGGCCCCGGAAATCGTCGGCGCCCTGGACCGGCCGGTTGCTCGTCGTGATGTGGTGGAAGCCGTTGAGCCAGCAATGGCGGAAGCCGTGGAGACCGGCGGCGGCGAGCTCGCGGCGGATCACCTCTCCCAGCGCGCCGTCGAGCGCCGCAAAAACCGCGGCGTTGTCGGCGAAAGTGAAGGGCAGCAATGGCAAAGCGCTCGACGGCGCGACGCCGCCCAAGGTGGCGCCGGCGAGATAGAAATCGAGCGCGCCCTTTTGCACATCGGCGAACATCTGCGGATCCGGGCCGAGCCGGCTTTCCGGGAAGACGTCGAGGCGGAATGCACCATCGGTCTCGCGCCCGATCGCCTCGGCCATTTCGGCGAGACGCTTTGCGGTCGGGCTGGCGGCAGGCTGGTTGACGCCGAGGCGGTAGTGAAAGCGGGGATCGGTCATCGGTGGATCATAATTGCCCGCACGATCCGGGCAATCCCCTCGCTCTCACCCGGCCTGTGTCCCGCTGCCCGCATTTGATCCTCCCCCGCCACGCGGGGAGGAGCCGGAACAAGCTCGCAGTTGTAACGGCGGGCGGGGCGGGGCAATGTCGGCCGCGCGAGGAGATGCCGTTTTGGCCGAGCTTGCTCTGAGAATGCCGGACAGCGATGTGATGCCCGAGGCGAACCCCTCGGCGCGCAACCTCGTGCCGCTTGCTGTGCTCGCCGAGCTTGGCCGGCGCTCTGATTTGCGCGGCGCATTGCGGCTCGCGGCGCATATCGCATGCATCGGCGCGACCGGCTGCCTCGTGTGGCTCGCCCGCCCCTATTGGTTTCTGCTGATCCCGGCGATGGCGTTGCACGGCGCGACGATCGTGACGCTGTTCGCGCCGATGCATGAATGCGTGCACCGCACCGCTTTCGCATCGCGCTGGGCGAACGATGTCGTCGGCTGGATCGCCGGCGTGTTGAGCTTTTACAACGCGACCTATTACCGCCATTTCCATGCCTGGCATCACCGCTACACCCAGGACCCGGAGCGCGACCCCGAGCTAATCTTCCCCAAGGCGAAGAACCGCCGGGAATATCTGACGGAGCTGAGCGGCGTTACGTTCTGGTGGCGGCGCATTCTCGATTATCCGCGGCTGGCGGTCGGCGGAGCGCGCCATCTCCCGTTTGTGCCGGCGCAAGCGCGGCGCGCGATCGCATTGTCGATGTCGGCGCAGTTGGCGATCTATCTCGCGGCGGCGGTCGCGGTCGGGTTCGGCTATGACGGCGTGCTGATCTACTGGTTTATTCCGGTCGTGCTGGCGCAGCCGTTTTTGCGCGCGCTGCTCGTCGCGGAGCACACCGGCTGCAGCCAGGATCAGAACGGGCTGACCAACACCCGCACGACCGCGGCGTCGTTCCCGATCCGGTTGTTGATGTGGAACATGCCGTTCCACGCCGAGCACCACCTTTACCCCGTGGTGCCGTTCCACCATTTGCCGGCATTGCACGGGCAGGTGCGGGGGAGGCTGCGATATCGCGCGCCGGGTTATCTCGCAGCCAACCGCGAGATCGTCCACTCGCTGCAGGCCGGCGACATGCCCGCCGATCACCATGCTTGACCCCGGGCAGGCCAGCGGTTAGACAGCAGGCGTTCGTGGGTGATTTGAGCCGACCGGCTTGCGCGCCACGTTAAAAAACGCGCTAAAAGGTCGGGGAACCGATAAGAACCCTGGCCCGCGCGGGACCGGGGTTTTTTGTTGCCCGGATTTCCCTGGTGCGAGCCGGCCTCTTTGGAGAGAGCCGATGTCAAAGCCGATCCTGCCGCCCGAACTGGCCGCCGAGCTGAGCCCCGCCACCCTGTTGGTGCGCGGCGGCAGCGAACGCAGCGCCTATGACGAGACCGCCGAAGCGCTGTTCATGACCTCGGGGTTTGTCTACGGCAATGCCGCCGAGGCCGAGGCCGCGTTCAAGCAGGACGGTTCGCGCTACGTCTATTCGCGCTATCGCAACCCGACCGTCACGATGTTCGAGGAGCGGCTGCGGCTGATCGAGGGCGCGGAAGCGTGCCGCGCGACCGCGAGCGGCATGGCGGCGGTGTTCGCGGCATTGTTGTGCAAATTGCGCGCGGGACAGCGAGTCGTCGCGAGCCGCGCCTTGTTCGGCTCGTGCCATTACATCGTCGCCGAGCTTTTGCCGCGCTGGGGCATCGAGACCGTGCAGGTCGACGGCCGCGACCTGTCGGCATGGGAAGCGGCGCTCGCACCGGGGGCTGCGCTATCTTTCTGCGAGAGCCCGTCGAACCCGGCGATGGAGATTATCGACATCGCCGAGGTGGCGCGGTTGACGCATCGCGCCGGCGGCATCCTCGTCGTCGACAATGTGTTCGCGACGCCCTTGTTGCAGAAGCCGCTCGCGCTCGGCGCCGATGTCATCGTCTATTCCGCGACAAAGCATATCGACGGGCAAGGCCGCGCGCTCGGCGGCGCGATCCTCGCCAGCGAAAAATACATCAAGGACGATCTCGGCCTCTTTTACCGGCACACCGGCCCATCACTCTCGCCGTTCAATGCGTGGCTGTTGTTGAAGGGTCTCGAGACGCTGGAATTGCGCGTCGAGCGGCAATGCCGCACCGCCGAGGCGATCGCGCGCTTTCTCGAAAGCCATCCGAAGGTGAGGCGCGTTGTCTATCCCGGCCTTCCGAGCCATCCGCAATACGAGCTGGCTCGGCGCCAGATGAGCGCGGGCGGCACCGTCGTCGCCTTCGATATAAGCGGCGACAAGGAGGCGTGCTTCCGGTTTCTCGACGCGCTCAGGCTCGTCGACATCTCGAACAATCTCGGCGATTCGAAGAGCCTGATCACGCATCCGGCGACGACGACGCATTCGCGCTTGAAGCCGGAAGAGCGGGACGCGCTCGGCATCGACGATGCGCTGGTGCGGCTCTCGGCCGGGCTCGAAGGCGAAGCCGATCTCTTGGCCGATATCGAACGCGCCCTGGGGGCGGTTTAAGCGCGATTTACCGGTTTACCGGCGAAAGCCGGGACGACGAATGAAATTGATCGGCAACGTGAAACGGCTTTACTAGGGCAAACAGTCTCTGGGAGGAGATGCGAGATGAGCATCACGATCGCGGTCGTGGCGCAGGGCATGATGGGATCGGGAGTGGGCAAGCGCCTCCATGAACGCGGCGCCGAGGTGCGGACGCTCCTGTCGGGACGCAGCGCCGCCAGCGCCGAGCGCGCCCGCGCCGCGGGCATGAGGCCCGTCGCCGATGAGAAGGCCCTCGTTGACGGCGCCGATTTCTTTCTGTCGATCCTGCCGCCCGGCGAGGCCGAGGCATTGGCGCGGCAGATCGCGCCGGCACTCTCGGAACTGAAAAAAAAGCCGGTCTATGTCGATTGCAACGCGATCAGCCCGCAGACCGCCGCGCGGGTCGCGGCGATCATCGAGCCGACCGGCGCCAAATTTGTCGATGGCGGGATCATCGGCGGGCCGCCGCGCGAGGGCTATAGCGGGCCGGCAATCTATGCTTCGGGCCCGGCGGTCGGCGAGACCAAGGTGTTGCGCGATTGGGGGCTCGACTGGCGCGCGATCGACGGGCCGATCGGCGCCGCATCCGGGCTCAAGATGTCCTATGCCGGGATCACCAAGGGCATCACCGCGCTCGGCTCGGCGATGATGCTCGGCGCCGCGCGGTTCGGCTGCGCCGAGGCGCTGGTCGCGGAATTGTCGTCGAGCCAGCCGCAGATCTTCGGCTATCTGAAGAACAGCGTCCCGCGCATGTACGACAAGGCCTATCGCTGGGTCGCCGAGATGGAGGAGATCTCCGATTTCCTCGGCGCCAACCCGCCCTCGCGCGACATCTATGCCGCGATCGCACGGCTCTACGATTTCCTGGCGGCGGCCGAAGCCGAGGAAAAGCCCGGCCCCGACAACGCGGTCAAGACGCTCGACGGCGTCCTCGGCCGCTAACACAACACAGGGAGAATGCCATGAACCAAGCGAGCTTCGAGTCGCGGCTGCGCGAGCAGGGCTACGAGAACATCGGGCAGCGCGAGATGGCCGCCAACACCGTCAACGACACGCATACGCACGATTTCGACGCGCAAGTGCTCGTGCTCGACGGCGAGATCACGATCACGCGCGACGGCAAAGCCCAGACTTTCCGCGCCGGCGACAGCTGCGAGGTGCCAGCCGGAACGGTACACGCGGAACAAATCGGGCCGCAGGGAGTGCGCTACCTCGCGGGAAGACGCCAGCCCGCCTGACAGAAGTCTCGCACACTTGATCCTCCCCTGCGACGCGGGGAGGAGCCGCGGCTGCGACTCTCAGCCCTTTGCGACTTGGTGCTGCGCGAGGTGCTCGAGGACGCGCACGAGCCCGGAATGGTCCCAACCCTTGCCGCCGAGCGCGGCGGCAGCGTTGAACAATTCCTGCGTCGTCGCGGTGTTCGGAAGTGACAGGTTGAGCGCCCGCGCGCCAGACAGCGCGAGGCTCAGATCCTTCTGGTGCAATTCGATGCGGAAGCCCGGATCGAAGGTGCGCTTGATCATGCGCTCGCCATGGACTTCGAGGATGCGCGACGAGGCGAAGCCGCCCATCAACGCCTGACGCACCTTGGCCGGATCGGCGCCAGCCTTCGAGGCGAACAGCAATGCTTCGCCGACCGCCTCGATCGTCAACGCGACGATGATCTGGTTGGCGACCTTGGTTGTCTGCCCCGCGCCGACATCGCCGACCAGCGTGATGTTCTTGCCCATCAACTCGAAGAGCGGCTTGACGCGGTTGAACGCCGCCTCCGAGCCGCCGACCATGATCGTCAATGACGCCGCCTTGGCGCCGACCTCGCCGCCCGATACCGGCGCGTCGACATAGTCGCAGCCCTTCTGGACGATGTCGGCGGCGAACACCTTGGTCTCGATCGGCGAGATCGAGCTCATATCGACAACCGTCTTGCCCGGCTTCAGCCCGGCGGCGATGCCATCGGCGCTGAACAGCACGTCGCGCACATCGGGCGTGTCCGGCACCATGATGATGATCACCTCGGCCGCTTCGGCGACCGCCTTCAGGGTGTCGCAAACCGTCGCGCCGTCGCGGATCTCGGGCGGCACGGTGCGCTTGCCGTAGACGTAGAGCTCGTGCCCGCCCTTCATCAGATTGTGGGCCATCGGCCGGCCCATGATGCCGAGCCCGACAAAACCGATCTTCATAATCTGTCTCCGCTGATTGTCCGCCGCTGGGGGGTTGCTGGGGTCGCTGTTGGGGGTCTCTATTGGATTGGAGCACAGTGCTACAGTTCCGCGGGCGATCTCAAGCCGATCGGGGGCCCGAACCGATCCCCGCGCGAGAGATCTCGCCGGCCGACCCGCGCAAATAAGCGTCGCTGGAATTACCCAGGGGTGGTGCTACCTTCGCGCGGTCTCGTGGGGGTCAAGCATGTTGCAAGCACTTTCGTTGTTGCTGCTGGTCCTGTTCGCCGCGCCCGCACTGGGCCAGGAATATCAATCGAAAGAACAGGCCGAGGCCGCCGCCGTTTACCGCCAGGACCTCGTTAGCAACGTTCCGGCGAACAAACGCCAGCCCTCGCTGATTCCGCGGCTCCGCAAGGACGCTGATGAGGAGTACCGGGCGAAGCGCTATGCCCAGGCGATCGACGATCTGACGCGCGCGATCGCCTATGGCGCCGATGACGGGCTGGTCTGGTTGCGGCTGGCGCAAAGCCTCGCAGCAGCGGGCGACGATCATGCGATGCCGGCGGCCTACAACGCCTATGTCAAATCGGCCGACCCGGTCGAGCGCGGCAATGCGCTGTTCATCATTGCCCGCGATCTGGACCGCCACGACCAGTACAAGGATGCGCTTGCCGTCTTTAAGGCGGGGCTCGGTTTGGCGAACTCGCCGGCGGTCGCCGAACGCGTCGAGCAGTTGAAGCGGCTGGTCGCGTTCCGCGTCACGAAATTGGACATTCAGGCCGAGGGGGACACGGCGCGCGCCTGCCTGCGCATGAACGAGAAGATCGCGCCAAAGGCCGATCTGTCCTATGGCGCCTTTGTGCGCAGCGAGCCGGCGCTCGACGGCATCGTCACGGCGCGCGGCGATACTCTGTGCCTCGACGGTCTCAAGCACGGCGAGACCTATCAAGTCGAGCTGCTGGCCGGCTTCCCGGCGGCGACTGGCGAGACGATGCCGGAGACGTTCAAAGGGCGGGTCGTCGTGCCCGACCGTAAGCAGGCGATCAGCTTTTCCGGCGCCGGTTATGTGTTGCCGCGCGAGGGCGGCGCCGGATTGCCGGTCACGACCGTCAATCTCGACAAGGTGAAAGTGCGGCTCGTACGGGTCAACGACCGCAATCTCGTCCCGAGCATCAGTGCCGAGAAGCTGACGATGAGCTTTGGCACCGATGATGTCGACGAGGTCATCAACCAGAACGGCAGCCTCATCCGGAAAGGCGAGATGACGATCACCGGGCCGCGCAATCGCCCCGTCGTCACCGCAATCCCGCTCAACGACATGCTGCGCGACAAGAAGCCGGGGGTCTATCTCGCGGTTGTCGAGCGCGCCGACGCTAAGGACGATGAACGCTCGACGCCGGCAACGAATTGGGTGCTGGTGTCCAATTTGGGGCTGACGACCTATTCCGGCACCGACGGCATGGCGATCGCGGTGCGCTCGCTCGCCGATGCAAAGCCGGTGAAGGGCGTCGCGCTCAAGCTCTATGCGCACAACAACGGCGAGCTCGCTACCGCGACGACCGATGCCGACGGGCTGGCGCGCATCTCGGGGGCGATGCTGCGCGGACGCGGCGGCGACGAGCCTTACGCGGTCATGGCTTACGGCGGGGATGGCGACTTCAATTTTCTCGAAGTCGGGCGCGCCGCCTTCGATCTGTCGGACCGCGGCGTCAGCGGCCGCGCGCCGTCGGGGCCGGTCGATGC
>Ga0310810_10004000_pt1 | contig 16220 bp, 17 predicted proteins | sample NCmetagenome_FD_207641 | JGI IMG/M metagenome (GOLD analysis project Ga0310810, IMG submission 207641) | Soil microbial communities from experimental microcosm in Duke University, North Carolina, United States - NC | ecosystem: Engineered > Artificial ecosystem > Soil microcosm > Unclassified ... | reverse complement strand
CATTGTATCTGCATCATTTATTATTTGTTGCGCAACGGATTTATTTAAAACCGTAGCATCGTCACTGCCGGTGTCCAGCAGAGAACTGGGATAAAGCATTGCAATCAAAGAGGAAGAAAGGCGTAGTTCATTCAGGCTCATAATACAGTCAATATGACAAATGGGTGTTAGTTTTTTTTTGTTTCTTTGCCGCTCAAAAATAACTATTATGACTGATGCTCTGGAAATAGTGGTCACTAAAACAGAAAGAAGCAGATTAAAGGACATAAATCTTGAGAATCTTCCGTTCGGAAAATATTTCACGGATCACATGCTGGAAGCTGACTATGAGAATGGAGAATGGAAAACTATCGAAATTAAACCGTACCAGCCGTTGTTGATGGAGCCATCACTTGCTGCACTTCATTATGGCCAGGCAATTTTTGAGGGAATAAAAGCGTACCGCAATCAAAATGGTGAGGCTTATATTTTCCGGCCGATTGAGAATTTCAAACGTTTCAATAGGTCGGCGTTGAGGATGAATATGCCTGTAGTTCCCGAAGAGATTTTTATGGAAGGGATGAAGCAATTGGTTGCTCTGGATAAAGAGTGGATACCGGCAAGAAAGGAGCATTCACTGTATATCCGTCCGGTAATGTTTGCCAGCGACACTGTTCTGGGCGTAAGACCTTCCGACAATTATAAGTTTTTGATATTGCTGAGTCCTACCGGTCCTTATTATGCTCAACCGATGAAAATCATGGTGGAGGAGAAATACACAAGAGCGGCGCCCGGTGGAGTCGGTTTTTCAAAGAATGCTGGTAATTATGGCGGCAGCATGCTGGCGGCTAGCCTGGCAAAGCAAAAAGGGTATGACCAGGTGTTATGGACCGACGCTGCTGAACATAAGTGGTTGCAGGAAGTGGGCATGATGAATGTCTTTTTTATCATAAACAATATAGCGATCACACCATCGCTTGATGACGGCACTATACTTGAAGGAGTCACCAGGTCCAGCGTCATCCATGGACTTAAAGAGATGAACATTTCCGTTGAAGAAAGAAAGATCAGTATCGACGAGGTCGTGAATGCCTATAAATCCGGGACCATTTCGGAGGTATTTGGAACGGGGACTGCCGCAGTGATTGCTCCAATCAGGGAATTAAATTATAACTGGACCATTATGGAATTCGATACCGAAAATTATAAGATTTCAGCAGCCATCAAAGACTGGCTCTCGGATTTGAGAGAAGGGCGGGCCAGCGATAAATATGGATGGATGTTGAAAGTGTAAACAGTTAGATGTCAACTAACAGACAACAATTTTTATTTTCCACATTGTGGATTGGTTCTTAAGAAATCTGAATTTTAAATTTTGGAATTCGGCATTGGAACTTTACCTTTGCCGTCCCAAAATAAAAGGTAAGTAATGCCTACTATTCAACAATTAGTAAGAAAAGGAAGAGAAATTATCAGGGCAAAAAGCAAATCAAGAGCGTTGGATCAGTGCCCGCAACGTCGTGGCGTTTGCACCCGCGTGTATACCACTACCCCCAAAAAGCCAAACTCGGCCCTGCGTAAAGTTGCCAAGGTTCGGTTGACAAATAAGGTTGAAGTGATTGCATATATACCTGGTGAAGGACACAATTTACAAGAGCACTCTATTGTATTGATTCGCGGGGGGCGTGTGAAGGATTTGCCGGGTGTCCGTTACCATATTGTACGTGGTTCATTGGATACTGCAGGGGTGAAAGATCGCAAGCAAAGCCGTTCGAAATACGGAACGAAGAAAGAGAAAGCCAAGAAGTAATCGAAAAGTTCGAATAAATAAACAGGATCACTAAACTGTTAGTGAAATCTGGATAAATCAAATTAATTACAGATGCGGAAAGCACAAGCAAAAAAACTCCCTTTAGCTCCTGACCCAAAGTTTAATGATAAACTGGTTACCCGTTTCGTCAATAACCTTATGTGGGAGGGTAAAAAAAGCGGCGCATTTACGATATTTTACAACGCTCTTGACAAAGTGGCCAAGCAAACAAATGAAGACGGTTATGAAATTTGGAAAAAAGCATTAGCTAACGTCACACCGGGAGTTGAGGTACGTAGCCGGAGAATAGGTGGTGCCACGTTCCAAATACCCGCTGAAGTTCGCCAGGACAGGAAAATTTCGTTAAGCATCAAATGGCTTATTCGCTACAGCAGGGAAAGAAATGGCCGCAGCATGGCCGATAAATTAGCAGGCGAAATCGTCGCGGCAAGTAAAGGTGAAGGAGCGGCTTTTAAGAAAAAAGAGGACACCCACCGTATGGCTGAAGCCAATAAGGCTTTTGCGCATTTTAAGGTGTAACAATACTGGTATTAGTAATCAAAGCCATTCCGAAAGGGATGGCTTTTTAGTCTTAACATTCTAATGCAGAAAAGTTTTGCTCAAGCGTTTACAAGAAAATTTTGAACAGATCTAAAAGCCGCCCCGATAATTGGAACGGCTTTTACATTCTGACTATATGATTTAAGCTTCGTCTTCTCTTCCGTTATCACTCCTTTCTTCAGCAGGAGATTCCACAACATCTTCTTGCATAGGTGTGGGTTCTTCGATCGGGGGTGGAGGCGGAACTGGAGGGGCTGATGGCAAAGCGGCCTTTACCCTACGCGCAATCGCTTTTTTCACTATTGCTTTTTTGACAATTGCTTTCTTCACAAGCCGGCGTCCGATGGCCTTCTTCAATGCTTTTTTTGCGACTTTTCTGCGAACTACTTTTTTTGCAACTTTCCTACGAACCGCTTTTTTTGCAACCTTTCTGCGAACCGCTTTCTTTAAAATTTTTCTACGAACAGCTTTTTTAACAACTTTCCTTTTTACGGCTCTTTTAGCTGCCTTTTTTTTAATCGCAGCTTTTTTATTTGCTGGCCTGGCTTTCTTTTTAGACGGCATACTGCAAGATTTTGGAGTTAATGAAGATTAGAATTATAAAGATAATCTGAAGTTACAATTTTCAAATTTGAATAATAAATTAATTGGTTTTTTTTTGAAGCTATTGGTTTCTTTCGGTGTAAAGACGCGACATGCAAACTGTAGTTCTACTCCGTCTATCACGTTACGCTTCTCCGGGGATGGCCTTTGTTTTTACTTTGTTGAGCTTCGGGCAGCAAAAACCTCCACCGGTACCTGGAATCTATTTAAATCAAAAGCGAATTATGTTGCGAAGATTCTTACATAACACCTGCATACTTGTACTGTGCCTCGCCGCAGTATCACCTGTATTTACCCAAAGTCAGACAAAAGTCGGGGCCGTGAAGAACTCAGGGATCTACGTTTCCCCAACCAATTACTTTTTTGTGTCCACATTTGGTGAACCTATGACGGAAGAACAAATAAAAAAAACTGCCGGATACCGATATATTCCATCTGTTATCAAGAATGAAAGATGGCAAAACTGGGATCACTACAATAAAAACGCACCACCTGAAGCCAGTCGCAGGCGGTACGTTCAACTCAGGAAGCAAATGGCCTATCAGTTATGGAGGGCCGGTGTCCCATTGATGGCCGGCTCGGATTCTCCCGAATTTTTCGTCGTGCAGGGATTCTCGCTTCACGATGAGCTTGAGATGTTCGTTAGATCGGGGTTGACTCCTTTTGCCAGTTTGCAAACGGCAACCATCAATCCCGCAAAATATCTCGGCGTTGATAAACAGAAAGGAGCAATCGGTCCGGGAAAGCAAGCGCTTATGTTATTGCTTGACAAAAATCCGCTCGAAGACATCAAAAACACCAACACGATCAATACCGTTTTTATGGGAAAGAAATGGTATGATAAGGCGGCCATTGAAAAGATGCTTGCAGAAGCCGCACAAATATTAGGTAAATAATAATGAAAGCAAATACCTTTATTAGCACCCGGTAATGGATGCGGAAGTTATGAAAGCCATCAACCTGATTTTTATACTGATTCCATTGTTTTCTTTTTGCCAGCCATCTAAACAGCTGCAATCACTGATTGATGCCGAAAGAACCTTTGCTCAAACATCCAAGTCTAAAAGTACTAAAGAAGCTTTCGTATCTTTTTTAAGCGATAGCGGATTGATCTTCCGCCCGGGACCTACCTTGGGTAAAAAATTCTGGCAGGAAGCAAAGGAAGGTTCTGACCTGTTGACCTGGGAGCCGGTCTTTGCCGATATTTCCGCCGGAGGAGATATGGGTTATACAACAGGTCCCTGGGAGTTTAGAAATAACCGCGGTGATTCAACTGCAACCGCAACGGGCTATTTCGTTTCGGTATGGAAAAAAGAAAGCGGCCAATGGAAAGTGGCATTGGATATGGGAGTAAGTTTTCCTGCTACCTCGTTAAAAGAGCCTCTGAATTTTCCTGCTCAAAGCAAAGAACTAATGAAACAGAACGCTTCAAAGATTTCGCTCCAGGAATTAATGAAGCGGGAGTGGGAATTTATTTGGGCTCAACATGAAAATTGGCGAACGGCTTTTGTAAATTTTTCAACATCCGGAGTAAGACTCTACAGGCCGGGTCATTTTCCATATATCGATGATGAAAGTAAAAACCAATTATTTGCTGAAACGGACAAAAAATACAGTTATGACCTGACTGGCGCCGGTCTATCGGCGTCAGGCGACCTGGGATATGTCTATGGAAAAGTTATAGTAATTACAAATGATGCCGGAGTTGCAAATGGCAATTATTTGCGTATTTGGAGAAAACAGAGTTCGACGTGGCAAATCGTTTTGGACGTCGTGAATATGCCCCGATGAGAAAGAGCAATATCCCGATTACAAATAATTCAGTTTTCTGTTATCATAATTTCAATTCAGGTTTCCTGTTTTCCCATTCATGCCATGCTTTGTTCAATGCATCCAGGAATGTCTCCTTTCGTTGTGCACCGGACACTGCGTACTGATCATTGAACACAAAATAGGGAACCGCCCTAACACCCATAAGGTGTGCGTCGATAATATCCTTTTCTACATTATGGGAATATTCATCGCTGTTGAGCAATTTTTTAATTGCATCAACGGGAAGGCCGGCTTCAGTTCCGAGTAATAACAGAGTGTTATGGTCCGCAATATTTTTTCCTTCGATAAAATATGCTTTAAATAATCTTTCCTGTATTTCACCAGATTTTTCATTCGCTTTGCCGAGTTGTATCAACCGGTGGGCATCAAATGTGTTGGCGACAACGACTTTGTTGAAGTCATAATTTAGTCCAACTTCCTTTGCCATTTTTGTTACATAATTGTTAGCTTGTTTAGCCTGTTCTGGAGACCAGCCCTTTGTTTCAGACAAATATTGACTGATATTTTTACCCGGCTCAGTCCTGATTGCGCGGTTAAGAAGAAAGCTTTTCCATTCAATTTTAATTTCATTATTGTGCTGGAATTCCTGTAAAGCATTTTCAAATCGCCGTTTCCCGATATAACAAAATGGACACATGATGTCCGACCATATTTCTACTTTCATCCTCATTTGTTTGGCATAGTAACATTCATAAAAGCGAAATAGTTGTATCAGTCAGGTGAATGAAAAAATCATTCATAACCGACTACCGGGAAGCGGGATTAAGGCAATGATTTTAGCATAAATTCCCCTACCTTTGCGCCCTAAATTTCAGTTAGCTATCTGCGATTTATCCAACTCAGAATAGCCAACGGGATCCGGGCTCGCCGGTTGGTGGCGCAAGTGCTGCTTACTCAGGTGACTAAACCGGCTAATGAAACTACTAACACACGCACACATGGCAGATTTAAAACTTCAGAGAAACTTTGGTATCGCTGCTCATATTGATGCAGGCAAAACCACAACAACCGAGCGAATCCTTCGCTATACCGGTATGATACACCGTATTGGTGAAGTGCATGATGGTGCTGCCACAACCGACTGGATGGAGCAGGAAAAGGAAAGAGGTATCACTATTACCTCAGCTGCCGTGAGCTGCCAGTGGAACTTCCCTACCGTGTTGGGTAAGGCTACTCCTGAGACCAAAAAATATTCATTCAATATCATTGATACTCCCGGACACGTTGACTTTACTGTTGAAGTAGAACGTTCTATGCGCGTACTGGATGGTTTGATCGCTTTATTCTCCGCCGTGGACGGTGTCGAACCACAGTCCGAAACCGTGTGGCGCCAGGCTAATCGCTATGGTGTTCCGCGTATCGGTTTCGTAAATAAGATGGACCGTGCAGGAGCTGACTTCCTTATGGTTGTCAAACAGGTTAAAGAAATGCTGGGCTCCAAAGCAGTCCCGCTGCAGCTGCCGATCGGTGCCGAAGATGATTTCAAAGGCGTGGTTGACCTTATCAAAATGAAAGGTGTGATCTGGCACATGGAAACAGAAGGGATGACATTTGATGAAATTGCGATACCTGCTGACATGTTGGAAGAAGCCAAAGAATGGAGGGCCAACCTGGTTGAAGCGGTAGCCGAATATGATGATAAACTGATGGAGAAGTTCTTCGATAATCCTGACACTATCAGCGAAGATGAGATACACGAAGCAATACGTAAGGCAACGGTTGACCTGAGCATCGTTCCAATGATGTGCGGTTCATCATTCAAAAATAAAGGTGTGCAAACCGCATTGGATGCCGTCTGCCGTTATCTTCCTTCGCCTGTTGATATTCCTGATACTGTAGGAACCAATCCTGATACGGGAAAGGAAGAAACACGGAAGGCTGATTCCAAAGCCCCGTTTGCAGCATTGGCGTTTAAGATCATGACCGATCCTTTTGTGGGTCGCCTCGCTTTCTTTCGTTGTTATTCCGGTCACCTCGATGCGGGTTCATATGTATTGAATGTAAGAAGTGGTAAGAAGGAACGTATTAGCCGCATTATGAAGATGTTTGCCAACAAACAGAACCCAATTGATTTTATCGAGGCTGGAGATATTGGCGCGGCGGTCGGATTTAAGGAAATCAAAACCGGTGATACCCTTTGTGATGAGAATCATCCGATCACCCTTGAAAATATGTTCATTCCGGAACCGGTTATCGCCGTAGCGGTTGAACCCAAAACCCAGGCTGATGTAGATAAAATGGGTATGGCTATTGCCAAGCTGATAGAAGAAGATCCTACACTGCGTGTAAACACTGATGAAGACACCGGCCAAACCATTCTTCGCGGTATGGGCGAGTTGCACCTTGAGATTATCATTGATCGTATGAGGCGTGAGTTTAAGGTGGAAGTAAACCAGGGTGCACCACAGGTGGCTTATAAAGAGGCCTTCAATATTACGGTTGAACATAGAGAAGTTTTGAAAAAGCAAACCGGTGGTCGCGGTAAGTTCGCTGATATACAATTCAGTCTTGGTCCGGTTGATGCAGAATGGAAAACCGAAAACCCGGATAAGCATTACCAGTTTGTAAACGACCTGTTTGGCGGATCGATTCCAAGAGAGTTTGTCCCGGCTATTCAGAAAGGATTTGAGCAATCGATGACTACCGGTGTATTGGCTAACTATCCGGTCGACAACATGAAGATCCGCGTCTTTGACGGCAGCTTCCATGCGGTTGACTCCGATTCCATGTCGTTTGAGCTTTGCGCCAAACAAGGTTTTCGTGAAGCGGCCCGAAAAGCAAAACCCGTTTTACTCGAGCCAATTATGAAAGTGGAAGTTATTACTCCGGCTCAATACATGGGTGATGTTACTGGTGACCTTAACCGTCGCCGGGGTATGCTGGAAGGAATGGATACCCGTGCCGGTGCTGAAGTAATAAAAGCAAAAGTGCCGCTGAGTGAAATGTTTGGATATGTAACACAACTTCGTTCATTGAGCTCTGGCCGCGCATCGAGCACCATGGAGTTTTCTCACTACGCGCCGGCACCGACCAATATTGCCGAAGAAGTGATAGCGAAAGTGAAAGGAAAAGTGAGCGCTAAGGCTTGATTCAACAGCAGTAAAGCGGGATAATTAAAAAAAAGCGAAAGAAGGGCTGACTTTTTTATTGTTCAGGGCAACCTTTTTAAAAATGTTAAATTACTTAATCTGAATCAAGGGAAATTACTAAGAATGGCATCGTATTTGCCGTTTTGCGCCGGAACTCACTCCGTTTTTAAGATCTTATATTAGGCTATTTAGCCATTTTATGAAAAGCAAGATTTTCAAAGGTTAAGGACTCCTTCGTGAGTCCTTTTTCTTTTCTGAAGGAAGTGTTTGCTTTTTCCGTGAATTGTATGGCGTTAAAATTTAATCGCCGGGCGGCCGTTTTAAACTGACACATGAAAAGTTGGAAAACGCTTACTGGAATTATATCGATCTCCTTTTGTATCTCATCCCTGTTCACATTTTGTTCTAAGGCTGGCAGTGGCGACCGGGGCCAAGCAAATATGCAGGTGTCACTGACAGATGATCCCGGGAATTTTGAAGCCGTTTATGTAGATGTACAGGATATCCTGGTAAATCTCACAGGTGATCCGACCAACGGATGGCAGAGTCTCCAGGGTGTAAGAAAAGGAATGTATGACCTGCTGTCACTTGCTGGCGGTCGTGATACGTTGTTAGCCGACGGCGCTGTCCCGGCCGGCCGTGTTTACCAGATGCGGCTTATCCTTGGGACAGAGAATTACGTAAAAATTGATAGCGTAATGATCAGGATGAATGTGCTTCCTGAACAGCAGGATGGTCTTAATTTAAAGATTCAGCAATACCTGGGAAATGGGAGTTCCTTTAAGGTGCTTCTTGATTTTGATGTTGCAAAATCAGTAGTAGTTGTTGACAGCGTGACTTATAATTTGAAGCCCACTATCCGAACGGTATTTGAATTTGTAGGGGGGAGCCTGAGGGGGGTTGTTCGGCCAAACCATTTTCGAACATGGGTTTATGCTATCCAGGGATCAGACACTGTAGCAAGCACCTTCACCAGCCAGGATGGTGGATTTCTTATTAAAGGGATTGCCGAAGGTTCTTATTCGATATATTTCAATCCTTCCGATAGTTTTCACAGGGACACAATGTTGACAGGAATTAATGCTATCAATAAAAACGTCATTGCTTTGGACACGATGTTCCTGCAACAATAAGATAATTTGAAAATTGCGATTTATTACCGCTGAATATTAATTGCCAAATCTTTTTTTTGCCTCATCAAGTATGCTCGCGGTCGTCGTGGCGCCAACACGAGTAACTCCGAGCGCCCTTACCCTGAGGAGATCATCCAAAGTTCGTACTCCGCCGGCGGCTTTGATTTGTACACCAGGAGCTGCATGTTTTCTCATGAGAATGAGGTCATGTTCCGTTGCACCTTTATAGTTGTAGGTGCCATCCGCATTTTTTACAAAACCATAGCCGGTAGATGTCTTTATAAATTCTACTCCGACCGTACTGCATATTTCGCAGAGTTTGATTTTATGATAATCATCCGGCAGAAAGTCATTTTCAAAAATGACCTTTAATGCTGCTTTTTGATTTTTCGTTACGTCGTTTATGGCGGTAATTTCTTTCATTGTATGATCCCAGTCGTTACTCAGTACTTTGCCAATGTTTACTACCATATCGATTTCATGTGCGCCGTTAAGACAGGCCTGTTCTGTTTCAAATACTTTCACTTCAGTGGTGCTGTTGCCGTGAGGAAAGCCTATAACAGTGCACACCAAAACATCACTCCCTTTCAACCACTGCTTTGCCTCCTTGATCGCGTAGGGTTTGATGCATACTGATGCTGTATTGTACGCCTTTGCCACTGCACAGCCGCTTTCAAGGTCTTTGTCAGTCATCGTCGGGTGAAGCAGGGAATGATCAATCATTTTGGAGAGTTTGCTGACGTTATCCATCATACCTATTTTGACGGTAAATTATTAAATCCGTTACTTAATGCGTACTTTTCTGATGATAAAGCATGTAATAATTTTTTATTACAGGGCACTGTCAAAAAAATTCGCACGTATGAAATTTCTTTTAATCTCCCTCCTAATATACTTTCTACCACTCCTTGTGATGGCCCAGGAACGGACACTGGCGAAGGGAATGAAAATATCGAAGACGACAAAAATCAAAAAATCGATATACGCTATCGATGCTCCGGCGGATTCCGCACCTTCCGTTATTACGATTCAAGGGAACAATATCGTGATCGATTTTAACAATGCCTTTCTCAAAGGAAGCAATAAAAAATCCAGACCTGATCAGTTTTTTGGAACGGGTATCCTCGTAAAAAACAGTAAAAATGTAACCATCAAAAACCTGAGGGCGAGCAGGTACAAAGTAGCACTGAAAGCAATTGACGTTGAAAACCTGGTTATTGAAAATTGCGACTTTAGTTATAATTACCGGCAGCATCTCAACAGCGACCAGGAAAGGGAAGATATGTCGGATTGGATGAGTTATCATCACAACGAAAACGACGAATGGATAAGGTATGGCGGGGCCATGTATTTACGCAATTGCAATTTTCTTACCATCAGGAATTGCAGGGTGACCGGTGGACAGAATGCGTTGATGATGACGGCATGCAATGATGGCATGATCTATAATAATGATTTTTCATTCAACTCAGGTATCGGGATAGGGATGTATCGGAGCAGCCGGAACAAAATAATGTTCAACAGGGTAATTTTTAACGTCAGGGGCTACAGTCATGGTGTCTATAATCGCGGGCAGGATAGCGCGGGAATGTTGGTCTATGAGCAAAGCAGTAATAATCTTTTTTTTAAGAACAACGTGACACACAGTGGCGACGGGTTGTTTTTGTGGGCGGGACAAACTACTATGGACTCAGGCAAGGGAGGCTGTAATGACAACGTTATTTTGCGAAATGATTTCTCTTATGCTCCAACAAACGGGGTAGAGGCAACCTTCAGCCGCAACACGATTGCTTATAACCGAATATTTGAGTGTGATCACGGCATTTGGGCGGGGTACAGCTATGCAACAAGCATCAATAACAACAATTTCCGAAACAACCGGGTGGGGATTGCAATCGAGCACGGCCAAATGATAAATATTACTTACAATCTTTTTTTCCGCGATAAAGAAGCGATCGCATTATGGGAGAGAAAGGACCAGCCCGCCGACCCGATGGCTATCGGGTGGGGATACCTTAACAACCGGGACACCAAAAGCAGGAACTATATTATTCTGGGAAACAGCTTTAATAGTAATCCCGTTGTTTTCAACTTTAAGAATACGGACAAACTAAATGTGTTCAGTAATACATATGCGGAAACTGAAACAGATTTTAAGTTGGATTCAACCGTTACAGAACTCGACACCCTGATCGACCTGGAGATGGCTGCACGGTTTGATGAGGATTCGGCTGTAAACATTCCTGAAATTGCCAGGCCTAATGATCCTTTCAAAGGCACTGGTTATTTGGCAGGAAGAAAAAATATTATGATGACAGCGTGGGGCCCGTATGATTTCAGGTCGCCAATAATCTGGAACACCAATCCTTTGGATACTACCGGTATCATGAAATTTGAATTAATGGGACCTAAAGGCAAATGGAGGATTAAAAAATTTTCAGGCGTGAAAGATATGTCCGTCATGAATGGAACGTTTCCCGCCAGTTTTACTGCGACAAAGGTGAACGGTGCTAAAACTGATATTTCTATACAACTGGAATACATCGGGGAAACTGTTGTGACGCCCTTTGGAGAAACGGTAGCCGCGGGTAAGCCTTATTCTTTTTCTATTCAAAAATATTTTCAACCCATTAAGTTCAACGTTAGGTGGTTTGCACTGGATACTGCCTTTCATAACCCGCTAATCACCGGCGAGATCTTTCCCCCTAACGTGCGTATGAGTCCACTTAAGATTGACACAGTAGACAAACTGGACTACGCCTGGTGGGGTGGATTGAAAACAGAGGAAAAACATGGCCAATTCATAACGATTGCCGAAGGAGAGGCTACAATTAAAAACGGCGACTATGAGTTAGGAGTTACCTGGGACGACGCTGTGAGGGTATACGTGGATGGTAAATTGGTGATCAATGATTGGAATCCCTCGCATCATAGCTATGATGAAGCATCTCACAAAAATGCAAGGCTCAGCTTGGGTGGTATGCACAAATTTTTAGTCGAGCATATCGGGCTGGGTAATTTTGCCTGTCTGAGCTTGAAATTGAAAAAGCTGGCCGATGGAAAATGATGGGGATCTTGTTGAAATCCGGCAAGACTTCATGCCGGCGTTTTTGGACCTAAATATCTTTTTCTCAACTTTTTATTATAGAACTTTCAATTTTCGGCCTGGACGTCGGGCATTTTTTTTAATAGCCAGATAGTCAAAAAAATAGTGTTCAAGTATTTGGCCAATATGGCCGCTCCCCCTACCTTTGCACTCCCAAAGAAAATTGGGATTTTATACAATGTCTCAGCGAATCAGAATCAAATTACAGTCTTATGATCACAATTTGGTGGACAAATCTGCCGAAAAGATCGTAAAAACTGTTCGTAGCACTGGCGCTGTGGTAACGGGCCCGATTCCATTGCCTACACGTACTAAGATCTTTACAGTACTGCGTTCACCACACGTAAATAAGAAAAGTCGTGAGCAATTTCAACTGGCTACGCACAAACGCCTGTTGGATATTTATACGTCTTCGAGCCGTACGGTGGATGCGCTGAGCAAGCTGGATTTACCCAGCGGCGTGGAAGTTGAAATCAAGGCATAATCGGGGAAGTTGCGATCAAACGCGATTTTTCGGATTATTAGTTCTTATAAATTAAATAACGCCATCTCTCAATCTTTGCACAAGCAAAAGAAAAAAGAGCTCTGGTAAGCGGTAGAGTGGATTTGCGAAATGTTTGGCTGTCCTTCATCCGCGATTAAATAAAACAAGCCGTTCAGGGTTTGTTTACTATCGGTACTTCCAAACAAAAGGAAAAGGTCGGTAGCAAACGGGGATTGACGCCCAGGTTCGTTCTGCCGGAAGGCAAGCTTAAGAACCGATGCATGTCCCAATAAACCTGCAGGCATAAATTGAAAAGTATGAAAGGTATTATTGGGAAAAAGGTTGGCATGACCAGCATTTTCGATCCCCAGGGCAGGCAAACCGCGTGCACCGTTATCGAAGCCGGTCCCTGCGTCGTTACACAGGTCAAGACCAAAGATTCTGACGGTTACAATGCTCTCCAACTCTCTTTCGGCGACAAAAACGAAAAGCACTCCATTAAGGCCGAAACAAACCACTTCGCCAAAGCCTCCACTGCCCCCAAAAAGTTTTCTAAAGAATTTCGCGATTTCGCAATCGAAAAAAATATCGGTGAAACCATTACTGTTGACATTTTCGCTGAAGGCGATAAGGTGGAAGTAGTAGGTACCACAAAGGGTAAAGGCTTCCAGGGTGTAGTAAAGCGTCACGGTTTTCATGGCGTAGGTCAGCAAAGCCACGGACAACACGACCGTCAGCGGGCTCCGGGTTCACTCGGTAACTCCTCAGATGCAAGCCGCGTAATGAAGGGTATGAAGATGGGGGGCCGCATGGGTAATGATCGCGTAAAGCTGAAGGGTCTTAAAGTGGTGAAAATTTTTCCTGAGAAAAACTATATTCTTATCAGCGGTTCAGTTCCCGGGCATAATGGATCAATTGTTTTAATTCAGAAATAACGGAAGACCCCGATATGGATCCGGGTTATTAAAATAGAATGAAAATGCAAGTTGAAGTATTAGATATCAAAGGAAAGAAAACCGGCAGAATGATCGAGCTGCCGGAAGAAATCTTTGCTGCAGAGCCTAATGACCATGTCATTTATCTCGCGGTAAAGCAATACCTGGCCGCGCAACGCCAGGGAACGCATAAAGTGAAAACCCGTGCGGAGGTTAAAGGTGCGAGCCGCAAACTTCATCGGCAAAAAGGAACAGGCGGTAGCCGTAAGGGAAATATCCGTAATCCATTATATAAAGGTGGTGGTACTGTTTTCGGACCTAAGCCCCACAGCTATGACTTCAAGCTCAATCGTAAAGTCAAAGATTTGGCGAGGATCTCTGCCCTGTCATATAAAGCAAAAGAAAATGCGATCGTGGTCGTTGAAGATATCACCATGGATGCGCCCAAGACAAAGACGTTTGTGGATATTCTCGGTAAGCTGAAAGTGGCAGAAAAAAAATCAATGTTCATATTGCCGGAATACAATGAAAATGTTCAATTGTCCATCCGTAACGTGCCCTCTGTTCTGGGCGTGGTACTGAGTGATATTAATACTTATGACATCGTTAACTCGGACGTGTTGGTATTAACAGAAAGCGCGGCAAAGATTTTCAGTGAGGAAGAAGTAAATGCGGAAGCTTAATTAAAAACATTATAAAAGGAAAGAAATGAAACTTTCTGAGGTATTAGTAAAACCCATTTTGACTGAAAAGGCAAACGCACAGCAGGAAAAACTGCGTCGTTATGCATTCAAGGTGGCGAAAAAGGCGAATAAGCTTGAAATTAAGAAAGCAGTAGAAAGTTTTTATGGGGTTACTGTTACCGCGGTGAACACGTCGGTATCTCCCGGCAAAAACAAAAGTCGCTTTACAAAAGCTGGTGTTATTTCCGGGCGCAAGCCTTCGTATAAGAAAGCTTTTGTGACCGTAGCTGAGGGCGAAACAATAGATCTTTATTCGAATATTTAAGCACCCTTATCCGTAAGAATGGCAAACAACCGCCGCGAAGTGTTGGAATATGATATTAAAATCTGGATCGTAACAAATGGCACTGAAAAAATTTAAACCGATTACAGCAGGAACCCGTTGGAGAATCGGCAATGCGTTCTCTGAGGTAACGACGAATGTTCCTGAAAAAAGCTTAGTGGAAGCGAAACCCAGAACAGGGGGACGTAATTCTTCAGGACATCTTTCTATGCGCTACCGTGGTGGTGGTCATAAGAAAAAATACAGGGTAATTGATTTTAAGAGGCATAAACAAGGTATTGCAAAGGTTGTATCGATAGAGTATGATCCGAACAGAACCGCATTCATCGCATTGGTGAACTATGCTGATGGTGAAAAGAGATACATTATTGCACCGCAGGGTTTGCAGGTTGGTGCCATGGTTGAAAGTGGCGACAATGTCGCTCCGGAAATTGGAAATGCGCTGCAAATGAAAAACATGCCATTGGGTACAAATGTTCACAATATTGAAATGCAACCCGGCCAGGGCGGTAAGTTGGCGCGCAGTGCAGGTTCTTCAGCTCAGCTGACGAACAAAGAAGATAGGTATGCTGTGCTGAAAATGCCATCCGGGGAGTTAAGAAAAATATTGATCAACTGCTACGCAACAGTTGGTGTTGTGAGCAATAGCGATCATAACCTCCAGAGCATGGGTAAAGCAGGGCGTAACAGGTGGAGAGGTACCAGGCCGAGAAACCGTGGTGTGGCAATGAATCCTGTTGATCACCCGATGGGTGGTGGTGAAGGTAAGGCATCAGGTGGTCAGCCTCGCAGCAGAAACGGACAGTATTCAAAAGGCTTGAAGACGAGAACGAGGGGAAAAGGAAGTGACAAGCTGATTATACAGCGTAAAAATGGTAGCAAACTGACTAAATAATAAGAACCAAAAATCAAGAACCAAATAAAAGAAAAAATTTAAAATTCAAGCTTGGTTCCTGGGATTTGAGATTTAAAATTTTAAAAAAGTATGGCACGTTCGATTAAAAAAGGTCCTTATGTAGCATCACATCTTGAGTCAAAGGTGCTGGCCATTAATGAGGGCAAGAACAAGAAGAGTGTGATCAAGACCTGGAGCCGTCGTTCTACGATCACTCCTGATTTTGTGGGCCACACGTTTGCGGTGCATAATGGTCACAAATTTATTCCCGTGTACGTAACTGAGTTTATGGTCGGACACAAATTGGGAGAATTTGCGCCGACGCGTCAGTTCAAAGGACACTCAAGTAAGAAAGTAGAAGCATAATTTATCATGTTGCATGTTTCCGGTTAACGGCGACAGGCAGAAACAATAAAGAAATGGAAGCAGTAGCTAAGTTGAAGAATTACCCGACATCACCCCGCAAGATGCGTTTGCTCGCTGACCTGATACGTGGGCATAAGGTCGAGAAAGTATTGGCTGAACTCGAGCACAATCCAAAACATCCTGCAGTGCCACTTCGCAAATTGGTGTTAAGTGCTATCAACAACTGGAAACAAAAGAACGAGGGCGGTGATGAAAGTCAACTGGTGATTAAGACAATTTTTGTGGATGGTGCAAGGACTTTGAAAAGAATGCGACCCGCGCCGCAAGGCCGCGGTTATCGTGTGCGCAAACGCAGCAACCACGTAACTGTTATTGTGGATGCTAAGGAAACTAAAGAAAC
>Ga0310810_10003999_pt1 | contig 16222 bp, 11 predicted proteins | sample NCmetagenome_FD_207641 | JGI IMG/M metagenome (GOLD analysis project Ga0310810, IMG submission 207641) | Soil microbial communities from experimental microcosm in Duke University, North Carolina, United States - NC | ecosystem: Engineered > Artificial ecosystem > Soil microcosm > Unclassified ... | reverse complement strand
GTCCGCTGTGACGAGGCTGGCGCGGCGCGCCTGCGCGGCGAGCACCGCGCAGCCCGGCGCCATCACATGACCCGGTTCGCGCGGTACGCGGAGCGCGCGCATGCCGAAATGCCGTCCGACTTCGATCACCTGCGCGGCGACGATCGGGTGCATGTGGAAGTGCTTGTGCGCGTTGACGTGATCGAGCGGCAAGCCGGTGCGGGCGAAGGCGGCGAATTGCGCCGCAATCTCGCGCTGCAACTGCCGCCGCATGTCCGACCGGCCGGCGAGATCGAAGGCGAGGCGCACCATGTCCGAGCGCAGCATGCCATTGGGGCCGACGAGATCGGGGATCTGCTGCGGCCGCAATGTCGGCCGTCCTTCGAGCAGGACGAGATGCAGGCCGACGCGCAAAGACGGCAGCTTTCGCGCCAAGTCGACCGCCTGCTGCGCCGCCGCTCCCGATACCATCAGACTCGCCGCAGTCAGCACACCGTCGCGATGCGCGCATTCAACGGCGGCGTTGACCTCAGGCGACAGACCGAAGTCGTCGGCGGTAATGACGAGGAGACTCAGTGGCTGACCTTTCGGTGCTCGCGGAGGAAGGCGAAGAACTCGACGGCCTCGCGCAGGCGCCGTTGCAGCATTTCGCGGCTACGCAGCATTTCGCCGACGATCGACGCGATCTTCGGCGCGCGGAAATAGAAGCTGCGATAGAACTCCTCGACCGAATGGAAAATTTCGGTGTGACTCAGATGGGGATAGTTCAGGGCCGCGATCTGCACGCCATGATCGTCGACCAGGCCCGGCTCGGTGTTGGCCAGCCAGCCGTTCTCCATCGCCTGCTTGTAGAGGAAGGTCCCCGGATAGGGCGCGGCGATCGACACCTGCAAGGTGTGCGGGTTGATCTCCCGCGCGAAGCGGATCGTTTCCTGGATGGTTTCCTTGGTCTCGCCCGGCAGGCCCATGATGAAGGTGCCGTGGATGGTGACGCCGAGCTCGTGACAGTCCTTGGTGAACCTTCTGGCCACCTCGACGCGCATGCCCTTCTTGATGTTGTGCAGGATCTGCTGGTTGCCGGATTCATAACCGACCAGCAGCAGCCGCAAGCCATTGTCGCGCAGAACCTTCAGCGTCTCGCGCGGCACGTTGGCCTTGGCGTTGCACGACCAGGTTATGCCGAGCTTGCCGAGCTCGCGGGCAATCGCCTCGGCGCGCGGCAAGTCGTCGGTGAAGGTGTCGTCGTCGAAGAAGAATTCCTTGACCTGCGGCATCGCCGCCTTGGCCCAGCGGATTTCCTCGACCACGTTCTCGACGCTGCGGGTGCGGTATTTGTGGCCGCCGATGGTCTGCGGCCACAGGCAGAACGTGCAGCGCGATTTGCAGCCGCGGCCCGAATAGAACGAGATGTAGGGGTGCTTGAGATAGCCGATGAAGTAGTTCTCGATCTTGAGATCGCGGTGATAGACCGGGGTGACGAAAGGCAGGTCGTCCATGTCGGTCAGCGTCGTGCGCGGTGCTGTCTCCTGCACGTCGCCGTTTTGGTCGCGATAGCAAAGCCCGGAAATATCCGCATAGGGCTTGCCCGCGGCGACGTCGCGGATCGTGAAGTCGTAGTCCTTGGCGGTGACGAAATCGATCGGCTCGGCCTTCTCCAGGCTGCGCCGCGGATCGATGGCGATATTGGCGCCGACCAGGCCGACCTTCAGGTTCGGGTTCGCGGCTTTGAGCGCGCGTGCGGCCGCGATGTCGGAGGTGAAGGTCGGCGTCGAGGAATGCATCACGACGAGGTCGAAATCGTTGGCCTGGGCGACGATCTGGTCGAGGCCGATGTCATGCGGCGGCGCATCGATCAGCCTGGAGTCCGGCACCATGGCGGCGAGCTGCGCCAGCCAGGTCGGATACCAGTACGATTTGATCTCGCGCTTGGCCTGGTAGCGGGAGCCGGCGCCGCCGTCGAAACCTTCGAAGGACGGAGCCTGGAGGAAGAGCGTACGCATGAAAGCCTGCCTAGCTGGAAGAGTCGACGATCAGGGTCTGATCGGACAGCCGGTAACGTTGGCCCCGCCAGGTCACCGTGAGGACGAAGAAGCTCGCGATATAGGATGCGAAAGAGGCGAGATCGCGGAGCGGGATCAGCAGATAGCTCTGCGAGCGCATGGCGAAGCGCTGCTCGACGCACCATGCCATGCCGACACGGCAGGCGAGGGCGACCGCGCCCATCGCCACCGCCTGCTCGCCCGCACCCAGTGCGGCGGCCAGGAGCGCAAGCGGAAAGGGATGGGTGATGATGCTGCCGACATGGCCGGCCGGATTGATGCTCTTGATGGTGCAGTCCTGACGCACCTTGTGGGCCATCAGGGCGTCGGCGCTGCCGACGTTATAGACGTGGCCGACCGCGAACGGCGCCACCGCGACCGTATAGCCCGCCGCGCGTACGGCATCGCCGATCGCATAGTCGTCCCAAAGCTGGTCGGCGAAGGCGGCGAAGCCGCCGATGCGCCACAGGATGTCGCGCGTCAGCGCGATGGTGGCGCCGAAACAGGGGCGGGCGAGGCCGAGGGTGAGGCCGCCGATCACGTTGGGCAGGAAGTGAACATTGGCACTGATGGCGGCCAGCCGCGACCACAGGTCGCCCTGGTCGATGCCATAGAACAGGCAGGTCACCGCGCCGACGCCGGGGCGCTGTAATTCGGCAACCACGCCGGAGAGGTATTTCGGTCCGACGACGATATCGCTGTCGATCAGCACCAGCATCTCGTGGCGCGCATGCTTGGCGATATTGCCGATATTGGCGACTTTCAGGTTCTGGCCTGAAATATGCGGATCGACGTGGCAAACGATGCGGCCCTCGGGCCGCTCCGCGGCGACTTGGCGGACGATTTCGATCGCGGGGTCGTTCGGATCCAGCGCCCCGCAGATGATTTCGGTCGGTCCGGGGTAGTCCTGGTCGCGCAGGGCGCGCAGCCGCGATGCGAGGCCCGGTTCGTGTCCGCACAGCGGGACCAGCACCGAAACCGGCACCGGCGCCGGGACCGCGGCCTGTTCCCGGTTGCGATACCGCAGGACCGAAAAGCCGACGAAAGCGAAATAGAGGCACCCGAGCGCCGCGCCGGCCAGGCAAAGGTCGGCCGCCCAGCGCAACATCTCATCCGTCGCCAACATACCCTCGGGCCCCGATAATCCGCAGTGCGTCCGCAGTCACAGCATAATGCGGTTCCAAAGCCAAGCGCGATAGGGGCGCGCCTGCGATTGGGGATGCAAAGCAGGGTTGCCGCGCGACCGCGCCGCTCGCAGCGCCATCCGCCTATCGGTAGATACGGCCCTTCCAGCGTACACGCCCGCTTGTCCGCCGGCGCAGGCCGTCGAGTGCGATCACGGCGCCGGCCGTGTAGCCCAGGGGAAACAACAGGCCATAAATCAGCGGAATGCGAAAATACGCCGCTCCGGCAAGGTGCAGACCGAAGGCGGCGGCGGCGCCGACGAGCGCCGGCACGGCGGCGAGGCAGGCGTTCTGCGTGCCGGCGGCGCAACCGGCGAGGTCAAACGCCGGGATCAATACGATGGCCCAGGCCAGCGTAACACCGGCGGCGGTCGTCACGAGCGTGGCTGTTAGGCCGCCGAGCAGGTCGACGAGAGTCCTGGCAAGTCCCGGCCAGAGCGTCGCCCAACCCGTATATGTTCGGACCGACATCAGCGCCGTCGCGTCCTGCATCAGAACGCGGTGGCCGCGACGTTTCATCAGCCGCGCCAGATCGATGTCCTCGACGATCGAGCGCGACACGGCGGCGTGGCCGCCGACGTCTTCATAGGCGGCGCGGCGGATGAGCATGAATTGGCCCGTCGCGGCAGCGTCGTCGCTGTCGGCCGCCTGCATCCGGGCGAGGTTCTGCGAGAACGACAGAAGATAAAAGCCGCACGGCAGCACGAGCCTCTCGGCGAAGCTTTGCAATTCCTGCCGCGGCGCGAGCGTGAGCAGATCGATGGCCTCGCGCGAGGCGGCGCCGATGGCGCTGGCGATCAGCGCCGGCTGTGCGCGTATGTCGGCATCGACGAAGCACAGCCACTCGGCGGCGTCAGCGACGGCGCGGGCTCCAGCGGCACAGGCGTTGACCTTGCCGGTCCAGCCCGGCGGCAGTGGCGGGCTTTGCATCAGCACGATACGCCGGTCCTGCGTACCCAATCGGCGCACGATGGCGGCGGTGTCATCGGTGGATTCGTCGTCGACGACGACGATGGCCAGGCGCGGATAATCCTGCGCGAGCAGCGCGGCGAGGCACGCACCGATGTTCGCACTCTCGTCGCGGGCCGGCACAATGATGGCGACGCGCGGTCCATCGGCGGGCGATCCCGGCGCGGCGGCGCTCAACCGCGCGAGCGCATAGCGCTGTCGAAGCGCGTGGCCGATCAACCACGCGATCACGACGAGCAGAACGACGGAGAGAACCAGCACGAGTGATTAGGACCTGCAAAGATGCGACGATGCGGGAAAACAGATTGCGCTATTTTGTCGCAACCGAGCGGAAGCGATCTCGGTTCCACCGTCGCGCCGCGCGCGCTTCGGCCATTTCATCTTGCAGCGCCGTGGGTTGCTGCATTGCAATAACGACATCAGCGAGTCGCAGCAAGTTTCTGTGGCCAAAAGATTATACCAGGGTTACGCTTCGTTTATTCCGGCGTCGGGCGGCTTCGGCTTTCGATCGCTCGCCCTGAAATCGGGATTGCGCCCACCGACGGAAGATCGGAGCGCGGGACGAAATGAACAATGGAGGATTCATGCCAACGCTCGTTAAATCGTTGACTGTCGCGGCCGGCTGCGTTGCCGGCACGATCGCCTTGTCGTCCGTGCCTGCGCTCGCGTGGGAGCCGACCCACCCGATCGAGATCATCGTGCCCGCGGGCACCGGCGGCGGCGCCGACCAGATGGCCCGCACGATCCAGGGCATCATCGCCAAGCACCAACTCTCGAAGCAGTCGGTCGTCGTCATCAATCAGTCCGGTGGCGCCGGCGGCGAAGGCTTTCTGGCCGCTAAAAGCGCCAAAGGCGACGGTCACAAGCTGATCATCACGCTGTCGAACCTGTTCACCACTCCAATGGCCACCGGCATTCCCTTCAACTGGAAGGACCTGACGCCGGTCGCGATGATGGCGCTCGACGAGTTCGTCCTCTGGGTGAACGCCGACAAGCCGTACAAGACCGCGCAGGACTACGTCAACGCGATCAAGGCCAAGCCCGACAACACATTCAAGATGGGCGGCACCGGCTCCAAGCAGGAAGACCAGATCATCACCGTCGCGCTCGAGAAGGCGACGGGCAAGAAGATGACCTACATCCCGTACAAGGGCGGCGGATCCGTGGCGGTGCAGCTCGTTGGCAACCACATCGACTCGTCGGTGAACAACCCGATCGAGGCGGTCGCGCACTGGCGCGCCGGCAAGCTGCGGCCGCTGTGCGTGTTCGACGCCAAGCGGATGCCGTATCACGACCAGATCGCCGACGGGAAATCCTGGGGCGACATCCCGACCTGCAAGGAATCGGGCCTCGACGTCGAATACGTGATGCTGCGCGGGTTCTTCATGCCGCCCGGCGTGACCAAGGACGAGGTCGCCTACTACATCGACCTGTTCAAGAAGGTGCGTGAGACGCCGGAGTGGAAGAAGCTGATGAGCGACGGCGCCTTCAACCAGACCTTCATGACCGGCGACGACTACGTGAAGTGGGTCACCAATGCCGAGAAACTGCATGAAGGGCTGATGAAGTCGGCCGGTTTCATGGCCAAGACCAACTAGCCCGCGGCGCGTACACAACCGCGGTCAAGGAACAGCCATGAGCGAAAACGTCGAAGAAGTCGGTGGGACGGGACCGTCCCACCGGGGGGTTGAGCTGGGAGTGGGGGCCTTCCTCGCGCTCCTGGCCCTGATCGGCATCTACGGCAGCATCAAGGTCGGCATCGGTTGGGCGTCGGACGGGCCGCGCGCCGGCTTCTTCCCGTTCTACGTATGCCTGATCATCCTGTTCTCCTGCGCGGTCAACATCGTGCAGGTCCTCATGGAGGCTCCTGACGGCCGTGTGTTTGCCTATTGGAGTCAGCTCACCCAGGTGGGGTCGGTGCTGCTGCCCACGGTCATCTACGTGCTGGCGATCCCGTACACCGGCATCTATGTGGCGTCCGCGGTGCTGATCTCGTTCTTCATGCGCTGGTTCGGACAATATCGCTGGTCGGTTGCTGTCGCAGTCGGTGTTTTTGTGCCCGTGGCGACGTTCTTCATGTTCGAGGTCTGGTTCCTCGTACCGCTGCCGAAGGGCCCGCTCGAGACCATGCTGGGCTACTGAACGGCTCGTCTTCCGGCGCGCCGGCGCCGGGAGTGCAACGAACGACAACAAACGTCAATTCGATCGGGAAGAAACGCGGCCATGCTTGCAGATGTTGGCAATCTCTTTCACGGCTTCGCGGTGGTCGCGCAGCCCTTCAATCTGGCGCTGATGGTCCTCGGCATCGTGCTCGGCGTCATCGTCGGTGTGCTTCCGGGCCTCGGCGGGGCGAACGGCATCGCCATCCTGCTGCCGTTGACCTTCTCGATGTCGCCGACCTCGGCGATCATCATGCTGTCGTGCATCTACTGGGGTGCGCTGTTCGGCGGCGCCATCACGTCGATTTTGTTCAACATACCGGGCGAACCATGGTCGGTGGCCACCACGTTCGACGGCTATCCGATGGCGCAGAAAGGCCAGGCCGGCGAGGCGCTGACCGCCGCCTTCACGTCGTCCTTCGTCGGCGCGCTGTTCGCGGTCATCATCATCACTCTGGTCGCACCGCTGGTCGCCAGCTTCGCGCTCGAGTTCGGTCCGCCGGAGATCTTCTCGGTCTACTTCCTGGCCTTCTGCAGCTTCGTCGGCCTATCCAAGGAACCACCGTTCAAGACCATCGCTTCGATGATGCTCGGCTTCGCGCTCGGCGCGGTCGGCCTCGACCAGATGACCGGACAACTGCGCATGACGTTCGGCTTCCCGCAGATGCTCAACGGCTTCGACTTCCTGATCGCCGTCATCGGCCTGTTCGGCATCGGCGAGATCCTCCTGACGATGGAGGAGGGGCTGAGCTTCCGCGGCAACGCCGCCAAGCTGAACATGAAAGTCGTATTGCACACCTGGGCCAAGCTGCCGCGCTATTGGATGCTGTCGCTGCGCTCGTGCATCATCGGCTGCTGGATGGGCATCAGCCCGGCCGGAGCCACGCCGGCCTCATTCATGAGCTACGGCATCGCCAAGCGCATTTCCAAACGCGGCCATTTATTCGGCACCGGCGAAATCGAGGGCGTGATCGCGCCGGAGACCGCCGCGCACGCCGCCGGCACTTCGGCGCTGCTGCCGATGATTTCGCTCGGCGTGCCCGGTTCGCCGACCGCGGCCGTGCTGCTCGGCGGCCTGTTGATTTGGGGTCTGCAGCCCGGCCCGCTGCTGTTCACCGAGCAGAAGGACTTCGTCTGGGGCCTGATCGCCTCGATGTATATGGGCAACGTGGTCGGCCTGATCATCGTGCTGACCTGCGTGCCGCTGTTCGCAGCGATCCTGCGCATTCCGTTCAGCGTGATCGCGCCGATCATTCTCGTGTTCTGCGCCATCGGCGCCTACACGGTGCACAACAACACGTTTGACGTGGTGATGATGGTGGCATTCGGCGTCGCCGGTTATTTCCTCAAGAAGACCAATTATCCCTTGGCGCCGATGGTGCTGGCCATCGTGCTCGGCGACAAGGCCGAGGAGGGATTCCGGCAGTCGCTGCTCGCCTCGCAAGGCAGCCTGAGCGTGTTCTGGTCGAGCGGACTTGTCAGCACGATCATGGCGCTCGGCCTGATCGCGTTATTCTGGCCCCTGATCCAGAACGGCTTCACGAAGGTGCGCGCGTCGTTGCTCGGCCCGCGCCCGGCACAGTAAAGCCCCGCGGGGCGAACCGGCGCGCACTGGGACAACGGCCCGAGACGGCCGTGGTCGCAACCCTTGCCGCTGCACTGTCCGACAACGGGCAGTGGACCGGCGTGGCGAGAGGGGTATGATGGTAATCGCACTTTTATATCGCATTGCAAAAAACGCGCCAGCGGCTGCTGCGGCGCACCAATTCCATCGTCAAAACACCGGATTCGAGCAATCCACGTTGCGCCGACGCCCGGCGCTGGCATATTGTATACCAGCATGAACGAGCCAGATCGTCCTTCCCGCAATCCCGGCCCGTCCGCCAATGGCGCGCCCGCCGGTCAAGCTCCAGCCACCGGGTCGCACCCCGCGCTGGAGCCGATCGAGGCGAGCACCAGTTTCAAGCAGAAGGCGTACGCGGCGCTGAAGAACGCGATCGTCACCATGGACGTCTACTACAGTCGCGACGAGATCCGGCTCGACGAGCGCAAACTGGCGCACGACTTCGGCATCAGTCGCACGCCGGTGCGCGAGGCCATGGCGCAGCTCGAGAGCGAGGGCTTCGTGCGCTCGGTGCCGCGTCGCGGCATCTACGTCGTGCGCAAGACCAAGCGCGAGGTGATCGAAATGGTCACCGCCTGGGCGGCGTTGGAAAGCATGGCGGCGCGGCTCACCACGCAGAACGCGACCGATGACGAGATCGCCGGCCTGCGCAAGATGTTCGCCACGTTCGAGAACGGCCGCCACCGCGCGCATCTCGACGAGTATTCCGACGTCAACATCGAATTCCACCAGGCCATTATCCAGCTCAGCCACAACACCGTGCTGATCGGCCTGGCCGCGAACCTGTTCTTGCACATGCGCATGATCCGCCGCACGACGATCGGCGAGAAGGACCGCGCCGATCGCTCGATCCGCGATCACATGACGATCATCGAAGCTCTCGAGGCGCGGCAGACCGATCGCGCCGAAGACCTCGTGCGCGACCATGCGCTCGGCCTCGCCGAGCATATCGCGAAATTCGCCGATTACCTGGACTGAACCAATGGCCCAATCCCGTCCCCGTCATCCTGAGACGCCCGGCGCGCACCGCCTGGCCTCGACGGACTGCGCGGACGGAGCCGTCGCCCTTCGAGGCTCGCTTCGCTCTCACCTCGGGGTGACGGAGCGGGTGTAGCGCGTGTGCAAGATTTCGGGAGAAACGCATGGCTGAAGCAGCAGTAAAAGAACGGGACGCCGCAGGCGAAGAGCGCGAGCAGACCGACGGATTCAATCTCATCATCGACGCGCTCAAGCTCAATGGTCTCACCACCATTTACGGCGTGCCGGGCATTCCGATCACCGACTTCGGCCGCATGGCCCAGGCCGCGGGCATCCGGGTCCTGTCCTTCCGTCATGAACAGAGCGCCGGCTACGCGGCATCGATCGCAGGCTTCCTCACCAAGAAGCCCGGCGTCTGCCTGACCGTCTCGGCGCCCGGCTTCCTCAACGGCCTGACCGCGCTGGCGCATGCCACCACCAACTGCTTCCCGATGATCCTGATCTCGGGTTCTTCGGAACGCGAGATCGTCGACCTGCAGCAGGGCGACTACGAGGAGATGGACCAACTCGCCGTCGCCAAGCCGCTGTGCAAAGCGGCCTACCGTGTGCTGCACGCGCAGGACATCGGCATCGGCATCGCCCGCGCCATCCGCGCCGCCGTGTCGGGCCGCCCGGGCGGCGTCTATCTCGACCTGCCGGCCAAGCTGTTCGGCCAGGTGATGGACGCCGAGGCCGGCAAGAAATCACTCGTCAAGGTGATCGACGCCGCCCCGGCGCAGATTCCCGCCCCTGATGCGATCAAGCGCGCGCTCGACGCGCTCAAGTCTGCCAAGCGTCCGCTGATCATCCTCGGCAAGGGCGCGGCCTATGCGCAGGCCGACGACGCCATTCGCGCGCTGGTCGAGAAGAGCGGCGCGCCATTCCTGCCGATGAGCATGGGCAAGGGCCTGCTGCCCGACACGCATCCGCAATGCGCGGGCGCGGCGCGCTCCACCGTGCTCAAGGACGCCGACGTCGTCATGCTGATCGGCGCCCGCCTCAACTGGCTGCTGTCGCACGGCAAGGGCAAGGCCTGGGGCGACGCGCCGAAGAAGTTCATCCAGATCGACATCGAACCGAAGGAGATGGATTCCAACGTCGAGATCGTCGCGCCGGTCGTCGGCGACATCGGTTCCTGCGTCTCCGCACTGTTGGACGGCATGGGCTCGAAGTGGCCCGCCGCGCCTGCCGACTGGTCAGCCGCAGTCACCAAGAAGCGCGAAGAGAACGTCGCCAAGATGGCGCCGCGCCTGATGAACAACAACGTGCCGATGGATTACCACGGCGCCCTCGGCGTGCTGCGCACGATCGTCAAGGAGCGCCCGGACGCCATCCTCGTCAACGAGGGCGCCAATACGCTCGATCTGGCGCGTGGCATCATCGACATGTATCGCCCGCGCAAGCGTCTCGATGTCGGCACCTGGGGGATCATGGGCATCGGCATGGGCTACGCCGTCGGCGCTGCGATAGAGACCGGCAAGCCCGTGCTGTGCGTGGAAGGCGACTCGGCCTTCGGCTTCTCAGGCATGGAGGTCGAGACGATCTGTCGCTACAACCTGCCGGTCTGCATCGTCATTTTCAACAATGACGGCATTTACCGCGGCACCGACGTCAATCCGCTCGGTACCGACCCGGCGATTTGCACCTTCGTCAGGGGCGCGCGCTACGACAAGATGATCGAGGCCTTCGGTGGCGCCGGCGTCAACGTGACCTCGCCCGACGAGCTCAAGCGCGCGGTCAACGCGGCGATGGATTCGGGCAAGCCGACACTCATCAACGCGGTTATCGACCCCGCGGCCGGCAGCGAGTCGGGCCGCATCGGCAACCTCAACCCGCAGAGCAAGCTGAAGAAGAAGTGACCGCCGCCATCCTCGCGAAAGCGGGGACGCGGTTTTTGATTTTGAAAGCCGGGTGTGCGCCATCGCGGGCGTGGCAGCCGATGGAATAGTGGAGGAAGAAAGATGGCCAAGAAAAAGACTAAGACCGCAAAGAAGGCGAAGGCGCCGGCGAAGAAACCGGCGCGCAAGGCCGTGAAGGCCGCACGCGCCGTGACGAGCGCAAAGAAGCCCGCCGCCAGGAAGGCGAACGGCAACGGCAAGTCCAGCATGCTGCCGCGTCCGTCGTCGAAGCCGTTGGGCATGGACGGCAAGGCGCTGCAGGGCGTGCGCATCCTCGATTTCACGCACGTGCAGTCGGGACCGACCTGCACGCAGTTACTCGCCTGGTTCGGCGCCGACGTCATCAAGGTCGAGCGCCCCGGCATCGGCGACATCACGCGTGGGCAGTTGCGCGACGTACCGAACGCGGACTCGCTCTACTTCACCATGCTCAACCACAACAAGCGCTCGATCACGATCGACTCCAAGCACCCGCAGGGCAAGCGGGTGCTCAACGAGTTGATCAAGACCTGCGACGTGCTGGTCGAGAATTTCGCGCCCGGCGCCCTCGACCGCATGGGCCTGACCTGGGAACATATCAACAGCCTTAACCCGCGCATGATCGTCGCCTCGGTGAAGGGCTTCGGCCCCGGTCCCTACGAGGACTGCAAGGTCTACGAGAACGTCGCCCAGTGCACCGGCGGTTCGGCCTCGACGACCGGCTTCCGCGACGGCCCGCCGCTCGTGACCGGCGCGCAGATCGGCGATAGCGGCACCGGCCTGCATCTCGCGCTCGGCATCGTCACCGCGCTTTTCCAGCGCACCCGCACCGGCCGCGGCCAAAAGGTGCTCTGCGCCATGCAGGACGGCGTGCTCAATCTCGCGCGCGTCAAACTGCGCGACCAGCAGCGTCTCAAGCACGGCCCGCTGACGGAATACAGCCAGTACGGCGAGGGCATCCCGTTCGGTGACGCGACGCCGCGTGCCGGCAACGACTCCGGCGGCGGCCAGCCGGGCCGCATCCTGATGTGCAAGGGCGCTCCGGACGATCCGAACGCGTATATCTACTTCATCACCCAGGCGCCGGTGTGGGAGGCGATCTGCGACGTCATTGGCGAGCCGACCTGGAAGACCGATCCGGAATATGCCACGCCCAAGGCGCGTTTGCCGAAGCTCAACCAGATCTTCGCGCGCATCGAGCAGTGGACCATGACCAAGACCAAGTTCGAGGCCATGGAAGAGCTCAACCAGCACGACATCCCTTGCGGCCCCATCCTGTCGATGAAGGAACTCGCCGCCGACGAGTCGCTGCGCAAGACCGGCACGGTGGTCGAGGTCGATCACCCGACCCGCGGCAAGTACCTGTCCGTGGGCAACCCGATCAAGCTGTCGGATTCGATCACGGAGGTGAAGCGCTCGCCACTTTTGGGCGAGCACACCGACGAGATCCTGTCGAAGGTGCTGAAGCTCTCGGCCAAGGACATTGCCGAGATCAAGGCGTCCGGCGCGCTGAGCGCTCCGGAGAAGAAGGAAAAGGCGGCGTAAGTATTGCGGCGTGTCCCGGGCGTGGTGCCGCGCGCAAGCGCTGCACCGCTGATCCGGGACCCCGGTTAGAACGAAGCTGGCTCCCCGTCTGCAGCGCATCACGTCGTGTTGCGCTGCGCCCGGGGCACGCAGCCCGGAATTCAGGGAGAAGTCTTTATGCGTATCGTGGTTCATGGCCAGCAGGCCTTCGGCAAGGCCGTGCTGGAAGCGCTGTTGAAGCGGGGCGACAATGTGATTGCCGTCTACGTGGCGCCGGAGAAGCCGGGCGCCAAGGCCGATCCGTTGAAGGAGGCGGCGCTCGCCGCGGGCCTGCCGGTGCATCAGCCGGCGTCCTACAAGGACGCGGCAGTGTGGGAGGAATTCAAGGCGCTGAAGCCGGACCTCCAGGTCATGGCCTTCGTGACCTTGTTCGTGCCGGAGGAGTTTCTCAACATCCCGACGCACGGCTCGATCCAGTATCATCCGTCGCTGCTGCCCGCCTATCGCGGCGCCTCGGCGATCAACTGGCCGATCATCAAGGGCGAGAAAGAGACCGGCCTGTCAATCTTCTGGCCGGACAACGGCCTCGATACCGGCGACGTTCTCCTCCAGAAGAAGACGCCGATCTTCGGCACCGACACGCTCGGCACCGTTTATTTCGACCGCCTGTTCCCGATGGGCGTCGACGCCATGCTCGAGTCGGTCGACCTGGTGAAGGCCGGCAAGGCGCCGCGCATCAAGCAGGACGAGTCGAAGGCGACTTATGAAGGCCTGTGTCGCGCCGGCAACGCCAAGATCGACTGGGGCAAGCCGTGGGAGCAGATCGACCGTCTGATCCGCGGCTGCAATCCGGCGCCCGGCGCCTGGACCACGCTCAATGGCGCGACCGTGAAGATCTTCGACGCCAAGCCGCTGCCGGCGCGCGATCCGAAAGGCATCGCGGGCAAGCTCGGCGAGGTGGCCGTGGTGGAGGACGACGGTTTCACCGTGGTCTGCGCCGACGGCCGTTTCAAGATCACCCGCGTGCAGCCCGCCGACGGCAAGAAGATCGACGCCGGCGAATGGGCCAAGTCCGCCAACCTCGCCAAGGGTGCCATTCTCTCCTGACGCTCCGCCGTCATTCCGGGACGCCGCGAAGCGGCGGGCCCGGAATCCAGATCGGGATCGAACTATCTGGATTCCGGGTTCGCCCGCGGTGCTCGCGCCCCGGGAATGACCATCTCATAATCGCCCAGCATATTGGAAAAACCCATGCCCGCCTCCCAGCACCAGAATCCGAAGTCCGACATCGAAATTTCCCAGTCCGCCACCAAGCGCCGCATCCTTGACGTCGCCAAGGACAAGCTCGGCATCGCGCCCGAGAACCTCGATCCGTACGGCCACTACAAGGCCAAGGTGTCGATGGAATACATCAAGTCGCTGCAGTCGAAGCCGAACGGCAAGCTGATCCTGGTCACCGCGATCTCGCCGACGCCGGCGGGCGAGGGCAAGACCACGACCACGGTCGGCCTCACCGACGCGCTCAATCACATCGGCAAGAAGGCGATGTGCGCGCTGCGCGAGCCGTCGCTCGGGCCGTCGTTCGGCATGAAGGGCGGCGCCGCCGGCGGCGGCTATGCGCAGGTGATCCCGATGGAGGACATCAACCTCCATTTCACCGGCGACTTCCATGCCATTACCTCGGCGCACAATCTCCTGTCGGCGCTGATCGACAACCACATCTACTGGGGCAACGCGCTCGGCATCGACAGCCGCCGCGTCGTCTGGCGCCGCGTCATGGACATGAACGACCGCGCGCTGCGCGAGATCGTTTGCTCGCTCGGCGGCGTCGCCAACGGCTATCCGCGCGAGGCCGGCTTCGATATCACCGTGGCCTCGGAAGTCATGGCGATCTTCTGCCTCGCCAAGAACCTCGACGATCTCAAGGAACGGCTCGGAAACATCATCGTCGCCTATACGCGCGACCGTAAGCCGATCCGCGCAAAGGATCTCAACGCTCACGGCGCCATGACCGCGCTGCTCAAGGAGGCGATTGCGCCGAACCTGGTGCAGACGCTCGAAGGCACGCCGGCTTTCATCCACGGCGGCCCGTTCGCCAACATCGCGCATGGCTGCAACTCGGTGGTCGCGACCACGACCGCGCTCAAGCTCGCCGACTATGTCGTGACGGAAGCCGGCTTCGGCGCCGATCTCGGCATGGAGAAGTTCCTCGACATCAAGTGCCGCAAGGCGGGCCTCAAGCCCGACTGCGTGGTCGTCGTCGCCACCATCCGCGCGCTGAAGATGCATGGCGGCGTCAAAAAAGAGGACTTGAAGAAGGAGAACCTTGCCGCGCTCGAAGCCGGCATGGCCAACCTCCAGCGCCACATCGAGAACGTGAAGAAGTTCGGCCTGCCGGCGGTGGTTTCGATCAACCGTTTCTCGGCCGATTCCGATTCCGAGGTCGCGCTGGTCAAGGAGAAGTGCAAGGCGCTCGGTGTCGAAGCGCTGATGGCCGATCACTGGGCCATGGGCGGCGAGGGCGCGGCCGATGTCGCCAAGGCCGTCGTCAAGATCTGCGGCGAAGGCAAGGCCAACCTCAAGCTTCTCTATCCGGACGACATGCCGCTGTTCGAGAAGGTTCGCACCATCGCCAAGGAGCTCTACCGCGCCGACGACGCGACTGCCGACAAGTCGGTCAAGGATCAGCTCAAGGTCTGGGAAGAGATGGGCTTCGGCAAGCTGCCGGTTTGCATCGCCAAGACGCAGTATTCCTTCTCCACCAATCCGGACGCCAAGGGGGCGCCGACCGGCTTCAGCATTCCGGTGCGCGAAGTGCGGCTTTCCGCCGGCGCCGAGTTCGTGGTGGCGATCTGCGGTGAGATCATGACCATGCCGGGCCTGCCGAAGACGCCGTCGGCGGACTCCATCGACGTCAAGGACGGCAAGATCGTCGGCCTGTTCTAGCAGCTCCGCCCTGCCGTGAAATGCCTGGAGGCCCGCCCACCCGGCGGGCCTCCTAGTTTTTGTGTTACCGTGATCGCTCGAATTTTCGGCATTTTCCGAGTTCCACGATGAACGAGGTTTTCGTACCTCGGCGTTACACAGGAGGCATTGGTCCAAAGGTCAGTTGTACAGCCCATGCCCCAGTCCATTCTCGCCCCCGCCGTCGCCCCCTCCGCCTCGCCGGCTGCTCCGGTTTCGCTCATCGACGAACTCAATGATGCCGTCGCCGGCGGCGACCACAAGCGCCGCCTGCGCATCATGCTGCGGATCAGCGACCTGTTCGCGGTCGGCTCGCGCACCTATTCAGGCGACCAGATCGCCGTGTTCGACGACGTGCTGCAGGAACTCGCGACCGACATCGAGGTCGAGGCCCGCGCCGAACTCGCGCGTCGCCTCGCCGGCATCGACAGTGCGCCGCCACAGATCGTCCGCTCGCTCGCCTTCGACGACGCGATCGAGGTCGCCGGCCCGGTGCTGGCGAAATCCGAACAACTCTCCGACGACGATCTGGTCGAGAACGCAGGCACCAAGAGCCAGGCGCATCTGTTCGCAATCTCGCAGCGGCTGAAACTCAGCGAGGCGGTCACCGACGTGCTGGTCGAGCGTGGCGACCGCCGCGTGGTCAACAAAGTCGCGCGCAACCGCGGCGCCCGCTTTTCGCTTGCCGGCTACGAGAAGCTGACGGTGCGCGCACGCCGCGACTCGCGGCTGACCTTGGCGCTCGGCCGCCGCGGCGACTTGCCGCGTCAGTATTTCGTCAAGCTGCTGGAGGCTGCCTCCGCCTCGGTGCGCGCCCGGCTCGAAGCCGAGCATCCGCACGCGTCCGACGTCGTCCGCGGCGCCGTGGACGACGTGGCCACATCGA
>Ga0310810_10003998_pt1 | contig 16225 bp, 33 predicted proteins | sample NCmetagenome_FD_207641 | JGI IMG/M metagenome (GOLD analysis project Ga0310810, IMG submission 207641) | Soil microbial communities from experimental microcosm in Duke University, North Carolina, United States - NC | ecosystem: Engineered > Artificial ecosystem > Soil microcosm > Unclassified ... | reverse complement strand
GCGATTTGCTGCAGCAAGCAAATCAGGCTGTTAGGTTTGGGGATGATAACAATGAGTACATCAACTCATGGTGTATCAGCCACGAACTAACAATTGAAAGTGATGAAAGGAGGTAATTCTCTCAATGGAACTGCTCATAATCTGCAAAGGTCAATATGATTCCACTGCTGACTCCACAACCGACCCAGCAAGAGAGTCAGAGCGAGAATGTGGAACTATCATGACAAAAGGAGATAGTTTCGTAGATCAAGATCATCATCACGTCTTCACCTATCAATGCCCAGAATGTGGGAACCAGCTGGAAGTTCAGGTGAAGTTCTAAGTTAACCCCTGTCATACTTGGAGGAGTATGGCAGGGTTTTTTTGTCGCCGACGCCTTAGTTCAACTAACCACTAACCACTAAAGGAGAAGAAAAATGCCTATCAGAAGTTGTCCAGTTTGTCGCTCGGGGAAAATTGTCAGGAAAGATATCAAAACTTGTGGCGCGCCTGATTGCGTCGAGCTCTGGCGCCACATGACTTCCAGTCAGAGAGCTAGAGCAATTGAGGAGGCATCAGAAACAGTTGTCATGGAATCACTACCATCACCAACCTTTGACCCTATTAAGGCGCCCCCGCCCTCAGATTCAACTACTCAGCGCGACAACCGAGCTCTAGAAGCTATCTTCGGGAAGGACGCACCTGGAATCATAAAGAAGGAGGACAAATAATAACTAATGGAAAAATTGCTCTCGGAAAATCGGACACATTTGTACAATTTCCAAGATACAGCAAGATAATCGGACAATTTTGAACAATTTACTAAGCTTAGTTATGGTAATCTGTGGCATTTTTTGGCAGTTTTGGTAAGTTTTTGGTAGTTTTTGGAAGTTGGCATGATTTCTGCATCATTATCTGCGTGTTGAATTGCGTCCTAAACCAAACCGATGGAGGTAAATAAATGCCTACGGTAAAAGAATCAGCTCAAAAACAACGTGCCTACGCATGGATGATTAGGCAAATCATGGAGGAAAAAGAAAAACTTGCAATTGAACGGCTAAATGAGCTCCGCGGCCGTTCTGCGATATTAAAACCTACATGGGAAAAATACCTGGAGCTCTACAATACTCACATAAAGCCTCTAATGGCCGATGTGGATGAGTATTGGAATGGCCTAAATGAAATCACGGAGCTCGAACATTTCCTCCAAGGTCAAGCTGAACATCGGGCTAACGAACGTGATATGCCTCCGCCACCATCAGGTCAACGACATTGGTCTCTGCCACCTCAAATTGAAAAACTTCCTTACGCCGACAAATCCCAAGTTGGCAAAAAGCCTAGGAAAGAACCAGCCCTCGACGAAGCTGGCGCCAATGAGTTAATGAAAAAACTAAAAGCATTGGATCCTAATATGTTCGCAGAGTTACTCAAACAAGTTGGACAAAAGGAGGTGAAATAATTTCTATGCCTAGCGTCGATTTTACTGATAGTGAGATTATCTTAGTGATAGCAGCAATGCTCAACTTGCCTAAGGTTGAGAGGAACAAAGCTGAGCAGCGTGAGGTAGACTCCATCACGACGAAGCTATTTAAAGCTAAGATGGGCTTAAGGAAAGGACCTATATCAGCAACAAAGAAAGGGGGTGAAACGAGGGAACCATGAGTAATAACTCACCAGCAATGACAGTTGCCGAGTTCAAGGCTTATCTGCGCTCTAAGAGAAATATCAAAGAGCATCGCAATCAGAAGCCTTGCACTTGGTTGGTTGTCAGGCGCGAGGGTAAAGCTACATTCCCCATTGGAGTTGCAATCTTTAGGGGGATGGCTTTACCTTTCAAGCTTGGCTTGGATTGGCGTAAGTATGGGCTGTATGTGAAAGGAGGTGAAGATGGACCTAAGGGGGTTCGATAAGAAAGCCAAGATTGTCTTGGCAGCTGGCCTAGATTGGTGGAACTCAATGTCATTGGAGCTACTCAGCGACATTGAAACGACGCCTAGGCAGCGGGTAAAGGCAGAGAGGGAATTGGCCTTGGGCAAGGAGTTGTATTTGGAACTTACAGGCAATGAGTGGTACAACAACTGCCCCTACTTATTCCACCTAGAGATAGTGGAAAAGGAGGATGAGGATGGCGATGCGTAGGGGACCAAAGACCAAGTACGATCCCAATGACTTCAAGGTGTTAGCTGATGAGATCATGAAGGGAAGAAGGATGATCATTGAGAACTATTTCAAACCAGGAGCAAGGCCAAATGGCTATTACTGGATTAGGCTCAGATGGGAGTCTGACTGGCAGCCTGCTGAGTGGGATAATGAGATTGGCTGCTGGTCTTTGATTGGCCGTAAGGATCCAGTATTTGACTTGCATGTTCAGGAGATTGGAGCAAAATTTAATAGAAGAGGAGAAGAAACTAATGGCACCAGAAAAACCTGAAGATTCAGCCGGTAAATTACTTGACGTTATTAGTGGTAGAGTCAAAGGTGATAATGACAAGATCATCATTGGCACTATTCAATCAATGCTTATCACAGCTGAAGCGATTGAGAGATTATGGGATCATACTGGGACTAACATGATCTCAGGCTATCCCAAATGCCTCCCATCCTGGGATGAGTTCGTTCAGCAACTCCGTTGCTGGTATGTGACTCAGAGAGAGGAGCGGACTAAAAATGACAACCGTTAGATCAATCGCTCGCGCTCCATTGCTTATCTGTGATGGCTGTAGATTTGTGCTAGAGCCTACGTTGGTCAGTGACAATGCCGATCCTAACAAAGGCTTACTTGTCCATGAGACCTGGCAGGGCGCTTGCCAGCATTGCAAGTATGACTTCACCATCATAGTGAAGCAGGAAGATCCTGAAACAACAGCACTACACGTACCGTTCGGCGTGAATCCTTTTAGGGAGGAGGAAAGCTAGTGGCTAGAGATAAGTGTGATTTCTGCACAGCGCATCAAGACGCCAAGTGGAGCTATCGGGCTGGAGAGTTTCTGATTGAGGATGTTTCCATTAAGTTCCAGAACGAATGGCTTGCTTGCGATGAATGTTCTAGAATGATCGACGAGGAGGATCTCAAGGGCTTGATGCAAAGAGCGCTAGAGACATTTGAGCGGGCTTTTCCTGAAAGAGTTCCTAGTGAGGCTGTCAGGACTAAGCTCAGGAACTTAATCTACCAAACTCACATTGAATTTTTCAAGAAAAGAACTCAATGGAGGAAGGATCCTTTCAATGCCAAAGATTGAATGTAAGATGGAGGATTGGTGGATTAACTCAGCCTTGAACGTCGCAGATAATCCCTGTACTTTGTATGGTGATATCTATGGCCATCCAGCTTACGTAGAGGGCACATTTGTCGCGCTGGTTCTGATCAAGGCTGACTTCATTAGCATGATCGCTGAGACCGAGGATGCTTATATCAAGCTCGGCGAGCCACAGTCGATAGATCGCGTACTCAAGAAGTTGGCGAAGGAGGAGGTCAACAAGTGAAGACTAGCACTTTGTCGTTGATAGGAGTAATCGCAGGCTCGGTTGCTGTTGGCAGTAATATCTGGAGTCATAACTGGGCAACAGCTATCTGGGCTGGCGCCTCAGCACTTTGGGCGTTATCGTCTTATGATCTTGCAAGGAAGTTAGGTCGATGAAAGGAGGTGATAATATGCCTGAACCAGTCAAGACTTACTTATTGTTGACTCGCCAGGAATTGAGATACTTGGAAGCCTGCATATTTGTGGCTGATGGAGATGGGGAACATTCTGACAGATATGAAGTTGACCAAGTAGCATTAGGCAAGATGATTCAAAGGAAGATAGAGGAGCTAGGATGAGCGAGCTAACAAAGTGTAACTATTGTACATTAGAGGCAATAAAGCGCAGCTATCCAGGAAGGGAGGTGACTGTTATCAGAATCACTAATGGTATCTGCGGACTCCAGGTCTTCATTGATGGACGAGGAATTGGAGTTTGGTTTGATGAGTTGTCAGATCATTGTGTTTGCTAGAAAGGAGTAAACGAGAGGATGGCAATAGATAAAGGTTACACCAAGCAATACCTCCAAGAAATTGGAAGGCATGCTAAGAAGGGTGATGAGTTCAACTTAATTGATCTCACTAATGTTAACTCGACTATGAAATCCAGCGTGACTAATAGGTTCATCAAGCATGGAATTCTAGAGCGGATTAGTTCGGGTAGGTATAGGTTGTTAGTTGATGAGCCCTGGAGCACGTACAAGCAGAGCATCAAGAACTGGAGGATTGGGCCTAGAAAGAAAAGACACAAGATGATCCCAGCAGTAGCTAATATTCCACCTAACGGCCATCATCAAGGTCCAGATTTGAAGATCATTCCATATGGAGAGTATAGCATGATCTTCATTGGCCGGCGGATCTTCCTAGCAACTGAAGTTGTTTTAACACCAAAGGAAAGGAAGGCTGAATAATGGCTGCTGATAATGGTAAGGTTGAGGGAATAGGGGCTAAGAGTTATCTGCCCCACTATGCAACTTGTAGGGACTTACGACACAAGTGGGATTACATAGAGTGGTATGGAGGCAGAAGGACGTTGGTTTGTGTTAGTTGTGGAACTGTACGCTTTGACGTTCTTGATGCCTTCGATGTTATAAGTCGACATTACAAGTATCCAAAAGGCTACTCATGGAAGCATGAGGCAATACCCGTCAAGACATTAAGGAGGGAACTTAGACGGCAATCATCTCAGTTGGTTAGGTTTAATAAGTCAGTTAAGTTTCTAAAACTGGTAGAGGAGGCAAAAGAAGATGGCAGAAAAGGACGGCCGCAGCACAAACCGCGGCCTTGATGATGTGGATGATATTTACTTACAGGCAATACCACTTGAGTATAGAGACTTAGCCATAACATTGGTAGCCGTGATCGGTGCTTGGACACTATTCAAGAACCATCACAACTTAAATAGTCCTGAGCTCAAGTGCTGTGAGGAAACTAGGAACCTCTTTGATGCGTTGGATTTGCTTAGAAGAGATGCAGTTGAGGTCTATAAAGGTTTCCTTGCAGATATTAAACAGAAAGGACACTGAAGTGGCAAAGCCAGGTATCGTCGTAGAGGATTATGAGAATAGGTGCGATTACGTCTTCCCTGATAGCGGAGAGAGGTGCTGGCTGCAGCCTTGCAAGATCGTCAAGTTGCCAGGCGGTAAGATCAGAGGCCAATTCTGCTCATACCACTATGAGATCGGCCTAGCGGCGATGGCTCAGAGAATGTACGAGGTAAAGGCAGAAAATGATGGGAAGGAGGATGAGAAGTCTAAGTTATAAGCTCATCGTGTCCGGTAACCGGACGCACGCCACCTACTATCCACACCTTATCCACAACTGTTGATAACTCTGTGGATAACACTGTGGATAAGTTGTGGGTAGTAATTGTGAGCGTTTGTGAGCTTCTTATCAATTGACTTTGACCGTCCAATGTGTTATGTTGGAGTCCAAATGATGACAAACGAGTTTGACGAAAATCAGTTTGAACACGGAACTTGTGATATGTGTGGTAGGTCGGACGTTCCGATCTGCCCAAAGTGCCATCATCGTGCTCCACACGGTATGACTCCAGGAACTTGGCTTCCTTGTTGGTGTGGAGGAATGGGGCCAACTGGTTTAGAGCACTTAATCAGTAATGTTATGAAGGAAGGAGGTGAAAAAAATGAAAAGTGAGAAAGTACCTGTAAGCTATCGGGATAAGGAAAAGAACCAGAACGTCTCGCTGGGTGAGATTGAGGTTCAGATTCCTGAGACCGTCGAGGAGGCTGTACAGCTATTCGGCTCCGGAGATAACGGAACAGTCGATCACGATAAGGGCCTAGAGACGTTGCTAGACTACGCCACGAAAGCCTATATCATCGACCTACAACGTGAATTCCGGGACGCGAACCGTCCTGACAAGCCGAAGACTCAGTCCAACCTGGCGAAGTTCAAGCAACTCAGTCAGGATAAACAGGAAGAGCTCCTGCGGGCAGCGGGCATCATCAAAAGTGATCAACCTGCCCAGTAATCGACAGTTGCAGTGATTAAAACTCCTAGGGGTTGGTTTAACGACTGGCCCCTAGGATCACTGTTTTCTGGGGAGAGATGAGATGGGGTTTATGACTCATGAGCATTCTAAAAGAGGGCCAGAAGAGCGTCAGGGTTGTCTTGCCAGACGATCTATACAACTTGCTCAAACGAGAGTGTCCCGATCATGGAGACATGAGCAAGCTAATCCGTAAATTACTAATCAAACATTTAGAAGGATTACGAGAAGAGCATGGGGATCGGCCCAAACCAGACCAGCCTTCTTCATAAACTAGGCAAGAGGGCTGCTTGGGAAATGTCCGACCTTGAGTTACATCAACTTGTAGCTAAGGAACAGGAACGCCGGACTATTCAACGCGCCTTAGGTCGTGCTGCCAAGATGATGGAGATAGATGTTGATGACGGGACTTATATTCCCAAGGTTGGCAGACCACGGACTAAATCGCGCGTGAAGAAAGCCCCTGCTAAACTCGAGGACTTCGGGCTCAAAGCTGATCTCATCACGAAACTCAGGGCTACGGGGAAACCTGATTTTCAATTGATCTTAGAATTACAAGGAGCTGGGATCATCTAATGTCGGAAGCTACACCAATAACAGAACTTAATGTAAGTGACATATCTAAGCCTGAGGTAGTCAAAAACCTCGCGGCTGAAATCGACCTATCTAAAGCAATCATAGTCGACGCGCACCTCCTCAAAACATATCGAGCTTGTGAAATGAAGTTTTGGTGGTTTGAGGAACAGCATGTTATTGCGAAGGGAAAAGCTGCTGCGCCTGGCTTTGGCATCGCTATGCACTCCGGTATTGAGTGGTTTAGGCGATCAAAGATGGATGGGCGTCACTACAATGATGCCTTAAAGATCGGCGCTGGCCATCTAATCCACTCATACCAGGAGTCAATGCCTGCTGAAATGAAACAGGAGGTAATGCAGGATGACAAGCGATCACTCAACAATGCTCTTAGAATTTATCAAGGGTATTGTGAGCACTACGAACCATTCGGACTTAGATTCCACTACATCGAAATCCCTTTTGCATTGTATCTTGGACAAATTGAAGTTGGTGGAGAGCGCAAGGACGTTGTCTATGTCGGCATCATTGACGGAGTACTTGAGATGCGAGATCGTCTGTATGTTAATGATCTCAAAACGACTTCTTGGGTAGTGTCAGAGCAATGGCTTGAGGGATTCAGGATGGATCAAGGGCTTTGTGGCTACACAATTGCTGCTCGTGAGCTGCTAGGCGTTGATACTCAGTATGCCCTAGTCCACGGCATCTGGGTGCAGAAGGAACCTAAAACAAAGGGGGCTAAACCATTAAGTGACTACTTCAAAACGAAGGAGATTTACTGGTCTGATTCCCAACTGGCTCAGTGGCATCGTAACACCTTACGCACTGCCCTGCGAATTGAGATATCTCGCCAGAAAAACGACTGGCAAGAGGACTGGGGTCAGAACTGCGGAGCTTTTGGAGGATGTTCTTATCGCCCTCTTTGTGCTGCTACTCCTGAGTTTCGCAGCAGATTGATTGACTTGGATTACGAGCGCGCTGTCTGGACTCCATTAGAAGACGAGCGTCTGCAGAAAATGAGTATGGAGGCTCAGAATCTCTAATGAGTTATGCCTATAATAAAGCTAAAGAGAATCGTAGAAGGTATTGGAAAAAACACCCTAAACGAGGCCACGGACAAGGATACCACCACCCAAGACTCACTCCCTCTGAGAAGCTCAGAAATCTTCTGGGCGCTTTTTCACGAGGTGTGGGGAGCGAGCAAGGAAGGGAAGTATGACAAGCGCAAGTGGGCTGAACTTCAAGAAATGATTCAAGAACTTGAAAGAGAAAGGAGGTGAGAAAATGAGTGTAATAATGATCTTCAATAGGAAAGTAATTCCATTCCCGCCAGTCTCAGGAGAGAAAGACACTGGAAATGGTAGGGTGGAGGCTGATGTTGTTGGGTTTATAGATGGAGAACCTTTCACTCCTGGTATGTTGAAGTTCCCAAACAAGCAGACCTGGACGAAATTCTGGGGCGCCTTGCAACGTGGAGCTCTCCAAGTGCCGGAGTTAGAGGTCAAGATGGAGAATGTGCCGCCGACTGAGGAAGACCTAACACCTATTCCAGTTGACGCGTATAAGCATACAACTGACATCTCAGATTTCGACCTGAAAAAGGCGGCTGAGATTCCACCAGTTAAGTTCATAGGGAAGCAGTCATGAACGCTAACTTTCTAGGTTTTGATAGGCTACGAAGAAAGGAGCTATCTTTTGTGCCTACGTTAGATGAAACAGCTGCAACTGATCCTATCAGGGCGGCGGTGTGGGGAGTGAGCGGCTCTGGCAAGACCACCTTGGCAGGGCTGATGGCGGGCTTCGAGGAATTCCGGCCTGTTTACTTTGCCGACTGGGATCGGCGCATAGTAAGTTTACGGGCTAGAGTTCCTCGGGAGCTATGGAAATATATCATCTCGGACGTCTACACAGATACCAACATTCAAGGAGGAGGTTGGACTGGGTTTGAGGCCAAGATGCAAAGGATTGAATCTGAGGGAGTTAAAACTGTTGTTGTCGATTCTATGACCTTCATGCTGATGGGAGTCATGAATAGAGTGCTGATGCTAGATGGCATGAAGCCTTCAACAACAAATCCACAGTTACAGAATTACCTCTCTCAGCAGTCCATCGTTAAGGATACCTTACAGAAGCTGTGCTCAAAGAAGATCAATGTCATCTGTACCTTCCATGAGGCCAATGACAAGGATGAGTATAGTGGGAGAACCTTCAAAGCGTTTGCTATTACAGGCAAACTGACAGAGACCGTTCCTGGCTATTACAATGAGATATGGCACTGCGAGATTGCACCAGGAGCTGCCGGCACTGAGCCTGAGTATGTTATTAGGACGAAGAGTGACGCAGTTTACATGGCTAGGACTACGTTCAAGTCACTAAAGGCAACAGAGAAGCAAGGGGAAATCTGGCCCAAGATCATCGCTGAGATGAAGGGCTTAAAATCGGCAGCATAACAAAGAGGAGGAAAGAAAGATGGATTTAGATATTAACTTAAACGAGGTAAAGGAAAAGCCTTTACTTCCAGCAGATCGTGAAATGACTATTGCCATCATCAAGGCAGAAGTCAAGATTGGGAAACAGGAGAATAAGAAAACAGGTCAGAAGGAGCCTTATGTAAACTGCGAGATGGCTCCTTTAGATCCTGAGTGGGCAGGGCAGGATTATAAGATCTACCATGCCTTTGGTTTGACACCAGGATCGCTCTCATCGCCTGATCCGACGTTCTCGATCAAGAAGTTTTTCATAGTTGTAGACCACGAGTGGAGGCCAGACGGTAAGTTCTCGACCGAGGAGTTACAGACAATCAAGTTCGTCGGGAAGCTAAAGTATGACGACAAGCGCCCAACGCTACCCCAACTATCAGCAGTCCTGAGAGGCGCCCAATAAATTCAGGAGTTTAGGTGTGAGACCGGCAACTGACTAGCACCCGATTAAACAAGGGATGCTTTTAATTCAGTCTAAATTGCCCTCATACCTGCTGGTTGATAGGGTGCGGCTCAAGGGTTCACATAGGGGCCTCATAAACTCCCTAGCCGGAGCCTGGAGGAAGACGTGGCGACTTGTGGTGGGTACGGTAAGCCGTGGCCCCGTCCCTAATTAACCAAACAAGGAGGAGATAAAAATGGCAGAAGAAGCAACAGTGAATAAAACACCACCGATTAGCATGATTAGTCTAAGAGCAATACTGATTCCTGCTGACAGACAACGGCAGAAGATCAACGAGGCCAAGTTGAGTGAGTTAGCAACATCAATACAAGCTCATGGCCTAATGAATCCAATAGTAGTTTGTCCACTTGATCGTGTCCGGTTCCCGGACGTTCCGGCTCATATCACTTATCAGATCGTCGCTGGCTACCGTCGTTACTGTGCCTACGTCAAACTGAAAAGATCAGAAATCCCTGCTACCATGAGGGATGACGTAACAGACAGGCTTGACCAGGAGGAAATGGAACTCGACGAAAATTTGATGAGAGAGAACTTGTCATGGCAGGACGAAGTCGTCGCTCGTAAACGAATCGCAGAGATTAGAAGCAAAAAATACGGCGAGGGAATAAGGGATGTTGCTGACCATATTGGCGAGTCAAAGTCTGAGGTCTGGGAGGACGTCCGGCTAGCAAAAGCAATGGAAGTTTTACCGGAGCTAGGTGAGAGCAAGAATAAAACTCAAGCTCATAACAAGCTCAGATTATTGATGAGGCGCCAAGACCTAACCATCAAGGCTGCAGCGCTCCAGATGGAGGCAGCTAAGGGAAATGGCGCTGATGCTGCCGACATTGAGAGCATTGAATACAAAGTGCACTTAGGTGATTGCTTGCAGTTAGTGAAGAGCTGGGCTGATGGCTGCTTGCGGTGCGTCATCACCGATCCTCCTTATGGAATCAACTTGGATGAGGGTGAGACAAAGAAAGGAAGTCCGCATCCAACCATCTATGATGATGCAACTTATGATATAATGGACTTGACCGCTAGAATGGTCAAGGAGGCTTATCGCCTATTAGGAGATCACACCCATGCCTACTTCTTCTTCGACATCAAACAGTATCCCAAAGTCTACAAAATGCTCTCAGACGTTGGATTTACAGTTGAACCTATCCCACTTCTGTGGGTCAAACCTGGACCTGGCCAAGTTAATCATCCAGACTCTAGATGGGGCTCAGGCTACGAAGCATGCTTTTTTTGTCGTAAAGGTAACCGTGCCTTACTTCGGCAAGGGCAATCAAATGTGCTCGCTCATGATCCAGTCCCGTCTAACAAGAAAACCCACCCTGTCGAGAAGCCAGTTAGCCTCCTTAGACAACTTATCGAAACTAGCACAGCCCCTGGAGAAACTGTTGCTGACTTCTTCGCCGGCTCAGGATCGTTGGGCGAAGCTGCTATCCAAACAGGGCGAAATTTCATTCTATGTGAAAAAGACCCAGCTTACCACGCCGGGATTATTGAGCGACTTAGAAAAGTCATTGGCGTTGGTTCAACTGCCGCAGTTCAAGAAGCTCCAGCGTCAAAGTATGATCCCTTGGGCGGCGATGAAGAGGATGAGTAATGCCAACAGTTGAATGTCCACCAACTATCAACCCTGGAGCTTTAATCACCTTCATTGGTGAAGCTCCTGGAGGCCAGGAGGTATCATGGCATGAGTGCACCAGATGTAAGAGAGGGATTAACTATCCAGGACTTTGTAAAGAATGCGGAGCCCCACGCATCCACCACCCTCAAGGTTTCGTGGGAGGGTCAGGCAATTTACTTCGAAAAGCATGTAGAAATGCTAACATCAACTTTGATGGCTGCAATCGCTCCAATGTATCAAAGCGAAGACCTCCAGGGGATAATTTTAGCGTTTTCTACAAGGATCCCAAGCGACGTAGGGAACCGACAGAAGAACTCCTTTGGTGGCGTGAACTTCTTTTGGCGGAGCTCAGACGATACAGGCCCAACGTCGTGGTTGCTCTCGGTAATGAAGCTCTTAAGACCCTATGTCCAGGGGCCGACGGCATTACTAAATGGCACGGAAGCATCCTTACAAGTCCAGTTATTGACGGACTCAAAGTCATACCCGCCCTACACCCAGCCTACATAATGAGGGATAACTGGGAGTGGTATTACATACTAATACGCCAACTTAAGCGCGTTGCAGTTGAATCAACTGCTCCTCGTATCCTTCAGAAGGAGCCAGAAGATGTCTTTGTCATTGCACCTAGACTGGAAGAGGTCGTCGGGTTTCTCCGGTTCATTGGTAGTTCCAAAGAGCCGTGGACTCTTGACATTGAAACTGTCGGTGACACGCTACGATGCTTCGGACTCTCGAGTTATGCTAGGCCTCAGTACGCCCTATGTGTCCCGATTCAGAAGTCGACTGGCCCAGCATGGAGTGTGGTGGAGGAAAGTATCGTTTGGCGAGAACTCAGCCTTGCTATGCGAGACAATCCGTTACTTGAGAATCAAAATATTATCTATGACCTTGATTACCTCCTGGACTACGGTGCAGAGCCAGGAGGCATCAACTTCGATCCAATGCTCGCAATGAACATCGCTTATCCTGAATTCGATAAGGGATTAGATTTTACTACCATGCTTTACACCTTCTATCCTTACTACAAGGATGAGGGAAAAACCTGGAATAAGAAAGAACCTGATGAGAAGACCTTTACCTATAACTGCAAAGATATGGTGGCAACTCCAAGAGTTTCGCAAGCAATCAAGAGGGATCTCAATGAAGCTGGACTCACAGAATGCTACAGAAAGAGAGTTAATCGTTTCCTACCAATCGCTCTTGAAATGCAACGGAATAGATTGCGTCTCGATCGCAGTTGGCATGAACGACTGGGCACTATCCTTAAAACTGAGCGAGAGTTGCGACAGCAAGAGCTTGATAGAATTACTGGGAGAGCAATCAACGTCAAATCTACTCCTCAAGTCGCTGCTCTTCTATATGAAGAACTTCGGCTTCCTGTCAGGAAGAAGAGAGGCTCAGATGCTATCACAACCGACGAAAATACACTCCGAGAGCTCAGGGCGGGCCATCCTAATATACCACAACTGAATATGATCTTAGAGATTCGTCACTTAAGGACGAAGGAAAGCAACTATATCAATGTGGACTTTGATACTGGTAGTGATGGTGAACACTATCTCGGCTACATGGCTTGTGTTAGTGTTGCTAAGTCTGGGAGGTGGGCGTTTAAGCAAAGCCCTAAATGGCGCGGTTCTTCACCTCAGACTGTCCCAAAGATTATGCGCCTCATGTACTGTCCGCCACTACGTTCAGTCTTTTGGCAGCGAGATCTTAGCCAGGCTGAGGCTCGCATTGTTGCTTGGCTTTCTGATTGCAAGTTTCTCCTGTCTGTTTTTGCTTCTCCAATTAAGATCCACAAGGTCGTCGGGGGAGCCATTTTCAGGAAGCTGCCCAATGAGATCGAGTCCGACTCACAAGAGTACGATATTGCTAAGCGCGTAGTTCACGCTTACAATTACATGATGGAGTATAAGAAGCTTGCTATAACTGCCAATGTCCCTTTCGATTTTGCAAGGATGACCTATGACCAGTACGCTACAAAAGTCCCAGAAATCCCTCAATGGTGGCAGTGGACGAAACAAGAAGCCCTATCAAAAGGACGTCTTGTTACACCTATGGGAAGGGTTAGACAGACTTATAAGGCGGCATCCGCTCTCACCAACACAGGCCAGATGCCTGATGAGATACTTAGAGATTTGGTATCTTACATACCGCAATCCACTGTCCCAGACGTCCTCAACGAGTCAATGTACGAGCTATGGGAAACCTGTCCCTGGGTCAAGTGGCACCAACAAGGTCATGATTCTTTCCTTGCGAGTGGCCCTCCCGAACGGACTCAAGAGTTCTTTCAACGTTCTGAAGAAGCTGCAGGGAAAGTCCATTTTACTATCCATGGAAAAGATTGTCATATCCCAGGGGAGTTCCAGTGGGGCTACAGTTGGGGAGCAATGCTGGCGTATAAAGTCGGCGAGGACACTTCATATGAGGCATGGAAAGAGCGAGCAACTAGAGAGGGATGCTTTAAGGAGGAAAAAATAAAAGAGCGATTACTATCAATGGCTTAAAGGGGGTGAAATGAACAAGAAAGCAAGGGATTCCCTAATGCGTATCTATCAGGCCAGGATCAACTATTACAAGGCCATGATGGCCGCTTATAATGAAAAACTAGAACAATTAAGAAAGGAGGATCATGATGACTCCAGCACGTCGAGAACAGTTCAAACGAGAAGCAGAGGAGGCGCTCAGGAACTGGAGCGACAACATAAAGGCTATGCTTGCAGGCCGTTACGGGAAGGGTGAAGTTGGGCATATTCTAATCCTTTTCCCTTTTGGAAATGATACCTCAGCAACATGGATTAGTGATGCAACGCGCCCAGGTGTCGCTAGAATGCTCAGAAAGCTGGCTGATCACTTAGATGATCGAAGGGTTATCCTGCCAGGAGATAATAGATTTGGCTTCCATTCATAAAGATGAGAAATCTAGACAATTGGCTGCGCGCGTACATGGAGTATACCTTGGACACGGAGAGTCCCTCGTGCTACCACTATTGGACTGGTTGCTCTCTAATAGCTGCAATCACGAGGAGGCAGATATGCCTGAACTTCAATATGTTCAAGATATACCCGAATATCTACGTGATCCTAGTTGGACCAGCTGGTGGCCGGAAAAGTATTGCTACTGGCATTGGGATGGCACTTGCGGAAAACGCTGGGATAAGGAAGTTCAGCGACAAGATCACGGCCGCTGCCCTTATCAAAGACTTAAGCAATGCAATTGAGAAAAAAATTTCTGTAACAGAGAATGGAGGACAGGAGGTCGAGATTGTCTCTCCTGTAATGATCTATGCAAGTGAGCTTGGAGTATTCCTGGGCCATGACGCCTATGGAAGCGGAGTTATCGCAGACCTTACTGACCTTTATGACTGCCCTACTCGATGGGAAAAGAAAACCATTTCGCGTGAGGCTGAGACTGTCCAGGGTCCTTTTATCAATTTTCTTGCTGCATCGACTACCCAAACGCTTAAGGATGTCTTACCGCAAGGAGCAGTTGGTCAGGGTTTCACTTCGCGTATCCTCTTTGTATGGGGATCAGGTAGAAGACAGAGAGTCCCTATACCGACGTGGAGTACTGGACACGAAATGCTACAGAAGAATCTAGTAGCTGATCTCAAGCATATTGGCAATCTAAAAGGGACATTTCAGTTTAGTGATGATGGCTTCAAGGCTTACAAGAAATTCTACATGGAGCATCCTGAGCCTGAGGAGGAGTATGATGATGAAAGGCTTAGAGGTTATGGGTCACGGAAGGACATTCACATACTTAAGCTCGCACAAATCCATAGCCTGGCTGACAAAGATCCACTTATCATAACTGAGGTTGACATAGCCAAAGCAATCGAGGCTGTTGTTTGGTTAGATGAAGGCCTCCCAAACGTATTTGCAGGGCATGGAACAGCCACTAACTCTCAGGACGTGATTAGGGTTTTCAGGCAGATTGAGGCAGCAACTGCAAGGTTTGGTTATGTTAGCTATCCAGAGCTGCTTAAAAGGAATTATAGTTATTGTAATGCGCAGGAGTTTGCGAGCGTTCTTGACACATTGATGCAGTCAAATGCCGTTACTGAAACAATCGCAAAAGATCCTAAAACAGGGAAAATAGCGAAGATCTTCAGAATTGAGGATCCTAACTTTATACAGAAATGGCAAGGGAATATGCCGAGAGGATTAGGGCGATGAGAAGCGGAGAGGCGATTGTAACTCTGTGGGAGCAGCAGACTAGATTAGTGCTGCCAGGGTTTGAGCGCGCACTGATGGTTAGTTACATCGAGGCAGCATTAAAGGAGGTATATGAACTAGCACAACAAGAAACCTTTAACATGGCTAGATTATTGGCTCAAAAGAAGGAGGGGAAGTAAATGCCTATAACAGTTGAGGGTTTGATATCTGAGTTGTCGGAATGGCCTAAGGATGCTAGAGTGATTGTCACGCTAGTCCAAGGTGATAAAGTTCCGCGGCGGTTTGAGATCGACTCCATTGCTCGTGAAGATGCTACGAATGATGAGGATGCTGGAGAGATAATCATTATGGAGGATGGGGAATTCTAATGACCAACAAAGACTTCGAGGCACTTGTAAAGGATTTTAGAAATCGCCAAGACCAGCTGATCCTTCTCAAGGGGAATGATTATACTGTCGGCAATGCGCAGGAGGATAGGCTGTGGAATTTTAAGACTGTTGCTGGCCTGCTTGGGATAAGTCCTTTGCAGTGCCTCGGAGTCTATTGGCTCAAGCATGTTTTAGCTATCTGTACTTTCATCAAGTATGGAAAAGTGGAGAGTGAGGACATTGATGGGAGATTTTTAGATGAGTCGAATTACAACCTTCTGGGAAGAGCGCTCATCAAAGAAGGTCAAAAAGGTAATGTCAATGAGGTGGAGCTTCCTGGAAAAGTTATCAGGCAGGCGATGCCCGTCGTGCGGAAAACAAAAGCTAGGCCTCAAGATAAGAGATTTAACAATACTAAGCGGAGGAAGGTGCAGAGTCGCGGTCGTTCAGTGCGCTAATCTAGACTGTAAATATTATCTAATTTTAGTTCCAGGTGGAAAGGTAGATCGGATTGTCCGGAAACCGGACAG
>Ga0310810_10003997_pt1 | contig 16227 bp, 10 predicted proteins | sample NCmetagenome_FD_207641 | JGI IMG/M metagenome (GOLD analysis project Ga0310810, IMG submission 207641) | Soil microbial communities from experimental microcosm in Duke University, North Carolina, United States - NC | ecosystem: Engineered > Artificial ecosystem > Soil microcosm > Unclassified ... | reverse complement strand
GTAGGCCAGCGCCGCCGTCGATTCGTAATGGTTCTTCAGCACCAGCCCGCGCATCCCGCGCGCCTTGGCAAGCTTCGCCAGATCGATCGCGTCGATCGAGCGCGCCGTGCTGTCCGGATCGCTGTGCGCATGGATGTCGATCACGCCGTTGAGCGACTGAGCGTAGGCGCCCGTAGCCAGTAATAACAGCCATGTGAGTTTCATTTGGTACTCTCCAGCATCAGAAAATCGAAATCGCAACCTTGATCGGCTTGCGTCACGTGATCCAGAAACAGGCGTCCATAGCCGCGCTGATAATGCGGCGGAGGCGCGACGAACCGGCTCAGCCGCTCTTGCATTTCCTGGGCCGATATCGCCAATTCAAGCTTGCGCGCCGCCACATCCAGAACGATCTCATCGCCCGTCCGGACCACTGCCAGGGGCCCACCCACCGCCGACTCTGGGGCAACGTGCAGCACCACCGTGCCAAACGACGTCCCGCTCATGCGCGCGTCGGAAATGCGGACCATGTCCGTGACACCTTGTTGCAGCAGCTTTTTCGGCATGGGGATGTGTCCCCACTCCGGAAATCCAGGCGCGCCCTTGGGGCCGCAATTGCGCATCACCAGAACGCTGTCACGATCCACCGCAAGATCGTCGCGGTCGATCTCCGCCATCATCTGATCGCGTGTCTCGAACACGTACGCGCGGCCGCGATGTTGCAGCAGTCCGGGAGATGCCGCCGTGACCTTGATGATCGCCCCATCCGGGGCCAGGTTGCCGTGGAGCACCGCGATCCCGCCCTCCGGTGATACCTGTCGAATAACGTTATCGTCCTGTGAGACCGTTTTCGCAACATTCTCGCCGATAGTTTTCCCGTTAACCGTCACGCAGTCGCCATGCAGCAAGGTCGCGATCCGGTTCATCACCGCCGGTACGCCGCCCGCGTGGAAAAAATCTTCCATCAGATACTCACCTGACGGCTTCACGTTCACGATGCACGAAGTCTTTCGCGCGATGCGGTCGAAATCGTCCAGCGTCAGCCGAATTCCCAACCTTCCAGCGATGGCAATGAGATGCACCACCGCGTTGGTTGATCCGCCCAGCGCCATCAACACCGTGATCGCGTTCTCGAAAGCCGCGCGCGTCATAATGCGGGAAGGCGTCAGGTTCTTTTCAATGAGATCCACCGCGGCGCGCCCGCTCAGCTCTGCATTCGCCATGCGGCGCGAATCTGGCGCCGGAATACTTGCCGATCCCGGCAGCGTCATCCCCAGCGCCTCCGCCAAACTGGTCATGGTGGACGCCGTCCCCATTACCGTGCAATGCCCCGACGTGCGCGCGATGCAGCCTTCGACCTCACTCCATTCTTCGTCCGTGAGTTTTCCCGTCCGGTACAGGTCGAATAATTTGCGTCCGTCCGTACCCGAACCCAGGCGCTGCCCTTGGAACTGGCCTGCCAGCATCGGCCCGCCCGGCACGACGATGGCCGGAATATCCGCGCTGGCCGCTCCCATCAACTGCGCCGGCGTGGTCTTGTCGCAACCACACAGGAGCACCACCGCATCCAGGGGATTCGCCCGAATCGATTCCTCCACGTCCATCGCCATGAGGTTCCTGAACATCATCGTCGTGGGGAGCATGAGCATCTCGCCCAGCGAGATGGTCGGGAATTCGAGTGGAATGCCGCCGGCCGCCAGTACCCCGCGCTTCACCGCCGTCGCGACGTCGCGCAGGTGCACATTGCAGTTGGTCAGCTCGCTCCAGGAATTACAGATCCCGACAATGGGCTTGCCGTCGAATACGTCCGCGGGAAAGCCTTCCGAACGCAACCACGCCCGCCGAGCCATCCCGTAATATCCGGGCGCCTGAAACCACTGGCTACTACGCTTGTTCTTCATGTGCGTTTATTCACGTTCATTTGCGGCTATGTTAGCAGCCCCAGGCACTCCTCGATCGTCTGCGCCGCGAAATCCGCCTGATCCTTGTTGATCACCAGTGGCGGGCACAGCCGGATCGTATTCGGCCCAGCGCCGAGCACCAGCAGCCCGCGCTCGAAACACGTCTGAACGAGTTTATCGCGCAGATCTCCAGCACGTTCCTTGGTCACTTGGTCCCGTACGAGTTCGATGCCGATCATCAGCCCCAGCCCGCGCACGTCGCCCACAATAGGGAAGCGCTTCGGTAAGTCGCGCAGTTTATCCATGAGATGCGCACCCATGTGTCCAGCGTTGTCCACCAGCTCCTGTTCCAGCAGCTCAATGGTCGCCAGCGCGGCTGCCACCGACACCGGATTCCCGCCAAACGTCGATGCATGAGCCCCCGGCTTCCAGTCCATCAGCTCGGCCCGCGCCACCATCGCTCCCAGTGGCATCCCGCTGGCGATTCCCTTGGCCAGCGCCATGATGTCCGGATCCAGTCCAAAGTGCTGGCTTGCGAACATCTTCCCGGTGCGCCCCATGCCGCTTTGGACCTCGTCGGCGACCAGCAGAATGCCGTACTTGACCGCCAGACGCCGCAATTCATCGAAAAACTTCTGGGGAGGCACCACGTACCCGCCTTCGCCTTGCACTGGTTCCACGAAAATCGCGGCGACCTCTTCCGGCGGCACCGTCGTACGGAACAGCTCGGTCTCGATCGCATTGACACACTCCACCGCACAGGTGTCCGGTGTCTTCCCATACGCACAGCGGTAGCAGTATGCGTAGGGGACGTGGTGCACCCCCGGCATGACCGGAAAGAAGCCCTTCTTCTGGACGCTCTTGCTCGCGGTCAGAGCCAGCGACCCCATGGTTCGACCATGGAACGCCCCCACGAAAGCCACGAACTGGCCCCGCCCGGAGTGATACCGGGCCAGCTTGATCGCCGCCTCCACCGCTTCGGTCCCTGAATTGCCAAAGTAAACGCGTCGTGGAGAACCCTTACCAACCAGCCCCGCCAGCTTCTCAGCCAGCAAGACCATGTTTTCGTAGTAGAAGTCGGTCCCCGACATGTGGATCAGCCGGGCGGCCTGGTCTTGGATCGCCTTTACGACCTTGGGGTGGCAGTGCCCCGTCGCCACTACGGCAATCCCTGCGGCAAAGTCCAGGAAGCGGTTGCCGTCCGGGTCTTCGACGATCGCTCCTTCGCCCCGTTCGGCCACTAACTGGTAAGACCTTGTATAGGAAGGAGATATAACTTCGGAATCGCGCTCAATGATGGCTCGCGATCGGGGCCCCGGCAGGGACGTTATGAGCTTTGGCAGCATCGTTTTAGCTCCTTCCGCATCCAACAGTCGTAACCTAACAACAAGACACTAAGATTATTGCATAGTAGTATGCTAACATGCTATAGTTTCTTCAAGAGGTAAGCACCGTATGGATTTTAACCGCTTTACGGAAAAACTCCAGGAGGCTTTCCGCTCGGCGCAGTCCCTCGCTGCCGCCCGCGGGAACCAACAAATCGACGTCGAGCATCTCCTGGTGGCTCTGCTGGAGCAGGAGGGCGGCCTTGCCCAGTCGATCCTTGCCCGGGCCAATGTTCCCCTGGAAGGCGCGCATCGCCGCTTGATCCAGGAGCTCGACAAGCTGCCCAAGGTTTCCGGCGTTGGCGTCAATCTCGAGCAGATTCACATTACCGCCCGGCTGCAAAAACTGCTGACTGCGGCCGAGAGCGAAGCCAAGCGCCTCAAGGACGATTACATCTCGATCGAGCATGTGCTCCTCGCAGCGACCGACGAAAAAGTTTTCAAGGACCTAGGGGTCGATCGCGACCGCCTGATGGGCGTCTTGCAGGAAGTCCGCGGGTCGCAGCGCGTCACCACCCAGAATCCCGAAGCCACCTACGAAGCTCTCGAAAAATACGGCCGCGACCTGACCAAGCTGGCGGAGCAGAATAAGCTCGACCCGGTTATCGGCCGGGATGAAGAGATCCGGCGCGTCATCGTGGTCCTGTCGCGGCGCACCAAGAACAATCCCGTGCTGATCGGTGAGCCGGGCGTAGGCAAGACCGCCATTGTCGAAGGCCTCGCCCAGCGCATCGTTCGCGGCGATGTGCCCGAGGGCTTGAAAGATAAGAAAGTCGTCTCGCTTGACATGGGCGCGCTGATTGCCGGGGCCAAGTTCCGCGGCGAATTCGAGGAACGCCTGAAAGCGGTCCTCAAGGAGGTCCAGTCTTCTGAAGGCGGGATCATCCTGTTCATCGACGAGCTGCACACCGTCGTCGGCGCAGGTAAGGCCGAGGGTGCCATGGACGCCGGCAACCTGCTCAAGCCCATGTTGGCTCGAGGCGAGCTGCATTGCATCGGCGCGACCACGCTCGACGAATATCGCAAGCACATCGAAAAAGATGCCGCGCTCGAACGTCGCTTCCAGACCGTCCTGGTCGACCAGCCGACCGTCGAAGACACCATTTCGATCCTGCGCGGCCTGCGCGAGCGCTACGAAGTCCATCACGGCGTCCGCATCAAGGATTCGAGCCTGGTGGCCGCGGCGGTGCTCAGCAACCGTTACATTTCCGACCGGTTCCTGCCCGACAAAGCCATCGACTTGGTGGATGAAGCCGCCGCCAAGCTGCGCACCGAGATCGACTCCATGCCGGCCGAGCTGGACGAAGCCACGCGCCGCCAGATGCAGCTCGAAATCGAACGCGAAGCGCTGAAGAAAGAATCCGATTCCGCCTCGCGCGAACGCCTGGGCAAAATCGAAAAGGAGCTGGCCGAGCTCAAGACGTCCACCGCGAGCCTCCGAGCCCAATGGCAGGCTGATCAGGAAGCGCTCAAGAAACAGCGCGAGATCCGTGCGCAGATCGACCACGTGAAGACCGAAATCGAGCAAGCCGAGCGCGCCTACGATCTGAACAAAGCCGCCGAGCTAAAGTACGGCCAGCTTACCGCGCTCGAAAAACAACTGGAGAAAGAGGCCCACGCGCCCACACTCCTCAAAGAGGAAGTCGACGAAGAGGATATCGCTCAAGTGGTCAGCCGCTGGACCGGGATTCCTCTGTCCAAGCTCCTGGAAGGCGAGGTCCAGAAACTCTTGCACCTGCCCGAGGAGCTGCACAAGCGAGTGATCGGCCAGGACGAGGCCGTGGATGCGGTGGCCGACGCCGTGATGCGCGCGCGCGGCGGTCTCAAGGACCCCAAGCGGCCTATCGGCAGCTTCATATTCCTGGGACCTACGGGCGTGGGGAAAACCGAGCTGGCTCGCGCGCTGGCGCAGTATCTCTTCGACGATGAGCGTTCCTTGATCCGCATCGACATGTCCGAGTATCAGGAGAAGCACACCGTGTCGCGACTGGTGGGCGCGCCTCCCGGATACGTCGGCTATGAGGAGGGCGGCCAGCTCACCGAAGCCGTGCGCCGCCGGCCCTATTGCGTGATTCTGCTGGACGAAATCGAAAAAGCCCACAGCGACGTCTTCCACGTCCTGCTGCAGGTGCTCGACGACGGCCGCCTGACCGATGGTCAGGGGCGAACGGTCGACTTCAAGAACACCATCGTGATCATGACCTCTAACGCGCAGAAGGAAGAGTTGCCGCGCCTGTTCCGGCCGGAGTTCCTGAACCGCGTGGATGAAGTCATCAACTTCCACCGCCTGACGCAAGACGAGCTGAAGAAGATCGTCGATATCCAACTGGCCACGCTGAAGGCGCGTCTGGCCGAGCGCCACATCGATTTGGAGCTCACCGACGCAGCCCGCGCCCATCTGGTCACCGTGGGTTACGACCCGGCCTACGGCGCGCGCCCCCTCAAGCGAGCCATCCAGAAAGAAGTAGAAACGCCGCTGGCCCGCATGTTGGTCGGGGGCGAGGTGGGCGACGGAAAAACCGTGCGCCTGGACGTTCGCAAGAACGAATTAGTTTTCGAGGTCGAGTCCCCTAAGGCAGCCCGAGCATCATAGATAAGAGAAGACACGAGAGACTATCATGACTGACGAAGAAAAAATCCGAACATTGCCCCTGTTGGCGCTGAAGAATTCGGTGTTGTTTCCACAGCTTCTGATGCCTCTGGGAGTGGGCCGCAAAGCCTCCGTGGCGGCTGTCGAATCCGCTCTGGCTACCGAAGACAAGGAAGTAATCGTCGTCGCGCAAAAAGACCCCAGCATAGAGACGCCCGGCGCGGACGATTTGTACACCATCGGTACCCGCGCCGTCATCCGCAAATCAGGGCGCACACGTCCCGACCACCTGGATCTGTTTGTCCAAGGCGTCGAGCGCGTGGTCATCGTCAAAGTCGAGGAGAACGGTTTCCTCAAGGCCAAGGTCCGGCCTCTGCCCTTGCCGGATGATTCCAGCCGCGAGCTCGAAGCGCTGTCGCTCTCCGTGGTCGAGACGGCGTCCAAGTACGTCAACCTGATGCAGGGCCAGCCGGCGCATGAGATCGCTCAGGCCTTCGCCGCGCAAGGTGATCCGCTGCAACTCGCGTTCCTCGTCGGCTCGGTCATGAACCTGGATGTCGAGAAGGAGCAGTCTCTTCTCGAAGTTTCCTCTCGCATCGAAGCCCTGCGCCTGGTGCTGGGCTGGCTGTCGCATGAGGTGGACGTAGCCGAGCTGCGCGCCAAAGTCACTGAAAAAGCCAAATCCGAGATGTCCAAGGAGCAGCGCGAATACGTGCTGCGCCAGCAGAAGAAGGCCATCGAGCAGGAGCTTGGCGAAACCAACGGCGATCAGGCGGAAGCAGAAGGCTTGCGCGAGCGCCTGGCCAAGGCCGATCTCCCGGAGGATGTCCGCAAGGAAGCCGACCGCGAGCTCGAACGTCTTGAAAAAATCAATTCGGCCTCGCCCGAACATAACGTAATCCGCACCTGGCTCGAATACGTGATCGAGCTTCCGTGGAAGAAGCGCAGCGACGACAATCTGGATCTGAAGCGCGCCCGCGAGGTTTTGGACGAAGACCATTACGGCATCGCCAAGGTCAAGGAGCGAATTGTCGAGCAGTTGGCCGTGCTCAAGCTGAATCCGGAAGCCAAAGCGCCCATTCTGTGCTTTGTGGGCGCACCCGGCGTCGGCAAGACATCGCTGGGTCAATCGATCGCCCGCGCCCTGGGACGCAAGTTTGAGCGCATGAGCCTGGGCGGCTTGCACGATGAGGCCGAATTGCGCGGTCATCGCCGAACCTATATTGGCGCCCTGCCGGGACGCCTGATCCAGTCCATGCGCCGCGCGGGATTCATGAATCCCGTGCTGATGCTCGACGAGGTGGATAAGCTCGGGCATGACTTCCGCGGCGATCCCGCGGCGGCGCTGCTCGAAATCCTCGATCCCGAGCAGAACAAGACCTTCCGCGATAACTATCTGGACCTGCCGTTCGATTTGTCGAAGGTGCTGTTCATCACCACCGCCAATACGCTGGATACGATTCCCGCGCCGCTGCTCGACCGCATGGAGATCCTGCGGCTCTCGGGCTACAGCGAAGAGGAGAAAACTCAGATCGCCAAACGCTACCTGCTGCCCAAGCTGTTGCAGCATACCGGCCTGACCGCCGAGCAATGTGTGATCACCGACGCAGCGCTTCAGAAAGTGATCGAGTCCTACACCCGGGAAGCCGGCGTGCGGCGTCTGGAGCAGATGCTCGGCCGCTTGATCCGCAAGGTCGCGGTCAAGTTCGCCGAAGGCGAAACCGGTCCCGTGATCGTGAATGGCGACGATGTCCCCGAAATGCTGGGGCCGGAAGCGATACTGCCGGAGCTCGCGCGTAAAGAGCTACCCGCCGGCGTCGCCACGGGCCTGGCCTGGACGGAAACCGGCGGCGACGTGCTGTACATCGAGGCCGCGCTCCTGCCTGACGGCAAGGAGCTTACCATCACCGGCCAGCTTGGTGAAGTGATGCAGGAATCGGCCAAGACGGCTCGCAGCTATCTCTGGAGCCACGCGGCCGAATTCGGCCTGGATCCCGGCCTGTTCTTAAAGAGCGGGCTTCACATTCACGTCCCCGCCGGCGGCATCCCCAAGGATGGGCCCTCAGCGGGCGTGACTATGACCACGGCTCTGGCTTCGCTCTACTCCGGCCAGCCCGCCCGCAATGACACTGCCATGACCGGCGAGGTCACGCTGACCGGTCTGGTGTTGCCCATCGGCGGCATAAAGGAGAAGGTGCTCGCGGCCCGGCGTGCTGGTCTCAAGCGCGTGATCCTGCCGCGAGGCAATCAGAAAGACCTGCGGGATCTGCCCGAAGACGTCCGCAAGGAGATGACCTTCATCTTCGCCGACCGGGTCCGCGACGTTCTCGCCGAAATGCTTCCGGGCGTCGTTACCAACGTGGTTGCCAACGTTGTTACCAGCGTGGTCCCGGAAGCGCCGCCGAAAGCAGCCTGATGGTGCTCAGGCGCTCTTCTTGACGGTCATTTCCAGCGGCATGCCGAAGATGTCGATGGTGAACTTGATCTCCGGGCCCGACATCACGCCTTTGTAACTCAGGGTCAGCGGCATGCCCCCGAAGTCAAACGTGACCGTGAAGGAAAGATTATTGCCGTCTATCTTGCCGTCCGCGATGGCGACGCTGGCGCCGTCCGGCCCGGATGTGGAGCCGGTGAGCGTGGCGCCGTCTGCCTTGAAGGTCAGGTTCACTGGAACCTCGCCCCCGGGCGTAGTCATGTTGCCGGTCCACTTGCCATCCACGTCATGCGCGAGCGCCGCAACGCACATCAGCAGAATACCTGCCACGAAGGTAAAGAATTTCATATTGAACAATCTCCCTATCTGAGGACGACTCGAATTCTATATTATTGCATCCCCCCTCGACTTTCTGGTCCCTCCACGATATGATGTGAGGCCTTGGGAGGATTCTGATGAGAGTGATTAAAGTTCTGGTGGCCTTACTCGCCACCGTTACATTCTTTGTGCTTCTGGCGCAAAGCGATGCCGATTACATGGGCTGGATGAAATCCGCAGTCGCCAGCAAGGGTAAAGTGGCGAAGGGTATTGCAGCCAAGGATGGTCCCGGTGTCGCCGTGGATGCCAAAATCATGGAGGACTCATTCAAGGGGATCGAGGACTATTGGACGAAGAAAGGCGCTGCGGATGCAACCGGCTTTGCAAAGACCGCCCGGACGGCGTCCGCCGACATCGCCAAAGCGGCCAAGGCTGGCGACTTCGACGCCGCCAATGCGGCGATGGCGACGCTCGGCACTACCTGCGGCGGGTGCCACATGGCTCACCGCGCCAAAGGCGATAGCGGGTTCCAAATTAAATAGTATTCTGCTTTCTTAGAAAGCGTTCACGGCCGCGATGACCTCCGCGACCTCGTCGTCGCGGAGGTACGGATGTATAGGTAGGCTCACTTCGCTCGCGCACAAACGCCGGGCGTTTTCGAGACTGCCGGGCGCTTCAAACCGCACTCCCATCATCGCCGGTTGGTCGGGAATAGCCACCGGATAATGGATCCCCAGTTTGAGATGCCCGCTGAAGGTCTCACGGCGTTCGGGCGATACCCATACCGGGAATAAATGCCACGACGGCTCCACGCCCTCCGGCAGCGTGGGCAAACGCACGCCGGGATTCCGGATTCCTTTTAGATACGCCGCCGCGATTTCCCGGCGTCGCGACGTCCAGCGTTCCAGCCGCGGCAGGCCAGCCCGCCGGAGAAAAGCCGCCTGCAATTCATCCAGCCGGCTGTTGTACCCGATGAAATCATGGCGATACTTGGCCGTCTGGCCGTAGTCGCGCAGAGCGCGCACGCGCGCATCGAACTCCGCATCCCGCGACAAAATCGCCCCGCCGTCGCCCATCGCCCCCAGGTTCTTGGTCGGATAGAAGCTGGTCGCCGCGATCTGGCCAGTCGACTGAATTGCTTGGGCGCAATCTTCCACGATCAGCAGTTCATGCTCGTCGCGCAGCTGCCGCAGCGCTCCCGCATCCAGCGCGAGTCCGTACAGGTGAACCGGCACGCAGAAGCGAACATCACGGATCTCTTTACACCTTTGTAGATCCATGAGCCCGTTTGCGTCCGTGTCTACGAATACCGGCACAGCCCCGATTTTGACGATCGCCAGCGTGGTTGCAAATGCGGAGATCGGCGTGGTCAGCACACGGTCCCCGGGCCCACAGCCTAGCGCGCGCAGTGAGATCTCGATCGCATCCAGCCCGCTGGCGACACCCGCCGCATGCGGAAATTCCCATAGGGACGCGAGCTCGCGCTCAAAGGCAGACACTTCATCGCCCAGGACGTACCATCCGCTGGCACCTACACTTTCAAACGCCGCGAGAGCGTCTTCGCGAAGGTCTTCCCACTGCCGCCGGAAGTCATTGGCCTGGACCAATAACTACAGTGCGGCTGAGCCCGGGATTATCTCGCGGGAGCTATCGTCAGAATCACGATCTCAGGCGGCACCCCCAGGCGCACCGGCACAATGCTGGTACCGATCCCCGTGGTCACGAACAAGTGGCGGCCTTGCTCAACATACTCGCCGCCAATATAGCCGCGCTGCGAAGGAGTGATGAGCGTCCCCACCACCGGCAGTTGCACCTGGCCTCCATGTGTATGCCCCGCCAGCGTCAGGCTCACGCGCGGCGGGATTTCTGGAAAAAGGTCTGGATTGTGTGTGATCAACACCACCGGATCGTCCCCCACCACTTGCGCGAGCGTCCCGGCGATATCCGGAAGGCGCGTCCAATAGTCCGCGATCCCGCCCAGCCAGAAGCGATTTCCGAGGTGGATTGCCTGATTCTCGAGCACGGTAATCCCGGCTTCCGTGAGGGTTCGGCCTACGCGGTGGCCGTCATACCACCAGTCGTGATTGCCCAGCACAGCGAACACGCCCAGAGGCGCATGCAGATTCTTTAGTTCCGCCGCGATTCGTTCCGGCTCGACAAAGCTGCCCCCGCGAACTCCCCGCCCTCCTGGACCACCGATCACGAAATCACCTAGCAGCACGATCACCGCGGGGTTTTCCGCATTGGTCTTTTCAACAATGCGCCGCAGTTTGTCGATCCCGACGTGCGGCGAACCAATGTGCAAGTCGCTCAGGACCGCCATCCGCAGTTCGGATGTCCATCCCGGGAGTTCCATGCGGGGATGGCGCACTACCAGCAGGCCGGGCTCGATTCCAAAAGCCCAAAGGATAACGAACAGGGGCGCGACCAGAAGCGCGATGGCGACAATTCTGATCCTGATCTTGGAACGAACCAAACACCTAGGATAAGGTAGAATGCCTTAACACCATGCCTTTAACTGCCGGCGAACGCCTCGGCCCGTACGAAATCCTTTCGCGGATCGGCGCTGGCGGCATGGGCGAGGTCTATCTGGCGAAGGACACGCGCTTGGGTCGCGAGGTCGCCCTCAAGACTTCCAACCAGCAGTTCACCGAACGTTTCGAGCGCGAGGCGCGGGCCATCGCCGCGTTGAACCATCCCAACATCTGCAGTCTCTTCGATGTCGGTCCCAACTTCCTGGTCATGGAGTACGTCGAGGGCGAGGCTCCCAAAGGTCCCCTGCCGCTCGTCGAAGTGCTGCGGATCGCGCGGCAAATCGCCGATGCCTTGAGTGAAGCCCACGAGAAAGGCATCACGCATCGCGACCTGAAACCCGCCAACGTCAGGATCAAGCCCGATGGCACAGTGAAGGTGCTGGACTTCGGGCTCGCCAAGATATCGGAGCCGAAGGAAGGCGCTTCGGGAGCGGGGGCCACCCAATCTCCCACTCTCAGCATGGCCGCGACGCAAGCCGGTATGATCCTCGGAACTGCCGCCTACATGGCTCCCGAGCAGGCCAAGGGCAAGCCTGTCGACCGCCGTGCCGACATCTGGGCGTTTGGAGTCGTCGTGCATGAGCTGCTCACCGGCCGCCGGATGTTTGAAGGCGAGGATGTCACGGAAACCATGGCCGCGGTGGTCCTCAAAGATCCGCAGTGGGATGGCGTGCCCGTCGAAGTTCGCAGGCTCCTCAAGAAATGTCTGGAGAAAGACCCCAAGAAGCGGCTGCGCGATATCGGCGACGTATGGGAGTTGCTCGAAGAGCCTCAGGCTCCTTCTGTTGCCGCGAGTATTCCAGTAGAGTCGGGAAGGGCCGTGGCCGGATGGGTCGCGGCAGCGGTCGTCACACTCGCTTTAGGGGCCCTGGCATTCCTCCATTTCCGCGAGACCCCTCCACCCGAACACACTCTGCGTTACACCCTCGCGCCACCTGAGGGCATACAGAATATACAAAGCTTCGCGGTTTCCCCCGACGGGCGGACGGTTGTCATGGCCGCTGCGATCAACGGCAAGCGGCAGCTTTGGCAGCGGCCGCTCGACGCCCTTCAATGGCAGCTCATGCCGTCTACCGAGGGCGGCGCGTACCCCTTCTGGTCGCCCGACAGCCGCAACATCGCTTTCTTCGCCGGGGGCAAGCTGCGGAGAATCGCGGCCAGCGGAGGCCCGTCTCAGCCCGTGTGCGATGCTCCTGACGGCCGCAGCGGTTCCTGGAACCGCGACGACGTGATCGTGTTCTCGCCCAGGCCCCAGGAGACGGCCGTCCAGCGTGTTTCCGCGGGCGGTGGCGTTCCGGTGGACGTGACCAAGACTAAGGGAGTCTATCGCTTCCCCCGGTTCCTGCCCGACGGCCGGCGTTTCCTGTACCTGGCAAGCGGGTCGACTCCGGACAAGAACGGCGTCTTTGTAAGCTCGCTGGATGGAACGGAAAACCGCCGTGTACTGGCCGATAACTCCAGCGTCGAATTCGCATGGCCCGCCGCCGGCAGCCGGCTCGGTTATCTGATCTTCATTCGCGAAACCACCTTAATGGCCCAACCGTTCGACACCGGAAATGCTCAGCCCTCGGGAGATGTCTTCCCCTTGGGCGAGGGCATGTCGTTCACCAGCGTTAATAACTTTGCGCCCGTGTCCGTTTCCGGCAACGGCGTGCTGCTGTACTGGACCGGCGGCACCGGGGGCGCGGGAGGAACCAACCAGATCGCCTGGTATGACCGGGCTGGGAAGTTGCTCGAGACCGTGGTCCCGCCCGGCACTGTGCTTATGCCGGCGATTTCCCCGGATGAGAAGACCATCGCATTCTCGCGCGGAGATCCGGGAAGCAGTAATCGCGATATCAATCTTCGGGATCTGGGCCGTCAAAACGACCGTCGTTTGACTACCGATGCTTCTGGAAACGGAACTCCTGTCTTCTCTCCCCAGGGTGACCGCATCGCATTCCGATCAAACAGGGACGGCCATCTGGGCGATCTTTACTGGAGAGCGTCCAATGGCTCGGGCCAGGATGAATTGCTTCTGTCCACGCCCCACGTGAAGTCGGTGAATCAATGGTCGCGGGACGGTCGCTTCATTGTCTACATGGATCAGGATCCAAAGACCAAGTGGGACGTCTGGGTGCTGCCCATGGGCCCGGATGGGAAGCCGTCCGGGGCGCCGATGCCATTTGTGCACTCGGCGTTCAACGAAGCGCATGGCCAGCTTTCGCCGGACAGCCATTGGATGGCGTACGCCTCGGACAAGACTGGACAGCCAGAGGTGTACGTGCAGCCCTTCCCGTCCGCCGATAACGAATTGAGGATTTCGACCGCAGGCGGCGCGGAGCCGCGCTGGCGCGGTGACGGCAAGGAGTTGTTCTACGTCACTCCGGACGGGAAACTGACGTCGGTCGCGGTGACCGTGTCGCCGGGACCCAAACCGTCGCTCAGGGCAGGCGTTCCTGTGTCTCTCTTTGACACGCATATGGCAGCCCTGATCCAGGCCGTTTTCAGCTATGACGTGACGGCTGACGGGAAGCGATTTCTTGTCGCCACCAGCCTATCGGCCAACTCGCCCAGCGGGCCCTCCACGCCGCCGCTTACCGTACGCGTCAACTGGAACGCTGCGCCTCCGAAATAACTCCGGCCGCGCAGGGTATCATGGCGTCTATGCGAACGCTCGTCCTGCGTATCACTGTTTCAGCCGTTATTGCTGTCTTAACGGGCTGTACCCAATCCAAGCCCACCGCCGACGACGCCAAAAAATTCCTCGACAGCGCCGAACTGAAGCTCAACGATCTTGGCGTCGAGGCTGGCCGCGCAACCTGGGTCCAGGAAAATTTCATTACTGACGATACTGAGGCGCTTTCCGCCGCCTCCGGCCAGCGCGCCGGCGATGAAGCCGTCCGCTTGTCCAAGCAGGCCAAGCAATTCGACGGCGTCCCGGTGCCCGCCGATATAGCCCGCAAGCTGAACTTGATGAGAATCGGGTTCACTCTGGCGTCCCCTTCCGATCCCAAGGAGAGCGCCGAAGTCAGCAAGCTGGCCGCCTCGCTCGACGCGACCTACGGCAAAGGCAAATATTGCAAGAACGATGGCAAAACCTGTCTCGACATCAACGACATCACCAAGATCATGGCCAACAGCACCAATCCAGCCGAGCTGCTGGACGTCTGGAAAGGCTGGCATACCATTTCGTTGCCCATGCGCAAGGATTTCACGCGCTTCGTCGAGCTTTCGAACAAAGGCGCCACCGAGCTGGGCTTCAAGGACACCGGCGTCATGTGGCGATCCAAGTACGACATGCCCGCCGACGATTTCAGCAAGGAGCTCGACCGCCTGTGGGACCAGGTCCGTCCCCTGTATGTCTCTTTGCACGCCTACGTGCGCGCCAGGCTCCATCAGAAGTATGGCAACCTGGTGCCTGAAAACGGTCCGCTGCCGGCGCATTTAATGGGCAACATCTGGGCGCAGGATTGGTCCAACGTCTATAAACTGGTCGCGCCCGCGGGCGCCGATCCGGGCTACGACCTCACCCAGATCCTCAAAGCTCGCAAGACCACTCCCATTCAGATGGTCAAGTACGGCGAAGGATTCTTCACGTCGCTGGGTTTTGCTCCTCTTCCCGAAACTTTCTGGAAGCGCAGCCTGTTCGTCAAGCCGCGCGACCGCGAAGTGGTGTGCCATGCCAGCGCCTGGGACGTCGACAATGTGAACGATCTGCGCATTAAGATGTGCATCGACATCACCGAGGAAGACTTCACCACCATTCATCACGAGCTGGGCCACAATTTTTATCAGCGAGCCTATAACACCCAGCCGATTCTGTTCCGCGATAGCGCCAACGATGGTTTCCATGAAGCCATTGGCGATACCATCGCGTTGTCCGTCACGCCTGAGTATCTGGTGAAACTCGGCTTCCTGCCCAAGGCCCCCGACGCTTCCAAAGACATGGGCCTGCTGCTCAAGAAGGCTCTGGAGAAAATCGCGTTTCTGCCGTTCGGGCTGATGATCGACCAATGGCGCTGGCGCGTTTTCTCGGGAGAGATTCCGCCCGATAAGTACAACGAAGCCTGGTGGCAGTTGCGGCTGAAATATCAGGGTATCGCTCCCCCCGAACCGCGTTCGGATGAATTCTTCGATCCCGGAGCCAAATATCACGTGCCCGCCAACGTTCCCTACACACGCTACTTCCTGGCGGACATTCTGCAGTTCCAGTTCCACCGTGCGCTGGCGGAAGCCGCCGGTTGCCCCGGAAACAGCGGCACTCCGCTCCATCGCTGCTCGATCTATGAGAGCAAGGAAGCCGGCAAGAAACTGAACACTATGCTCGCCATGGGATTGAGCAAGCCCTGGCAGGACGCGCTCCAGGAAATCACCGGCAAGCGCGAGATGGATGCCACCGCCATCCGCGACTACTTCGCGCCTCTGCAGAAGTGGCTCGATGAGCAGAATAAGGGCAAACCGGTCGGCTGGTAGCGCTAGGCCGACATCACTTTGTAGAGTTTGCGCAACTGAGCGGCTCCGTCACCCTGAAATGCACTGCCGTGCATGCATGCCAGTGTTTTCGGATTCAGCGATGCCAACCGCTCAAGAATCGCGCCCGTTCCTTTCGCATGCGCGAAATAATCCAGCGGCCCCCGAAACTGCTCGCTGGGCCCCACGACATCCTCTTGAGTTACCGGCGGGCATTTCGAGCCGCCCTGAGTAAACAGGTCGCCGCAAAACAACGTTTTCGTGGTGTGATCGAAGAGTACTCCGCAGTCCCATCCATGCGGCACATGCGGCGTGTAAATCCACTCAAGGCGGTGTGAGCCAGTCGAAAACCGCTCGCCGTCGGCTAAGCCCCGGCCGGGCCGGTCGGCGAAGTCATTCACCGCAACCATCGCGCCGATTTGGCTCGAAAATGGCGCGGCTTGTGGAGCGATCGCCAGGAACTCGTTCAGCGCGCCGGATTCGTCAGCCTCGAAATGCGAAAATCCCACATGCCGCAGCTTCTCCGCGGGGATAACGGCCGAGATCGCCTCGCGGACCAGGGGGAACATCCGCCGCATTCCCGAATGAAAAAGCAGCGGCTCGTCATCCACCAACAGGTATTGACTGAAACTGA